>Ga0315279_10000859_pt1 | contig 54876 bp, 37 predicted proteins | sample YL17G06_20_MG_FD_203694 | JGI IMG/M metagenome (GOLD analysis project Ga0315279, IMG submission 203694) | Sediment microbial communities from Yellowstone Lake, YNP, Wyoming, USA - YL17G06_20 | ecosystem: Environmental > Aquatic > Freshwater > Lake > Sediment | place: USA: Wyoming | collected... | reverse complement strand
GCCGGCACCCGCTGCCCGAACCCACCAAGCCACGCTAGGCCGAGGCCCCACCTGGAACGAAGGCCGGGGCAAGCCCCGGCCCTACGAAATGGCGGCCTCTCGGTCTCTAACCCAGACCGGAAACATCAGCATGAACGGCGGGCCCGACCACAACCTATGGTGGTCACCCACTCTAAACCCGGAAGCGGCAAAGAATTAGGTGCTGCAGGACACTGACCTCCGTGTAGCGCCGACTCAGCCTTTGAGTCTGCGGCTTTTGCCCTGAGGTCCCAAGAAACGCGGCAGACCAATTACAGAGACTCGCTCTCCGAGTCTGCGCCTTTTCTCTTGAAACACCGGGGAGTGCCGCAGACCAAACAAGGCCTGGTCTGCGCTACCTCAAGCGAGGGCGCGGGGAGCCGTTCAGGGGACTGCGGGCAGGCTCGCAGGCCTGCGGAACGGGGCTATCTCTCCGGACTCTTTTCCATTTGCAACTGACGGTAGGCTTCGCTGCGGGAAATGCCGCGGGTGCGGGCGACAACTTTGAGCGCGCCGCGCTCGTCGAGGCCGCGTTCCGCCATCACCTGCTCGATCTCCCGGCGGAGGGACGTGGCCGGGGCAGGTTCCTCCTTCGCCGCCGCTGGCGGGGCCGCCCCCACCAGTACGGTGATCTCGCCTTTGACGGGCCTTTTCTTCAGCCGCTCAAGCAGGCCGGAAGCCGTGCCACGCAGAAACTCCTCGTGGACTTTGGTTACCTCGCGCGCCACCACCACTTCCCGGTCGCTGAGAATATCGCGCACGTCTTTGAGCATGTCCAGCAGCCGGTGCGGCGCCTCGTAAAACACCAGCGTCTTGGTGGCCCCTTTCAGTTCCTCCAGGCCTTTGCGCCGCGCACCTCGCTTGCTGGGCAGGAATCCCAGGAAGCGGAATTTGTCCACGGGCATGCCTGAGGCCGCCAGCGCCGCCACGAAAGCCGACGCGCCGGGCACGGGAATCACCGGGATATTGTGCCGGATGGCCAGATGAACCAAGCGGAAGCCGGGGTCGGAAACCACCGGCATGCCAGCGTCGGAGACCAGCGCGATGTCGCTTCCCTCCGCCATCTGGATCACCAATTCCGGCGCGCGGGTCATCTCGTTGTGTTCGTGGTAGCTGATGGTGCGGGTTCGAACCTGATAGGCGTTCAGGAGCTTCTGCGTGCGTCGGGTGTCCTCACAGGCAATCAGGTCCACTTCCTTGAGCACCCGGATGGCACGCAGAGTCATGTCCTCAAGATTTCCGATGGGGGTGGCAACAAGATAGAGTTTTCCGTGCGCGCTGTTAGCGGACTCCAGTGGGTCGAGAATACGAGTTGTAGGCATAGTGACCCTTGCCAGCTCGCTTTCCGAGGATGTTGCGGATTCAGTTTACCAATTCGGCTCTCGTAACACAACGCCGGGCTGGCCAGCCCCGATCCCGCGTACGCGGGATAAAGTGAGTGCCCCCGGGCCGGACGACTATCCAACACCCTGCGGGGCTGGCCTGGGCGTGCACCCAGGCATCCTCGCCGCGGTGGATCGGGGCCAGTCGCACACCCGCAGGCAAGGCCTGCACCATTGTACGGGCACATGGCCATGTGCCCCTGCAGGGGTGGCGAGCACGGGAATGCCCACGGCTGGCCCTGCACCCGGAAGGACAGAGTTGGGAAAGCACCGACCCCTGGCTATTCCACGGATAATCAAGGAGCTGGCGATCCGCCGCTAGGATCCCCGGTTTCCATGTGCACCTGTAAGGGCGCAAGGGTCGCCGTAGCGACCGCCCCCACTCTCTCCAGACGCCAGGCAGGTCACGATCCGGCAATGTGTCCCTTAACAACCAGGCTTATCTGGCCGATAAAGAACGAGGGGAGGTTCGCCGTCACCTAGAGGTCCTGCATGGCCCAACCTGCGCCAAAGTGTCGCGCCTTGCTCGTCGATGACGAGCCGGCTGTCTGCAGTTTGCTGAACCACACCCTCTCCCTGGAGGGATTTGAGTGCCACAGTGCGCACAGCGGCGAGGAAGCCGCCAGTTTAATGAAACAAAACGCTTTTGACGTCGTCATTTCCGACCTGCGGATGCCGGGGATTTCCGGCCTGGAATTGCTGGCCCAAGCTCGGAAGAGCCACCCGCACATGGCCTTCCTGATGGTCACGGGAGAGGACGACCTCAGCGTGGCCATTCAGGCGATGAAGGAAGGGGCGGACGACTATCTGGTGAAACCCTTCCAACCCGCCATGGTGGTGTCCAGCGTAAGCCGGGCTCTCGAAAAGAGACGCATGGAAGGCGAAATCGAGAACTACCGCCAGCGCCTGGAAGAGATGGTGAAACAGCGCACTCGCCAGCTTGAAACCGCCATGAAGCGCATCGAGCTGACTTACGACGAGACACTGGAGGCGCTTGGCGTGGCCCTGGACCTGCGCGATAACGAAACTGCCGGCCACGCCTGGCGAGTGACCCGCTATTGTTTGGAGATCGCGAGGACACTGGGCTGTTCGGGCGACCAGCTCAAACACCTTGCCCGCGGCGCCTACCTGCACGACATTGGGAAGATCGGTATCCCGGACGCAATCTTGCTCAAGCCCGACAAGCTCACAGCGGAGGAAACGGCGGTGATGCAGGCCCACGCGCGCGTCGGGTACGATCTCGTCAGCCGTATTGCCTTCCTGGCTCCCGCCGCCGAGATCGTGCTCACCCATCAAGAACGCTTTGACGGCATCGGGTATCCGCAAGGGCTCACGGGAAGTGAGATTCCCTTAGGAGCGAGAATCTTCGCTGTGGCGGACACGCTAGACGCCATGATGTCGGACCGCCCTTACCGCCGCGCCTTGCCTTTCTCGGCGGCCCAGGCGGAGATCATCCGCGAGTCTGGGCGCCAGTTCGACCCGGACGTGGTTCAGGCCTTCCTGTCCATCCCCGAAGAGGTCTGGGAAAACATCCGCATGATGGCGCCTGGACGGGACACCCGCCTGCGGCCAGGGTTGTCAGCAATTGTGGAGCAGGAGCACGCAACGAAGAGTTGGGCGAGGGATTAGGCATGGCATCTCATGGCAGGCGCTGGGCAAACGAGCGTGCGGGGAGGCAACGCCCAGGGCCGCGTGCGGGACAGACGACGGAGCAAACGGAGGCCGAATCCGGCACAATTTACGATATCTGCTTTGGGAGTCTGGAGACGGCCAAATACGATGCCGCACAGACCGGCATCACCGCCGAAGCGCCGCGGGGGCTACGGTTCCTCAACGGATTCGGTGCGAGTCTCATCTACACCTGTGAGAGTCCACGCTACTACAACGTGACGGCGGGCACAGACGTGATTCAGGCGCAATGTGCCAGCTCGCTCGGAGTGCTGCCATGAAATCCGCTGGGGTGGTCTTTTCCTCTCTTCTCCGGGCAACCAAGTCCTTCGCCCAGAGGGCCGTTGGTCGCCGGGGGAATCGGGCGGGAGAAACCTGGGCTTACATGCTGGCCTTTGCGGCGGGTGCTCTTACGGTGGGGGTCTTCCTCCGCTACCAGATGGCAAGTTCCTACCGAGAGGAGATGGCCTACTGGCAGGCTCGGGAATCCAGCCTCGCTGACGATCGAGCGTGGATGGTTTCGGCCTGGCTGAAGGAGCGCCAAGCTGATGCGCAACTGTTCGCCACTCGTCCCTCGATCCGAGGCGCTTCGCGGACACACTATGATTCGGACGGCCTCTCGACGCAATCTGCTGCCCCTGCGAGCTTGACGACGGTCCTGGACGATACCGCGAGCCTGTACGGATACGTGGGGGTCTACGTCCTGGACCGCGATGCGCGCGTGGTAGCACAGTCAAGCAGTTCTGCGCCGTTGAGCCCTCGGCTGGCCGAAATCTCCCGGACGGTGGCCCGCACAGGCGCGTTCCGGATTGATCCATTGGGTGAGGGGCCGGACACAACCCTGATTAGTCTCAGCGTTCCGGTGTTCCCCGGACCGGGCAGGGCGGAGGCGAGCCCATCCCCTCGCCAACCTCTGGGCGTTGGAATCCTGGTGGCGGATGCGTCGAAAACGCTGTTTCCGATTCTAACGCGGGAAAGCGTCCCGACGCGGACTGGTGAAACTCTGCTCGTGCGCCGTGAGGGGAACGAGATTGTCTTCTTCTCCCCGCTGCGCCACGTTCCGCCGGGTTCCCCGAACCTGCGACGTTCCCTTGCCAGTTCTCCTGTTCCTGCTCGCACCGCCGCAGAAGGCCACGAGACATTTGTGGACTACAACGACTACCGGGGTGTTCCGGTGCTGGCATCGACGCGGCGCATCCCGCTCACCGGCTGGGGACTCGTACGTAAGATCGACCGCGCGGAAGCCTTGGAGGATTTCCGCCGGATGGCGACTGAGGAGGGGATGGCCGCAGGCCTATTGATTATCCTCCTTGGCGGCCTCCTGGCGTTCCATCGCTGGCACGTCCTGACGCGCGTGCTGAAGCGGGAAGAGGAGAAGTTTCGCGCGCTTCTCGAGTCGGCGCCCGACGCCATGGTGATCGCAAACCGCGCGGGCCGGATTGTGCTCGTCAACGCCCAGACGGAGAAGATGTTCGCTTTCGACCGCTCGGAACTGGCGGGGGAGCCGATTGAAGTCCTGGTGTCCGACTGGGCGCACGTGAAGCCAGGCGAAAGTGGTCAGGGGGATTTTCCGCAGGTTATCGCGCAGCACGGGGGAGAGGCCTTTGAGATGCGTGGCCGGCGCAAAGATGGCTCCGAGTTTCCCCTTGAGGCCAGACTCGGCCCCATCGAGACAGTTGAGGGGACTGTTTTCTCGTGCGGCATCCGTGACATCAGCGAGCGCAAGCAGGCCGAGCAGGAACTGCGCCGGCTGAACCGGGCCCTTCGCACGCTCAGCGAATGCAATCAGGCCGTGGTACGCGCCAAGGAAGAATCCGAGTTACTACATGCCATATGCCAAATACTCGTAGAGGAGGGCGGCTATCGTCTCGCCTGGGTTGGCTATGCCGAGCACGATGAGGCGAAGACCGTGCGACCAGTGGCACAGGCGGGCCACGAGGATGGCTACTTGGCTTTGGCCAATATCGAGTGGGGGGATACGGAGCGTGGCCGGGGCCCCACCGGCACCGCGATCCGGACCGCTCAGCCTTATGTGGCGCACAATGTCAAGACCGACCCCTCGTTCGCACCCTGGGTCACAGAAGCCACGGGTCGCGGCTACGCCTCTTCCATCGCTCTGCCGCTGGTTTTGGATGGCCAGCCCCTCGGGGCACTGATGCTCCATTCCCAGATGGCAGACGCCTTCGATGATGCGGAAGTCCGGCTCCTGGCTGAACTGTCTCATGACCTCGCTTACGGCATTCAGGCGCTGCGAACACGCATCAAGCGTGAGCAGGCCGAGCAGGAACTGCGCGCGGCCAGCGCTTATAACCGCAGCCTCATCGAGGCCAGCCTTGATCCCCTGGTCACCATTTCGCGGGACGGTAAAATCACTGACGTCAACAGTGCCACGGAAAAGGTCACGGGGCTCTCGCGCCAGGAGCTGATTGGTACGGACTTTTCCGATTACTTCGCTGACCCTGAGAAGGCAAGGGCTGGATACCAGCAGGTCTTTCGCGAAGGCTGGGTGCAGGACTACGAACTGGAGATTCGCCATCGCGATGGGCACCTGACCCCAGTGCTCTACAACGCTTCCCTCTATCGGGACGAGGGCAGGAACGTGATTGGCGTGTTCGCCGCAGCCCGGGACACCACGGAAAAGAAACGGGCCCAGGTGGCCATGGAGGCCGAACGGCAGAGGTTCAATGACATCCTGGACATACTGCCGGCCTACATCGTGCTGCTGACGCCGGATTATCACGTGCCCTTTGCCAATCGGTTCTTCCGGGAGCGTTTCGGCGAGTCCCACGGCCGGCGCTGTTATGAGTATCTGTTTGGCCGCAGCGAGCCCTGCGAGACATGCGAGACCTATACAATTCTGAAGACTCTGGCGCCCCACAAGTGGGAGTGGACCGGCCCGGACGGCCGCAATTACTCTATCTTCGACTATCCCTTCACCGATGCGGACGGCTCTACCCTCATCATGGAGGTGGGCCTCGACATCACCGAGCGCAAGCGGGCGGAAGAGGCGCTGGCAGCTTCGGAAGTTCGCTACCGCCGGCTTTTTGAAAGTGCCAAAGACGGCATGATGATTCTCGATGCTGAGACCGGCATGATCGTCGACGTGAATCCGTTTTTGATTGAGTTGTTGGGCTCCCCGCACGAACATTTCTTGAGAAAACACATCTGGGATATCGGATTCTTCAGGGATATCGTCTCGAATAAGGCTTACTTTGAGGAATTGCAGCGCAAGAATTACGTTTGCTATGAAAACTTGCCCCTGGAAACCGCTGATGGGCGGCCGATCGATGTGGAGTTCGTCAGCAGCGTCTATCAGGTGGACGGCAAGAAGGTGATGCAGTGTAATGTCCGCAACCTCACCGAGCGCAAGCGCGCCGAGGAAGAGTTCCGGAAGCTGAACGAACAACTGGAGCAACGCGTCGCCCAGCGCACGGCACAATTGGAAGATTCCAACAAAGAGCTGGAAGCCTTCACGTATTCGGTCTCCCACGACCTGCGCGCTCCGCTCCGCCACATCGACGGGTTCTCCAAACTGCTCCTGGAGGAGTACAGCACCGCGTTGCCCGACGAAGCGCGGCACTACCTCACTCGCGTCCGCGAGGGCACCCGGCGGATGGGCCAACTGGTGGACGAACTGCTGAACCTGGGACGCGTGGGACGGAAGGAATTGAGCGGGCAACTGACGGGGTTGAACTCGCTCGTCGAGGAAGTCCGGAGCCAGCTCGAGCCGGAACTGGCGGGGCGGAAGATTGAATGGAAGATTGGCGAATTGCCGTTTGTCGAGTGCGACCCGGCCTTGATGCGCCAGGTTCTTGTCAATCTCCTCTCCAACGCCGTCAAGTTTACGCGCCCGCGAGAGTGCGCGGTCATCGAAGTGGGCGCCCTGGAGGGGCACAACCCGGCAGTCATCTTTGTGCGCGACAACGGAGTCGGGTTCAGCATGAAGTATGCCGATAAACTCTTCGGCATATTCCAGCGCCTGCATCGAGCGGAGGACTTCGAAGGCACGGGCGTGGGGCTGGCCACGGTGCAGCGCATCATTCACAAGCACGGCGGGCGCGTCTGGGCAGAGGCAAAACTCAACAAGGGCGCTACCTTTTACTTCACCCTGCAAGCACCCGAGGCGCCGGAAACAGAGGACCAAGCAAAACCTGGAGGCACACGATGAGGGAAGTGATCGCGGACATCCTCTTGGTCGAGGACAATCCGGAAGATGTGGAGTTGACCATGCACGCCTTGCGTCGGGAAAATCTGGCCAATCATATCGAAGTCGCACGCGACGGCGAAGAGGCTCTGGATTTCCTCTTTTGCCGCGGCCCGTACGCGCACCGCAGCTTCGAGCGTCCCCCGCGTCTGGTCCTGCTGGACTTGAAACTGCCCAAGGTGGACGGGACGGAGGTTCTGCGCGCGGTCAAGAGCGATCCCCGCACCAAAGCCATTCCCGTGGTTATTCTCACCGCTTCCCGTGAAGAACAGGATCTGGTGAACGGCTACCACCTGGGGGCCAACGGCTACATCCAGAAGACGGTGGACTTCGACAAGTTTCGCGAGACGGTAAAGCAACTGGGGCTGTACTGGCTGGTGGTGAACGAGCCCCCACCGGCCAGCGCTTTTCGTGCCTCCCAACGCGAGGAACGTTTATGAAATCCAAATCCAGCAGCCCGCTCCCCCAGGCGCGATCATTGGGGGCGCTCATTCTCGAAGACAACCCCCTGGACGCAGAACTGATGGTGGCGCTCCTGAAGCGGGCGGGTTATTCCCTGAGTTTTGAAGTTGTGGCCTCGCCCGAGCAATTCCAGGCGCAATTGGAGCAAGCCGACTATGACCTGATCCTCGCCGACTACAATCTGCGCACCTGGACCGCCTTGGATGCTTTGGAAATCCTGAAGAAATCGGCCAAAGATGTCCCGTTCGTGGTGGTCACCGGGACTATGGGGGACGAAGCGGCGGTCGAATGCATCAAGCAGGGCGCCAGCGACTACGTCCTTAAACACCGTTTGCAGCGTCTTCCGGTAGTTGTGGACCGCGTGCTGCGGGACAAGGCCCACCGCAAGGAAGCTGCGCGGCTGGAGGAGCAGATCCACCGGGCCAAAAAGGAATGGGAGTTAACGTTTGATAGCGTCCCCGACCCGGTGTTCCTTTTGGATGAGCAGTACCACATCCAGCGCGCGAACCGCGCTGCGGCGGAGGCTCTGGGCCTGCCATTCTCCCAGTTGATTGGACGGATTTGTCATGAAGTGGTTCATGGCCAGAAGGCGCCTCCCCAGAACTGTCCGCACCGGCGCATGCTGGCGACGGGCAAGGAGGAAAGCGCCGATATCGAAGTGCCCCAATTGGGCCGGATCTATCACGCCACCTCAAGCCCCCTCCGTGACCCCAGCGGAGGTCTGCAAGGCTGCGTCCACGTCCTCCGGGATGTGACGGAACGCAAGCAGGCGGAGGAGGCGTTGCGGCGTTCGGAGGCGGGTTACCGCTCCCTCATCCTGGGCGCGACGTACGGCATCTTTCGATGTGGCGTCGACGGGAAGTTTCTCACCGTCAATCCGGCGCTCGTGGCGATGCTAGGCTACGGCTCCGAGGCCGAGCTACTGGCAGCGAATCTGGTCAATGACATCAGCCAAGACGCTGACGCAGGCGCACAACTGCTCCAGCAATACCGGCGGGCCGGCCGGATCGACGGCGTTGAAGCTCAGTGGAAGCGGAAGGATGGGAAACTCATCCCCGTCCGGCTGAGCGGCCGGGCGGTGCTGGACGACCAGGGCGCCTTGCAAGGCTTCGATGTCATGGCCGAGGACGTGACCCACCGCCGGAGACTCGAAGAGCAGTTGCGCCAAGCGCAGAAGCTGGAAGGTATCGGACGGCTGGCCGGCGGGATCGCTCACGATTTCAACAACCTGTTGACGATCATTAACGGCTACAGTCAATTGGTGCTGAGCCGCCCCGACCTCGGAGACCCCATGCGCGGCCACCTCAGCGAGATCATGAAGGCCGGGGAGCGCGCTGCCTCCCTCACGCGCCAGCTTCTGGCCTTCAGTCGGCGGCAGGTGCTGGCGCCGCAGGTGCTGGATTTGAACGCCGTAATCGCCAACATGCACAAGATGCTGTGCCGCCTGATCGGCGAGGACATCGACTTGGTTACAGTTCTCGGGCCAGATGTGGGGCGAGTGAAAGTCGATCGCGGGCAAATCGAGCAGGTGGTCCTGAATCTGGCGGTGAACGCGCGCGACGCGATGCCCCAGGGTGGCAAGCTCACGCTTGAGACCGCAAATGTTGAGTTGGACACGGCCTATGCCCGCAGTCACGTGGTAGTAGTCCCGGGCCGTTATGTGATGCTGGCCGTGAGCGACACGGGCATGGGGATGGACGCGGAGACCCAGGCCCACGCTTTCGAACCTTTCTTCACCACTAAAGAAAAGGGCAAAGGGACGGGCCTGGGCCTGGCCACGGTTTACGGCATTGTCAAGCAGAGTGGAGGTCACATCTGGATTTACAGCGAGCCGGGGCAAGGGACGACTTTCAAGATCTATTTGCCCCTCGTCGAGGAAGCCATCGAAGCGCCTGAGGTGCAGGAAGTTCAGGCGGCTTCGTTACGCGGCACGGAGACCATCCTGGTGGTGGAGGACGACGAGGCAGTGCGGCCCCTGGTGCGTGGAGTGCTGCGGTCGCATGGGCACACGGTGCTCGAAGCGGGTCGGGGCGAGGAGGCGCTCGCGACCTGCCAGCACCACGCGGGGCCCATTCACCTTCTGCTGACCGACGTGGTCATGCCCGGGATGAGCGGGGGGCAACTGGCGAAACGCCTGGCAAGCTTGTACCCGGAGATGAAGGCGCTCTACATGTCGGGCTATGCGAATGGAGGGATCGTCCACCACGGCGTACTGGATTCGGACGCTGCCTTCCTCCAGAAGCCCTTCACGCCCGACGCCCTGGCGCGGAAGGTGCGTGAGGTGCTGGACGCGGGGCGCGAGAAGCAGTCCTGATTTGGGGCCGCGAAGTGGCGCCGAGGCAGAGCAAGACAAGTGGTCGTGACCACGACGAGGCCGCGGGAACTTGATCTCCTGACCGCCCGGAATTTCCCGGGGGCAGCCTAGGACTGAGGAAGGAAGGGAATTATGAGAATCTTCGATCGGATTGACGCTGCAACGCTCGACCGCCGCGACGTGCAGCTATGGGTGCTGGCCGTGGGGATGATTCTTGTTCTGGCGGCAGGCTTGGCTTTGCTCATGTATTCCGCGCTCGCTGCTCCTCCTGAAACCCTCAGGGGGCCGGCCGTGTGGAAGGGCTTTTACGGGTTTTGCATCCTGTCCATTCTCCTGGTCACCTACCTGATGCAAAGGCAAATGGTCATCCGCAGACTTCGCCGGGCGCTTGGTGAAGAGCACCAGCACAATATCGTGCTCCGCCATCGGGCCAGCGCGGATATGCTGGAAACCCTGCCGGGGTTCGGGCATTTTCAGGATCGGCTGGCCATGGAGTTCCGTCGCGCCGCCAACACCCACCAGGCGCTATCGCTATTGGTGGTCCGTTTGAGGCCCTCCAGCCGGCTGACCAACAGTGAGGAGATAGAGACCGCTTCGGGTGATGCTGCCAGGGTGCTGGTCCGCAAGCTGCGCGGGGAGGACTCAATTTATCTCTTTTCTCCCGGTGTGTTCGGCATGGTCCTTCCAGGTGTGCGCGGGTGCGATGCCAACGGGGTAATCGAGCGGCTTGGCGAAGGTCTTACCGATGCTTCGGGGGTCAGCGAGCGCTTCTCGTTCGACATCCAGGCCGTCAACTATCCCGAGCACGTGGCGGCAGCAATTGAGATGGAACAGCTAGCTCGCTCGTATCTTGCTCCGAAGCAACCGGTACAGCAAGCCGCCTGAAGGAACGTTCCTTGGCACCGAAGATCATAGTAGTAGACGACGAGCAACCCGTCTTGAACCTGCTTAAGAGGCTTGTCGAACCCTTGGGGTTCGAAGTGCTGACGTTGGCGGACAGCCGGGAGGCGGCTCGCCGCCTGGAGACCGAGAAGTTTGACGCCGCCATCCTGGACGTGCATATGCCCAACCTGGATGGATTCAAGCTGTGCGAGCGGCTCCGGGCCACCAGCCTCAACCGCGATGTCCCCGTCGTGATGCTTACGGGCCTGGACGATGCCGAGAGCATGCGCCGGGGGTTTAATGCGGGTACCACCTTCTTTTTGGGCAAGCCATTTACCCCGGGAAAAATCCACGCGCTCTTCCGAGCTATTCGCGGTGTGATCTTAAGAGAGAAGAGACGCCACGCCCGGCTCCCCTATCGCACCATGGTTGCCTGCCAGTGGCACTTCCAGCATTTCAGGACAGCGAGCTTGAACCTCGGGGAAGGCGGTATGATGCTGGAAAACTCGGGGGGAGTGTCCGTGGGCGAGGAAGTCAGCTTGGAATTCATGCTGCCTCACGCTGACGAGCGAGTGAAAGTCCGTGCCAAACTCTTGCGCAGAGAACCCCCGGACCGAGCCGCGCTGGAATTCCTGAATCTTTCCCTGGACGATCAGAGTGTCATCCAGCAATACATTCTCGTTGGCGTTAAAGACTAGGGGAAGCGTCCATAGCGGCGTTTTGCGGTTGCCAGAGAGCGCGTCGCGCGGCAGGCGCTACGTGCTTGCCCGGCCTCATTTTGACGGTTTTCGCCGCAATTGTTATAATTGTCTAGGGTATTCACCAGGAGGCCTTTCTGCCGCTTTACGAATACCAGTGCATCAAGTGCGGAGCGCGTATTGAAAAGATTCAGAAGTTCTCTGACCCACCGCTCAGCAAGTGCGGGAAGTGTGGCGGCAAGTTGAAGCGGCTGCTGTCCTCGTCCGCCATCCGGTTCAAGGGCTCGGGCTGGTATGTGACCGACTATGCGAGGAAATCCGCGCCACCTGCCAGCGCCAAGGCTGAGGGTCCGTCAGACGGGGGAGAAAAGAAAGCCGCTGAGCCCGCCAAGAAGGCTGAGACCTCCGCGACAACGAAGCCTAAGGACCACTGACGCCTACACAATAGAGTGATGAAAGCGGGCGTCAAGGCCCTGCACGAGGTGGTGCAGGGTAGAGCAGGCCGCAGGTTCGCCGTGGCAGATTTCTATCTGTGGCCTCCCACCGTCCGGTGCAAGGCCTGCCGGAAGAGATGCCGCCTGGACACCCCTAAAACGGCTTTAACCGCCGATCCCGCCCTGCCGGGAACGAAGCCAAAGTTCGGCCGGGCGAAGCCAGTGTCTGCCTTCGCCCTGGCGCCTGTGTGAGGGCGAGGTTTGCAACAACCTCAGCGGCTCGACCCTGTCAAAGCTTGAGCGACTTGAGGTACTTGCGGAAAGGTCGGCCGAGGTCAGGCCGTCGCAAGGCCATCTGCACGGTAGCCTGAAGGAAGCCCAGCTTGTCTCCCGCATCGTAACGTGTTCCCTCAAAAACGTAGCCGTACACGGATTCCTTGGCGAGCAGCCGGCGGAGTGCATCGGTCAACTGGATTTCGCCGCCCGCGCCCGGCTCCGTTGCTGCCAGTTCGCGGAAAATTGCCGGCGTGAGGATATAGCGGCCGATGACCGCCAGGTTGGAGGGCGCTTTCCGTGGCTCCGGCTTTTCCACCATATCCTCAATCCGGTACAGGCGACCATGCCACTGGCGGTCGGGGACAAGCGCCCCACGGATGATGCCGTAGCTGGATACTGCCTGGCGTCCCACCGGCTGGATGGCCACCACGCTTCGGCCATACTGCTCGAACACCGCCATCATTTGCTTCAGACAAGGGACCGGATGCTCAATCACGTCATCGGAGAGCAAGACGGCAAAGGGTTCTTCATCCACCAGGTCTCGCGCCATCAAGATGGCGTGGCCAAGACCGCGCGGGATTTGCTGGCGCACATAGACAAAGCGCACCATGCCGGAGATAGCCCGCAACTGTTTGCGCAGCTCTTCTTTTCCCCGTCCAGCCAACTCCTGCTCGAGCTCGGCCGAGACATCGAAATGGTTCTCAATGGCATCCTTGCCGCGACCGGTGACAAAAACCACCATGGGAATACCCGAGGCGGCGACTTCTTCCACCGCATATTGCACCAGGGGCTTGTCCACCAGGGGCAGCATTTCCTTCGGCTGGGCTTTGGTGGCCGGCAGGAAGCGCGTCCCCAGCCCCGCCACTGGCAAAACCGCTTTGCGAATGATCATGAACACCTCACCCTGACTCCCCTTTATCGCTGGTGCCGTTCCAACTTGATGGCCCTAAGAATCTGGAAACGGCGTCTCGCAAAAGAGCCCGGCTGGTCCACGCGAAAAAGTGCCAGATAGTTGGAACGGCACTGGCGCAGCAAGCTCGCGCCCCAGTGTATCGCTTCCCTTCCCCGCGGGTCAAAGAGCAGTCATCAGTTGCCAGTTGCCAGTGGTCCTTTGCCAGTCGCCAGATGCCGGTCTTCAGCATCTTGCCGTGAGGGTGTAGCTGCTTTCTGCTTTCTGCTTTCTGCTTTCTGCTTTCTGCCTTCTGCTTTCTGCTTTCTGCCTTCTGCTTTCTGCTTTCTGCTTTCTGCCTTCTGCCTTCTGCCTTCTGCCTTCCGGCTCTTTCTCCTCCCCCTCGTCCCACCGCGGGCCTATGCTAAGATGCGGATTTGGGGACGTTACACGATGTTGGTATTGGGGATTGAATCCAGTTGCGACGAAACCGCGGCCGCGGTCGTGGCCGACGGGGCGAGGATTCTCTCCAGCGTTGTTGCCTCGCAGGTTTTGACGCATGAGAAGTACGGCGGCGTGGTCCCTGAGCTCGCGTCGCGCGAACACTTGCGCAAGATAGTACCCGTGGTGGACGAAGCGTGTCGCCGCGCGGGCGTCGCCCTGCAGGAGGTTGAAGCGATCGCGGTCACCGAAGGCCCGGGCCTGATCGGCTCGCTTCTGGTAGGACTGGTTTACGGCAAAGCTCTGGCCCTCTCTCTGGGCAAACCGCTCGTGGGCGTCAACCATCTGGAAGGCCACATTCATGCCGTGCTGCTTGAGAACCGGATGGCGCGGCTGGATGGAAAGGCCGTGGAAGAAGCGCGGCTCCCCGCCGTCACGCTGGTGGTTTCCGGGGGGCACACGAGCCTGTTCCTGGCGGAGGCTCATTCGTCTCCACAGGAAAATCCTGCACCTGTTTTCACCTACCGGCGGCTGGGCCAGACGCGCGACGATGCGGCGGGCGAAGCCTTCGACAAGGTGGCAAAACTTTTGGCGCTGGGCTATCCGGGTGGCCCGATTATCGATCATCTGGCGCGCTTTGGCAATCCGGACGCCGTGGACTTCGGCCGCATCAAGATGAAGGGCAATCCCCTGGACTTCAGCTTTGCAGGGCTAAAGACCGCTGTGCTTTACCGCGTTCGGGGCACAGGATTTGCCGTCGAAGCTGAAGAGCGACGCGGCTGGCGGAAGGCCACTGGGGCCGTCACGGCCGACGCCTTGCACGCGCATTGCTCGCCGGCTACCCTCGACCTCATCGCCAGCTTCCAGAGCGCCGTGGTGCGAGACCTGGTAGAACGGACGCTGGCCGCCGCCAACACGTTCTGCGTCGATGCTGTCTTCGTTTCGGGCGGGGTCGCCTGCAATTCCCTTCTCCGCGAGCGTTTTGCGCAGGCGGCGAACGCCCAGCGGCTGCAGGTCTTCTTCCCTTCTCCGGCCCTCTCCACGGACAACGCCGCCATGGTCGCCGCGGCGGGTTACTATAAACTTCTGGCCGGTGAGCGCGCCGGCGTCTCACTTACCGCTCACGCCTCGTTTCCGCTCGGCATCAACAGGTAGGGGCGCATGGCCATGCGCCCCTACAAGCCGCAACGGCGTTAGGCCGCCACGCATGTCGAAATGAGGGTGTAGAGGCGTACCCATAGCGCGTCCCGGTCTGTGATGCTGAACTCCGCAAAGCATCCCCGTATAGCCGTTCCCTGGGCGTCCAGTAGTTCCTGAGAGTGTTCTCCTCCCGTCCCCAATTCCGCTAGAATGGGGGCGCATTCACAGCGAGGCGGCCGGAGCGATTCCTCTATGCGTATCGGCGTGGATACAGGCGGGACGTTCACGGACTGCGTCGTCATCGAAGACGGGCAGGTCAAGGTCCTCAAGGTTTTCTCGACACCCGACGATGCGGCTCGCGCCATCCTGGACGGGGTTCGAAGGCTGCTGGCAAATCGGCAGCCACGTTCGCTTGACATCATACACGGCACTACCGTGGGGACCAACAGTGTACTGGAACGGCGAGGAGCACGCGTGGCGCTGATCACGACCGCCGGCTTCGAAGACTTGCTGGAAATCGGGCGCCAGGCGCGCCCCCGCCTGTACGACCTGAGTGTCGAGCGCCAACCACCGCTGGTCCCGCGCCCCCTCCGCTTCGGAGTCAAAGAAAGGATCTCGGCAGAAGGCAAGCTAATCGCTCGCCCCTCTGCGTCCGAGCTTGCCCAACTCAAGCGCCGGGTGAAACGCTCGGGCGCGGAATCGCTCGCGGTCTGCTGCCTGTTTTCGTTCGCCAATCCCACCAATGAGCGCGCCGTGGTCAGGGCGCTTAACGGCTTAGGAATTCCGACCTCTGTCTCGCACCAGATTCTGCCCGAGTTCCGCGAGTATGAACGGCTGTCAACTGTGGTCATCAACGCCTTCCTCGCGCCGCGTCTGGCCACTTATCTCGCGCGGCTTGAGCGCGCGGTAGGGGAGGGTTCGCCGCTCTCGACGGGGCATGCCGCCCTCCGGGCGCTCACTCACAGGAGAGGACGGGAGCCCAAAGGGTTCCCGTACCAGAGCGCCGGGCGCATTTACGTCATGCAGTCCAGCGGAGGGATCATGACGGCGGCGCGGGCTGCGCAGGAACCTGTGCGGACGATTCTTTCCGGACCGGCGGGCGGCGTGGTCGCAGCGGCTTGGCTGGCCGAATTACTCGGCCTCCGCCGCACCGTGAGCTTCGACATGGGCGGCACCTCCACCGATGTCTGCCTGTTGGACGCCCAGCCGCGCACGACGAGCGAAACCACCCTGGACGGCTTGCCCATTGCCATCCCGGTGCTCGACGTGCATTCGGTGGGCGCGGGGGGCGGCTCGCGGGCGCGCATCGACGCCGGCGGCGCCTTGCGCGTTGGCCCGGAAAGCGCCGGGGCTGTGCCCGGACCCATTTGCTACGGTCGTGGGGGTACTGAGCCCACCGTCACCGACGCCAACTTGCTCCTTGGTCGGCTCGACCCCGAATACTTCCTGGGTGGGGAATTCCCACTTGACCTCCGCGCCGCGGAGCGGCAGTTCGTAGATTTCCTGCAGCGCCAGGGGGAGCGGTCGCAAGCCCATTTCAAGAGTCCACAGGAACTCGCTCGCGGCATCGTGGCAGTCGCCAACGCCACGATGGAAAAGGCCCTGCGCGTCATCTCTGTCGAGCGTGGCCACGACCCGCGCGATTTCACCCTCATTTGCTACGGAGGGGCAGGAGGGCTGCACGCAGCGGACCTGGCGCGCTCGCTGCGCCTTCCCCGGGTTATTGTTCCGCAGAATCCAGGAGCCTTTTCGGCGCTCGGCATCCTGCTCGCGGATGTCGTCAAAGACGTCACACGTTCCGTGTTGCTGCCGCTACCCCTTGACGGGAGCCAATCTGCCTCCGCCACTCGAAGACTCCTCCAGGAACTCGAACGCCGCTTCGAGCGTCTCGAACATGCGGCGCGTGTAGAGCTTCGCCGGGAAGGTTTCGCGCCCGAGCGCGCGCAAGCCGAACGCCGGCTTGACCTCCGCTACCGAGGCCAGTCCTACGAGCTTTCCGTCCCGTTCGTGGCAAACTTCCGCGAGCTGTTTCAGCGCGAACACGAAAAAGCCTACGGCTACATCCATCCGGGCCGGCCCCTGGAAATCGTCAACCTGCGGTTGCGTTTGGGCATTCCCACACCCAAGCCTCGCCCCCGCGCCAGCGTGATTCGCCATGCTGATCCTGGCAACGCGAGGCTGAAGAGAAGGCCGGTTTGGTTTGCGGAGTCCCTGCTTCGAGCGCCCTTCTACGACCGCGAGAGGCTCCAGGCGGGGATGCGTCTGGCGGGTCCGGCCGTGATTGTCGAGTACAGCTCGACCACCGTCATCCCGCCGGATTTTGTGTGCCGCGTGGATAAATATCGGAACCTGGTCCTACGCAGGCGATGAAGGCGAGTAGCGTGGACCTGTTTTCTAGGTCCCACGCACGGCGGGCCGAAAGAGGCCGCGGCGTGTCCCTGGGGTGGCATCAAAGATCCCCAGACCTACAGAGTGACAGCTCTGGTTTCTGGAATGCGCGTAGATGCTGCTGAGATCGAGATCTTCAAGAACCTCTTCCATTCGGTGGCCGAGGAAATGGGAGCGGCGCTGCGCCGCTCCGCCTTTTCGCCCAACATCAAAGAACGTCGCGATTATTCCTGCGCGGTCTTTGATGGACGAGGGCGAGTGGTAGCCATGGGCGACCACATGCCAGTCCACCTGGGATCCATGCCCATGTCGGTGGCTGCCGCCCTGGGGGCGTTCGAACTTGGCCCGGGCGACATCGTCATGCTGAACGATCCCTACGCGGGCGGCACGCACTTGCCGGACATCACGCTGGTGATGCCGGTTTTCGCCCCCGGTGGCGCTGCACGAATCCGCGGCCGCAATGGGCAGAAGACGGCGATGTTCCGCGCCGCAGCGGGACACGGACACCGCCGCGATCCGTCGGCTGACGGACGGCCGGTCTTCTACGTCGCCAACCGCGCGCACCATTCCGACATCGGAGGCGCGCAGCCCGCCTCCATGGGGCTGAGCGAGGAGATTTATCAGGAAGGCTTGCGAATTCCACCCGTCGCGCTGGCTCGCCAGGGAAGAATCCAGCGGGATGTCCTGGCCATGCTGCGGGCGAACGTGCGGACGCCCGGCGAACGCGAGGGGGATTTGATGGCGCAGGTGGCGGCGTGCCGCCTGGGAGAGCGTCGCCTGAGGGAGTTGCTGGCAAGATACGGCGTCTCGAAAACAGGGTTCTACCTGGAGGCGCTGCAAAGCTACGCCGCGCGTCTGATGCGCAAGGCGCTCGCGCGAATTCCGGAGGGTCTCTATCGGGCGGAAGACTTCCTCGATGACGACGGGTATGCCCCCGACCCCGTGCGCCTGCGCGTAGCGATTCGCATTCGTCGCGGGAAGGCAACTGTGGATTTTGCCGGGAGCTCCCCTGTTCGCCGGGGAGGCGTCAACGCCGTCCTGGCCATTACCATTTCCACGGTCTTCTACGTTTTTCGCTGCCTGCTGGCAGAAGATGTGCCAGCCTGCGCCGGGCTCATGGACCCCATCGAGGTCCGCGCGCCCGAGGGCAGCGTTGTGAATGCACGGCCTCCCGCTGCGGTGGCCGCCGGCAACGTCGAGACCTCCCAGCGGCTGGTGGACGTGCTGCTCCGGGCGCTGGCTCAAGCTCTGCCCCAGCGCATCCCCGCCGCGAGCTCCGGGACGATGAACAACCTCTCCTTCGGCGGAATCGATCCTCTCACGGGCGAACCCTTCGCCTATTATGAGACCATTGCCGGCGGCATGGGCGCGCGGCCCAGCGCTGACGGGTTGAGCGGCGTCCACACTCACATGACCAACTCCCTCAATACGCCTATCGAGGCTTTGGAATCCGCCTACCCGGTGCGTGTCCACCGCTATTCCCTCCGCCGTGGCTCAGGTGGTACGGGCCGGTTCCGAGGCGGCGACGGCATCATCCGCGAAATCGAGTTCCTTACAGACGTGCGTGGGAGTATCCTTTCCGACCGCCGCCGGTTCGCACCTTATGGGCTCGCAGGCGGAAAACCAGGGCGGCCGGGAAAGAACCAGTTGCATATCCGAGGACGCGCCTTGGCCTTGCCATCGAAGACTGCTTTCAGCGCCCCGAAAGGCAGCGTGCTAAGGATTGAAACTCCCGGAGGCGGCGGCTGGGGAAAACCGTAGCACGGCCATCTTGGCCGTGAGCTTTGACGGAGCAACGCAGCAAAGCGAAAGGAGACGGAATGGAACCATTATATCGGCGAGACTTTATCAAATCCGTGGTGGGGACCGCGGCCTTCGCGGCCGTAGATGCCCGAACGGCCTCGCCCGGCGAATCGGGACCCGTTTTCCTCGCCACCTGGCCACACGGAAAGCCGGCGAACGAGCGCGCTGCGGAAGTGTTCAAGGCTGGCGGCAATTTGGTGGAATCCGTCGAAAAGGGCATCAATACCGCCGAAGACGATCCCAAAGTGATGAGCGTGGGTTACGGGGGATTACCTAATGAGGAAGGGGTCGTTGAACTGGACGCAGCCATCATGGACGGGACTCGGCACCGCGCGGGCTCTGTATGCGCTCTCCACAGCATCAGAAACCCGATTTCGGTGGCGCGGCTGGTGCTGGAGAGGACTCGGCACACCACGTTGGCAGGCGAGGGAGCGTTTCGCTTTGCCCTCAAAATGGGGTTCCAACCCCAGCAACTCCTGACGCCAGAAAGTTTGCAGGAATGGCTGAGGTGGAAATCCAATCCCCACCGCGAAACTTACTGGCTGACCGCCCTGCGGCCCGAAGCCCCAGACGAACTTGGTGGCACGGGCGTCTCGCCCGTGAGCCTGAGCCCTGCGGGCGTCGGAGGGCTGACCGCCGAAGTCCACGACACCATCGGTATGGTCGCGACGGACGGCAAGGGCCACGTCGTCTCCGGCTGCTCCACTTCTGGGACAGCCTGGAAGATTCCCGGGCGCGTCGGAGACTCGCCCCTGGTGGGTTGCGGAGTTTATGCGGATGACAACGTGGGCGCGGCTTCCGCCACCGGCGACGGCGACCTGATGACTAACTACTGCACCAGCCTCTCCATCGTCCACTACATGGCCCGAGGCATCGCACCGCAAGATGCCTGCGTCGACTTGCTCCAGCACATGGTCAAGACCGACCCCAAGAACAAAGAGGGACCCGTGTGCGTCATTGCTATCAATACCCGGGGCGAAGTCGGCGCCGCGTCTATGCAGTCCCAGTTTCGCCTGAAGTATGCGCTGTGGCGTGAGGGAGAAAGCAAGCTGCGGGATGCGGTGGTGTTGTACTAAGCCCCACAGTCCGGAGGTGGGCATACCTCGTGCCCGAGGCGATGTGTGCCACTGATTAGGTTCGCACGCATGGCACGGTTCGCCCTGTAGGCGCCATCCGTGCGCGCGTCGCACAGGGATTCCGCCGGTCGGCAGCGTTGCCGGGCTAAAGGCTTCATCGCCCGCAGCGACCGCCCCGCGTTATGACCCCGCGCTTCCCGGGGGTTGTGAAGAAGGTTGAGACTTGCCGACCGCAAGAAGCATCCAGGCCAGAAGAAGCGCGACCAAAATGGCCAGCACCAGGCCGTTCCAACGAAAGAATGCGGCCGGTTGAGAGAACAGCGCCACAAGTGGTTCCCTGACGCCCATGGCGAACACCGCGCCGAAGTAAGCCAGCAAGTTATCACGGAAGAAAGCATACAGAAGGGCCAAGCTACCCACCAGCAACACGAGCCTTTCCCCCCAGCCCAGCGCATATTCGGCAACCGAATGAGCTCCTGCGGGGCCTAGGGCGACTAGCACCAGCACGCCTGCCAGCCACAACCACCACGCACGGCTCGCGAGAGCTGAGCGGATAATGTGCACCACGATTCCGAAAATGGCTACGGTAAGAAGACTCACGACAAGCGCGCTCAAGAAGAACGAAGCCGCAGGCCAGGCGGCGTTGAAAGCCCCGCCAGCCAGATCCAGTTCCGCAGGGGCGAAGGCGTGCCAGCGGTTCTGGACAAGCGCCGTCAAGCCGCCCGCGCCCACCGCGGCAGCAACGCTCAAGGCCATCGCCAGGACTGCGTCGCGGCGCCATGCCCGGCGAGCTGAAGCCCGGAAGATGCGCCAGGCGTCCGGGTAGAGGCTCAACACCAGCCCCGCCAGCAACCACCCCAGCAATCCGCTCAGTAAGGGCACAAGAAGCACACTCACGCCGATGAAGAGGCGGAAGGTCGCCAGTGGGATCGAGGTTGGGTATTGCTGCTCGAAGGCCGGAAGCTGGTTGAGTTCGGAGAGGAGCATGAGAACGGCAATAGCCGCTCCCACCTTGGCCGACTGCCGCCAGGGCACTTGCCCCCGTCGCACTTGTCTCACCAGCAGGATCAAGCCGCCGGTGGCCAGAACAAGAACCAACCCGTACGAAACCGCATGTAAGACAACGTTGGTAAGGCGCGTGGTGGAGCGCTCGCGCTCCCATTGCTCGGGAAGCTTGAAGAAACGCGCGAATCCCACGACCTGGTCACCGGCAATTTCCACTCTCAGGCGGTAGTAAGCCTCGCCCACATTGCGCGGGTCTGAGGCTTTGGCCTGCCAAACCAGGGTGTAGTCCTGGCGGGCCTGGCGTTTCTTCGCCTCCGAGTTCTGGAGGTCGAAATCGTTCAGCCGATAGCCCTGCTGCGCCACGGATTTCTCGGCCAGTGCGCGGGCAGCCTCCGGCGAGAGTGAAGCGCCCGGCGCGGCCTCATCCAGCAAGTGCCGGAAGCCAAAGACCTGACCATCAGCGGGGTCTACGTAAACCAAGTATTCTTCCTTTGCGAGCGGGCGGAAGTAGCGGACTACCCACAAAACAAGCCTCGTCGCTTGCCGGTAGATTCCGTCGGACTCCCTCGTCGACCGCCGCTCCAACAAGTAGCGGACTGCCAGTGGGTCCACGTTCTCCTGGACCCACGCCACCCGGTGATAACTTGCCGGGTTCACCTGCCGTTCGCCAAGAAATGCGTCGGCGGCCCGGATGGCGTTCTGGCGCGTCATTTGGAATTTGATGCCCTGACCAAACCGGTAAACAGGAATGAAGGCCAGCGCGACGAAGACCACGATGAGAATGCCGGCCAGGACCACCCGCGACTGGGAAAGCGCCTGGTAGGCAAGCGGGGTTTCGAGTTCCGGGGCCACTTCTTTCCTGGGCATCCGGGATACTCCCACGCTGGCGTTGGTGAGCGTGGATTCTTCCGTGAACGTTCCACAGCGCAGGTAAGCCACCAGGGCTACCACCATCGGGACAACCATCAGCCCGGCAGCGACGGCGCCGGAGAACATCAAGTAGTGGTTGGGTGAGCGGACCAGGAGAAAAGCGGTGTAGATAGCATCCACGGAATAGTGCCAGATCAGTGTGGCCAGGATGCCGAAGCGCAGCATGATGAGTCCCACAACGATCCCGCCCAAGCCCACCTCGACGCCGCGAATAAAGAACGGTTGGTTTGGATAAGCACTGTGGAGGAATCCCCAGATAAACGCCGCCAGCACTAGCGCCAGCGGTCCCGACCGCAGATACTTGTTCAGCAAGGGAATGGCAAAGGCGCGGAATTGCATCTCTTCCGAGACGGCTGGCAAGAATCCGATGAACAGCACCATGACCCAAGGAACATGGGTGTTCAGCAGGTCGGAGAAAGGAACATCCGCGGGCGCCCAGGCTCCGAACTTTTCAGCCGCCAAGTAGAAGACGGTTTGATAGGCGAAGAAGAAGAACGTCAGCGCGAGGCCCACCACATTGGCCATAAAGAACGAGCGCGTGCGGAGCCCCCGCCAGCTCAGATAGCGGCGGAGCGATATGAGCCCCGGATAGTTCTCGCGATACACCGGCTCGGAACTGGCGACGAGGAAAAATATGGCGGTGGCCACACCGAGAGCGGCCAGAAGGCCCGAGCCCAGGTAGGTGGCCACGAAGCTCGCGTAGGGATCCGTCGTCTTGTACCCGAACTCCTCCACGGAAAACATATTCAACTGGCCTAAGAAATACAGGACCGCCCCCACCGCGCCGAAACCCACCGCGAGCCGGACAGGCACATCGCGGTCACGCAGCCGCGCGATCAGGATGATGGCTCCGGCTACAATGAGTAAAAACCAGAAAATCTGGTCCACAAACTGGGCCGCGGTATTCCGGGAGCGAAGTTTTTCGTAGTCCCGAGTCCACTGTTCGGGGATTTTGACAAACTCGCGGTAACCGGCGACCTGATTGCCATCCACCTCCACCCCAATGCGCAGGCTGCCATCACCCAGGTTCACGCTCTTCTGTTTCCACGTGAACGAATGGTCGGTACGCGCGGGGCGCTTTTCGGTGACCGCTTCCACAAACTCCAGGTCGGCCAGATCGCGCTTCATGACCGCCGCCAGAAACTTCTCGGCAATCACGCGCGCTGCCGCCTGGTCGAGGTTGGCGCCCGGAGCCGATTCCGCGATTTCGTGATCGAAGCCGACGACCTGACCGGCGGGACTCACATCAGCGCGGAATTCCTCTCTTTGCTGGGGCTTGAACCAGCGGTGCGACCAGCGCCATAGCCGGATGGGGCCCCGCGTCAGCCCATTCATCCGGACCAGCCCCTGCGTCCGTTCCAGATACACCTTGGCTGAGTCATCGAAATCAAAGACGGCGGCGTGCCGATAACCCTCCAGGCGAAAGCCGCGCTCGGCGAGAAACTTCAGGGCCACGGGCGATGAGTCGCTGCGGTTCACGCGAAACTCGATAGCCGCCTCCGGAAAGGCCTGGGAAAAATACTTGATGCCTATGGCGAGCGAGAGGGCCGCCATCAGCAGCGCAATGCCAATCACGCGGTATTCCCACGAAGTCAGTTTGATAGGCATGGAATCCTCAAAAACAGTCGAAAGTCGAAAGTCAAGAGTTCAAAGGTCCGCCTTGACTCGGAACAGTGCCCAGCCCGTGAACCTCAACTCGACATCGTAGCGGCATTCGGCGCCCGCCTCCAGGGTATCGGGGAGCGCCCAAAACCACTCGTGATTCCTCTCCTGCCGGGGCCGGCCGATTTTCGCTTTTCCAATTTCGAATTTCCGTTTCCGGGCTTGCCAGCTCGCCTCTCAACTTTCAACTTTCGACTTTCGACTCTCGACTCTTAACTCTCGACTTTCGACTCCTCCTGCAGCCTTTTGACCATGACCCAGGCCGCTGTGCCGTCCCCGTAATAACGTTCTACCTTCTCCGCCTTGCGGTAGCCACGGGCCTGGTAAAAGCGCTGCGCCGCCAGGTTATTCTCCGCCGTTTCGAGGTAAATCAGCCGCAAGCCTTGCTGCCAGGCCCACTCTTCAACGGCCACCATGAGCCGCGAGCCGACGCCCCGCCGCCGTTCTGATTCGACTACGTCGATGGTCACGATGTGCCCGACCTTCTGCGGTTGGCGGTCGGCAATGAGGAATCCCACGATTTCTCCGCTTTCCTCCGCCACCCAAGTGCGGGAGTTCCGGTGCGCAATGAAGCGGGCCAGTTCTTCATGCGAGTACGATATTCCGGGAGGAAAGCACGCGTTGTCAATCGCGCAGAGGATCTCGAGGTCGGAAGGGTGGAAGTGACGAAGGTGCATAAGAGCAGTGATAACTGGCAAGTGAACAGTGACCAGCAAAGAAAAGTCAACAGAGGCGACACACTCCTACGCCCCTATCTCCAACAGCCGGAGGATGTCAGCTTCGTCATTATATAGGTACGGCGAAACCCGAATCATGCCGTGGCGGAGGCTGACCGCCACATGATGGGTCCGGAGCTTTTGGTGGAGCTTCGCCGTGGCCTCCAGCGACGCGGCTTGGAAACCCAGGACCGTTGAACGGTGGGTGGGTTCGGCCGCGGCGGAAAGGCGGTAGCCCCTCTGGCGCAACCCTTCTGCCAGAAGCTCCAGGAGCCTCTCACAGTGTCGGGTGACTGTCCCCACCGTGGCGCGCCCCACGAAATCCAAGGAGGTCTCGAGCGCATAAAGGTTAAGAAAATTGGCGGTTTCCGGAACATCGAAAATTCGCGCCTCTTTGGGCAGGGTGAAATGCTCGGTAGGCAAAGCGTCAAAATCCTCGGCTCCGTGGACGGAGAACCAGTTCACCACCTGGAGGTTCAAGCGGTCCTGAAGCGCGCGGCTCAGGTAAACAAACCCCGTGCCGAAAGGGCCGAGCAGCCACTTGTAAGCGGCGACGGCCATTGCATCCACGGGCAAGGTGTGGAGGTTCAGCTCCAGCGCGCCTGCGCCCTGCGTCCCATCCACAACGAAGATTCCGCCCCGCCGATGCACCAAGTCGCCCAAGGCGCTGAGGTCGATTCGGTAGCCGCTCGCATACCCTACCCAGTCGAGCGCCAGGATGCGCGTGCGTGGGCTGAGGGCCGCAGCGACTTGCTCCGCCGTCACTTCCCCGCCAGTTGGCTTGAGCACCCGGACTACCACGCCTAACCGCCGCAAGTGGAGCCAGGTGAAAAGGTTCGCAGGGAAGTTCGAGCTGGCGACGACGACTTCATCGCCCGCCTTGAGCCCCAGCCCCGTGGCCACAATCCCAACTCCTTGAGTGGCGCTATTGGTAAGGGCGATTTCCGAGGGGTCGGCCCCTACCAGAGTCGCCAGATGCGCGCGCACGCGGTTCGGCAAATCAAAGTATTCGGGGGCCGCCAGCCGCTCCGGGTGGCATTTCAGCTCAATGGCTTGGTGAATGCGCTCAACCGTAGCACAGGGAAAAGGCCCCTGGTATGCGCAGTCCAAGTAAATCGTCGGGGCGAAGTCGGGAAACTCGTGGCGATAATCCGGCATAGCAAGCACCTCACTTTACAGCCGCGATGGGGGGGAAAACAAGCTCTCCCAAGCACCAGCAGGGGCGCGCTTTGGAGTGTGTGGACCTGCCCCCATTTTTGAGACAAACGGTGAAGACTCAAATTTCAGCGAATGGGGTGAGAATCCCATCGAAGCGAGGATTGAGTCATCGGTTTGTCTCGACCGCAGTTCCCGGAAGAGTTCAAGCTGGTCCGCCTGTTGGCGGACTGGAGACCGGGGCGTCGGCCGCCCAGGTGGCACGGGTAGCGCAAGTCCCGCTCTCCGGACTTGCGGCTTTCGTGATTTTCATGCTGGGAGGTGTAAGCCGGGCAGGGTCTTATCGCTTTCCGCCTGGCGCGGCCTCGGCGCATCCATGCCGCGCACGGCCTTTGATATACTCTCACCTGCAATGCACTGAATCCGCGAGTCAGGAGGACCCGATGAATCGCAGCCCATTCCTGAAGGTGCCTCTGCTTTTTCCGGTTTCGCTCTTCCTTGCCTTGGTACGACCTCCGGTGGTCACAGGGGAGCAGGCTGATGCGGAGGCCGCGAAGAGTGAACAGGTCACCTTCGTTCACTGCGGGACGTTGATCGACGAGAAATCGGCAGAGCCGAGCCAAAACGCGCTCATTGAAATTGCGGGGGGCAAATTCCGCTCAGTCACGCGCTTCACACCCGGCTTTGTGAAGCCTGCCGGCGCGGCCTTCCTCGACCTCGCTTCGGAGACCTGCCTTCCCGGCCTCGTAGAATCGCACACGCACGTGCTCCTGCAGGGCGACCAGAAGCCGGGGCAGTACGACGAGCAAATCCTGAAGTGGTCGCTTCCCTACCGCACGATCCTGGGTACGCAGGCGGCGCGCCGCGCGCTCGAGTACGGGTTCACGACCATCCGCGACGTGGAAACCGAAGGCGCCTACTATGCCGACGTGTCGATTCGTGACGCCATCCGGCAGGGCGTGATTCCCGGCCCACGTATGCTGGTGGTGACGCGCGCACTCGATGTGACCGGCGCCTATGCCCTGCTCGGGTACGACCCGGCGTTGAAGCTGCCGCACGGCGTCCAGGTGGTGGATGGACCCGAGGAGTGTCGCAAGGCCGTGCGTGAGCAGATTTCCAACGGAGCCGATTGGATCAAAATCTATGCCGACCAACGTGTTTCGACGGCCGATGGCATTGTGCACAGCATTCCCACCTTCACGCCGGAGGAGCTGCACGCCATCGTGGATGAGACGCACCGCGAATCCCACAAGGTGGCGGCCCATGCCATGGGATTGGAAGGAGCGCACAACGCGGTGGAAGCGGGCGTGGATTCCCTTGAGCACGGCGCCTACATCTCCGACGACGACCTGAAGACGATGGCGGCGCGCGGCATCTGGTACGTGCCGACGCTGTACATCTTCATTTACGCCGAGCAGCTCCGCCAGGCCGAAGGTTTCCCGGGATGGAAAGGCGGGGTCGAAATTCACGCCGAGACCTTTCGGCGGGCGCTCAAGGCCGGGGTGAAGATCGCCTTCGGGACGGACGTGGGCGGCTTCGAGTGGACCATCAACCCGGCAAAGGAATTCCCTCTTATGGTGAAGTACGGTATGACTCCTGCCCAAGCGCTGCGCGCGGCCACGCTCTCCGGCGCGGAACTGCTCGGCATGAAGAGTGCGATCGGTTCGGTCGAACCAGGCAAGTTTGCAGACCTTGTGGCCGTTCCCCGAAATCCTCTGAGCGATATCCATGTGCTCGAAAACGTGAACTTCGTCATGAAGGAGGGCGTCGTTTACAAGCGTCCCGGCCCGCCGGAAAGGTATTAAGAGGGATAATTATTTCTTGGGATCATGCAGGCAGACTCGCCCAAAACGCGAACCAGCGCCCGCCACTCACTGCTTCCCAGCCCTCGCCCCCTTGGGGGAGAGGGTGTCCGTCAGCCGACGGACAGGTGACGGGGTCCCTGTCCCATCTCATTGTCAACAACTATAAGGCACGAGACGCTGGGTGGCGATTCCCCTCATTTGCGGTAGAATCTCCCCATAGGCGCTGAGCGCCGAAACATCGCAAGAAGATTTGCGATTCTGCGTCGGCGAGCCTGCGCCGGAGGCGCCTTGGAGTGCGGTAGCTTGCTACCGCTTTTGCCAGGCCAGCTTGCTGGCCGTTTTGCAAACCGCAGATTTCGCACCAAAACTGCGAGCAAGCTCGCAGCAAGAAAAGCGGCGGCAAGCCGCCGCACTCCAAAGCGTTCCGCCTCAGCCATTTCTTCTGAGCGAAGTCTCAGAAAAAGCGTAGATTCTTCTTAGTCCACGACAGCCTCGCGAGGTCGCAATGAGATTCCGGAAAACGCTGACTCTTCTCTTGCTGGCGATGGGGCTGGTCTTTGCCCTGTCTGCCTGGGCGCAGCAAAAGCCTTTGACACGGGACCAGGTGCAAGGCCTGGTGCGGGACGGGCTCGGAGACGAGTCGGGCGCGAAGCTCATCGAGCAGCGCGGGATTGATTTCACGCCGGCGGAGGATTTTCTCCAAAGCCTCAAGGCTGCAGGCGCAAGCGAGGCATTTCTTAAGGCGCTGCGCGCGGCCATGCAGCCCAAGGCAGCGAGCACGGTGAAGCCCCTGAACCAGGTGCAGGTATTCACCCTGCTCGCCGGGCAGGTAGCGAGCCACCGCGTGGCGATGCTCGTAAACGAGCGCGGAATCGATTTCGAGCCGCAACAAGACTATCTGGACGAAGTGCGTCTGGGCGGCGGTGACGATGAGCTGATCAGGGCGCTCAAGAATGCCAAGGTGACGAAGCCCGTGACCGTAGACCCCGCGGCGCAGGCGCGGCAAACGGAAGTCCGGCAACATGTCGCGCGCGCGGCGGAATTCTACCGGGGCAAACAGTACGCTGACGCCGAGGCCGAGCTTCGCGCGGCGGTTCGCCTGACTCCTGAGGACGCGGAGTTACACGACGATCTCGGCGCGGTGCTTGGGGCCAAGGGCGATTGGGATGGCGAGATCGCGGAGGAGCGTGAGGCGCTGCGCCTGAACCCCAACGACGATACCGCCCATGCTAACCTCGGGTTGGCGCTTGGGAGAAAAGGCGATCGGGATGGCGAGATCGCCGAAGAGCGTGAGGCGCTGCGCCTAAATCCCAAGAATGCGAGCGCGCACGTTAACCTCGGGGTGACGCTTGGGACCAAGGGCGATTGGGATGGCGAGATCGCCGAAGAGCGTGAGGCGCTGCGCCTCGACCCCAACAACGAAATGGCGCACCTCAACCTCAGTGCGGCGCTTGGGAACAGGGGCGACTTGGACGGGTCGATCGCAGAAGCGCGGGAAGCCCTGCGCCTAAACCCCAACGACGAAAAGGCACACGCCAACCTCGCGCTGGCCCTTGGGGCCAAGGGCGATTACGACGGGGAGATCGCCGAAGAGCGCGAGGCATTGCGCCTAAACCCCAGCGACCAATTCGCACACGCCAACCTCGGGCTGGCGCTTGGGAGAAAGGGCGATTGGGATGGCGAGATCGCCGAAGAGCGTGAGGCGCTGCGCCTCAACCCCAAAAACGAATTGGCGCACGTCAACCTTGGCGCGGCGCTCGGGGTCAAGGGCGATTGGGACGGAGAGATTGGGGAAGAGCGTCAGGCGCTTGGCCTCAACCCGAACAACGCCGGGGCCCATTACCTTCTTGGCTTCGCTCTTGAGCACAAGCACAACCACCAGGAGGCTTTACAGGAATACCGCGCGGCCTACGAACTCAACCCTCAAGGCCCTGACTACCGGAAGGCCTACGAGCGCCTCGTGAAGAAGACACGGCGCTAGCGGCGTGCTGCGGCACGCGTTGCCATCGTGGCCAACACTGGGGAGCGCGGGGTGAAAAACCGATGCCAATTGGGGCGAGGTTGGGCAAGGCAGCAGCCTTTAATACGCGCACAAAAGGTGGGCAATGCGAATTAAGCGTGACTGGCCTGAAATGGTAAAGACGGCTAAAGACAAATGTACCGGGGACCCCAACGGCCCGCTCCCGGATTGTCGAAAGATATTCACGGAGCTTGTCGTTACAGACAGAGCCACAACTTGGAGAAGTTTTCACAAGTGGGCCGAGGGGCTCCAAGATTCTTGGGCCTTTCGGGGCCACGCGGACACAGCGTGGGATCTGGAAACGTCATTGGACCGCGAAACAATCCTTCAATATGCAACCAAATCGTTGGACGGCATGCAGGTAAGCGGCATGGAGCGGCGCGCAGCCTCCCACGAAAAACCGATGATGCGCGATTTTCAGAAGCGAGCTCATCAGTATTTACACCATCTTCCTGGTGATGATGAGATCATCGATTGGCTCGCGCTCATGCAGCACTATGGCGCACCGACCCGACTGCTTGACTGGACTCGTTCGCCCTATGTTGCCCTCTACTTTGCCGTCGAGAAAAGCGTTCCTAAGAGATCCGCTGCCGTCTGGGCAATTGATTGCGATTGGGCCCTCAAAGAATCGGCGAACTCTTGCGGTCAATTCGATCCCAATCTCTCACATGCGGAGCTGTCGGCGAAAATGTCTCGTTTTGTGAATGAGCGGTTGGCATGCGAGGCAGACTCCTCTGATGCTCCTGTAAGGGTCGTTCCTGCCGATCCCAAACACGTGAACGAGCGAATGGCGGCCCAGCAAGGCCTCTTTCTATGCAATCTTTCCTTACACGCTCCTTTCGATATCGCCCTCTTGGGGATGATCATACGCGATGACAAGCCTGACAAACCCCCTGTCCGCAAGTTAGTCGTGAGGCCGCAGGAGCGGATTGCGTTTTTGAAGCAATTGAGAAGACTGAACATAACCTCTGCTTCCCTATTCCCCGGACTGGAAGGTTTTGCGCGATCACTGGCAACCGAACTCAAAATTAAAATGTTCGAAGAAAGAATCGCCGCAGAACGTCAAATAGCGAGCGAGTGGCCACGGTCAGCGCAGTCCTGACCGTGGGCTTTTCCTTCGATGACGCACCCACGGTCAATTCAAAAGACGAATTGACCGTGACTGCCTCTCGGTCACAGGACCTCACGCGCCGTTCGAACTGTAATCCCTGCGCTTGTAGCTTCCCACCTTGCGCAACTCGATCACCAAGCGTAAGGCGTCGTTAACGGCTCTTTCACTGCGGAAGGCCTTGCGGACATCGGGGTCCAAGAGAACGAGATTGGTACCCGCGTGGTAGCGCTTCGCGTACTTGCCGCGTACCCCTCCCTTGAGCTACCGGCCGAGATCATATTCGGGGCGTAACTCGTCGTTCATCCTATTTTTGCGTGTCTTCATAGGCTCTTTTTTCTCTTCCGGTCAGGGTTCGAGCACTGATGATCCGAATCCGGCCACGGCGCGCGGCGGGAAAGAGCCGCGAACCCAAAGAACCGGATCGCGTTCCCTGGCTACTTGAGCAGAGCCGTGAAGCCCGCTTGTTCGAAGTGGTGGTCGCCGGTGAGAGCTTGTGTGATGCCCTGTTGTCGCATGACGACGAACGAGATACAGTCGGTCAGCGACCAGCCCTTGTCCGGGCGTTCGGCATAGAGCTCCACCCCTTGGTCAAAAAGGATTTGAGTGGGTGGCACGATCGTACAGGCCGGGTCACCCCGCGGCGGCCAGCAAGCGAGGGAAGCTTTCTCGCATGCCAGGTATCGCTAAGGCATCAGCCACTTCGGTCAGAACCCATGTGGTGGTGAGAAGGGGATCGCTGCGCGTCTCTGAAAGGGTCCGCGCTCGAGCGTGGGCGACGTCATCCAGGTGCAACAGAGCAAGGAAATAGAACGTGTCGGCGAATACAGGCTTCACTTCTTGGGTGTCCCGTGAATGTAATGGTCGTGATTCTCCGCCCAGTCGGGAGGCCCGCCGTGGACGCTCCCGATGACGTCTTTGAGGCGTTCAGCCAGCGTTTTCGGGCCCACCGGTTCCACCCGGACCTCCGTGCCCTCCGGCAGATTGGCTTCCGGCGGCAGAACCACCGTTCCCTTCGAGACCCTCCCCCGGTAACTCATGGCCATCTCCCGCCTCTCGAACTTCAACGGCCCATCGACCCCTGAAGAAACTGACACTCTGCTCCTACTAGCATACCACGCGCGAGCGAAAACTGGAGCCAATCATTGACGGCCGCAGATGCCCCATCTTCCGCTGGCTTGCGCCCCGACGAGTCGGGGCGGCCCTTTCTCACCATTCCTTTAGGAACCGCGGACCTTACCAACCGGCCCGGGCTGGTCCTAATCGTCGTAAATGGTGCTTCTATGCCCTACGGCCACCACGAGCACCACCAGCCGCTTTTCTTGCAGCAAGTAGTGCCGACCTGTTTTTCAAGGTCTGCGGCTTTTCTCACCGACCGTGCCCAAGGGCCGCGGACCCGGCAAAAGCGGTCCACGTTACTCGCGGGAGATCTTTTCAGATATCGACTGGTCATCTGACTGGTCATATGCTATCATGACCGGTATGAAGACTAGAGAAAAACTGATCAGCGCTACCGAGTTCAAGGCGAAATGCCTCAAGATTCTGGACGATCTCAAGTCACAAGGCATCGTCATCACCAAAAGGGGCCAGCCGGTGGCCAGACTCACACCCTTGCACGTGGTGGACAACTCGAAGCTGATCGCGTCGATGAAAGGCAAGGTCGTCGTGAAGGGAAATATCTTCTCCACGGGCAGAAAGTGGAATGCTCAATCTTGACACCCATATGCTGGTGGCACTGATGACCGGTGACGTGAGTCCGGCGGAGTTGGCCTGCGCAGTCAATCAACCCCTGGCTATTTCGGACATCGTTCTGTGGGAGCTTGCCATGCTGGTTCAGAGAGACCGTTTGAAGATGGACTTGGCGAGCCCGGAGTTCCGGGCGTGGCTGCGCCATCTCACCGTCTTTCCCATCAGCTTGGAGATCGCTCGCCAGAGCACCCAGCTCGATTTTTCCTCTGATCCGGCGGATGAAATCATTGCGGCCACCAGCGTGGTGGAGAATATCCCCCTGCTCACGCGCGACCGCCGAATCCGAAAATCCCGTATCGTCCCTCTGGCACTCTAGTCCCGTGCCCGCCTAAAAAGGTGCTTTTGGCCGAGCGTGCTCATCGCGAAGGCTTGGGATGCAAACAAGCACGACCGGAAACTTATCGGGCGGTCACGGGACTAGTGCCCTGTCACATCTAGTCGTCGTAAATGGTGCTTCTATGCCCTACGGCCACCACGAGCACCACCAGCCGCTTTTCTTGCAGCTCACAAATGATGCGGTAATCCCGCACCCGATACCGCCACAGTCCAAACTTGCTGGCGCGAAGAGGGTTGCCGAAATTGCGCGGGTGTGCGGCTGTTGCGACCCGCGTATCCATATAATCGAGGATTTCCCGCTAGCTCGTGCGGTCGAACTTCTTGAGGTCCTTCAGGGCGCGAGGATCGTATTCAATCGTCCAGGCCAACTTCTTTCCGCACTTGCCGGCTGGTCAGAGGTGAACGGCGCTTCTCCAGACGTGCTTCCGCGAGATAGCGGTCTTCCAGGTCTTCGATATTCCCCTCGATAAGTTCGCGGGCGTAGTAGCTCTTCGTCCGCCCTGTGCGTTTCGCAAGTTCGGACAGTCGCCTTTCGATGTCAGGGTCTTATCTGAGTGGCACGCGTGTGGGCTGGCCCCGCTACTTCTGTTGCGCTTCCGTGATGCTCAGGCGCAAGTGTTCAACCACCAACTGCGCGGTCTCAGTCACGGCCTGATCGAGGGAGGGAGGATTGTAAGGTCGAAAGATGTTGTCTTGCCAGATCGAGGCTCCGTTCCGATCGCTGATGAACACCTCCGAGTGAACCCGCTTCAGCCTGCGGGACTCCAAGCAGGAACCTCGCAGCGTGGCGTCCGCCTCCTTGGGTTGGGAAACGATGCGGAAACGGCCCACCTTGCTGATGCCTTCAATCAGATGGTCGCTCAGCACATTGTCAATCCGCTCCACGTAGAGGGTATGAATCCTCAGGAGCTTCCGAGCATCATTGGTCGTGGAGCTCCGGGGCCCACGGAGCGAAGGCGCGGGCGCTGGGCCCAGCGTCGGCCTCTGTTGCGGCTCGGAGGCTTGCTGCTCCGCCTCTTGTGCCGACCCCAATAGACCCAAGACCAGCAGCATCGCCAGGCAACCAGCACCCCGCTTCATGGCTGCCACCCCCCATCGTTTGAAGCTAACGCGGCCGGCTGGAGAACGGGCGGCAAGCCGTCCCGCCGTTACTGCGCTTCCGCAGCTTTGTCGCTGCCCGCCCCCACCCGCGAGAAGCTTCTCGTGCCGTTCCAACTATCTGTGGTTACTTACCTTGGGCCACGCGGTCGCGCCGCGGGGGCATCACATGCCAATTGATAGCCCCAATGAGTTGGAACGGCACTCGCCAGTGCTACTGGCTGTACGCCTTCTGGCTCTCCTTCAGCGCTCTTTGGCGGTCTTTCAAATCCTGGAGCTCGTCCTTGTGCTTCTCCCGAAGTTCTCGCTCGTTGCGCTGCATCTGGTGCTTCATCTGCACCCGCACTGATTTGGCAACGGGGTGGCCCTTCCAGGACTGCTTCAGGTATTTTCCCCTGAGTTTTAGCGACTTCCGTTCCTCTTTTTGTCGCGCCTTGAGCTGTTGCTTCTCCTCTTTCAGACTGTAATCTTGCGCCGCCAGTCGAGTTAGGGACGAGGCCAGCGCCAGCCCCGCGATCATCACGATGAGAAGTCTACGCATTCCGCCTCCGCTCGAATTCATGAGCTACCGTCGCAGGAAATAGTTGAGCGCGAGCTTGGCCGGCGCTGGTTAGTCTCCAGCCCGGACTGTCCCCTCTTCCCAACGCATCTTACTCAGAATATGTGCGGAGTACAACAGATTCCGGGATGCCCGCTCCCCTGACATCGGGGGCCGTTGGCCCATACGCGCTAACTCAAGCTGTTTTTCGCTGCGGCCCTAGCAGGGGCCGACCGCGTTTTCACACGGACTCTGAAGGCGGGCGCTGCAGATGTGGAAAGGCCGCAATCTCGCAAGGCGGGACGGATGTTACGCTACGAAGCAGCGCGGACGGTGGGACGGAAGAAGACGTAGAGCATCCAGCCGACCGTGGCCAAGCCAGCGAGGAGAAGAACTACAAAGAGGACAAACACCGGCCACTGGCCCTGGACCTGCAGCGCATGAACATCGAAGTAGGGTAAGTAGGGTCGCAGGGAGGCAATCCGCACCAAGTGGCGGACCACGGCCATCAGGCTGATCGTACCCACAAGGGCGATGCTTGACAGCAGCAGGCTCTTCGGCGCGCTGGCAACAGCCAGCACGGCTAGCGCGATGGCAGCGCCGAGAATCGTAGTGGCGACCAGGTCCCCGCCCAAGAACAGCCCCCTCACTTCTTGGGGCAAGCTCAAGAGGAACCAGAACCCGATAAAGAACTGAAGACCGGTCCCCACCATGAACCACTTCACGCCGTAGCTCCGCGCCCATTCCGCGAGTTCGGGCGCTTCTTGGCGCCACGCACGAGAGAGCAGAGCTACGGCCAAGCCGCCGACGGCCACAGAAGCCACCAGGAAATGCATGAACCGGGAAAGGCTCGCGCCCGTCACGGGACCTAGCGTGGCGCCGACTTCATTGGCCAGATACCGGCTGTAGAAATCCTGCGGGCGCAACATGGCGGTCATGTTTTGCGTAAACGTGAAGGCCACGAAGAAGAAGAGCGCGACCGTCGCCAGCAAAACCCACGGGGCGCGTTGCCCAAGCTCTTCGTGCTGCATATTGAACCAGTAAACGCCGTAGTAGCCCAACAGAACGAGGAACACAACCCCCAGCCAGAACCAGGCCATCAGGATGGAGGAGGTGTAGAAGAGCTGGCCGTAAACGAGTTGCAGGAAAAGCAGCGGCGCTACGCCGAGCGTAATGGTGAAGGCTACCACCGGCGGCAGGACGCGGGAGACGCGACGCGTGAACTCGCCGTGCTTCCGGTCACGTCGCCCGAGGAAGCTAGAGATTGTCACCACTGTGCCGCCGCCCACCAGGAAGTTCATGGCCAGGAGATGCAAGATAAAGGTGAAGACCAGGAAAAAATGGAGCAGCCCGACAGGCGCAGGCAACGGGACGGGGACCGGCGCAGGGATGACAGGGTTCATGGGTGCAGCGCTCCTGACTGCGGCGCGGCAGGCTTTTCAGCTTTCTCGCCGGGCATTCGCGGCTCAATTTCAGTTCCGGCGGGCGGAGGATTAAGTCCTGCCAGCCACGCGCCCAGCGCCTTGCGCTCAGCTTCAGTGCCTGCAAAGGGTGGCATGAAGCCTTTAAGCTCGTTCAGGTGCAGCAGTTGATAGTCGATCATGGCCCCGCTCCAGCCTTTCACGGCGAGGCGCATGCTATTGTAGCCGTTCACGGTATGGCAACTTGCACACTCCACGCCGAACACGTCCTCGCCGCTCTCCTCCAACGCCTGCGGGTCAACCGCATGGCGACGGACAAAGCGCGCCGCGGCCAGCACCCCTTGTTGACGCACTCGATTCACGTCCTCGGGCCGCAGCGTATTGCTGTACATGTAGCCGTAGATGATGTAAGGCTTGCGGACTGCCTCGCGGACCCACTCGGTAACACCGGTTGCCGATAGGGCAAGCACGGCGAGAAGAAAGGCAAAGGTGAGGTTGAAATAGCTGGGATGATGGTAAGGGCCAAAGTACGTAAAGACAACTATGAGGACGGAGAAGAAGATCGAGAGGCCGGCGAAGATGGTGACCGCCGGCGCCCCGCCCATGGACATCTCGCGCGCCCTGGTGGGAAGCGTGGAGATATACCAAAACCCGGCAAAAGGAATAAGCAGTGTGCCACTCAGCAGCCACCGGGCGGCGTATTGGACAACTTGCGTCCGCAGGGCGATATCGCGGATGGCTGCAGCGGTCACCAGCGCGTACACGCCCGCCAGCGCCACCGAGACCGCCGTGCGCACCACGCAGGACGGCAACATGCCGGGATTGAAAAACGCCGAGGCAAAGCTGTGCGTCTCCACCCACTTTCCCGGCGTCAGCATGAATGTCAGGATGCCGTTGATGACGAACAAGCTCGCCCAGGCTGACCCGAAGTAGATCCAACCTACGGTCAAGTGGGTCTTGGGATCCAGGCGGTCCCAGCCGTAGTAGTAAATGAACGCCGCGGCAATCTCCACGATGAAGAACACCCACTCGATGGCCCAGCCCCAAACAAACACGTGAATCAGCGTCGCCGTGGCTTCAGGGTTCACCAACCCAATGCTCCACCAGATGCCCACTCCACTGACCGCGCCGAAGACCAAGACGACCAGCACAAAGAATTTCGAGTGGGATTTCACGTACTCAAGCAGTTCAGGATTATTTTCCCGGTACGCTTTGCGCTCCGTGACGGGGAGAAACAGGCCGCCACCGACGGCAAAGTGCGAAACAAAGACGTGCAAGATGGCAATGATGGCGATGATGATTCCGCCACCGAGCACAGGCGGCGTCCAGGCAGGGTAATTCATGAGCGGACCAGGGCAAGGGCAAAACGGGCCTGGCCGAGCAAGCCCCACATCTTAGACCTCTGCTATGCACTTTTCAACGGATATTGCCTCGCCCCGATCCCGCGTGCGCGGGATAAAGGGAGCCACCCGCCAAGGCGGGACTGCGCGCCGTCCCGCTGAGCGGGAGATCTGGCCTGGCCGCGCACCCATCCCGCGTATGCGCGATCGTCCCACTTCGCGGGATCACGGGACTTGGGCGCTGTTAATAAATCAATTGCTTTTACCGCGGAGGCGCGGAGACGCAGAGGACGGCAGACAAGGAAAGCGAAAGGTAGGAGTCAGAGGCCACGTGCAACTTCTCGTAAGCGGTTGGCTTCACGCCTCGTTGCTCGGTCGTCTTTCCTTTTCAGAGTTCTTCAATTGAGTTTTTGCTTCTTCTCTGTGCCTCTGCGTCTCTGCGGTGAGGGATACCCTTGAGGAATTCTTTCACAGCTTCTTAGGCGCTTACCGACGGATCGGGGTGCCGCACGCGTGTCCCTTGCCGGAGCGCCACAACAGCTCTTTTGAGCCAGGGGGTGATTCGCGCAACCCATCGCAGGAGGACATCCACGCCAAGGGTTCGCGCCAGCTTCACTCGACCCTCTTGACGCGGCTCTGCCCGCGGGACTATAAGGGCGTGCGGTGGTCTGTCGAGCGCGCAGGTCGGCGCGTAGAAAGTTCCAATTGGCCAACAGGGGGAAACTGGCATGAGTCCGATAACACGTCGGGGCTTCCTAGGCGTTACCGCCACGGGTCTGGGAGGAATATGGCTGGGTGAAGCGCCGCCCGGCAGTCTGCGGGACGGGGCGTGGGCACCGCCATCCGCGCCCTCGACCATCTCCGGTGGGATCGAGGCGCTCTACAAGAGATTCCAGGATCCGGACCGCAAGTACAGCATCCGGCCGTTCTGGTTCTGGAACGGCAAGTTGGAGGGGGAGGAGCTCAGTCGCCAGATCCGCCAGATGGTGGAGCACGGTGTCTTCGGCGCGTACGCGCACAACCGAGACGGGCTGGAAACGCCGTATCTCTCCGAGGCTTGGTGGCAGGCAGTCGGCGCGGCCCTGAAAACGGCGCGCGAGGCGGGGTTCTCGTTCTGCGTGGTGGACGACTTCGAGTGGCCCAGCGGCGAGGCTCGGGACTACTGGCTGCCGGGAATTAATAAGAGCCGGGTCGTGGCCGCGAACCCCGATTTTCGCATGCGACGTTTGCGCCCTGTCGAGACGGTGGTAAGTGGTCCCAAGCGGCTGGATATTCCGCTTTCGCCGGAGACAACCGTGGTGGTCGTGGGGCGACGACTGGGCCCCGACCGCCTTGACGGCGAGAGTCTCCGCACGCTCACCTGGGAAGCGAACGCTACCACACTCCCGTGGCAGTCGCCGACGGGTGAATGGCTGGTCACGACTTACAGCCTGGAACCCACCCAGGGCCCGGATGGCGGCACGGTGGATTTAATGAATGCGGCGGCGGTCCACAAATTCATTGAGATTTACTACGAGGAATTCTACCGCCGTTACGGCGAATACTTCGGCAACACCTTCGTCGCCAGCTTCGCCGACCACGAAGGTTCCTATGGAGGTACGCTGCCGTGGACGCCCCGCTTGTTCGAAACTTTCCAGAGCCAAAAAGGTTATAGCCTGGAGCCCTTCCTCCCCGCGCTCGTCTACGACATCGGGGACAAGACGGAGAAACTTCGCTGCGACTTTCTGGATGTGGTCAGCTATCTTTACGCGAACAACTTCTTCAAGCAAATCGACGATTGGTGTCGAGCTCACAAGCTCCAGTATTCGGGTCACGTCTGGGAGGAGTCGCTTCTCTTCGGTCCCTGGGTGCAGGGCGATTTCTACCGCATCCTGCGCGCGATGGGCAATCCCGGCTGCGACACGCTCCTCGAATGGGGTCGCCAATCGGTCTGGTTGAAGGAGGTTGCTTCGGTTGCGGATTTCGAGGGGCGCCGGATGGTCTGTGAAAACCAGGGAGTGCAGGGCGCCGACTCCTACCTTTCCCCCGAGCGCATGCGTCGCGTGTCCAATTGTCTGGGCGCCTGGAACGTGAGCGAGTTCATCCCGCATGCTTTTGACTACGACCTGGAGCGGATCAATTTCCCACCCGATTGGTTCCGCAGCCAGCCGTTTCTTCCCCACTTCCACGATTACGCCGATCAGATGCGCCGCATCAGCTTCATGAACTCCGAGAGCCACCACGTCGCCGACCTGCTGCTCTACTACCCGCAGGTTTCTGTCTGGGGGCAGGCCGCGCCGGCGTTCCGAACCCAAGGCTTCACAGATATCCTTTCGGACACTACGTGGAGCCAGGACGCGGCCGAGACGAACTCCACCTATGCCCTGCTGAAGGTGCGGCTGAGTGAGGAGCGGCTGGACTACCTGGCGGCCGATGATGCTTATCTGGCCGAGAGCCGGCTCGATGGGAACGCTTTGGCTATTTCCGACTCGCGTTTCCGAACCTTGATTTTGCCGCCCATGTCCACCATCCGGCGGCGCACCGCGCAGCGTGTAAGTGAGTTCTATCAGGCAGGGGGAACGGTCATTGCCGTGGGGCGCCTGCCCCTTATTTCGACCGAGGAAGGGAGAAACGATCCGCAGCTCAAGGCCCTTTGGGAGGCGACGTTCGTTCAGGAGCCAACGCGCCAGGCATTTACTCTACGTTCCAACGCAAGCGGCGGACACGCCTATCTGGTAACAGGCTCTGTCGAAGACGTAGTGGAACTGCTCCGCCAGATTGTGGACCGGGACGTCGAGGTAACCAGCGGTCCCACGGACCATCTCTATGTCTTGCACAAAAGGAAAGAAGGCCTGGACTTCTACTGGGTTGTGAATGACACGCCAGCTTCGCGGACGAACCAGTTGCGCTTGCGCGCGACCGGGCGCGCTGAACGGTGGGATGCGCATACCGGGAAGAGCCTGCCCATCTTTTACCAGACCGACGGTTCGCACACGGTGGTCCGTCTGGCGTTGGCGCCATGGGATGCCGCCTACATTATCTTTGACCCCGCTGGACCCCCACAGCCCTTGGGACTGCATGCCACCAATCTGGAGGAGTTTAGTGTGGAGCGAGCTAGCGCCAACGAAGTGCTGGTGCGTGGCCGGGCTGCGGTGGCAAGAGAGCCAGCCTTCATCGAACTGCGCGAAGGCGCAAAGCTTTATCGCGGCGAGTACCGGCCTGCTCCATCGGCTCCGCTGGAGATAACCGGAGAGTGGAGGGTCAAGGTCGATGCGCCCGTCATCCCCATTCCCTACGCTCAGGTCAAGGACGACCCGCAAGACCGGGGGCTGCGCGAACACTGGTTTACCGAAGGGTTAGGCGAACCGGGATGGAATCAACTATGGCTGTCGCCGATGAACTGCTCCATCCGCCAGTGGAATCTTCTCGGCCCGTTTCCCAATCCGGCTGATCAGGGCCTGGACCAGGCGTTCCCACCAGAAAAGGAAATTGACTACCAAGTGAACTACGGGGGCGATGCCGGGCGGCAAATTGCCTGGCACGCGTGGGACGCAGCGGAAGAAGTGATGGAACGCCCGCTCGGCGGCTGGAATTTGGGTCCGGTGGGAGCAGGCGGCGGGCCCTACGCCCCCACCAGCAACATCGTGGACTACGGGAAAGCCTTAAGGTTGGTTTGGCCCCTTAGCGGCACGCTCTTTGCTCAAACCAACGTTTATGTCCCGGAGACGCAGGAGGGCGTGATCATCTTAGCGACACCAAACCCCTGCGCCGTTTGGATAAACGACCGGCAAGCTTATTCCAGGTGGTTGCGCCCGCTCTACCACGAGCTCACCGACGGCTTTGCCTTCCGCATTCCCGGGGAATTCAGGGCGGGTTGGAACAGTCTCTTGTTGAAATTCCTTCACGAACCAACGAGCGCCAAGGCTGGCGTTTTCACCTGCCGCGTGGAAGGGCGGGAGGGGAGCCCCCTCAAAGGCCTCTGGGCATGTCCGCGCCGGCTGCCCAGCGACAGAAGGAACGCCCCAGCGGGTCTTCGCTGGCTGCGTTTTCCGGCGCCTCCTCTCGCCGGAGCATTGCGGGTCCCCCACTTCGAAAAACCCTGGCAGGCTTTTGTGGATGGAAAGCCCGTGCCTTCCCAACGTGAGATTCCGCTCCCGCGAGGAACCCACGCCGTGACGTTGCGCGTGGCAGCGAGCGAGGTCCTCGGTCATCCGTTCGAATGCGTGGCCACACCCGCAACGGTCCCGCTCGGGACATGGACCGTTCCCGGCCTCGAACACTTCTCCGGCCAGATGACTTACGAAAAGGCGGTCGAAGTTTCCGCCTCGCTGTTGGCAGAGCGCGTCTGGCTCGACTGCGGGCAAGTGGGAGTGCTCGCGGAAGCCTGGGTGAACGGAGCGTACGTGGGAGCGCGGCCCTGGCAGCCCTACGTTTTCGACGTCAGCAAGCATCTGCGTGCTGGCCGGAACCAGTTGAAAGTGCGCGTCGCCAACACGGAAGCCAACGCTCGGGCCGTGGGCACCTCCCTGCCCAATTTGAAGAATATCGATCTGAATGGCTGGCTCGGACCCGCGCGCCTGGTGCCCTACCTGGAGCGGGAAATCCGCTGCCTGCCGGGCCGATGATCGCGAAGCCCGCATCCCGCCGGGCTCAAACTAGAATTCCGGAGACGGCGTGCAGCAGATGTAGCGCAGACCTGTTTTGTAGGTTTGCGGCTCTTGGTTGTGCGATCAGTAAGAGCCGGTAGAGCAGGAGAGCAGGCGGCCCGACTTGGCGGGCATAGGCCCGGCCCTACAAGAGCGGGTGGTTTCTGCTTTCTCACCTCGTCCTGCTCTTCAATCTTCAATCGGCAATAATCAATCGACAATCCTCTGGACACCTGAGACCTGACCCTCCGCCGAGTCTACTTCAGGCTTTTGCCCGTGGTTGTCATCACCAGCTTTCCGTGCTTCACCCCACGCAAGCTGAGGAGTTGCTCCGCAAGCCGCTGGACTTCCGGTCCTCGGCCTTTCAGGATGATCACTTCCAGGCAGTTCCGGTGATCGAGATGCACGTGCGTCATGGCCAGTACTTTGCCCCGGTAGCCGTGCTGGGCTTCAATCAGATGTTCTGAGAGCTTGGGCTGATGGTGGTCATAGACCAGCGTCAGCGTGCCGACGATGACCCGGTTCTGCGCCACATCCGACGCCACCGAGTGCTCACGGACGAGATCGCGGATGGCTTCCGAGCGGCTTCCGTATCCTTTTCTCGCGATGGCTCGATCGAATCGCGCCAGCAGTTCCCTGTCGAGCGAAATCCCCGTTCGAACCAGCGTGGACATGGCATCTCCTTGGACGCGGGCATAACCATTCGTAATCGCTCCCATACTACCAGCGAAATCGCCGTCTGTGGCGAGGGAGTGGTCGGACATCATGTCTCTAGCAATTCCGCAGGTAAGCTGCTACGGTGTTGACCTTAGTGTTACGAATTGTCCAATCGTGTTACGCACTCCGCATAAGGAGCAAAGATGAATCAGCGCACATACTGGTTGGCGATTATCCTGGTTTCCTGCTCGCTGGCCGCTCGTGCGCAAGAGATCGCGTTTCGTGTCGTCGATCCCCAGGACGCGGCCGTCCCAGCCGCCGCGCTTGAAATCCGCAGTCTCGGGACACCTCGAGGAGTTTTTTCGGGGGTCACCGACGACCGCGGAATATTGACCGTGAAAGCGGATCTCCCCGTGGAAGTCCAAGTTACGGCCCCGGGATTTGATGCCCTCCGCCAAAGGGTGGAAACCAATCCCCCTGGCGGCGTAAGACTCCAGCTTACTCCGGCTGCCCTGCACACCACGATTGATGTGGTGGTGCACAGCGTGCCGACGCCGGAAACTACAATCGAGCAGACTGCGCTGGAGATTGACCGCGGTGGCGCCAGGACGGTTTTCGATGCCGTCGAAAAGCTCGTGCCGAGCGCCTACGTGACACGGCGGGGGATCATGGGCTTTGGACTGGGGCAATCCGGATCCATTACGCTGCGAGGGACCGGAGGATCCCCCACCACCGAACTCCTGGTGGTCGTCGATGGCCGGCCCGACTTCATGGGGCTGATGGGCCATCCCCTTCCGGACTTCTACACCCTCACCGACGTGGGGAGTCTGAGTGTGACCGAGGGGCCGGCTTCCGTTCTTTACGGCAGCAACGCCATGGGTGGGGCCATCGAGATCAAGCCGCTCCGTCCTCTCCAGGGCGTGCACACAGATTTGGTCGCCAGCCTCGGCTCTTACTACACGGGGCAATATCGACTGACGAATGGGGCCCGCCTGGGGCGCTGGTTCTACAACCTGACGGCCGGACTCGGACACACGAACGGCGCGCGTCCGAACTCCGCATTCCGTGACCAGGCTGGCACCCTCGCACTCGGCTACGACATCTCGCGAACCTGGCGAACCTCTCTCGAAGGCCGTTACGGACATTTCTTTGTGGAAGACCCCGGCACAGTTCAGGCTCCCCTGTCTGCAAACTGGTCGCGGGTGGGGCGCGGCGGGTTCAGTTGGGATCTCGACAACACCGGGAGCCGTACCTGGGGACTGGCACGCGTTTATTGCAGCTTCGGACACAACATGATTTACGACGGGTTCCGGTCTGTGGATAATTCCGTGGGAGTCCGCGTGCAACAGAGTTTCCTGGTCGCTCCGCAGGTCACGATCGATGGCGGAACCGACATCATTCATTACGGTGGCCGCGCCCGCGACATCAGCGACGACTATAGTTACGGTGAATTTCACATCAACGATTACGCCGGGTTTTCACGCGTCCGCTACGCCGTGACGAAGAGCCTTCAGCTCAACGCCGGCATCCGCTACGACGACAACTCGCACTCCGGCGACATTGTGGTGCCGGAATTTGGCGCCACTTACCGCTGGGCAGAGAATTACTCCGTCTCGGCTTCGATCACCCGGGGATTCCGAAACCCCACCATCCGCGAGCTCTACCTGTTCCCCGCACCCACGCCCACCTTGCAGCCCGAGCGAATGTGGAATTACCAAACCACCTTCCAGATGCGCCCCACGACCAAGTTGCTGGCCTGGGTCACGGGCTACTACGCCAACATCGACAACCTGATTGTGACCACCGGCAGCTATCCCAACATGAAAATGCAAAACACCGGCGCCGCCATCAACAAGGGACTTGAGGCTCACGCGCGCTGGCAGCCAGTACGGAGGGTGAGCTTCAATACAGGCTATGCGCACCTTCATTCCACGAATCTGACGCCCTATTCTCCTCAGAATAGGCTGACCTACTCTCTCGACCTCGATGCCAAACGGGCCTTCTTCTCTCTGGGAGGCAATACCGTGGGCCGCACCTATTCGGGGGCCAGACAAACCTCGCCGGTGGGCCAATACACCGTCGTGACCATCAAGTGCACGGCGCCGGCTGGAAGGCACACCAGCCTCTTTGTGATGGTCGACAACCTTTTCAATCGCCGTTACGAAGTGTTGGCGGGCTATCGTATGCCCGGCACGAACGCGGCGGCAGGCATCGACCTGATGTTTTGATGAAGGCGCTAAAGGCTCTCCTTCCAGCAAGGCCGTCATCTCTCGTCTCGCCTCCTCTTCGTACTCAAACGCTCTAACTCCACCGGGGGGATACGATGTACCAGGGCAATTCCATAGAGTCCAAGACCTTGACAGACCCACGCGCACGGGGCATCATGGTCGTTTTGTTCCTTGCTGTGGGAGGAAATAGCGAGACCAAGCTGAGGAAGCCTCGCTCGCCTGACCATGCCCGCCGAGCCAACCCGCGCCTCTAGCGCTTCCGCAGCCTCGACCGAGCAGAGAGAACTGCGTCGCGACGTCACCGTGTGGGGCTCTTTCATGTGGGGCTATGCGGACGTTGGCGCAGACATCTATACAGCGCTGGGTCTGGTCATTGCCGCCGCGCAGGGCGCTGCCGGAATGGCGTTTGCGGCGGCCGGCCTCGTTTACATCATGGTGGGTCTGGCCTATACGGAGTTGGCTTCCGCCTACCCAGTCGCCGGCGGCGGCCACTACTATGCCCTGCGTGGACTCGGCGACCCTTGGGGATTTGTTACCGGCGCGGCCCTCCTGCTGGATTACACCATCGACATCGCGCTTTTTGCCGTGGCCTCCGTCGGCTACCTGAACTTCTTCTTTCCGTTCATCTTCCACCGCCCGTTTCCAAGTCCCGTCTGGAACGTCGGCCTGTTTTCCCTGTATAGGCCCTACAACGTCATGGAAGCCGTGCTCCTGATCGGCTTTCTCGTGTGGTTAAACGTCCTGGGCATCCGCGAGTCCTCGCTTTTCAATGAGATCCTCGGTGCCATCGATATCATGACGGAGAGTTGCATCGTCATTTTCGGCTTTTGCGCGGCTTGGCATCCCGAGTTGCTGGTAAGCCAGTGGCGCGCCGCCATGCATGCCATCTCCTGGCGACAATTCGCTTATGGCTTCTCATTGGCCATCATCTCGTTCGTAGGGCTCGAGTCCATCTCGCAAGCGGCCCAGGAGACGCGTCGCCCAGCCACCATCATTCCCCGCACTTCCCTAACGTTGATTTTCACCGTCTTCATCTTCGCCATCGCCTTCTCGAACCTCGCCTTGGGGGTGCTGCCCTGGAAAGAGTTTGCGATTCACATGGACGACCCTGTGGCCCTGCTTGCGCACAACATTCCTATCCTGGGATTTATCGCCGGTCCGTTTGCGGCCTTCCTGGGCACGACCATCTTGGCGATCTCAGCCAACTCCGGCATTATGAGCGCGTCGCGGCTGACCTTCTCCATGTCGCAGTTGTCCCTCATCAGCCCCTGGTTCAACGTGGTCCATCGCAAGCATCACACTCCGGTGCGCACCATCGTATTCTTCTCCGCCGCCGGCGCGGTCGCGGTTATCCTCTCCGGACTGACTCCGCAACTCCTCGACACCCTGGGCAACATGTACGCCTTCGGAGCCACGCTCGGCTATATCCTGGTGTTCATCTCGCTGCTCCGCCTGCGCTTCCTTGACCCCTACACGCCGCGGCCCTATAAGGTGCCTCTCAACCTGCACTGGAAGGTAGGGGAGCGCGTAGTCGAAATACCCATCCTCGGGTTCTTAGGACTGCTGGGGGTCAGCACCATCTTCTTTACGGTGATTGCCACCCACGCGATCGGGCGCATCGCCGGACCCACCTGGGTGCTGCTCTGCGTGGGTTATTACTGGTTCTATCGGAAGCGGCATGGCATGCCGGTGCTGGCCAGCGTGCCCCGCGACTGGGAGAGGCTCCAGATGGAGGTGCTGACCTCCGCCGAAGAATTCGACCTGCTGGAGCAATATAAAGTCGCACTGGCCCAGCGCGACCACCTGCTGCGACGTGAAAAGGCCGGAAAACCTCCGGCTGCCTAGTGCCGTTCCAACTAATTGGCCCAAGCACCAACGCCAACCTCCGCCGCCTCACTCAACGCGAGTTATCACGGAGATTGGGCTGGAATAGCTGGAACGGCGCTAGCCAATGAGGGAATGGCAGATTCGTGGGCAGGGCCCACATCCCACTTCGAACGAGGCGTGCTGTCCAGGGGGATGCTCGATGGGCAGCCGCCGATGCGTCATGCATACAGAAGGACCATCTGAGGGGGTGAGCATCAAGCGTTTGCGGTCCTGAAACCATATTACGGAGAAGCCTAATAATGACCTGTAGAAGCTGGATACGGATAAGCCCTTTTGTTTCGAGCACGGCGCCTTGTTTAGTGGCCCTGTACTTGGCGCTTGCTTGCCCCCAAGGCACTGCGCAGGGCATAGCGGAGATAACGAAGAGTTCCCGTTCGTGGAGATTGGCCACGGAAGACACCCAAATCGTCGTGTCAGTTGAAAACGGATGGCCGGTTCTAAAGACCCTGAGCTCGAGCGTTGCAGGGCGCAATTGGCTGAGTGCCCCCGTGAAGGAAGAACTGATGGGCAAGGTCGAGGTGGGTGGCGTTCCTGCCCATACTACCTGGACGTTTCAGGGAGCGGATTGGGATTCGCAAGGGAAGCAGCTAACGCTACGTTACAGTAACCTCACTCCCCGTTTGGAATTGCGGTCCATATGGAAGGCCAGGGCAGGCCGCGGGCCTGTGGAACACTGGATGACGATCGCCAACCAGTCAGAGAATGTGGTCAGCGTAACTCACCAGGATAGCTTGAGTCTGGAGGGTCTGACTCTGGCGCCGAACGAATCTGCTAAGGCTTGGTGGATCAATCGGGGGGGAGGCAATGCTGCGTTGGAGGGCGGCACCTTCGCGGCCGATGTGAATTCCGAACTGGATCAGGTTCTGGTGAGCAGTCCCGTGGACGGATCGAGCCCTGTGCCCTGGATGGCAATCCAGGTTGGGCAGGCGCACGGATTGTACGTAGGCTGGGAGTTCTCCGGAATTGGCCGCATCCACGCCGCGGCAAAGTCGGCAAAGCCGCTCCGGTTCGATTTGCGCGTGGGCCTCGCCCCCGAATTCAAGACCGACGTCCTTGCCGGTGAGACTTTTCTGGTTCCTCCCGCCTTCGTAGGGTGCTATCGGGGAGATATCGATGACGGCAGCTACACGTTGCACCGCTTTGTGCTGGATAAACTGCTCCCACCCTTCCCGCAGGACCAGCCGTATCCCACGTTGGCTTACAACCTCTACCTCGACCACGCGACAAGCAAGGCCACGACAGCGCAAGCGCCCGAATTGGTCAGGGAAGCTGACGTATTGCGCAGCGCGGCTCTTGCCAAGGAACTGGGGTTCGAGACCTTTGTTCCGGACGCCATGTGGTTCCCCCAATCCGGCGACTGGCGGTGGGACCCGGCGCGATTCCCAAGGGGAGAACAGCCCATCGAGGAATACGTGCACCAGAACGGGATGAAAATGGGCCTCTGGTGTGCGTGGACGCACGGGGCAATATCAGATAGTCCTGAGGCGCTCGGCATTTGGCAACATCCGGACTGGTTTGTTCCGAGACCTGAGGCCGATGTGAAACCAGAATACCTCAACTGGGACAAGCTCATCGACCTGAGCTGTACCCCAGCAAAGGAGTGGGTGCAGCGCAAGCTTCAGCAGTTAGTCTCCGAATATAAACTCGATTACTTGAAGCACGACTACAGCCCGATCGTAACCACCTGCGAGCAGACGAACCACCGACATAAGTATGGCGTGGATGTCAGTTATTGGTCCACGCTGGGGTATTACGAAGTGCAGGAGGCACTGAAACAGAAATTCCCCGCCCTCGTCTTGGAGGGGTGTTCCGGCGGAGGCCATATTAAGGACTTCGGCTACATTCGCCGTGTCCACTACATCGTGACGACGGACACGCTGGCTGACCTGCCGGATCGCCAGAGCATTTATGATTCGACTTACGCTCTGCCTCCCGCCGTGTTGATGGCGTACACCTACGACAACCAATACCAGGGCCAATTCACTCCCGAGGCCAACAGACCAGAACCTTTTCTTTGGCGGAGCGCCATGATGGGCGCCTGGCAAATCGACCCCACTGACACGGCCACTTGGACGGTCGAGGAACGTGCGAGACTCAAGCGGTCGACTGAGGTGTACAAATCCTGGATCCGGCCGATCCTTGGCAACGCCAAGGTGCATCATATCCTGCCCCGTCCCGACGGTTACCACTGGGATGGGATGTTCTATTGGAACCCGAGCTTGAAGCGCGGAATCGTCTACGTCTTTCGACCCAATAATGACGAGGTTTTCCAGCGCATCAGGCTAAAGGGCCTCGCGGCGAGCGCGCACTATCGGGTTTGGTCGGAGGAGGGCTCAGTAGCTGAGGGAGTACGAACAGGCGCAGAGCTGATGAATGCCGGCCTGCGCGCGAAATTGCCCGGCAAGTTCACCAGTGACTTGATCTACCTGGAGAGCAAAGGGGCAAGCACCCTCGGTCACCCCGATCAATTGCCTCCAGGCAGGTAGGCAGCACTTACAGGGAAGTCTTCAGTTCAGACTGCCATTTAGGGCTGGGCACGGACGTAAAGACGTGAAGCGGATAGAGCTCGGTGAAGATCCGCGTCACCTGTTGTGCGAACGCGGAAGTAGCCAAGCCGCGCGCGTTGGGTAGGAAAACTTTGCGGATGATCCAGGCCTGAAGGGTTTGCCAGTCCTCGTCCCGCCTCGGCAGACCCGGGTGCTGCACCCACTCACCCCTCTCCTCACGGTGCCAGTAGGCCTCATAGCGCTTAGCGCGGACGATGCGCTCGAGCAGGTGATCGAACAGGTCGCGGTGGGACACGACGCGTTTGCGAAAGATGGTCTGAAGGGCACCTTTTGGCCCGCGCCCCCAAATGTCGTAGACGGAAAACCCCACTGTGAGGCACTCGCCAGAAAGGCCCACGTATAGTCGGCCCGCATGGCCGCGGTCATGGCGGCCATCGTAGACGTAGAGGTAGTAGTTCGACTTGTAGGGACTCTTGTCCTTGCTGAACCGGATATCGCGGTTGATGCGGGAGAAGTTCCCGTTTGTCTTCCCCGCCGTCTCGAGGTGGGGGTTAAGCCTCAGCAAGCAGGGCTTGAGAGTTTCCAGCAAGCCGCGAAATGCTCCCACAACATGCAACTCGTAACGCGCGCGGTTCTGGTCAAACCACGCCTTGTTGTTATGCTGGGCGAGTTCCTGGAAAAACTCGAACGACGCCGCTGGGAATCCTTGAAAAGCAATTGTCACCGTCTCCCCCTTAGGAAGGATTTGCAGACCCAGCAGCCCATTATAGGACTAAAAGTCGTCTCTTGTCACAATGAGTTGGGGTACGCCATGGCGCTCCATCGCCAGAGCGTCTCGCCGCCACATGGTCTTTCAGTTCGTGGACCTGGAGCGGCGGCGACCCAGAGCGGCCTACAGCCACAGAGTCCGGCTCGGCACCGGAGATTCTTCCATGCCATCGGACGCCGTGGGCCTACGGTCGGCGGGCCCTCCTGAGCCAAGCCGGCCTGCGCCTCAGAGGCTTCTGCCGCCGGGGCGCCGGAGGGCGGGCCATGGCACGTCCCGACCCCGTTGGCCTCCTGCTTGGCGACTTGCGCAGGTCGCAGGCACATTGGAGGCGGTGGATGCGACTTCGGCAGCGTCTCCTTTTCCCTCCTGACGGAACACAGAGAAAAAATCCACTCCGGTCATGCGTTGAATCTCGCATTGTGCCAACCCGCTCCGGCAGCTATTCGCCAGACCGCCAAGAGGCCCAATCACCAAAACCGACAAAAGGCAGACAAAAACCCTGATAGAATGTCACTTTTGGCCTCGGGAGAAGTATCTTCCGGCCACATGGGGGGAGTATACTTCTGGCAGGGCGATTGCGGCGCATCATTCCAGGAGAGCCGTATTCCGTGGTGAGAGGAGGGGAACATGGCCGTACCCCAACGTCTCAGGGACTACTTGGATTCCCAAGCTGCTCCTTACCAGCCGCTCCACCACACTCAAGCCTTTACAGCGCAAGAGGTTGCGCACTCGCTCCACATTTCCGGAAAGCGACTTGCGAAAACCGTCGTGCTGGATGCGGACGGGAGACTGGCGATGGCAGTTATACCGGCCTCCCACCGGTTGAATCTCCAGGAACTTCGTGCCGCGTTGGAAGCCAATCGGCTGGAGATGCTACCGGAAAGCGAACTGGTCAGACTTTTCCCAGACTGCGAGGTCGGCGCGATTCCGCCCTTCGGCAACCTGTATGGAATCGAGGTGTGGGTGGACCGAACAGTGAGCGATTCGGAAGAATTTGTTTTTTGTGCCGGCACGCACGAAGACTGCCTGCGCATGAAATACTCTGATTTCGCGAAACTCTCCCAGCCCCACCTGGGTCGATTCTCGGAGGTTTGGGAGGCCAAAGCAAGCTGATCGGATTGTGTGGAATGGTCGGTAGGTACGTTTTGCTCCCTTGCCGCTTGGTCTGGAGCGGGGAGGAGGATGTGTGCGGTCGCCAGGCCGCGGCACAATCATAGTGAAATCCTAGGAGGAATTGATGGCCGGACTAAAAGAGAAATTGGCACAGCAGATCCCAGCCTTAAGGGATAGGATACGCAGGATCAACAAGGAACACGGTAACACGGTCATCTCCGAAGTGACCGTCGGCCAAGCTTATGGCGGCATGCGCGGGGTGAAGGGGCTGGTGTGCGACACCTCGGTGGTTGATCCGGACACGGGTTTGTCCATTCGGGGAATTCCCATTGCCGACTTGGCAAGCCGTCTGCCGGAAGAGATCTTTTATCTGCTCTGCACAGGGGAACTGCCGGACCACGAAGCACTCGCCTCGCTGCAGACCGAATTGCGGAACCGGTCGCAGGTGCCCCCCTACGTTTGGCAGGTGCTGAACGCCATGCCGGAACATTCCCACCCTATGACGATGTTCAGCACGGCGATTCTGGTGCTGGAGCGCGAATCTGTATTCCGGCACCGGTACGAAGGGATGCGCAAGGAGGAGTATTGGGAGGCCGCTTTGGAAGACTCCCTGGAACTGCTCGCCAAGCTTCCCACCATTGCCGCCGGCATCTACCGAATGCGCTCGGGCAAAGGCCAGCCGATTGCTTCGAATCCCCAGCTCGATTGGGGGGCCGACTACGCCTACATGCTGGGTCTGCCGGACCCCGATGGGGAGTTCGCCAATCTCATACGCCTTTATTTGACGCTACACTGCGACCACGAAGGCGGGAACGTTAGCGCTTTCACTTGTCACGTCGTGGGCTCAGCCCTTTCCGATCCCTACTATGCCGTCTCGGCCGGGTTGAACGGCTTGGCGGGGCCACTGCACGGGCTGGCCAACCAGGAATGCCTGCACTTCGTTCTCGGAATTCACAAGGCGTTCAATGGGGTCCCGACCGACGAACAATTGCGCGAGCACTCCTGGAACAGGCTCAAATCGGGCCATGTGATCCCGGGATATGGCCACGCCGTGTTGCGGATCACCGATCCGCGCTTTACAGCCTTCCACAAGTTCGGCGAACGGGCCTGCGCTCAGGACGACACCTTCCGGATCGTGGATCGCATCTTCGCCGTGATCCCCGGCGTTCTGAAGGAACAAGGCAAGGCCAAAGACCCCTGGCCCAACGTGGATGCTATTTCGGGATCGCTCCTCTACCACTTCGGCCTGACCGAGTTTGATTACTACACGGTTTTGTTTGGGGTGTCACGCGCTCTAGGCATGTGCGCACAACTGATCATCAACCGCGCGCTGGGCATACCCATCACCCGGCCGAAGTCTGTAAGCACGGACTGGATCGAGGCGACGGTCAACTCCGCACGTCAAGCCGCCTAAGCTCGCGGTAGTGACGCATTTTGGTTTTGTAGCGCCGGGCTTTAGCCCGGCATGTGCCGCCCTGAAGGGCGGCGCTACATCATGAGTCACTACCAAGCTCGGATGGCCGCGCGGGAGGCGGAACCCTCTCGCGCGGCTTGACCCTGAGTTGGACCCCCTCAGGAGGAAGTTTCTATGGGACCCGGATGCGATAACTGTCCCGTCCTGAAGACGGCGTTGTTTCGTAGCCTTTCCCGCGAGCAGATCACGCGTCTGGGCTGCGTCTTCCGGCCTGGGCGCTACCGTAAGAACCAGATCCTCTACTTCGAAGGAGGCGCGGCCCAGCACCTGTTCGCACTGCACGCGGGCTTGCTCAAGGTGGTCAAGTCGCTCGAAAATGGCAAAGACCGCATCACCGCGGTCCTGTTCCCGGGCGAACTGTTCGGGCTCGAAGCCCTCACCGAAAACGCCTACCCACTCACCGCTGTCACCCTGCGCGACTCGGAAATCTGCGCTGCCCCTCGCGAGGACTTTGTCGCGTTCCTTCAGTCAAACCCCGATATTGCGCTCGGCATGGTCCGTTTCCTGGTCGGCGAGCTGGCGCGTGTTCGCACTCAGGTCACGGACATGAGCTTCAAGGATGCCCGTATGAAGGTGGCGACGTTCTTGCTCTCGCTCCTTGCTCCCGAAGGCCCCACAGGCAATGACAGCCCGTCGCTCACCCTCCCGCTTTCGCGGCAGGAAATCAGCGAGGTCTTGGAACTGTCCCCTGAAACTGTAAGTCGCACCTTGACTGCATTTCGGCGGGAGCAATTGGTCGTTGCCCACGGACGGCATCTGGTCATTCAAAACCCGGCGGGGCTTCAAGCTGTCGCCCACCGATAACTGCGCAAGCTTCGGCTGAGACTTCAATCTCGTCAGTGTAGGGCCAGGGCTTGCCCTGGCCTGTTGCTCTCTGAGCGGGCGCTGGCTGAGACTTCAGTTTCTTCAACGGCTCAAGCGTCTGCGTGGAAACTCGCGCAACGTGGAGCGCGTGCGCCGAGTGGCAACGCGAACCCAATCATTGCTCAAACTCAAAAGTCGCTGAGGGGCGAACGTGCCCCGTACCTGCCGTCAGCAGGCTAGTCCCGTGCCCGCCCGATAAGTGTCCCGCTGTGCTTGCCCCGATCCGTCGGCAAGAGAGTAAGTCCCGTGAGCCCAGAGGCGGCCGGGGATGCCTGGGTGCACGCCCAGCCCGGCTCCCCAAAGCGGTGCGCAGTCGTCAGGCCTGAAGTCGCTCCGTTTATCGACGGATCGGGGCTTGTTTGCGTCCCAAGCCTTCGCAATGAGCACGCTCCGCCAAAAGCACCTTTCTAGGCGGGCACGGGACTAGCCTGCAATTCTCACGTGACGGACAATGGGACCAAGCCTGCGCGGGAGTTGGAGTTTTGCACGCTCAATCAACAATCGAAAGTCAAAAATGGGATGATAAGTTATTCATTCTAAATAACTTGAGTATTTCAATCGGCAATCGGCAATCGAAAATCGGCAATGGGTTAATAGCGGTTTTGTGCCATTTCCATGCGGCATTGTTCATCAATGGAATCAATAAGATAGAAGACCAAGAACTCCGCTTCGGCTTCGCTACGGGTTCGTTTATCTCCTCTATTTTCCATAAGTTGACGGCTTTCCAGCCCCCTCTTCGGGTTCGTTTACGGGTTCGTTCCGACCCCGCCACTTTGTTTTCAATAAGTTGACGGCTTCGTTCCCCAAAAATCAATTTTTGTGCTTAATTTCTTCGCCTTTTCTTCTCTTGCCCCGTCTTTCCATGAGCAGATACACCTTGCCCCGATACCGAAGTTGAAAACATTTGACCCTGATTATTACTCTTCTCTCTCATGGGTTGAATTGTCGAAATCGAACCTCGCCGAAGTTGATATTGCGCTGCCAGCCCGAGCCCGGTGGCCGCCTGCGTCGCCCCGGCCCCCTAGCGGCGCATAGCCGACCTTATAGCCTAGCATAGCCTCGCCGCCTTGTCAAGGGACATTGCGTCCCCCCAGCCGTTTTCCCCGCCTGTAGCGCAAGGCTCGCTCTCAAGCCTTGCGGTTCTTCCACGCGGTCCCGCACTGGGGCACGACCATACTTGTGCGCGATGCGCCTGCGGAAACGTAGCGCAAGGCTCGCTCTCAAGCCTTGCGGTTCTTCCACGCCGTGCCGCACTGGGGCACGACCATACTTGTGCGCGATGCGCCTGCGGAAACGTAGCGCAAGGCTCGCTCTCAAGCCTTGCGGTTCTTCCACGCCGTGCCGCACTGGGGCACAGCCATGTTCGCGCGCGCCGCTGCACTGCACGTCCCGCTGGAAGAGCCGCAGGACCGGAAAGCGGGTCCTGCGCTACATAGTTCGGTAAGAACCTGCGCCCAGGAATTCCACAAAGCCCAGGTCGCGGAGGCGGTGTCCGTCAGTTGACGGACTGGCGGATTTTGTCGGGCACATGGAGGTTCCGCGGGTGCAGCCGGCGTCAGCGCGATGCTCGACCGCCTCCTGCACCAGGGGCAAGTGATCAAGCGTAGACCGCGAAACTGGCGAACTAAGACCGCCTCGCCAGCAGAGCCGTCGGCAGGGTAAAAGAAACTAGCCCGGATTTCTCACCAGTTCTCGGACCTGACCCTTGAAGGCCATCATCCTTAATCCCCAGCGGCGGTGCTGCCCCTTCAGTGTCGCTGGAGCGCCTGTGGATGGATGGGGCAGACTAGTGGC
>Ga0315279_10000858_pt1 | contig 54969 bp, 46 predicted proteins | sample YL17G06_20_MG_FD_203694 | JGI IMG/M metagenome (GOLD analysis project Ga0315279, IMG submission 203694) | Sediment microbial communities from Yellowstone Lake, YNP, Wyoming, USA - YL17G06_20 | ecosystem: Environmental > Aquatic > Freshwater > Lake > Sediment | place: USA: Wyoming | collected... | reverse complement strand
GCAAGATCTCCGACGAGGAGATGAAACGCGTTAAGATCGTAAAGGACAAGTTCCATGGCGAATGGAACTACACCATTCTTCCTACGTTACACTAACTTGGAGCGGTTATTTTGTGTCGACTCCTTAGCGGCGGAGAACCCCCCGCTCGGGCAGCAGCTTGCCCGGTACCTCAGCCCGCGTCTTCTCCCGGCGCTCGGCCTCGCGCCGCTCGTACCTCCGGCGCCGCCCCCCGCGCGGCGCGAGCATCCAAACCTGCCTCTGCTCTACCTGTTTCTCGTGCTGGGGGCGGCGCTCGTCCCTGGGGTGTGTCTCGTGCTGGGCATCGCGGCGCCTCACGTGTCCCCCGCGGCGCGCGGCGCGGGGCTCTTCGACCGCTTCCTGGGCAACTTCAACGCGGTATTCACCGTGTATGCGACCGCGCTCAACGCCGTCTCCCTCCTCCTCCTGGGGTTTTCCGCCGCCGGAGTGCGCCGGCAGGCGGCACAGGGCGACCTGCTGAGACTTTCATTTCTCTTCAAGCAGCAGGTGCTGCCGTCGATCTCGATCATCACCCCGGCCTTCAATGAGGAAGCCTCGATCGTTGAAAGCGTGAGCTCCCTGCTCAATCTCCGCTATCCCGATTACGAGGTGATCGTCGTGAACGATGGCTCGAAGGACCACACCCTGGAGCGTCTGGTCTCACACTTCGGGCTGGAGCGTACCGACCTGTTTGTGCACCGCTACCTCAATACGCAGGAGATCAGGGGACTGTACGCGAACAAGCGGTATCCCGAGCTCCTGGTCATCGACAAGGAGAACGGGGGCAAGGCGGATTCGCTGAACGCCGGGATCAACGTGGCGCGAAAGGAATACTTCGCAGGAATGGATGCGGATTCGATGCTGGAAAGGGACGCCCTGCTGAACCTCGCGGGCCTCTTCCTGTTTTCCGACGAGGAGGTCGTGGCGGCAGGGGGCAACATCCTTCCGGTGAACGGGTGCACCGTGCGCTGCGGCACCCTGGTGTCCACCCGAATTCCGCGCCGGCCGATCGCGCGCTTTCAGACCATCGAGTACCTCCGGGCATTCATGGCAGGGAGGGTCGGCTGGGCGGCCATCAAGACGCTCCTCATCATTTCCGGGGCCTTCGGCGTATTCCACCGCCGCAGGGTGATCGATGTGCACGGCTACCTCACGCGGAGCGAGCACTACATGAAGGACACGGTGGGGGAGGATATGGAGCTCGTCGTGCGGCTGACCCGGGGCCTGCGGGAGAGCGGCATCCCCTACGCCGTGCAGTACGCGCATCATGCGAACTGCTGGACCGAGATCCCGGAGCGCATGAAAGTGCTTAACCGACAGCGTGACCGCTGGCAGAGGGGGCTGCTGGACATCGTCACCTTTCATTCCCGGATGATCCTGAACCCGGCCTATGGCCGCACGGGCCTCATCGGGTTCCCCTACTTCCTGCTTTTCGAGGTCCTCGGACCGTGGTTCGAGGCGGAAGGCTACCTCGCGCTGGCGGCATCTCTTGCGCTCGGTGCGATCGGCCTGCCGCTCTTTCTCCTCATGTTCACGGCCACCGTGCTCCTGGGGATGCTCGTGTCCACCGCGTCGATGATCATCGCGGAGCACGGGCGGGAGTACTTCCCGCTGCGGGACAAGCTCATTCTTGTTGCATACGCGTTTCTCGAGAACTTCGGCTTCCGGCAGCTCATGAGCCTCCTCCGCGTCAGGGGGTTCGTGCGCATGCTTGCCCGGGTCGGCGGCTGGGGGCAGATGGAGCGCCGGGGGCTGGGAACGGCGCCCCCTTCGAAGTAGACTCTGGATTCACTCATGGAGGGAAAAATGAACGTGCACACTTGGTGGCGCGCGCTCGTTCTGTCCTGTGTCGTTCTGGCACTTGGCGTCTCATCCGCGCATGCGGACGGATTTCGCAACATTGCATCGGTCATGGTCGACACGTACTTCGACCAGACCTGGCGCGTCGAGACGATGGACGTCTTTCTCGCCCGGCTCCTCCCCGCCCTGACGGCGCAGGCGCGGGTCACGCGAGACGACACGAACGGAGGATGGTTCCAGCACACCTTCTTCCTCGGCCCGGTGGTGAGCTTCACCGATTCCCTCTACCTGGGCGCGGGGTACGGCCTGGCCATCGATTCCGCCGGCCAGGTCACGCACGAAGCGGAAGCGGACTTCAACTACGAAACCGACACGACCTCCACAGCAGTGGGAATCCGCAGCAACGTGTTCCCCGGCACGGGCTACTGGTATGTCCTGCCATCGATCAGCGCGCGCTTCCATCTCGCCCGGGCGCTCTCCCTCTTCGGCAAGTTCTTTCTCAGCGTGGACAATGCCTCGGTGGTGACCGAGTCGTTCTGGGGAGAGGCCGAATATGCGATCTCGAGCCTGCTCGCCGCCCGGGCAGGCGTCACGGTCAGCCGCGCCTCCGGTTTCGGCTACTCCGTGATCGCGGGGATGAACTTCAGCTTCTCCCGCGCGATCACGCTGAAGTACAGCTTCCAGTACCTCTCGGCAACAGTGGAATACCTTGCCGCTGCTCCCCAGCAGAAGGACGGCGTGTCGAACGCGATCATCCTCGACGTGGAGTTCTGACCCGGGCCCGGGCACGGCTCGTTCGCCGCACGGCGAGCGGCCTCGCGGGCTTCGGGGGATTGATCTCCACGGGCGGTGGAGGCGTGAGGGCCCTCGTGACCGCGGGGCCCACGAGATTCATGAAGAGGGCCGCAGTCTTCTTGAACGGGACGAGCAGGGGATAGTCGCGGTTGGCCCTGTTCGCCCAGTGACGGCCGATGAGGCTCGTGTACATGGAGAGGGTCTGGATCGCGGTGGAGAGGTCGAGGGCGCTGAACAGCTCGTCGGCCAGCCCGAAGGGCATGCTCAGAAGGAGCGGCCCGCGCGCATACTCCACCGCCCACACCCCGTCGGTGAAGTTCATGCCGCACGCCTGCCCCTTGCCCACGAAGATCCGATCTCCCGGACGGTAGATGCGCTTCTCGAACTGCCCTTCGGCGAAGTACCAGGTTTCCCCGTCGATGACCGTGTCCCAGAATGCCACGCGGTGCCGGCCCGAGTGCCCTTCCGAGCCGATGGGGGTTCCCCAGATCATGACGTATTCCCAGAGCGAGGCGAAATAGAGCTTCATCTGGATCATGGCGCCGCCGGCGATGCTGTAGATCCAGGGCTGGGAATGATCGATGTGACCCGGGTACCGTCTCTCGATCTCCCGGGCGATCACGTCGAACATCTGCGGCTTCCTGTGGCCGATGCCCGTCATGGCACACTCGTTGATCACTTCAGGATCGAAGATGTAGCGGATCACCGACTCCTCCCGTTCTGACGCAGCAGTGGACGCACGCCTCGGCTCCCAAGGTAATCGCCAGACGGGACATTCGACAAGGCCGCCCGCAGCGCGAGCGGCCCTGCAATCCCTGGCTACAGGCGGCCTTCCGTAGGCTCTCGCTGTCCGCTGCGCGGCCAGCTGCCGCCCAAGGCATCCCTGTACTCGGCCGCCTTCGCGGCTCTCGGCGTCTGGCTTCGCAGCCGCCTGCCGCCCTCCGCACGCCTTCGGCGTGCTACGCATCCCTGGCTACAGATTCTCCTCCAGCCAGTCAAAGATGCGCTGGTTTGCGACGGCGGTCGCTCCGGTCTGCACGTGCAGCTGGGCCGTCTCGCGCACGGTGAACAGCAGATAGTCCTTCGGGCATCGAAGGGCGTCGTAGAGCTCCTTCGCCTGGCCGAACTCCTCGGCCTCGCCGTCGATCACGAGGGTCTTCGCCGTGATTTTCTCCGCACGTCCCCTGTTCGTGTACCTCTTCAGCTCCACGAAGAGCTGGGCCGGTGTGGTGCAGCCGTGCTTCCACATCGTGTCCCGCATGCCCCAGCGCATGAACGGGTTCTCCTCGATCACCTTGTTCATGAGCGCATTGAACCCCTCGGGATCCTTCTCGGGCAGGTCGGCGATCTGCGGGAAGCGCTCCTCAATGAAGCCGGTCACGATCCGCGACCATTCGTACACCCCGGGGTTGACGACAAGCAGCTTCAGGCGCTTTTCGAATGATGCCGCCCGCGGCACGAGGGCTCCTCCCATGGAGAGCCCCATCAGGGCGATCCTGCTGGAGTCCACTCCGGGCTGCCGGACCGCAAAATCCACCACCGGCGTGATGACCTTTTCCCAATCCGGCCTGAAGGCGAGGCCCTGGAGGCGGAGGGTCTGACCCATGCCGGGGCCGTCAACCAGGAGGCAATGCCAGCCCCGGGCGAGCGCCTCCTGCGCAATGTATGTTTCGTCCTCCGCCCATGCATCTCGCCCCTGGTGGACGATGAGCAGCGGCGCCTTTTTTGCCGAGCGCGTAGAACGGAAGAAGTAGCCCGGCAGCGTCGTGCCCTCGTACGGGATCCTCACCGGCTGCGCGGGAAAGGAAAGGAGCTTGATTGCCCGGGTGTATGCCCCGACCTCTTTCTCCGCCATCTGGCGAATTTCCGGTGCGGAGGGCTCCGGATGCCGATGCAGAGCGGCCCTGTAGTATGCGGCCGCTCTCAAGTACGCCGCTCCGGCTCCGAGCGGGTGTCCTTTCCGCTCACCCTCTTCCGCCATTGCGCGGACACGCTCCGCCGTCTTGAACCATTCGTGTGTCCAGCTGAGCTCGTCATCCGCGCGCACCCGGCCCGCGGTGTCGAGGACTTCCCCGATGTCGGTCATGCCGTGACGCGCCTCGCTGAGGTAGAAGAGCAGAACCTGGTCCAGGATCGGGTCTGGCATCATGCCCAGTGCATACCACGGACGCGGGGAGGCGTCCTGTCCTACGGGCTGCACGGAGGGGTGTGCACCGGGCTGAGCGCCGGATGCACCGCTGGTGTCCTGCGCCCATGCGGGTCCTGCAAGCGCAAGCCCGAGGGGGATGGCCGTGAGCCCGAGGCATTGAAGCATCGTCAGGCCGAAGATTTTCTGAAGTGCCATTCTTCTCTCCTTTGCCCGATTTGACGGAGCGAAGGAGAGGAACACTTCACGTCGCGAACTCGACCTGCACCTTCATGACTTTCCCTTTCGCCGCGGCCGTCTCAATGGCCGGCAGGAAGTCCGCTGAAGGGAAGCTGTGGGTGACCATCCGACGAACATCGATTCTCCGCGAGGCGATGAGCTCGAGGGACGTGTCGAAGACCAGTCCTTCTCCACCGAGGGGCGCGGACGATCCCCCCGGCGGATGTCCCATGCGCCATGAAAAACGAACGCCGTCATGGCCTGTACTCCTTCTGGGCAAATCGCTGCTGCCGGGATCGCCGGCGGCCCGAAGAATAGCGCGAAACTCTTTCCGCGAGAAGTCCATGACGCCGAAGGGCGGCTTGCGCCGCAAGAAGGGCTGCTCCGCAGCAAGAATCGGGTTGCATTGCGGTTCCCCGGCAGTACAATGGCATCGGAGCAATGCGGATGATGACCATGGAACAGATGGAGGAAGACTACGGACGCGTCGAGAGCGCGATCCGGTTCATCGAAACGGAAGCGCTCCGGCAGCCTTCCCTTGCGGAGATCGCGAATGCTGCCGGGTTGAGCGAGTTCCATTTCCAGCGGCTTTTCAGCCGATGGGTGGGAATCAGCCCGAAGCGCTTTTTGCAGTTTCTGACGAAAGAATACGCGAGGAGACTGCTGCAGGAGTCACGCGACGTCCTGAGCGTGACCTACGACGCAGGGCTGTCCAGCCCGGGGCGGCTGCACGAGCTGTTCGTCACCTGCGAGGCGGTCACGCCGGGGGAGGTGAAGTCCCGCGGCGAGGGACTCTCGATCGAATATGGGCTGCATCCCTCGCCTTTCGGCCGCTGCCTGGTCGCCGTCACCGAGCGCGGCATCTGCGGACTGTCATTTCTACAAGAGGCGCCGGAGGACAGCCTCGTCGGCAACCTACGGGCCCGCTGGCCCGGAGCCCGTCTCAGCCACAGCCCCGAGGCGACGAGGGACGTGGCCCGGCGGATCTTCTCCTTCGAGGCTCAGAGCGAGCCGGGCCCACTCCATCTCTTCGTCCGCGGCACGAACTTCCAGATCCAGGTCTGGGAAGCGCTGATACGCATTCCCTTCGGCACGGCAGTCACCTATGAAGACATCGCGCGGCACATCGGCATGCCCCATGCTCCCCGAGCGGTCGGAAACGCGGTGGGGAGCAACCCGATTCCTTTTCTGATTCCCTGTCATCGCGTGATCCGCAAGATGGGAGAGTTCGGCAATTACGGCGAAGGACCGCAGCGGAAGAAGGCGATCCTCGGCTGGGAAGCGGCCCTCACCCGCGGCGAAGAAACCGCCTGACGGCGCGGCGGCCGGATGCATCATCCGATCAGGATCGCGGCTCGAAGGGGTGAACCGGCTGCCACCCGTACCTCCTCCTGGTGAATCAACCGCAGCGTCGATTTGCGAAGCGATTCGAGGACCACGGTTCCGCACGCGTGGTATGTCACCGACTCCCCGGGCACGAGCAGGACATCATTCGGGCATCGATCGTTCGTCACCCAGAGCCGCCCTGTCAGGCACATCACGAGAAGCTCGCCTCGCCGGACCCTGACCGTGAGCACTTCCCCCCTCTCCACGATGAGAGTCGTCGGCCGTGCGCTCCGGCGGGCGCTCGCCTCCGCCCGGCCGCGGCGGGCCTCCGCCGCCGAGCGAACAGCCTCTGCAACCTTGTCTTGTCCCATCAGGAAAAGCTCGAGCCAGTTGTGCATTGTCTCCTCCCGGGCGTCCCCGCCCCAATCAAGGTCGCCTGCCGGGGTGGTGGGATCAACCCGGTTCTTGCGCTACTATGGCCGTGGAGGGCACGATGAGATTAACGGGGAACACCATTGTCATCACGGGAGGAACCTCGGGCATCGGGAGAGAGCTGGTCGAGAAGCTCCTGGCACGGGGGAACAGGGTCGTCACGTGCGGCCGGCGGAAGGACAGGCTGGACCAGCTTCGCGCCCGCTCCCCTGATGTGTCGGTGTTCACCTGTGACGTGACGAACGAGGCCCAGCGCAAGGATTTCGCCGATTGGGTCGGCACAAACCATCTGTCAGCCAACGTCCTCATCAACAATGCAGGCATCCAGCTCGTGATGGATTTCACGCGATCGCTGGATCTCGGCAGGGTTCGGCAGGAGGTTGAGACGAACCTCATCGCCCCCGTGCATTTCATCTCGCTCTTCGCTCCCCTCCTTGCGAAGAAGGAGGGCGCAGCGATCGTGAACATCAGCTCGGGGCTCGCGTTCTCGCCGCTCGCCTTCATGCCCGTCTATTGCGCGACGAAAGCCGCGATCCACTCCCTGAGCCTCAGCCTGAGGCGGCAGATGCGCGACCTCGGGATCATGGTGTACGAGATAGCGCCGCCCGGGGTCGACTCCGAGCTGGGACGGGAGCGGTGGCCGAAGGGGCAGTCGTCTCATGGCGGGATGCCCGTCACCGAGTTCGTCGAGGCGATGCTGAAGGCCCTCGAGTCGGATGCCCCCGAAGCGGCCATCGGCCAGGCAGAAGGCATGAGGGCGAAGAGGGAGGGACTTTTCGAGGCGATGAACCACTGAGGCCGGCGTCTGGTCTCCCCGGGGCGTTCCTGCTGCGGTGGCGCCCATGAAATCCAGCGCTTTCCTTCTCGCCGGCGGCGCGATCCTGCTGTGGAGCTCCCTCGCGCTCCTCAGCTCCCGGCTCGGCCACCTCCCCGCCATTCTCACGACAGGCATTGCCCTTTCCATCGGCGGGGTCCTCGGTATCCTGCGCGTGAAGGAGTGGAAGGTCCCGGCGCGCACCCTGCTCGTCGGCATCGGCGGGATATTCGGGTATCACGTGATGCTCTTCTCCGCCTTCCGGCTGGCGCCGATCGTCGAGGCGAACCTCATCAACTACCTCTGGCCGCTCCTGATCGTGCTCCTCACCCCCGCATTCCTCCGAGGTTTCGGCCTGCGGGCACATCACGTCGCAGGAGCAGTCATGGGACTGGCAGGGGCCGTGCTCATCGTTTCGGGGGGATCGATCCATCCTGATCTCTCCGCGCTGCCCGGCTATCTCCTGGCCGCGGCCGCGGCCCTCACCTGGGCGGTGTACTCCCTCCTGACGAAACGGCTGCCGGCTTTCGGCAGCGGCGCCGTGGGGGCCTTTTGTCTCGCTGCCGGCATCCTTTCCCTGGTCGTGTATGTCGCGCAGGCAGGACCGGGGGGCTTCGCGGTCGTCCGCGGGGGTGACTGGCCGATTCTCCTTCTCCTCGGCGTGGGGCCCATGGGTGCCGCTTTTTTCCTGTGGGACGCGGCGCTCAAGAAGGGAGATCCCCGGATCATCGGCGCGCTCTCGTACCTGACGCCCCTGCTCTCGACGCTCGCCCTGACGCTCGTTGGAGGCCGGCGCATGAGTCTTCTGGCGGGTGCCGCGATGGCGTTGATTGTCGCGGGCGCTGTGACGGGTTCACTCCGCTCGAGGCGATGACGGGCACGAATCGAAGGGAGTGATCATGGATCCGCGTGTTGGCTCCGCTTCTCCGGGCCCATTATATTTGAGCCTATGAAGATATTCACGGATGATGAAATGCGCAAAGGAATCGCAGCCGCACGGAGCTACTGCGTCGTGATCCTGAAAGCTACTTCCAAACGCAAGGAGCCGGGCGTGGAAAAGATCATCTGGGAGCACGGAAGACGGAACTTCGGACTCCGCGCTGACGGGATCATGCCCATCGTCTGCCCCGTGAACGACGGGAGCGAGGTGAGCGGGGTGGCGATCTTCACGACATCGGTCGAAGAGACGAAAAAGATCATGGATGAAGACCCCGGTGTGAAGGCCGGCGTGTTCACCTACGAAGTCCACGCCTGCCGTAGCTTCCCGGGATCCTCTCTCCCGCATCACGTGGCAAAGGCCGCAATCACGATACGGGCCGGGACGGACAAGGTCTGGGACGCGCTCACCAACCCTGACCTCATCAGGAAGTACCTGTACGGTACCGAGGCTCACTCGGATTGGAAGAAGGGCAGCCCGATCACCTACAAAGGCGTGTGGCAGGGCAAGGCCTACGAGGACAAGGGAGTCATCCTTGAGATCGTTCCAGGGCAGCAGCTGGTCTCCACGTACTGGAGCTCGATGTCCGGCCTTCCGGACACCCCTGAGCATTACAACACGGTTACCTACGAGCTCTCCCACTCGAAGGGCGACACGACTCTCACTGTGACGCAGGATAACAACGCCTCGAAAGAGTCCGCGGACCATTCCGCGTCGAACTGGACAATGGTGCTTCAGGCCCTGAAAGCACTGTTGGAGAAGTAGGGAAGCGCGGCGGGCGAACCGATCACACACGGGGGCCCAGCACGCGTAATGGATTCCCAGGCCGAGGGCGTTGGGGGTAGGCGTCGAGCGGTTCCAGGCCGTTGGATGTAGAGCTCGGCGTCACTCGGAGGGAACCCTTTCCTTTGGCCTCCTTCGCCCCGTCAGAGACCGTGCCGGCAGCGGGATGCGGGGCTTCCTCGATGCCCCCGTACCCCGGTGCCGGGCACGAAGCAGTCATGCCACCTCGTCGTTCAATGCTTTCGTGTCCCTCAGAGCTGAGGGAAGGCTCGCGTCGGACGCAATCTTGAACTGCGCCGTCATCTTCTGCAGCTCCTGTGCCATGCTTGCCAGCTGCTCGGTGGCCGAAGACATCTCCTCCGCCGCCGAGGCCGCGCCCTGCGTGACCTCGTTCACGTTTTCCACGGCCGTGGAAACCTGCTTTGCGTTCGTCGTCTGCTCTTCCGTCGCCGCCGATATGCTCTGGCTCATCTCGCTGACACTCGAAAGCGCCTTCGACAGCTCCTTGACCGCCTCCACCTGCTGCGTCATGGACTCCGAGAGCCCGCCGATCATCTCCTTCACTTTTTGCGATGCCGCCCTGATCTGCTCCATGGCCGTCTGCGAGCCTTTGGCCGTTTCCACGCCCTTTGTCACGTTCCTCACGCTCTCCTTGATCAGGTTCTCGATTTCCTTCGTCGAAGAGGAGCTTCGGTCGGCGAGCTTGCTCACTTCGTCGGCGACCACTGCGAATCCCCGACCGTGCTCGCCCGCGCGTGCCGCCTCGATGGAGGCGTTCAACGCCAGGAGGTTCGTCTGGTCGGCGATGTCGGAAATCACGTTCACGATACCGCCGATCTTCTCCGAGCTGCCGGCAATCAGGTTGATCCCTTCCACTACCTCGGACACCGCCTTTGCACCCTCCAGGGCGTTCTCCACCGACCTGCTGGCAAGCCCGGCGATCTCCGACAGGTTCTTCGACACGTTCTCGATGGACTGGTGCACCTGCGCCATGGAGCTGGAGCCCTCTTCCACGGCCGCCGCCTGGCTCTGCGCGTGTTCGGCCACCTGGTCCACGGACGCAGTGAGCTCTTCCACCGAGGCGCTTGTCTCCTCGAGGGTCGATGCCTGGCTCTGCGCGCCCTCCGCCAGCTTCTGCGCGCTGGCCGTGATCTGCTCGCTGGACGAGGCGACCTGGACGGCGCTGTCCTGGATTGTCGAGACCATGTCCCTCAGCTTCACCGACATGCCGTTCAGCGCGGCGGCGAGCTTGCCGACCTCGTCCTTCTGATGGATGGGAAGCTGCTTCGTGAAATCACCTGACGCCACCAGCTCCGCAAAGGCGACTCCTCTGGCAATGGGCTTCGTGATGCTCCGGGAGAAGGCCAGGTAGACGAGGAACGCCAGCGCAATGGCCGCGGCGGCAATGAGAAGGATGAGGTTCCGCAGATCGGTTGCTGGAGCCAGGTACTCGATGTCGGGAAGCGTGACCCCCACGCTCCACCCCGTCGCCTTCACAGGGGCGTACCCTGCCGTTTTCGCAACGCCCTGGAATACGTACGTGCTGACCCCGCTCTCGCCGGCGATCATCTTTTTCGCAAACCCGCGCGTCCCCTCGAGCTCGGCGAGGTTTGTCTTGAAGACGTTCTCCGCCACCGGGTGGGCGATGATGAGTCCCGTCTGGTCGATCACATACGCGTAGCCGGTTCTCCCGATCTTCTCACCGAGGATGAGATCATCCAGGAACGCGGCATCGATCACGAGGAGGTAGGCGCCCACGACCGCGTCCCCGGAAATGATCGGGGCAGCAACGGGCACCACGGGCTTGTTCGTCACCTTGCTGAGGACCGCGGCGCCTGCGTTCGCCGTGCCCGCCAGTGCTGTCTGGAAACACGACCTGTCGGCAACGCTCGTTCCGACGTACGAGGGGTCTGAAGCGGCGAACGCTGTCCCGTCGGTTCCGACGCAGACGATGGCGGCGTACCTCTCCCCGAGTCCCTTTGTCTGCTTGAAGGCGACCAGGCCCTCGGTCACGTGCTGCAGCGTGTCCTGCTCCGCGGCAGAGCCTGCGGCGGCGGCCGCGATGACCTCATTGTTCAGCGCCATGGCGACGGCCAGGTTTTGTTCCTCGAGGAAGACATCGTTGATCGAGGTCGCGATCAGACGCGCCGTGCGGCCGAGCTGCTCGGTCTCGATCCCCGTGATCGCGAGCGTCGACCTCTGGACCGCCAGTATGGTCACACTCGCAAGCGGCAGGACCATGAGAAGCGTGCCCACCGCAATCAGCCTGGTGCCGATCTTCAGATTGTTCAACATTGAGGTCCTCCATTCGTGGCGACAGATGCCCACATTATATGTGATAGTGGCTGAGGGAGATTTTGCAATAAACGTGCCAGTCTCCCACATCTCCAAAAGCTACAAAAGGACATCAGAAATCTCTGAGAAAGAGCGAAAAGTCCGGAAATAGTTGCGGGCTTGTTTGAGAGATGTTCCAAAACGAGACATCATGACGTGCGCGCTGGAACGATGCTGGAACAATCGGGGGTCGCGATGGAATGGGCACGCACTGTCTGGTAGGGTAATGCCATGGACTACGTCGACATCCTTGTGATCGGGGCGGGGGTCGTGGGGCTGGCGATTGCGGAGCGTCTTGCGCGCCCGGACAGGAACATCGTCGTTGTGGAGAGAAACGAAAGCTTCGGCAGGGAGACCTCGTCCCGCAACAGCGAAGTGATCCACTGCGGAATGTACTACGCGGAGAACCTCCTGAAGACGCGGCTGTGCGTGCGCGGTAACCCGCTGCTCTACGAGAGGTGCGCGCGGGAGAAAATCCCTTTTCGGAAGACAGGCAAGATCGTTGCGGCCACGGATGCCGCTGAGGAGGACGTGCTCGAGCGGCTTCTTTCCCAGGGGAGAAAGAACGGGGTCCCCGGCCTGCGTCTGATCGACGCACGGGGTCTGCAGGAGCTCGAGCCTCATGTGCGAGGCGTCCGGGGGCTGCTGAGCCCGGAGAGCGGGATCGTGGACAGCCACCTGCTCATGGCGTCTCTCCAGCAGGCCGCCGCATCGCGCGGCGTGACTTTCGGGTACCGATGCGACGTGCGGCAGGTGACAAAGACCGCCGCGGGGTTCGTTGCGGAGATGCGGGACGCGGACGGCGCATCGCTCGCCCTGGGCGCCGAATGCGTGGTCAATGCGGCCGGGCTGGATGCGGACCGCATCGCACAGACAGCCGGAATCGACATCGATGCGGCGGGGTACCGGATCCACCCTGCAAAAGGCGAATACTTCCGCGTATCGTCCCGGCACAGGGGGAAGCTGGGACGACTCGTGTATCCCGTCCCGTCACCGGTTCACCTCGGGGCGCATGCGGTGCTGGGCCTGGATGGCGGGTTGAAGATCGGTCCCAACTCGATCAGCGCCGCGCGCGGGGATTACTCGGTCGATCCCTCCCACGAGGAGGACTTCCTGGCAAAGGCAACGAGGTTTCTCCCCTTCCTGGAAGCCGGCGACCTAACCCCGGACATGGCGGGAATCCGTCCGAAACTGTACCGCCTGGGTGAACCCTTCCGGGACTTCGTGATCCGGGAGGAGAGCAGTCGGGGCCTTGCCGGTCTTGTCAATTGTGTCGGAATGGAATCCCCCGGCCTGACCTCCTGCCTGGCGATCGCCGAAGAAGTCGAACGGCTCCTCGCGCTGCGTGCGCAGGATGCGTGATCGACACCCGGATCCCCGGATCAGGCAGGGGCGCGAGCCGCCCACAGTCTTTGCAGGCTCGTTTCCAGTCGCGCGCCCAGGGCTTCTCCGCGTGGGGTGGTGACGTCGTCCTCGTTCTCGAAGGTGACGGCAGGCACCGCGCGGCCGCGCACGAGGAGAGACCCGGCACCGTCCCGCGGCAGTGACTCCCAGTCGTCGCGCCGGTAGAGGCGATCCATCTTGTCATCCGGCAGGCCATGCTCGAGTATGCTGTCGGGCCGCTGGGGATTGAACCGCCGCCTGTTTTTCCGCAGCGATTCCTCGAACGACACACTCACGTAGATCACGGCTGCCGCGGCGAGCACCGCCTCCGACACGTGGTCGAATGCTTCGCGGTATCCTCCATGCTCGCTGCCGCGGGAGAACTCGATGATCACCGTTCTGCGCCCGCTCGACCCCAAGGGCTCCACGGCACGGAGCTTGTCGTACTCCAGACAGAGCCGGCGAACAAGGACGTTCCAGAAATGCCTTTCCGAAAAATAGCCGTCAGCCGTCGTGTGGAGCCGGGCCCTGCCCATGCGGGCAAGAATCTCGTCTTCCTCGAACCATGCCCAGAGGAGGGGGAAGTCGTCGAGAACGATCGGGTCTCCGACGCGGAACCGCTGCCGGCGCTCGCCGGGGTCACGTCCCTGAAGGTAGTCGATGATCTCGCTCTTGCCCGAAGCGGGCCTGCCCAGCAGGAGCAGGACCTCGTGGACGTCCCCGGCCATGGGAGGAGGATACCTCCCCCCGCATGCGCTGGTGAAGAGCAAGGATTTGCTTGACGGCCTGCAGTCCCTGTCGTACGCTTAGGGGAAGTTTTCCCCGAAGGAGGCTCCCCGTGTCCAGGAGAATCGTGGTCATGTGTCTGGTGCTCTTCACCGCCTTCACGGCGGCCCTCTTCGCCTCTCCCCAGCAGGAGAAGCTCGGCTCGGAGAAGAACCCCATCGTCTGGGCGTTCGTTCCTTCGGGAGAGACCTCGAAGGTCTCGGCGGGCGCGCAGAGCGTTGCCGACCTCCTGCATGCGAAGACAGGCCTGTTCTTCAAGACCTTCGTTGCGACGGACTACGTCGGGGTCATCGAGGCCATGAAGGCCAACCCGCCCAAGGCGCAGATGGCGTCCCTGGCCACCGCCGCCTACATCCTCGCCGCGGACCAGAAGGCCGCGCAGGCCGCGCTGGTCTCCGTACGCAACGGCAGCGCCTTCTACAAGGGCATGATCATCACACGGCCGGATACAGGCATCAAGACACTCGCCGACCTGAAGGGAAAGACGTTCGCCCGGGTCGACCCGCTGTCCGCCAGCGGCTGGATTATTCCCAGCTTGATGATCAAGGCCGCGGGGGTCAACCTGGACGCCGACCTCAAGATTCTCGACGCGGGAAGCCATCCCGCAGTCGTGACCGCCGTGTACACCGGCCAGGCCGATGCGGGGGCGTGTTTCGTCGATGCCCGGACCCTGTTGCAGAAGGACCATGCCGACGTGATGGACAAGGTCATCATTGTGCAGGAGTCTGCCAACATCCCCAATGACGGTGTGCAGTTCAGCCCGTCGCTGCCGCAGGCGCTCAGGGACCAGATCGTCGATGGGCTTCTTTCCATCATGACCACCCCCGAGGGAAAGACGGCGATCAATACGGCCTACCAGTGGACCGCGCTGGAGAAACACGACGACAGCTTCTACGATTCCTTCCGCCAGGTGCTCCAGGCCGCGGGTGTGACAGCGGACGTCCTGATGCCGAAGAAGTAGCTCTTCCCTTACCGACAACCGCGCACGAGGGGGGCCGCACGGCCCCCCATGCGCAGGAAGGCGTCACGGCGGCATGCTCGAGGTTCGAAACCTTACCAAGGTCTACGGCGACGGCACGGTGGCGCTGCGCGATGTGAGCTTCACCGTGGAACCCGGCGAGTTCCTCATCATCATCGGGCTCAGCGGCTCGGGAAAATCCACCCTCCTTCGCTGTATCAACCGCCTGATCGACCCGACCGGGGGGACGATCCTCTGGGACGGCGTCGACGTGACAGCGGCCCAGGGCGAGGACATGCGCCGCATCCGCCGGCAGATCGGGATGGTCTTCCAGCAGTTCAACCTCGTGAAACGCTCCTCGGTTCTCACGAACGTGCTCGCCGGCCGGCTGGGCTACGTCAATCCGGGCGCGAGCCTCCTCCACCGCTTTCCCCCGGCCGACAGGGAGATGGCGCTCCGCGCGATGGACCGCGTGGGGATAAGCGAAAAAGCACGCAAGCAGGCGCGCGAGCTCTCCGGCGGGCAGCAGCAGCGCGTGGGGATTGCCCGTGCCCTCATGCAGCAGCCACGGATGATTCTCGCCGACGAGCCGGTGGCGAGCCTCGATCCGGTTCTCGCGCACTCGATTCTCGGCCACCTCGAGGAGCTGAATCGGGAGGACCACATCACGGTGCTGTGCAGCCTCCATTACCTCGACCTCGTCCAGCGGTATGCCAGCCGGGTCATCGGTCTGCGCGAGGGCCGGCTGGTCTGGCGCGGAACGGGGGAGGACATCCGCCGCATGACGGACTCTGAGTTCCGGGAAATCTACGGCGAAGATGCCGTCCGCACGAGCGCGGGCCGGCCGAGCTCGGGGGGGGAGGCATGACGCTTCCGCCGGGAATGGCGCCGGAAGACCGGCCACCGCGGGTGCCCCCCTGGGCCGCCGGTCTCGCGTCACTCCTCGTGCCCGGTCTGGGCCAGGCGCTGGCGCGGTCCGTGTGGCGCGGCGTTCTCATCCTCTGCTCGATGCTTTCGATCGCCGGGATGATGGTGTGGCGCATCGGGCTCCTGGGTCACCTGCAGACGACTCCCGCCGCCATGATCGCCAAGGCGTTCGAGCTTCAGCCGGCGTTCGTGCTCGTCGTGACCCTCTCCTTCGCCGCGTCGTGGCTGTGGAACGCGTGGGACGCCCGGCGCCGGGCGAAGGAGAGGCGCGGGAGCCCGGCGCTATTCGCCCTCGTGCTCTTCACCTTTTTCGCACTGGGCTGGCAGATCAGCGAGATCGCCCCCGCGAGGCTGGTCACGGATTTTCCGCAGGCCATGCAGCCGCTGGGCAGGGTGATCTGGCCGTGGCAGGCCGCCGTGGTTCGGGAGCCGGTTCTCTCGGTTGCCGGGGCGTCGATCAAGGTGCCGAAGGCGGCGGGAGGCGGACCAGCGCCGGACGCGGCGGAACCGGGAAAGCCTCACCTCGTCTCCATTCCGAGCACGGGAGACCTTTCCGCGCTGGATGCGAACAACCAGACGATTCCCGGGACCACGCTGTCGATCACAGGCACCGGGTTCAAGCCCGGCGCGCCGGTGGATCTCTGGTGGGTGGATCCGCTGGCCAATGCCTTTCAGCTGCGGAAGGGAGGGGCGTATCTCTCCGTGCAGCCGGATGCGCAGGGGAAGTTCACCGTCGATGTAACGATGCCCTATTCGATCGGCCCGAGCGCCCAGGGCCGGGACCAGCCCCACCGCATCGAGGCCCGACAGTCCGTGGGGCTTGCTCCGATGCGGATCAGCGAGCCGCTGCGCCTGGTCGTCCAGCGGATGGTGGAAACGATCTTCATGGGCATGATGGCCACCCTGTTCGGGATCATTCTTTCAATTCCGTTCAGCTTCCTCGGTGCCCGCAACATCATGGCCGGCTCCCCTCTCACGATGGCCATTTACTACGCGACCCGCACCGTCATGAACGTCGTGCGGGCAATCGAGCCCCTGATCTGGGCCCTCATCGCCGTGGTGTGGGTGGGGCTGGGGCCATTCGCGGGGATCGTCGCGCTCACGGTGCATTCTGTTGCCGCGCTGGGAAAGCTGTACTCGGAGGCCATCGAGGGGATCGACCCCGGGCCGATCGAGGCCATTCAGGCCACCGGCGCGACTCGGCTGCAGACGATCATGTACGCCGTGGTGCCGCAGATGATCTCCCCTTTCGTCTCCTTCTCAATCTACCGCTGGGATGTGAACGTCCGCATGTCCACCGTCATCGGGCTGGTGGGCGGCGGCGGCGTCGGGTTCATCCTCGTGCAGTACATCCGGCTCCTCGACTACAGGGCCGCCGGCATTGCGGTGTGGTTCATTGCCGTAACCGTCGCCGTTCTCGACTACGTGAGCGCCGAGATCCGCCGCCGGTTTCAATAGGCGCGGCTCCGGCGGCCTTGCGCTGCGCTCCTGCGCCCTTCCATAGAGGATGCCGCCGAAGTAGTACTCGTTCCAGTACACCTTCCCGTTTTCCACGTGGAGAAGCCGTCATATGGCTGGGCTCGCAGATTCCAGTGACCTCCAGGCGGCACGTCCGCCGCGCGTTGCCCCGCGGGGGCTTTGCAGCTATACTGCCCGTCCCAGGGAGGGATCAATGTCACCGAAGCACGATGGTTTTCTCGATCGCTACGGTCCCTGGGCGCTCATCGCCGGCGGTTCACAGGGGCTGGGCGCCGCGTTCGCGGATGACCTTGCCGGAAGCGGATTGAACCTTCTTCTCATCGCCCGACGACCCGGGCCCCTCGAGGAGACGGCTGAGGCGCTGCGTTCTCGGCACGGCGTTCAGGTGCGCACGGCGGCCGTCGACCTCTCGAGCCCCGGTTTCCTCAGGCAGATTGAGGCCGCGGCAGCGGATCTGGAGATCGGCCTGCTCGTCTGCGATGCGGCGCACTCCCACACGGGCAAGTTTCTCGCAGCGGACCTCGACACGTACGACAAGGTTCTGAACACGAACTGCCGCGCGCCCCTCGCCCTGATCCACCGATTCGGCGGCATGATGGCCGCACGGGGCAAGGGAGGAATCCTGGTCATGTCCAGTCTCTCCTCCTTCTGGGGCTCCCCCTACGTGGCGGTGTATGGGGCCACGAAAGCTTTCCTCCTCAACCTCTCCGAAGCTCTCGGCAGGGAGCTCGGGGCGCGCGGCGTGGACGTGACGGTCTGCACGGCAGGGCCGGTCCTCACACCGAATTACATCGCGAGCAAGCCCGCGGACGCGGGACCCTCGGCCCTGGAGATGCCGCCGCAGAAGGTCGCCGCGGCTGCCCTGCGCGCCCTCGGCCGACGGCCGCTCGTTGTCCCTGGCGCGCTCAATCGGTTCGCGCGGTTCTTCATGGGCAGATTCGTCTCGCGCCGCGCCGCCGTTTCGTTGCTGGAAAAGAACACCGCACGCATGTACGGCGACTGAGATCAGGCAGCATGAGCGGGGAAATGATCACGGCGGTCACGGGAGCTTCGGGTCATCTCGGCGGGAACCTCGTCAGGGCGCTGCTCGCGGAGGGCCGGACGGTCCGGGTGCTCGCGCGATCCGACCGCCGTTCCTTCGAAGGCCTCGGCGTGCAGGTCGTGGAAGGCGATATCTCCGATCCCCACGCACTCCGCGCGCTCACGGACGGTGCGGAAACCGTCTTCCACCTCGCGGGGCGGATCTCCATCGTCGGGGCCGAGGGCGGGCTCGTCGAGAGAACGAATGTCGGCGGGGTGCTGAACGTGCTGCGGGCCTGCCGCGACGCCGGCGTGCGGCGGCTTGTTCACTGCAGCTCGATCCACGCCTTCGACACCCATCCGAACGATCAGCTCATCGACGAGACGAGGAATCTCGCTCTCGGCCCGGGCCACGCGGCCTACGACCGGTCGAAGGCCGAGGGGCAGATGGCGGTCCTCGAGGCGGTGAAAGAAGGGCTGGACGCGGTCATCCTCAACCCGGGCGCGATCGTGGGGCCCTACGACTTCAAGGTGTCGCGGATGGGCGCGGTGTTCCTCGACATCTACCACGGCAGGCTTCCGATGCTCATCGATGGCGGATACAACTGGGTGGACGCCCGGGACGTCGCCCAGGGCGCGCTGCTCGCGGAAAAAAAAGCCAGAAGAGGCGAGTGCTACCTCCTGACGGGGCACTGGGTCCACATCTGCGAGGTGTCGAGGATCATCGGCCGGATCACGGGAAGGAAGACCACCCAGGCGGCGGCGCCGATCTGGCTCGCCTCCGCGGCCTCATGGTTTTCGCTCGGCTGGGGAAAGCTCCGCGGAACGACCCCGAAGTTCACTCCCGCGGCGATAGAGGCGATCCAGAGCCACCGCAGCATCAGCCATGAGAAGGCTACCCGGGAGCTGGGCTACGAACCTCGTTCCTTTGAGGAGACCGTGCGGGACACGATGGAGTGGTTTCGCCAGGCGGGAATGCTCGACGGCCGCCGGGGACGCCCGAGCCCCCTCGCATAGGAGCCCATACTGCATTGAAGCGGCTGGCACTGGCAGACACGGCCCCAGATACCGCGCTCCGCGCGGTGTGCCCTATCGCACCTCGATCTCCTCCACTCCCTCCCAGTTTTCGGGAGCACCCGTGCGGACCAGGTGCTCGCACCGGGCGCGGTAGATCTCGAGGATCGGATCCCCGGGGTTGCCGCGGAGGAGGTCCGCGACGATGACCAGGGCCTCGTCGAATCGGCGGCCAAAGTACATCCGCTGGGCGCGCGCAAAGTCGGACCTGTAGGAAAGCCGCAGCGTCCGCTGTTCCTCCGGCTCCCCGTCCAGCACCTCGAAGACGAGAACCGCTTCCCGCCTGCCGCGCACCCGTACCCGGTCGATGAACCGGCAGGAAAAGCGTCCCGGCGAGGACACTGATTTCAGCGTCTTGCCCGTGGTGAGGATGCCCGACCCGTAGACGCGGGTGAGAGTTTCCAGCCGCGAGCACAGGTTCACTGCATCGGCGATCACGGAGCCGTCCATGCGCTCGTGCTCGCCCACGGTGCCGAGCATGACCTTGCCCGCGTTCACGCCGATGCCGATCGAGATGGGCGGATACCCGCTTTTCGCCCGGTGCTCGTTGTATTCCCCCAGCTTGCGCTGCATGGCCACCGCGGAGGCAAGCGCATCATCCGGACGGACCGGGAACAGCGCCATGATCGCATCCCCGATGTACTTGTCGATGATCCCGCCGTTGGCCCTGATCTCGGGTCCCATGCGGCGCAGGTAGGAATTGATGAAATTGAAGTTTTCGAACGGAGTCATGGACTCGGACAGCCGCGTGAAGGACCGGATGTCCGAGAACAGGACGGTCATCTCCTTCTGGGTCTGGTCGCCGAGCTTCACGTCCAGGATGCTTCCCTTGTCGAGGAGCCGTAGCAGCTCGTGGGGCACGAACCTGCCGTAGGCGATAAGGAGGGCTTTCTGCCGCGCGTTGTACTCCTGGATCGTCTCGGCCATCTCGTTGAAGCTCACGCTCAACCGGCCGACCTCGTCCCGCGAGCGTACGGGCACCCGGACGGAGAGGTTGTCCTCGTCGAATGTGCGGACCACACGATCCAGCCGCACGATGCCCCGGGTGAAGAGCGTCCCGAGGAAGATCGAGCTCGCCACCGTGAGCGCAAGCGCCGCGGCAATGACGGCGAGTGTGATGGTCGTGGCGCTGGAGAGGATCACGCGCACGTCGGTGTCCACCATGTCGATCCCCAGCATTCCGACAAAGGCGCCGCTGTGGGTGAACAGGGGTGCGTACCCGCTGATGGAGTTCACCTTGAAGTCCGGATCGTAGGACCAGGCGTCTTCCACCATTGGCGCCCTTTCCGCAATCGCGCGGCGGGCCACCGGGTAGGCGGAGACGTCGAAGCCGGAGGAGAAATGGGAGATGTCCTCCGCAACCGGCTTCCCCGATGCCTTGGCCGCGCGGGCCGCCAGCACGTCGCCGTCCACGAGATACTTTGCCGTGTTGGGATCTGCGGTGGGTGAGAAGATGTAGATGTAGTGCACCAGGCGGGAATCGACCTCCCGCACCCGGTTCAACGCATCCGACACAGTCCGAAAGTCCGCGGAGGATTCCGCCCTGTCTACTGTCTCATCAGAGAGGTTGTCACCAAGGCCGGCCTTCAGCCGGAGGAGCGCCTCCGGGTCGACGATGCGCGCACCGAGCTTCGCCAGGTCGAGGACCCTGCCCTGCATCTGCCGCAGCAGTCCCGCGTCCAGAATCCGGTACACGCTGTACGACAGGAGGCCGCTGACGATCGAGCCGACCAGCAGGAATGTGAGAATGATCTTCAGGCGGAGGCTGAACCGTACCCGCACCTTTTCCGAGCGGGTTTCTTCCACGCGTTCTTCCATGCTGCCCTCCGTTGTACGCTCCGTAAAAATGTAGCGGTCGCGCGGCGGAGAGTCTATCCGTGCTATAGTGACGCCATGGCACTGAGCCCTTCATGGTGGGCGAGAGCCCGTGACATCCTCGGTGAGAGAGTCGTCGCCGATCCGTCGCTCCTCGAGCCATACGGGCACGACGAGTCAGCCCCGGAGGAGTTCCGCCTCCCGCCGGAAGCGCTCGTGCGGCCGCTCGACGAGGGAGAAGTCTCGGCCCTCCTGAAGCTGTGCCGGGAGGAGAAGGTCCCTGTGACGGTGCGCGGAGCGGGAACCGGCCTTGCCGCGGGCTGCGTCCCCGGCCGGGGCGGAATCGTGCTCTCGACGGAGCTCATGAACCGGGTGATCGATGCCGACCGCGCGAACCTCACGATCACGGTCCAGGCGGGGGTCCCCCTGCGGAAGCTCTACGAGGAAGTGGCGAAGATGTCGCTCTATTTCCCGCCGCACCCGGGCGACGAGGGGGCCCACGTGGGCGGCGCCGTGGCGGCGAATGCCGGTGGCGCACGCGCCGTGAAGTACGGAACGGTTCGCCGATTCGTCCTGGGCCTCCAGGTCGTGCTCGCCGGCGGGGAGATCCTCGATCTCGGCGGCAAGTACATCAAGTCCAGCACCGGATACCATCTCGTGGACCTCATGATCGGCTCGGAGGGGACCCTCGGCGTCATCACGCGGATCACCCTTTCGCTCCTGCCGCCGGTGGGCTCCGTGCAGACGCTGCTCGCGCCGTTCAGGACGGTCGAATCCGCAATCGGTGCGGTCCCGCGCGTGCTGGGCACGGGCATTCTCCCTTGCGCGGTGGAGTTCATCGAACACTCCGTCATCCTGCTTGCGGAGCGGCTTCTGAACAAGAGCTGGCCCTCCCACGAGGGTGCCGCCTCACTCATGCTGATCCTGGACGGCAGGAACGAGCAGGACACTCTTTCCCAGGCGGAGACCGTCGGCGCCGCGCTGGAAGAGGCGGGGGCGCTCGATGTCCTCCTCACCGACCAGAAGGGGCGGCAGGCGGAGATGCTTGAAATCCGCAGCATGCTCTACGAGGCAATCAGGCCGGGCACGGCGGAGGCGTTCGACGTCTGCGTACCACGATCGGAGATCGCTCCCCACGTCGGATTCGTACACCAGCTGGAAGACATGCGGGGAATCCCCATCCCGACCTACGGCCACGCTGCGGACGGCAACGTACACAGCCACTCCCTTCGCAGGACGCTGGAGAACGGCATTTTCGGCGGAGAGCTTCCCGGGTGGCAGGAGCAGAGCGCGGCGATCAGGCAGGCTCTCTACGAGGACGTCGTGCGGCGTGGCGGCGTGATCTCGGGTGAGCACGGCATCGGCCTGGTGAAGAAAGAGTTTCTGGCGATGAACCTGGGGCCGGCGCACATGGCCGTGATGAGGTCCATCAAGAAGGCGCTGGACCCCGACGGCATCCTCAACCCGGGGAAGATCTTCGACATCTGAGGACCTCATGGAAAGAGTTCCGGGAATCGTGATCCTCTACTGCCCTCACGAGCAGCGCTGGCTCGAGTTCTCCAATCCCGTCGAGGTCGTCACCACCTGCCAGGAAGGTGCCGTCCTCCAGTCCCTTCAGCAGGTCGAAGATTCGGTGCGTCGCCGTGGCTTGTACGCCGCGGGATTCGTCGCCTACGAGGCGGCGCCGGGATTCGATCGGGCCCTGAATGTACGCCCCCAACCGCATTTCCCTCTGACCTGGTTCGGCCTCTATGACCGGGTCAGCGCCCTGGACATGCCGCAGGTCGGGGTGCGCTGCGCAGGGGGCCTGGACTGGCAGCCGACCGTCTCCTGGGAAGAATACGCACGCATGCTACAGGAGATCAGGACACGCATCGCCGCGGGAACCACGTACCAAGTGAACTTCACCTACAGGCTGCGCGCCTCCTTCCGCGGCGATTCATGGGAGTACTTCCGGGGACTGGCGGGAGGCTCGCGCTCAGGATATGCCGCCTACCTCGATATCGGTCGGTGGGCGGTGTGCTGTGCCTCTCCCGAGCTCTTCTTCCTTTTGCAGAATGACACGCTGGAGTCACGGCCGATGAAGGGGACCGCTCCTCGGGGCGGCACGCTGAAAGAGGACGAAGAACGCGCGCGGTGGCTGCGGGAGTCCGAAAAGAACCGGGCGGAGAACCTCATGATCGTCGACATGATCCGAAACGACATCGGGCGTGTTGCCGAGATCGGGTCTGTCGCAGTGCCCCGGCTCTTCGAAGTCGAGCGCTTTCCCACGGTTCTCCAGATGACTTCCACCGTGACCGCCCGGGTCCGATCCTCCTTCACCGACATCATGGCGGCACTCTTTCCATGCGCGTCGATCACCGGTGCCCCGAAGGTGAGCACGATGAGGATCATCGCGGAGCTCGAGTCGACGCCGCGCGGCCTGTACTGCGGCAGCATCGGCTATCTCGCGCCTGACGGCGATCGGCTGCGCGCGCAGTTCAATGTGGCCATCCGCACGGTGACCATCGATCGCGGCGCCGGTATGGCGGAATACGGCGTCGGTGGCGGAATCCTCTGGGACTCGGACCCTGCAGAGGAATACCGCGAATGCGAGATCAAGACGCGGGTCCTGCGACAGGGCTCGCAGGAGTTCGAGCTCCTTGAAGCGATCCTCTGGACGCCCAGCGGAGGATACTCCCTCCTCAAACGGCACATGACACGCCTCGCGGAGAGTGCCCTGTACTTCGAGTTCGCCATCGACATGGCCGGCATCCGAAAGAAGCTCGACCTCCTGGCGGGGAGCCTGCCGGCGGAAGATCACAAGGTGCGGATCGCGGTGAATCGATGGGGTGAGGCAAGCGTTACGGCCCAGCCCCTCTCTTCAATCGCGCGACCGCCGCTTGAGCGCGTGTGCCTCGCGGGGCGCCCTGTCAGCACCGCGGATACGTATCTCTATCACAAGACGAGCAACCGCACAATGTTCGACCGCGAGCTCGCTCTCCACCCGGGCTGCGACGACGTGATCCTCTGGAACCAGAGAGGTGAGGTCACCGAGTCGTGCACGGCCAATATCGTGGCTGAGGTCGGGGGCGTGAAGGTAACACCGCCCGTGGGATGCGGTCTCCTTGCGGGAACGTTCCGGGCGGAGCTCCTGGACGAGGGCTCGATCACGGAGGGCATTCTCACGAAGGAAATGCTGCGATCGGCCCGCGCAGTCTGGCTCGTCAACTCGGTCAGGAAATGGATGCCGTCGATTCTTGTCGATCACGAAGCCGCCGGGGACTGAGGCCTGTCCGGCTCACGGCTTCAGGCCGAGCTGTCTTTTTTCTTCATGATTTCCACCACGATCTGCGCAATCAGGTCGACCAGGGCCGGATCCACTCCTCCCTGCCGCCCCCATCCCTGCCTCTCCCGGACCTTATGCAGCGCGCTCACCTCGACCTCGGAGAGCGGCTTCGGCTCCCCGAGGATCCGAGTCACCAGGCGCACCCTCGCGTACATCTCCAGCACTTCCATGCGGTAGTAGGCCTGCATCACGTCCGTTCCGACCGTGAGGGCGCCATGGTTCGACAGGAGAAGCGCCTCGCAGTCCGGGATCTCCTTCATCACGGCGTTGGGGATCTCGTCTGTCGTGGGCGTCCCGTACTCGGCGAACCCGATCTTTCCCAGCCCGAAGACAACCTCGGGGAGGATGACGTCCTGGTCAAGGCGGATGCGGCAGGCGGCGAATCCCGTGGCCGTGGGCGGATGCGCATGCACGATCGCCTGCACGTCGGGCCTCGCCCGATAGACGGCGAGGTGCATCTTGGTTTCCGAGCTCGGCTTCAGGCGCCCCGCGACCACATTCCCCTGCATGTCCAGCGTGAGAAGCTGTTCCTCGGTGACATCGCCCTTGTTCATGCTTGTCGGCGTGATGAGGATCCGTTCCTCCGAAAGGCGCGCGCTCAGGTTCCCGTCGTTCGATGCGACGAAGAACCGGTCGTGCAGCCTCCGTCCCGCCTCCACGATCTGCCGTCGTGCCTCCGCGTCCTGCATGCTGAGAGTGTAGCGCATTGGCCCCCGAGGTGTACAATGATGCTCACCATGATCCGCGCCAGATTCGCGTGTACCGGTGCCCTGCTTTCCGCTCTCCTGGTTGCCTGCTGCCGGACCGCGCCGCCTTCGGTCCTCCGGCCCGATCCCGCGGGCCTGGAGGCGCAGCGCGGGATCGTGCGGAACGCCTTTTCGGGCATCGACCCGCGCGATGATCCCGCGGCCGCCGCGGATTTCCGGCAGGGGCTTCGAACGGGTGTCAGCGCCGCCTGGTGGGGCTTCGATCCGGTCGATGCGACGCCTGCCCTTCAGTCCAGTCTCGACTCGGGCGCACGGATCATCCTCATCCCTGCCATGGGCCGGCCCTGGATCACCCGTCCACTCTCGATCCGCAGTCACACGACGCTCGTGCTGGAGGAAGGGGTCGAGATCCTGTCGAAGGAGGGCGAGTTCCAGAAGGACGACAGCTCGATGTTCACGCTCAAGGATGTGGAGGACGTTACCATCTATGGGTACGGGGCGCGCCTGGCGATGCGCAAGGCCGACTACCGCCAGCAGCCGTACGCGAAGTCCGAGTGGCGCCACGCCATCGAGCTGTACGGATGCACCCGCATCTCGGTCCTCGGTCTCACCGCCGAGTCGTCGGGAGGAGACGGGGTGTACCTCGGAAGGGGAGACCGGCAGAGCTTCAACAGCGAGGTGCTGCTCCGCGACCTGCTCCTCCGGGATCACTACCGGCAGGGGATCAGCGTGATCTCCGCCCAGGACCTGCGCATCGAGCGCGTGGAGATGTCGTTCACCGAGGGCACGCCTCCCAGTGCGGGCATCGACTTCGAGCCGAATTACGCCGATGAGCGGATCCTCCGCTGCGTCCTTTCGAACTGCGTCATCCACTCCAACAGGGGCCCGGCCATCTCCGCGGTGCTCCGCGTGATGGACGAGAGCTCGCGGGAGATCGACATCCGGGTCGAGGACAGCTACATCGCGGGCAGCCCCATCTCCCTGCTTGTCTTCGGGGCGGGCAGGGTCGGCGGCCGCATCCAGTTCACCAACACAGCGCTGCAGGGGATCCAGCTCGTGCGTCCCGGCCACCGCGTGGAGATCTCGGGCAACTGATCCTCCCCGCGTGCCGGTTTTCCTTTGCTCCGCGCTCGAATACCGCTATCTTTCTCCTGCATGCAGGTGAGATCGATCCTTCGGGCCGCCGTGCCCGCGGCGCTGGTCCTGAGCGCGGCGGTCCTTTCCTCCTGTGATGTCCGCGGCGCCCAGACGGCGCAGAGCCCCCTGCTGAGGTTCTTCGAGAGGCGCGTCGGGCTCATCCTCTACATCGCGCCGGACGGCAATGTCCACGTCATCGATCAGATGGGCGGCACCTCGAGGGCGCTGACAAAAGACGCGGGCGCCCAGGGGGACGGGCTGGTGGTGTACTCGTCTCCCGCCTGGTCGCCGGACGGGAAGCTCGTTGCATTCACGCGGATGACCCTGGACAGCTCCAGCGAAGTGACCGATGCCTCACTCTTCACCTCCGGCAGGGACGGGAGGAACCTCACCCGGGTTCTCTCCGGTTCGCGGCTTCGACCCTTCTACCTGTACTGGTCCCCGGACTCAAGGAACGTGAGCCTGCTCTCGGCCGTGCAGGGGGAGAACTTCCTGGAGCTGGGTCTCGCGCCCGCCGGGATCCAGGGGGGGTACCGCAGCCTCGACCAGGGAGAGCCCTTCTACTGGGACTGGCGGGCGGACAGCCGCTCGATGGTGATGCACGTCAACACGGGACATCCGGGAGCGGACGGGGAGCGGTTGTCCGTCCTGAGCCTGGAACCGGAGCCCAACCGATCGGAGATCCAGGCCGATCCCGGCCTGTTCCAGGCGCCGAGCTTCTCGCCTGACGGGAAGAACATCGCGTATGCATCCACCTCGCATGCGGTTTCCACCCTGCACCTGCGCGCCCTGGACGGCTTGGGAGAACGTACAGTCGCCACGGACCAGGGGGGCGCGTTCCTGGAGTTCTCAAGCGACGGGCGACGGATCGCGTACCTGGCCGCGCTGAGCTGGCAGCCGATTCCAGAGGGAATCCTCACGGTGGTGGACCTCGGCGCCGGGTCGAAGAAGCATACACTGAAGGAGGCCCCCGTCCTGGAGTTCTTCTGGGCGCCGGACGGACGGACCCTCGCATTCGTCGTGCCGGACTCGGCGGAAAACATCGACCCCATGTTCCTGAGGAACGACAGCGTTGCCTACGTCCGGCTCATGGGGTACGACGTGAGAAGCGGGAAGACCTGGACGATTGCGCGTTTTCCGCCCAGCCGCGGCTTCTTCAGCGTTCTCCCGTTCTTCGACCAGTACCAGAGGTCCTCGACGATGTGGTCGCCCGACAGCCGGCTCATCGGGTTCACGGCCCTCACCGCGGAAGGCTCCTCAGGCCTGTTCGTGGCCCGGGCGGACGGCAACATCAGGCCCCGGTTTCTCACCCCGGGGGACTACGCCTTCTGGTCGTGGAAGTAGAGAGCCGCCGGCCTATCCCGATCACGGCTTCGATGCTCCCGTTGGGGGGCAGGATGTCGCCGACGTTGACGATCACCTTTCCCGAAAATGCACCCACGATCCTCTCGGCGAAATCCGCGAGCTCCGCGGGAGACTGACCCGTGGTGAAAAGGCTGGCTGGCACGCCGCAGTAGCAGCTCATCCGCCTCTTTCCGCCCCCTCCCCGGGTCGCCGCGGCAAGCTCCTCGGGCTCGAAGTTGAACATGGGCGCGGGCGTGCAGCCATCGAGCAGATCGAAGCCTGTCTCTCCGATGAACGGCAGGTAGCCTCTGAAGTTCCCGTCCAGGTGCGTCGATACTTTCTTCCCCGCAGCGTGCAGGATGCGGCACGCCTTTTGATAGTAGGGAATGCAGTACGTCCTGTACCAGGCTGGCGAGATGAGGTTCTCATCTGCATGATCGGAGATGATCACGATCGGGCCCGGCGCCCGGGCCGCCAGCTCGATGAGCTCCAGGTCTTTCGCTTCCTGGAGCCGGAGGAAGTCGTGGATCGCTCGCTCGTCGTCGTGCAGGGCATAGGCAACCCCTTCGAAGCCCATGTACTCGTGGATCAATTTCCCGAAAGGAGAGCGGAAGACCACGAGATCGCAGACGCCGAAGCCCTCGGTCTCGCGGAGGAACTTGTGGACCCTCTCGGGATGCGGCACGAACCTCGTGCTCTCGAGAATGCACGCGACGATCTGCAGTGCGTCGATCGCTTGGGCCATGTGGCCGTACTCGCTCCAGGTCCCCTCGGCATCGAGTGTGTACGTGCGCGTGAGATCGCCCCGCGCCGTGTGGAACTTCACCGTGCGATGTCGCCCCTCGGTGTGGACGATCCTCTCGACGCCGCCGGCGTACCGCTCCTCGTACCAGTCGTACACGTGGCAGGGGAGGCCCCAGTCGAACTGCCGGTAGAAATCCACGAACGTGAGCCTGCCCAGGCTGCCGGCGAGCCTGCTGGGTTTCTCGTGGAAGGGGCTGTCGTCGGGGATGTACTGCCCCGGCCAGAATGGCTGCTCGTCGCCGAGCCGCATCCGGGTGAGAACGTACCATGTGGTGATGTCGGGGAAGAACGCCGGTCGATCCGGCGCCTCCCCCTCGAGCACTGCGGCGAAACCCTCGGCGCGCGTCACGGTCAGAATCCACCTTCGGCGGCGACTCAGTCGAGGTGGATCGCGCGACCCGTGCGGTAGGAATCCACCGCGGCGAAGCAGATTTTGAGACTGTTCACCGCGTCGGCCACGTGGTCGGTGAGGTCGATGTCCTCGGTGATCGCCCTGTAGAGGTACTCCTGCTCCCGGCGGCACAGCTCGTTGTGGTCGGGCTCGTCGGTGATCCGCACCACCTCGTCCTTCTTCGCCTGCATGCCGGCTGCGTCGCGGGCGCTGGAGTGCACGATGATGGAATCCACCGTGGTGTGCTTGGAGACGTCCGACGGGTCCACTCCGGAGGTGTCCTTGTCAATGCTCACGCATCCCTTCGGCCCGATCACGTCCTTCACGAAGAAGGCGACCTTGCTCATCATCGGGCCCCAGCCCACCTCGTACCACCCGACGGACTTGTCCTGGAAGACGACCTGGAGGGCGCCGTAGTTCTCCTCGTGCGGCCCGATCTCGTCCGACACCCGGGCCGCCATGCCCTGGACGATCGCCGGTTTCGACCGGGTCATCTGGCACATCACGTCCACGTAGTGCACGCCGCAGTCGACGAGGGGGGGCATGTTCGCGATGAACGACTTGTGCACCTCCCACTCGTGGCCGTAGCTCTGCTGGTTGAGGTTCATGCGCATGACGAGCGGTTTCCCGAGGGTCTGCGCGAGCTCGATGAACTTCTTCCAGGCCGGGTGCACGCGGAGGATGTAGCCGATCACCAGCTTGCGCTTCGTCTGGGAGGCTGCGCGGGCGACCTTTTCCGCCTCGGCCACCGTCTTCGCGATGGGTTTCTCCATGAAGATGTGGCAGCCCTGGCGCATCGCGTGGATGGAGTACTCGGCGTGCGTGTCCGCCAGGGTGTTGATCGACACCACGTCCGGCTTCAGCTCCGCCATGGCCTTGTAGAAGTCCGTGTGCACGGGGATCGAGAGCTTCAGGTCTGAAGCGAGCTTCTTCGCTCGGTCCACGTTCTTCGATACCACGAAACCCACCACCTTGAATCCGGGCAGCTTCGTGTAGCCCAGCGCGTGGGAGGCGCCCATGCCGCCGACGCCGGCGACCAGAACCTTCATCGGGGATCCCATGACTTCTCCTTCTGAACTTCTATCGTACGAGCTGTCCCCTCACGTCGAGGGGCAGGTCGGTCATGAACACACCGTTGGGGTTGAAGAGCATCGCCTCGTCGAGCTGGAGCCCGGCGGCCGCTCCCTCCCTCACCGCCGCGTGGAGGTTGCGCGGGGAGACCGAGTCCCCGACGTTCAGCACGGGGATGCCCGCCGCGGTGAGCTGGTCGAGCAGGTCAGTGTTGGGCCGGGTCCAGCAGGTGACGATCGAGTCGCAGGCCACGGTGCTGCGGCGGAAATCACGGTCCACCACGACGATCTCCTTCTCCCTGATCTCGTCGATCAGGCAGCCCTGCAGGACGGTCACGGGGTGTTTGTACGGCTTCGAGCCGAGGGCTTCGGCCTCCTCCTGGCGGAAGCGCTTCCACGTCACGTACATGTGGATCACTTCCACGTCGGCGGCGAACTCCTTGCGGTCCGTCACGATGGTCACCTCCTTTCCGATGGAAGCGAAATACGTGGCCGTGTCGACCGCCGCGTAGTGATCTCCCCAGACCACCACCTTCGAGCCGTCAAGCTTCCGCGGCTTCCGTTCGAGCCGATCGGGACGCGTCGCATTGTTGGGAAATCCACCGTGTACGTTGGCGGGATGAAACTCGCAGGTGATCTTCGGGCAGGCCATTGCCTCTTCGAAGGGGATCACCCGTTCCTTCAACCCGTGCACTTCGGGCACGTACGACCGCGCGCCGGTTGCGTTCACCACAACGTCGTACTCCCTCAATACCGCCAGAGAAGGGGACACGCGCATCCGCACGTCCACGGAAAGGTCCGCCATCTGCCAGCGGATCCAGTCCGCGTACCACTTCATCTTCTCGTCCTTGCCCGGGGCCATGCAGCAGCCGAGGATTGCGCCACCCAGCTCCGCCGTCTTCTCGAAGAGCATCACCGAGTGCCCGCGCTCGGTGGCCACGCGCGCTGCCTCCATGCCCGCGGGTCCGCCGCCGACCACCGCGACCTTCAGCGGCTTTCCTGTCCTGGTCATTCGCGCGTACTCCTCGTTGCCGCAGGCCGGGTTGATCGCGCAGGCGATCTCTTTCTTCGCCATCATGGATTCCTGCCAGCAGCCGGTGAGGCAGGAGATGCACCGCCGGATGGCCCTGACCTTTCCCAGCTTCGCCTTTGCCGGCCAGTAGGGGTCGGCGAGGAGCTGGCGGGAGAGGCCGATCATATCGGTCTTCCCCTCGGCGAGCATGCGCTCGCAGAACTCGGGGTTGCGCAGCGAATGGCTGTTGATCACCGGGATGGCGACCGCTTTCTTCACGGCCTCGGAGGCGTACATCGTCCAGCCCTCGGGGTACTGCATGGGGTCGAAACCGGCCCCCGGGCTCTCCTGGATGCATTGGCTGAGATCGAGGGCGGCGACGCCCGCCCTTTCGAAAACCTTCGCGACGTCGACCGACTCCGCCAGCTCCCGTCCCCCGGGCACCCACTCGTCGGCCGAGTAGCGGACGATCACGGGGAACTGCCGTCCGCACTTGTCCTGGATGGACTGGACGATGGCCAGGGGGAAGCGCATCCGATTCTCGAAGGTCCCTCCGAAGCGGTCAGTGCGGTGGTTGAGGTACGGGCTCATGAACTGCGAGATGAGGTAGCCGTGCGCCGCGTGAAGCTCCACCGCGTCGAAGCCGGCCTGTTTCACCCGCCATGCGGCCTCGGAGAACTCGTCCACGATCTCGATCACCTCGTCCGTCGTGAGAACGTGGACCGTCTTCCGCTTCTCGTCGGCGTTGGCGTACACGATGGCATGGCTCTGGGACCAGGGCAGGCTCGCCGCCACGTCGTTGGAGGCCTGTTTCCCGTCCCGTGGGAGCGACGCCTGCCGTCCGGCATGCTGGAGCTGCACGGCGCAGCGCGCACCGTAGCGGTGCATGGATTCTGCCAGCCGGGCAAGGCCGGGGATGTGGGTGTCCGCGTCCGCCACGAGGTTGGTGACCGTTGACCTGTTGGTGAGATGGTTGGGTGAGGTGGCCCCGACGATGATGAAGCCGGTGCCGCCCCGGGCGATTGTTTCGTGATGACTGATGTCGCGCCCGCTGACCGAGCCGTCCGCGTGCGAGGAGCTGATGTCCGTCGGCACGTGGCAGATCCTGTTCGGGATCTCCATGGACCCGATCCGGATGGGGCGGAAAAGGTGAACGAATTCGCTCATTGTGGTGTCCTTCCTCCTCGTGAGTGGGGTGGCTACTATATCACACCGACCGCGCAAAACGCAAACAAAAATGATCAAAAGAGACGAATCCGGGAGCAAATGTGAGATTACGAAACAATTTGATTGACTTGGAGAGTGGAGCCGTACTAAGATGCCAAGGCCGTTCGCACGGCACTTATCCATCGCCCCGTTGGGGCGGCACATGTTCCAAGAGGAGGAGGATTCGACATGAAAAAGAAGGTCATTGTCGGTTTGTTCATCGTCATGACGCTCTGCCTGATGATCCCTTCAGCGTTCGCGAAGGGTCACACTGTTGGAGTGGTCATCCCCTACGAAATCGGCTGGTTCACTGGGTTCCACAACGGGTTCCAGATCGTCGCCAACAACCAGGGTGACAAGCTGGTATTCGCCTATCACAACTACCAGGCCGACAAGGAGACGGAAGCAGTCCAGAACCTGATCGCGCAGGGCGTCGATGCGATCAACGTCACGTCTGTCACCCCCCAGAGCGCAGAGTACTCCTGCCGCCTGGCCAATGAGGCGGGCATCCCGATCCAGATCACCGAGAGCGGCATTGCGGACGGAAAAGGCAAGCCCTTTGCCGACATCGACTTCAACTGGTTCGAGGTGTACAAGACCGTGGCGCAGGGCCTGCGCAACGACTTGAAGGGCGACCTGTCGGTCGTCTGGATCCAGGGCTTCGCGGGCACGCCCCCTGTCATGCAGGGAGACAAGGGATTCAAGGATGCGATTGCCGCGATGAAGGGCATCAAGCTGGCCACCGCGCCCCAGGACGGGCAGTACGCCACAGCCCCCTCGCTCAACATCATGAAGACCCTCATTGAGTCCGGCCTGAAGTTCAACGTGGCCATTGGCGGATGCCAGGAAATCACCGACGGCATCATCCAGGCTTTGAAGGAAGAGAATGTTCCCCGCAGCGCAGTGACGGTTGTCACCGTCAACGGCGGGCCGATGGACATCAACAACTTCCTCAAGGGCAACCTCGACTACGCCCTCAGCCAGTCACCGGCACTGCACGGCATGATCTGCGCCGCCAACCTGCTGGCCTACCTCAACAAGGAGACGTACCAGAAGAAGACCTATTCTCCTGTCGTGTGGGTGAGCAAGAATAACTGGCGCTCGAAGTACATCACCTGGAGCGTGGACGAGAGCTGGCTGCCCCTCGTATACGAGTTCGTGAAGACCGGCAAGTACAAGCCCGAGCTGCTGAAGTAATTTCCGCCTTCCAGGGGTCCCGGGAGGCATCTTCCGGGACCCCTTTCCAGCATCGCGCCGTCCAGGGGAGGATTCCATTGGGGGACGTCAACATTCTCGAGGCCCGCAGGGTCAGCAAGAGCTATCCCGGTGTGCAGGCGCTCGACGGGATCGATTTCGACCTGCGCCAGGGCGAGGTCCAGGCGCTCGTCGGGCAGAACGGCGCGGGCAAATCCACGTTCATCGAGATCATCGCGGGATCTCTTCGGCCCGATTCCGGACAGATCATGTTCGGGGGCAGGTCCTATCCCTGGCTGGACCCCTCCCGTTCCATCGAGCTGGGCATCCAGACCGTGCACCAGGAGAACCAGCTTGTCGACGAGCTCTCGGTCGCGGAGAACGTCTACCTGTACAACCTCCCGAAGAGCGCTCTCGGTTTCATCGCGTATGCGGAGTGCACCAGGGCGGCTGATGCTCTTTTCAGTGAGCTGGGCATCGACATCCCCGCGGCGCGGAAGCTCACGCAGCTCACCTTCATCGAGAAGAAGCTCGTCAGCATTGCCAAGGCATTCTCGCGGAAGGCGAAGGTGCTGATCCTCGACGAGCCGACGGCCTCACTGGATGAGAAGGGGAAGAACGTCCTCTTCGACATCATCCGTCGAAGTACGACAAAGGGACTCAGCGTCATCTACATCTCCCACAACCTCGGGGAGATCTTCGAAGTTTGCGACCGGGTCACCGTGTTCAAGGACGGCAGGAAGGTCGCCACTCATGCCGTCTCAGAGACGACCCTGAACACGGTGGTCCAGGAGATGATCGGCAGGTCGAGCAACTCATTGTACAGCCGCGACCGCACGGCCGCAGCGGGCGGGCAGGGCGGGGGTGTCGAGGTGCGCGACTATTCCCGTGCCGGGGTGGTGGACCACGTGTCGTTCAGCGTCCGCAGGGGGGAAATCTTCGGGATCGGCGGACTGGTGGGCGCGGGGAGGACCGAGCTCGCCCGCATGATCTTCGGTCTCGATCCCCGGGACTCAGGCTGCCTCCTCTTCGAAGGACGGGACCTCACGCCGACGAGCCCCTTCGACGCCATCCGCAAGGGCATCGGGTACCTCACCGAGGACCGCAAGGACAACGGCCTGGTGCTGGGGCGCCCGATCTTCGAGAACATCAGCCTTGCCCGTTTTGCCAAGAGCCTGCGCCCCCTCATGAACCTGGGCAGGGAGCGCGGGGAGACCGGCGACGTCTCGCGGCAGCTGGACATCAAGACGCCCTCCATCCTGCAGCGGGTCATCAACCTGAGCGGCGGCAACCAGCAGAAGGTCGTGCTCGGCAAGTGGCTGTATGCCGGATCCGAGGTTCTCATTTTCGACGAGCCGACCGTCGGCGTGGACGTAGGGGCAAAAGCGGAAATATATCGGATGATGGAGAACCTTGCCCGGGAGGGGAAGGTCATCATCGTGATCTCCTCCGATACCCCCGAGCTCATTGCCGTCTGCGACCGGGTCGGCGTCATGAGGGACGGCCGGCTGGTGACGATACTCGAGGACGGGGCGATCACGGAAGCCAACATTCTCCGCCATTCCATGGGCGTCGCTGAATCCGCCGAAATACGTCGGCGCGAAGAAAGGGACTGACAGGTCATGAAAGCAGCAGTTGCACAGGTGGGGAAACGGCAGACGAGGGCGACCCAGTCCCTGGTGCTCATCGTCATCATTGTCGCGATCTGCGTCATCACGGCGGTCGTCAACCCGAGGTTCCTGCGCATCCAGAACCTCATCAACATCTTCCAGCAGATCTCCATCCTGGGCATCGTCGCCTGCGGCATCGGCATGCTGCTGGTGGCAGGCCAGATCGACATTTCCGTGGGGACTCAGGTGTCCCTCATGGGCGTGATCCTCTCAATGGTCATCCAGCGCATGCTGGGCCTCCCCGATGGGAATGTGTCGGCGTGGCAGGCAGCCCTGGGGATTCCCCTTGCGGTTGCGGTGACGTTCGTGGTGGGTTTCCTCCTGGGCCTCCTGAACGGCATCGTGGTGATCAAGTCCCGCGCATCCTCGTTCATCATCACGCTGGGCTTCCAGGTCGTCTACGCCGGGGCCGCGCTTCTCACCAGCCGCGGGGCCTCCTACATGCTGTTCGGGAAGTTCGAGCTTCTCGGGCGCGGGAGGATCCTGGACATCATCCCGATCCCGATTCTCTTCTTCCTGGGCATGGTGGTGCTCACCTACGTTGTGCTGAAGTACCTGCGCTACGGCAGGTTCCTGTATGCCATCGGCGGAAACCGCAAGGCCGCCTATGTCTCGGGCATCAATACCAACCGCATCACCCTCATCGCGTTCGTCGTCGTCGGCCTGTGCAATGCGCTGGCAGCCCTCATCCTGATCTCACGCGTGGGCTCGGCCCTGGCGACGACGGGTGACTCCTACGCGCTGGACGCGCTGGCCGCGGTCATCGTCGGCGGCGTCTCAATCGCAGGCGGCAAGGGAACCGCGCTGAACATCTTCCTGGGCGTCCTTCTGGTCGGGCTGATCAGCAACGCGCTCATCATCATGAACGTCAACCCGTACGTGCGCCAGGTGGTCCTCGGCCTTATCATCATCGTTGCGGTGACGATCGGCCAGCTCACCAGCGACAGGGAATAGGAGGGGAACTGGTATGGAACGCATCGATCTGCTGAACACCATCAAGGGCTCCCTGTTCGAGTCCTTCTACCCGCCGGCGTGGAACCTGAAAAGAATCGACGACTGCTGCAGCAGAAAGCCGGAGGAGGTCTACAGGAGAGAGAGCTGGTGGCACAAGGACTTCGCCCCGGTCTGCGGGGAGACGCTGGAAGACTTCAACACCCTCATGGGCCACGAGATCGCCTTCCAGATCAAATCCGCGAAGGACGAGGGACGCGACATCGTGCTGATCTTCTCCGTGGGACCGATGGGCATGTACCGGTGGGCGGTGGAGTTCCTGAGGCGGTGGAACGTCGACTGCAAGCATCTGCACGGTTTCAACATGGACGAGTGGTGCGACGTGGACGGCACCACGCTGCCGGCCTCGAACCCCGGTTCCTTCAGGAACGCCATGGAGAGCTCCTTCTACGGCCCGCTGGGAAACCTCACGGTGCCGCAGAACCAGCGGCATTTTGCCACGAAGGACGAGCTTCCCACCTACGCGCAGAAGATCGGCGAGCTTCGCGCAAAGGGGGCGAAGTTCGTGGTCATCTATGGCATCGGCTGGGTGTTTCACGTTGCCTTCTGGGAACCACACTTCGCCGAGGACTACGGAAACATGGATGAGTGGATGGGCGCGACGCACCGCGTCGCGGCAAAGCTCCACCCGATGACGATCATCCAGAACTCGATCACCAGCTTCAAGAGCAGGATCACCCTCGTGCCTGCCCGTGCCAACACGATCGGCCCGGGGATCTTCATGAAGGCCGACTACACCATCGGCGGCGTCGACGGCTTCCTCCCCGTTCGGAACATGATCTACCAGGGCATGACGCTGTGGGTGACGCTGAAGTACGGGCCCGACATGTGGATCCCGTCCTCCGTGATGCCCCAGCTGCCGGGGAAGCTGTTCTTCATCAAGCCTCTCGCCGGACCGCTGGAGCCCGATGTAAACTGAGGTTCCCATGGCCCGTGACCTGCTCATCCACAACGGACGGATCGTAGCCGAAACCCACGTCCTTCCGGACGGCTATGTCCTCGTGAAGGACAACCGGATCGCCTCGATTGGAAGCGACGCGGAGCTCCCCGAGGAGCTGAAGGGGAACGGGTCGGCGGACCGGGTCACGCGCATCGATGCGAAGGGTCTCTTCGTCTGCCCGGGCCTCATCGACATGCACACCCATGGCATCATGGATGTGTCGTTCATGGACAGCGACGTGCGGGCCATGGTGCGCGGGCTCTCACACTACGCCGCCTATGGGGTGACGCGGGTCGTCGGCTCGACCCTCGCAAACCCGTACGAGACCATCATTGCCCAGGTCAAGCGCATGGGCGCCGTGATGGAGGATCCCGTCTACGGCTCAATGCTCCACGGCGCGCACATGGAGGGACCCTGGCTGGCGCCCCGGTGCCGTGGCGGCCACGACCTTCGCTACCTGCGCGTGCCTGAGAAGAAGGACGTCCGGCGGGTCCTCGACGAGGTCGGGGACCTGATCCGGACCGTCACCTATGCCCCCGAGCTGCCCGGGAGCGTGTGGCTCACAGAGCAGCTTGCGCGCAGGGGGATCGTACCCGTCCTCGGGCACACCGAGGCGACCTTCGACCAGGCAGACCGGGTGATCCTGGCGGGCGCACGGCACGTGACGCACATGTACGACACCACGCTGGGCTACAAAGAGAACCCCGACGAAGCCCTGGTGATGATGCCGGGCATGGAGACTGCGGTCCTGTACCGCGACGAGGTGAGCATCGAGCTCATCGGATGCCCCGTGCACGTGCCCCGTCCGTTCTTCAGCTTCATCGACAAGGTGAAGCCCCGGGGAAAGAAGATCATCGTCACCGATTCCCTGGCGGGCACGGGCATGCCCGAGGGCACGGTGCTCACGTACAAGGACGGTCACAAAGTCTACGTCGACCAGGGAGTGTTGCGGATGATCGATGATGACCCGAAGGTGAACGGGAACCTCACGGGCAGCGCGGTCACGCTGAACCTCGGGCTTCGAAGGCTTCGGGAGTACACTGGTCTCGGGCTGGAGGAGGCGCTGCGCTGGGTGAGCCTCAATCCCGCCGCGACCCTCGGCATCGAGGGGGAGACGGGGAGCATCGCGGTGGGCAAGCTCGCCGATATCGTGCTCATGGACGAGCAGTGTCGGGTGACGATGACCTTCGTGAAGGGCAGGCAGGTCTACCCGTCCCCGTGAGCTCATTGCGCCCTTCTGTGCTTGCCATCGATGTCGGAAGCTCCTCGGTGCGGGCCTGCGTATTCGACGATCGCGGAGAGCCCGTTGCAGGAACGGCGAGCCGGCGGCCGCACCGGTTCGTGATTGCCGCAGGGGGACGCGTGGAGGCGGACCCCGAGGCTCTGGTGGACCTTGTCATGCAGTGCATTGACGAGTGCCTCCAGAGTCCGGCGGCCGCGGATCGGCGCATCGCGGCGGTGGCGTTCGCCACGTTCCTGCACGGTCTCATCGGCACGGATCGCGGGGGCAGAGCGCTCACACCCGTGATCACGTGGGCGGATTCCCGGTCCACGGAACAGTCGGCCTGGCTCGGCACGCGCCTGGATCCCGAGGAAATCCGTCAACGGACGGGCTGTCCCCTGCATCCGGTCTATTTCCCGTCCAAGCTGCTCTGGATTCGGGAGAACCAGCCCCGCGTGTTCAACGACGTGGACTGGTGGTGCTCCATCGGTGAATACTGCCTGCGGCGCTTCACGGGCCGCACGTCGTGCAGCCATTCGATGGCGTCCGGTTCCGGCCTGTTCAATCGGCGGACCGGCGGCTGGGACGGGGAGATGCTCGCGGCCCTCGGCATTGACGACTCACGGTTCTCAGCCCTCGGGGATCTGGATTCCCCGGTTCACGGGCTGCTCTCACCGTACGCGGAACGATGGTCGGTACTCCGCGATTCCGCCTGGTTTCCCGCGCTCGGCGACGGGGCCTGCAGCAACGTGGGCTGCGGCTGTGCTGCCGCCGACCGGATTGCGCTCATGATCGGCACGACAGGGGCATTGCGTACCGTGCGACCGGCCGGGGACTCTCCCGTGCCCGCGGGGTTGTGGTCCTACCGGCTGGATCGATCGCGCGAGATGGTCGGGGGCGTCCTCGGAGACGGGGGAAACCTGTTCGAATGGATGAGCACCACACTCGGCCTGGGTCTCCCGGCAAGGGAGATCGACGAGGCCCTGCTCGCTGCGGCTCCGGCGGGCTACGGATTGTCGGTGCTCCCCTTCCTGACCGGGGAACGCAGCATGGGGTGGGACCCCCGCGCCCGCGGAGCGGTGATGGGTCTGCGCCTCGAGACGACCGGGCTCGAGATCCTTCAGGCGGGGGTGGAGGCGGTCGCGTATCGATTTGCCGCAATCATGCGCGCCCTCCGACCCGCGGTGCCCGAGGCGCAGGAAGTGATCGGAACCGGGGGAGCGCTCCGCGTCTCAGCCGCGTGGGGCCAGATCCTTGCCGACGTCCTCGAGTTCCCCCTGTCCTGTTCCGACGAGCCGGAAGCGTCCAGCCGGGGCGCGGCGGTTCTCGCTCTGGAAGCGCTCGGCCTCATCACTTGCGCGGGCTCGATGCGGCCGCGGATCGGAAGGGTCTTCTTCCCGCGGCCCGGCACCGCGGAGCCCCACCGGAGGGCTGCCCGGGAGCAGGAGCGCCTGCGTGCGGCTCTCTGTGGAACGCCAGAGTGGGAGGCCCTCGATCGCGTTGGATGAGACCGCAGAGGCCGCGGCAGATACGGTTCGCGCCCGGGTTCTCTCTCGACGGGGGGCGGCCGTGCTCTGCGCTGTACTGAGCTGCGGTATGCTCACGGGCTGCATGCAGTCCGTCCGCGACGCCTCCCGGCACATCGTGAATGCGAACCGCGCTACATTCCCCGGCGGCCCACTCACGGTGGTTACCTTCAACATGCTCCATGGGTTCGGGAACAGGCTCAACGACCAGACGCTCGATGAGAGGCTCGTCCTGTTGCGGGACGGCATACTCTCCGCCAGGCCGGACATCGTGATCCTTCAGGAAGCGTCACTCACGCCGGGTCGGCACGGGAACGTGGTGGACACTCTTCGAGAATCGTTGAACCAGGCACGCGGAACGGCCGATCTGTACAACTCCGCGTGGGCCATGGCGAACGGCTCCGTCATCATACGGTTTTTCGAGGGATCGGCCATCCTGTCGCGATTCGAGATACTCACCGCGGAGACACTCGTGTATCGGGCACAGGCGCTCCTGCCGCCGGAGCACAGGGTCGCGGTGCGCGTGCGCGTTCGAGGGGCGCGAGCGGACCTTGCGGTCATCGGCACCCACCTGACGAATACCGAGGCCCGCAGGCGAGGAGCCCTCGTGCGGACCCTGCAGGCGCAGGAGCTTGCGACATGGGCAGGTGGTGCGGCGGCTCACACGATCATCGGCGGGGATTTCAACGCCGCGCCCGGTTCCCTCCCGATCCTCGCGCTCATCGGGGTGGGCGTGCGGGATGCGTGGGTTTCTGCTGCGGGGAAGTCGGCTGCCGGCCTCGGACGCACGGGGTTGAACGGAACCGTCACTGACCCGAACGACAGCGCGGATGAGCGGATCGACTACATCTTTCTCCTGGGGGACGGTGCGGAAGTTGAAACGGTCGAACCCTTCCTCGACCGGCCGTCACCGCGGGAAGCCGGAGGCGTCCTGTGGGCTTCAGATCATGTCGGTGTCCTGGCTCGCATCCGAGTGCGGTGAGCCGCGTGGGACGCCCTTTCCCTAGAGGACCATGACCGGCTTCACGGCCGGAAGCGTTCCGTCCACGAGTCCCTGCAGAACACCTTTCGCCGATGAGAATCCGAACGTGTGCGTGATGATTGCCGCCGGATCGATGCGCCCCTCACGAAGGAGGGAGAGCGAAACCGGGAAATTGACCGCGGGCTCGGCGAATGTGGGGACCAGCGTGATCTTGCGGAAGATCAGTTCGTTCACGTCCACCGGGAGGACGTTCTGCCCGCCGAGGTGCAGGCCGTAGAAGGTGATGAGCCCGCCGAACCTGACCAGAGCAATGGCATCGCGGAGGCTCGCCGGTGGGGAGCTCACGATGACGCGATCCACGCCGCTCGGAAAGCGTGCATGGACCCTCTCGGGCAGCTCTTCGCTCCCGCATGTGAGGACCATGTCGAAACCTGCCTTCTCCGCGGCTTTCCGGCGCGCAGCCCGCATCGGAGTGTCCGCTCCGCGGGCGGCGATCGCGACGAATCCCGCGCCCCGCATTCGTGCGAGGAGCGCGGACATCAGGCCCAGCGGCCCGTTTCCGAGCACGAGCACGCTGCCGCCCAGAGGTATGTCCGCGTTCAGCACCGACGTGAGGGACACGGACAGAGGCTCCGTCAGGCTCGCGGCGGGATACTCCAGCCCGTCGAATTTCACAAGGCTGTTGTGGGCAACCACGAGGTACTCGCCCATGCCGGGCTGCCCTTCAAGGGAGAACATGCTGCGGCACAGCTCGGGGTGGCCGGTCTTGCACTTCTCACACGTGCCGCACATCGAGCAGTCTTCCACGATCACCCGGTCACCCGGGGCGACACGTGTCACACCGGGTCCGACCTCCAGGACCTCTGCCGCGATCTCGTGCCCGAGAGCCGCGTGGGCGCCTGTCCAGTCCCGTACGAGGTTCACGTCGGTGCCACAGACTCCGCATGCCTGCACCTTCACAATCACCTGGCCGAATCCCGGGCTGCCGACGTCCCGCTCACGGACCTCAATGTCCAGAGGCTTCCTGCCGTATATCCCCCTGCTTCTCATTCGCGTTCCTCAGGCAGCGCCATAGAGTGAGCCGTCAGCGCCGGGATAGACCGGGTCGTCCGCATGGGAGAGAGCCGCGGCGAGGTCCCCGAACACCTTTCGGAAACCGGTCACGATCTTCTCCATGAGAGCGCTGCCGTTCGGGGCATGGATGCCGTGCACGATGGTGTAGGTGTCGCAGAGGCTTCGGGCTTCCGGGTACTGAGCTGGATCGTAGTTGTAGCGGATTCCCCGGGCCTCGTTGATCGACCAGGGAAAGCCGGTGCCGCCGTAGCCGAGCCTGCTCTGGAACAGGTCCTGGGCAGGGACAGGCATCGTCTGCCACTGGCCGACCAGGAGGCCCTCCTTGTACAGCGCCTTCTCCACGGCGATGCGGAACCGACGAGGCTCGCATTCCACGCCCGCACGCCGGGGATCGAAGCGCACGTTGTACATGAAGTACACGTGGCCGCATTCGGGAGGGCAGTACGGGGGGATGACACCCGGGATCAGTGACAGCTCACGCTTCAGGTGCCGAGCGTTGGCGATCCTGATCGCATTGTATTCGTCGAGATGCCGGAGCTGGCCGCGCGCCAGGGCTGCGGGAAGCTCCTGGTTGCGGTACATGTAGCCCAGGATCGAGGCGTTGTACACCCGCCGCTTGCTTATCTCGTCCACCTCGTCGCCGAAGCATCGGATGAGCGTTCCCTTCTCCAGCAGACCCTCGTCTCCCGTTACAAAGAGCCCGCCTTCCCCGCCGCAGAGGTTCTTGAAATTGTTGAGGGAGAAGGTCCCCACGTCGCCGAGAGTTCCGACCTTGCGTCCCTTGTACGTGGCGCCGTGGGCCTGGCATGCATCTTCGATGACGAACAGGCGGTGCTTCCGCGCGATGTCGAGAATCGGGTCCATGTCCGCGGGCAGACCCTGGATATGGACGGGGATGATCGCCTTCGTCCGCTCCGTGATTGCAGATTCCAGCAGGGCGGGGTTCATGCAGTATGTCCGGGGGTCGATGTCCACGAACACGGGAATGGCGTTCTGGTGCAGGGCGCAGGATGCTGAGGCCAGGAAGGTGAACGCGGAGGTGATGACCTCGTCGCCGGGTCCCACGCCGACGGCTGCCAGCGCCATATGCAGAGCCGCAGTGCCGCTGCACGTCGTGAGGCAGTGCTTCGCGCCGACATACCGTGCCCACTCTGCCTCCAGCCCCTTCACCTGGGGCGCGGTGCCGCCGGCGACGATTCCGGAATCCAGCACCTGGTTCACCAGCGCGCGTTCCTCCTCGCCGATGACAGGCCAATTCCGGTAATCCTTTCGATCGAGGACGGGCAAACCGCCGTCTATAGCCAGTCTTTCGCTCATGATTCTGCCTCTTGTTTAGACGTTGTACCACTAATGATGAATTTTGTCAAATTATTCCATCGATATGATAAATTAATTGGATATTGACAACTAAATATATCCATGCCAACTTCAGAGCGGAAACATGCGGCTGGTGGTCACAAACGGAATGACTCTGAAAGACGATGTCCTGGAACCGGGCAGGAACCTCGTCATCGAGAATGACCGGATCCTCGGCATTCCCCTGCGGTTCGACCCCGCTCCTGCGGATACCGTCATCGACGCTGCGGGAGGGTATGTGCTCCCCGGCCTCATCGACATCCACACCCACGGCCTCCGTGACGTCATGGTGGACAAGGATGACATTCACATTTTTTCCAGCCTGCAGATCGAAAACGGTGTCACCTCCTGTCTTCCCACTCTCGCAGGCACTCCGGAAGCGAACATGAGGAGGATGCGCCAGATCCTCCAGGAGACCCGGGACTTCAACCTGACGCCGAACCTGGCCGGCTTCCGGCCGGAGATCATGTATCTCGCGGACGCAAGCGGCGGTCCTGCCGCATCGCTTGCCCGGCCCGAGCCTGCTCTCACGGAGGCGGTCTGGGACGCATCTGGCGGCCGCATCAGGATCTGGGACGTGTCCCCCGAGCTCGACGGCGCTCTGCCATTCATCTCCTGGTGTGCGTCGCGAGGGATCACGGCCAGCATGGCGCACAGCAGAGCGGGCATCGACCGGCTGCGTGAAGCGGTCTCGGCCGGCCTGGGACTCGTCACGCACCTCTACGACCTCTTCTCCCAGCCGCGCGAAGAAGACGAGGGAGTGTATCCCGCCGGCGTGACAGACTATGTCAACGTCGAGGACCGGTTATGCGCGGAGCTCATCCCCGATGGTGTCCATGCGCATCCCCTCCTCGTGGAAACCACCCTGCGGTGCAAGGGACTGGAGAGGGTGGCGTTCATCACCGACAGCTTGAAGGGATCCGGCAATCCTCCCGGCAGGTACGAGGGCCTCATTCCCGGGGAGCCCGTCGAAGTCACGAGGGACCGCGGCATCCGCAGGATCTCCGATGACATCCTCTCGGGGAGCGCCCTGACACAGATCGACGCCTTCCGCAGCGCGGTGCAGAGGTTCGGCCGAACTGTTGCCGAGGCTTCCCGTCTCTGCTCACGGACGCCGGCGCGGATCATGGGGCTTGAGAGAAAAGGCACGCTCGCCCCCGGGATGGACGCCGATATCGCGATCCTCGATGCGGAGCTGCGTGTGCGCACCGTGATCCTGGGCGGCAGGGTGGTGAAGGGATGAGGACCGGCGCAACGGCGCAGAAATCTGCGCGGCAGCGCATTCTCAGCCTGATCCGGGAGAAGGGGGAGGTCTCCCGTGGAGAGATAGCGCGGGCATTCTCCATGGATAAGAAGGCGGTGTCGGTCGCCGTGGAGCGCCTGCGAACGGAGGGGATCCTCGCGGTAAGCGGTCTGCGTGAATCGCGCGCCGGCCGGCGCAGCGAAACCCTGCGCCTGGATGGACGACACGCCGCCACCCTCGGCATCGACCTCGGCGCGACGCACGTTATCGGCGTGCTCGCCGATCTGTCGGGCACGGTCCTCGAACGGGCCTCCTACGAAATACGGCCCGGCCTGCCCGTCGAGCTGATCCTCGACCAGATGAGGACCATCGCCGCGCGTCTCCTCTCCAATCGGCAGGCCCGCGCGGTGCAGGCCGCCGGCGTCTGTGTGCCTGGTTTCGTCCACCCCGAGGAAGGCGTCTCCCTCGTGGCCGAAAACATCCCCGGGTGGAGGGACGTGCGCATCCGCGAGATCTTCGAGCAGGAGCTCGGCATTCCCGTGCGCGTCGAGGACGCATCGAGGGCCTTGGCTGCTGCCGAGCGCTGGCTCGGCCAGGCGCGCGGGGTTTCGGACTTCATCGCGCTCGACCTCGGCTACGGGATCGGGATGGGGATGTACTGCGCAGGGCTCCTCTACCGGGGAGGGACCTGGAAATCCGGCGAGATCGGTCACGTTGTCGTGGACCCGGCGGGCCTGCCCTGCCTCTGCGGCGGCAGGGGGTGCCTGGAAACGGTGGCCTCGGGAATGGCGATCGCTCGCCAGGCGGCAGAAGGCATCCGCGCGGGCAGGTCGGGGCTCCTCCGCGGCCTCACCAAGGGGATTCCCGAGGCCGTGACGGCGCAGGACGTCGGGGTGGCAGCGAGCATGCGGGACAGCTTCGCGATCGGCCTCCTGGAAGCGGCGGGTTCCGCCGTGGGCCTTGCTCTTGCGAACGTCTCTGCCATCTTCAATCCCTCAATCGTCCTGGTTGGCGGCGGCCTCGTCTCATCCGGACGCGTGTATCTCGACGCCCTGGAGGCGGCAGTGGCGCGGCATCTCATGCCCGGCATCCTTCAGGACATGCGCGTTCTGGTCTCGGACCTCGGCGTCGACGGTTCTGCCCGCGGGATGGCGGTCATTGCATCAGAAGGGATCTTCGCCGGAGAGCAGCGGATGCACCGAGATTGACTACCGCCCGCTGTTCCTCCGTCCGAACTTGTGGGACCGTGCCACCGACGAAAAGGCCAGAACGTTCTCCCACGGCGTCTCGGGCTGCACCCTGTTCGACGGGCACACGATACAGCGGCGGTCCGCGCCGATCGTGTCCATCAGCCGGGTCGTCTCGCGCCGCACCTCCTCCGGTGAGGAGAGCGACAGCGTTCGCTGAGCCCCGAGGGTCGCGCAGGCGACGATTTGTCCGCCCCACCTGCCCTTGACGCCGGCAGCGTCCATGCATTCCGGCTGGATGGGGTGGAGGATATGGAAGCCCAGCTCTACGATGTCAGGCACGATGTCGGTGATATTTCCGCAGCTGTGCAGGAAGAAGGTGACATTGGGAAACCGGGCACGAACCGTGTCCAGCACGGATTTCCAGGCCGGCTTGATGAGGGCACGCCAGGCGGCGGGGGAGATCTGCATTCCCCACTGGCTGCCCGCGTCGTCGTAGAAGGCGAGCACATCGATGCCCGCCCGCGCGGTTTCCAGCGCGAGCCGGGTCGTGAAGCCCGCGACCTTCGCCGCGATCGCCCCGGCCAGCGCGGGCGACTCCAGGAGGTCGACCATGAACTGCTCCATGCCGCGCAGCCACCACGACCACTCGTAGATGCTCCCCGCGTACCCGATCACCGGATACCCTCGGTCATGGAAGGAGTGGACTTTCTCGGGAACGCCATTCGGGTCCAGGGACGGCTCGGGGTAATTCTCCACTTCCGCCGCGCGCGAGAACGACGCGAACGGGGGGTACATGTGCTCGTAGGTATCTTCCGCGCCCCCGGCCCAGTGTCCGATCCCCCACTCGTCGTACTGCGTGTCCGCAGGCGCATCGGGGCGCCACCTCCGCGGGTCGCCGCCTCCGAATCGTCGGGCGAGCGAGGCGATCCTCAGGTCATAGTCAAAGTATTCAGCGGGGTCGGTCCCGCCGGTTTCCGCTTCGAACCGCCGCTGAACGGTGGAGGTGAATCCCTCGGATCCGCCGACGTCCATGGTGAAGGGGATCCATTCCGGCGTCCCGCCGGAGACCAGGAGAGCAAGATTCTCACGCGGCGTCATGATCTCTTGTCCGGTCCCGCGCAGTGATCGCAAAGGCATCCTTTCGGCTTGATCAGCTCGTCGAAGTACTCCCTGCCGTAGTCATAGGACAGCTCTTCCCCCGGCCGTATCTTCCTGCGGGCGTAGATGAGGACACGCATCCCCCGGGTGCGCGGCTCGCAGTTCGGGCGGCAGGAATGGTTGATGTAGCGGCTGATGTTCTCCCTGCCCGCGCCGTCGATGATCCACCGCGAGTTCACCTCGAAAAGGTAGCGCCCCCCCTTGCGGTTCGCCTCTTCACTCGGGAGAAGCGTGCCGGTGTATTCCACGACAAGGTCGCCCCGGGAGATCGGTTTTCGGGTAAAGAGACCGAGCCCCCGTGGCGTTCTTCTGACCGAAAAGCTCTGGTGATTGCCGTTTTTCTCGTATCGTCTCATGGCCACGGCCAAGGAGGGTATACCGATCACTTCCGCGGGGCAATCCCGCCGCGCGCCACGTGGTGAGCCGGGCCGGTGACGGCGATCTCCGGCACTCCGGCATCCTGCCCGGCCTCCAGCCGGTCGGCCTTTCGGAGGGAGGGGAACATCCAAATCCAGAGGACGACGACGACGAGGGTGCCCACACCTCCGAGCGCGGCGGCGGGGACGGCGCCGAGCCACGCCGCGGTCACCCCGGACTCGAACTCGCCGAGCTGGTTGGAGGCGCCAATGAAGACGGAGTTCACCGCGCTCACGCGGCCCCTCTTCTCATCGGGCGTGTTGATTTGCACGAGTGTCTGGCGCACCACGACGCTCACCATGTCCGCGGCGCCGAGGCCTGCAAGGGCGGCCAGAGAGAGCGGGAACGACCGGGACAGACCGAAGACGATCGTCATGACTCCGAAGAGCGCGACGCAGGAGAACATCCTGGCGCCTGCGCGCCGCGCCAGCGGCCGTTGGGCCAGCCCGAAGGCAACGACCGCCGCGCCCACGGCGGGAGCGCTCCGCAGAAGGCCCAGCCCCCACGGGCCGACGTGGAGGATGTCCCGGGCGTAGATCGGGAGGAGAGCCGTGGCGCCGCCGAAGAGAACGGCGAACAGATCCAGTGAAATGGCTCCCAGGATGGTCGGCCGGGAGAAGACGAAGCGAAGACCGGTGAGCAGCCCCTCGAAACCCGGTTTCGCTGCCGCGGCCACCCGCAGCCTTGTCCGGATCCGGGCAACCAGCAGCACGGAGCACGCGTAACATCCCGCCGAAACGGCGTAGACGCATGCCGGGCCGAACGCATACAGGAGCCCGCCGATGGCGGGCCCCGCGATCGTCGCGATCTGGAACGTGCTGGAGTTCCACGCTACGGCGCGCGGGAAGTCCTCCCTCGGGACGAGGAAGGGCACGAGGGACTGGCTGGCGGGACCGAGGAACGCCTGTCCGACGCCGATCAGGGCCACGACCGGGAAAATCCAGCCCGCCCCTGCGCCGGTCACCAGCGTGATGAGGAGGAGAAGGAGCGCCACCACGATCTCCAACGAAAAACAAAGGAGGAGGATCGTGCGCCTTTCGAACCGGTCCGCCGCGAGGCCTCCGGGCAGGGCGAGCAGAAGGGCGGGGAGAAATTGGGCAAGCCCCACCATGCCGAGGGCAAAGGCGCTTCCCGTAAGGTCATAGACGTGCCAGCCCACCGCGACGCCGAGCATGAGGGAGGAAAGGGATGCGAGCGCCCGGGCGGCAAGAAACGCGCGGAAGTTGCGGTTGCGGAACACCGAAAAGCCGTTGGAGACCTCTGTCGCCATGCTCCCAGAAACTATTCAAAGCCCGCATGACAGTAAAGCGCGCCGCCGGAGGCGGATTTGGACGCCGCCGGAGGCGGATTTGGACGCCGCCGGAGGCGGATTTGGACGCCGCCGGAGGCGGATTTGGTCGCCGCCGGAGGCGGATTGGGCGCCGCCGCACGAGCGGGCTTCCCAAAGGCGACTGCTTCCTCCTATCTTCTCCTCATGAAGGCCCTTCTCCCGATGCTCGCCGTGGGAGCTTTGTTCGTCTCGGGATGCGCCTCGCAGGTGGGGTACCTCGCGAAGCAGGGCAGCTATCTCCTGCGCTATAGCAGCGGCACACGGTCCGTGAGCTCGATGGTTGAGGATCCTTCCACGCCGGCCGAAACCCGTGAGTTCTTCCAGAGGGTGCAGGACATCAAGAGGTTCGCCGTGGGGGAGGTCGGGCTGAAGAATAACGACAACTACACCCGTTACAAGGAGATCGCCCGTGACCACTTGGTGGACGTGGTCCAGGCCTGCGATGCCGCCTCATTCGACGCGTACATGTGGAGCTACCCCTTTCTCGGCCGGCTCCCCTACAAGGGGTTCTACGAACGTCGCGATGCGGACGCCGAGGCGTCGCGCCTCAGGGCGCAGGGCTACGACGTGATCGTGCGCCCGGTGGATGCCTTCAGCACCCTGGGCTTCACGAAGGACCCGCTCTACTCGTTCATGAAAGGATACTCCGCGTTTGAGATAGCCTCTCTCATCATCCACGAGCAGACGCACGCTACGCTCTTCCTGAAGGGTCAGCCCGAGTTCAACGAGGAGATGGCCACCTTTGTGGGGGACGAGGGCGCATTCGAGTGGCTGCGGAAAACCTACGGGGAAGGCTCGCCGGAGTATCGTGGGGCAGTCGATGCGAAAGCTGATTCCGACCAGTTCAACTCGCTCCTCCAGGGACTCTCGGCCCGGCTGCGAGCCGTGTATGCCGGCCCCCTGACGCGTGAGGAAAAGCTCGCACGGAAGGCACAGATCATCGATGAGTTCAGGAGGGGCCTGACCGGCGGACAGGCGCCCCGGTTTCGGACCTCCGCCTACAGGGACCCCGGCACGATCCCGCTGAACAACGCGCTTCTCTCCCTCTACAGCTTGTACACTGACGACATTCCGCTCCTGCGCGACTGGTTCGAGCAACGCTGCGGCGGAAGCCTGAAGCGCTTCATGGAATCGATGAAGGAGCTGGCCGCCAACGGGGACGTGAAGACCCAGGTGCGGAGCTCACTCGGGCGGTCCTGATCCGGAGAAAAGAATGGAGGGCACAATGACTGCGCACGAGAGAAAATACTCCCTCACTCCGAGGACTGTTCCCCGGGTTGAAACCATCCACCGCAGGGTCGTCACGCCGCTGCCCGTGCCGGAGTCCGTCCCCCTCTTCGAGAGTCTCGAGCGCTTCGAGCCGTCCTCCATGCAGGGACAGCCCCCCGTGGTCATCGACCGCGCGGAGGGGTGCCACGTCTATGACAAGTGGGGGAACATGTGGCTGGACTGGTCGTCGGGAGTGCTCATCTCCAACGTCGGCAACTCCAATCCTCTGGTTATCGCCGCCCTGCGCGAGATGCTCGACAGGCCGCTGCTCAGCACGTACGTCTTCGCCCACGAAAAGAGGGCCGAGCTGGTCGGCCTGCTCAACGGCCTGGTCCCCGCCGCCGGATACAAGGTATTCCTTCTCACCACGGGATCCGAGGCAACGGAGAATTGCATCAAGCTCGCCAAGACCTACGGGATGCAGAGGCGCGGACCGGAGTGCCGATACCTCATCAGCTTCCAGAACGCTTTTCACGGGCGGACCATGGGCGCCCAGCTCGCGGGGGGGAACCCCGCTCAGAAGAAGTGGATGGGCAGGACGGACGACAGCTTCGTCCAGGTTCCCTTCCCCGACGGCTACAAGAACCCCGACACGCGTTTCGATCTCTTCCTCGAGACACTTGATAGAAAAGGCATTCTGCCGCGGCAGGTCTGCGGGGTGATGTCCGAGAGCTTCCAGGGAGCGGGGCCCGACTTCTTCCCCGTGGAGTACGCGAAGAGCCTCGCGGACTGGTGCGCAAAGAATGACGTGCTCCTCATCATGGACGAAGTGCAGGCAGGGTTCGGTCGCACCGGGAAGTGGTTCGCATTCGAGAACTACGGGATCGTGCCTGACCTCATCGCCTGCGGCAAGGGAATCTCCAGCTCCCTGCCGCTGGCCGCGGTGCTCGGCCGGGCCGACGTGATGGAGTTGTACCCGCCCGGCTCGATGACGTCGACTCATTCGGGCTCTCCCCTTCCGGTCGCCGCGGCGGTGGCCAGCATCCATGCACTGCAGAAAGGCGGGTACCTGGAAAATGCTCGCAGCATGGACCCGGTGCTCCGTGAGGGGCTCCTTTCACTGCAGAGGAAACATCCCCTGCAGGCCGGCTGCGTGCAGAGCAGGGGACTGGTTGCCGGGATCCAGGTCGTCCTTCCCGGCTCTCGCACACCGGATCCCCGCACGGCGCTCGCCCTCAACGAGGCGTGCTTCCGCAGGGGGCTTCTCATGTTCGCTCCCGTCGGTGTGGCGGGGGAGTGCATCAAGATCGCTCCCGCCCTGGATATCTCCCGCGAGGCGCTGGAGGAAGGCATCGCAACGCTCGGTGAAGCCATGGACGAGATGCTCTCATGACGCAAAATGCGCCGGAAATGACTCAGGTCCTGGTGGTCGGCGGCGGCATGATAACGGCGGACCTCATCCTTCCCAGCCTCTACCACCTGCAGAGGCTCGGGAGAATCGGAGAGATCACCGTGTGCGCTCTCGGCTCAGGGCCGCTGCGTGCGCTGGCGGACAACCGGGAAATCCGCGTGGCATTTCCGGGGAGCACCTTTGTGGCGCAGCCGCCGCTTTCCACGCCGCCCGATGCGGCCCGGGAGGAGCTGTACCCTGCGCTCGTCGCGAAGCTGCCCCCGCGGCACGTCGTTTTCGTGGCTGTGCCGGACCAGCTGCACTACGGCGTGATCATGCGGGCACTGCGCGCCGACCAGCACGTTCTCTGCGTGAAGCCCCTCGCCCTGAGCCACGGACAGGCGCGCGAGATCGGGGAAGAGGCCCGCGCCCGCGGCCTGTTCGTCGGGGTGGAGTACCACAAGAGGTTCGACCGCCGCTCGCTCCTGGCGCGCCGTGACTACCGGGCGGGCAGGTTCGGGGAGTTCACCTTCGGCGAGGCGCGGCTCATCGAGCCCTGGTCCTACCGGCATTCCAACTTCCAGAACTGGTTCCTGCCCGAGGCGACCGATCCCTTCGCCTACGTCGGGTGCCACTACGTCGACCTCGTTCATTTCATCACAGGCCTGCGGCCCGCGGAGGTCTCACTCGCCGGCGTGCGGCGCCGGTTCCCGAACGGCAACGAAGGTTTCCTCTGGTCGCTGGGCAGCGTCCGCTGGGAGAACGGCGCCCTGCTTTCCGTCTCGAACGGCCTGGGCTATCCCGACCGCGCGGCAGGAAGCAACGACCAGGGCCTCGTCATGTACTGCGAAGGCCCGGATGCATCCGGAATGATCCTGCACGACGACCATCACCGTGGTGTGAGCTACTCCTATCTCGAGGAGATGGTCCCCGGGGGGGCCCACTATAACTACGTGAGCCCTGATTTCTTCCGGCTCGTCCCCTGGGAAGGAGAGGGGCTTCGCCCGGTGGGATATGGCTACGATTCCATCGAGGCTCTCGTGGGAACCGTGCACCGCGTGGAAACCGCGGGTGCAGGACTGACCGCAACGGCGGCACAGGAGGCGCGCGTGCGCGCTCTGCGTGCCGTTGATGAGGCGGGCATCATTGCCACTCCCGCCAATAGCAGCGTCAATGAGCTGGCAGTCGAGGCCGGGCGCCTGTCGATCCTCAACGGCGGCCGGCCCGCCCGGATCGACTACGCCGGTCCCTCCCCGCGCGTGTGGCTGCCATGACGATCCAGGGAAGAATCCCCGGCAGGCCGGGTCTCTGGGAGGTGTCGTACGCGCGCGGCCGGGTGGAGAGTCTCGACTGCCGCGATCCCTCCTTTGCCGAAGAGCGCTGCCGCTGGATCACGCCCGGGCTTTTCGATCTGCAGATAAACGGCATCGCTGGCATCAACTTCACGGACGCCTCCCTGACCCGGGAACAGCTCGAGCGGGCTGACGACCTCATCAGGTCAGGCGGGGTGTGCCGGTATTGCCCCACGATCATCTCATGCAGCCTCGAGACGGCGCGTACCGCGCTCTCCGCATTCAGGCAGGCCTGGGAGCACGGCACGATCCCAGGTGCGTGGGCGATCCATCTCGAAGGTCCATGGATCTCGGACCAGGATGGCGCTCGCGGCGTTCACCGCAAGGAACACGTCCGCGAGGTCTCGCTGTCCGAGTGGGAGGCGATGCAGGAAGCGGCCGGCGGGAGAATCCGCGTGCTCACACTCGCACCCGAGCGCACCGGCGCGCTGGAGCTGCTGAAGGCGGCGGCCGGGGTCGGCACTGTCGTGTCCCTGGGGCACACTGCCGCGTCACCCGGGCAGATCTCCGCCGCGGTGGAAGCGGGAGCCCGGATGAGCACGCACCTGTTCAACGGGTGCGCCCGATTGCTGGATCGGCACTCGAACGTGGTCTACTCGCAGCTTGCGGAGGACGCGCTGTATGCCTGTTTCATCGCCGACGGCCACCACGTCCCGTTCTTAGCCCTCCGCATTGGCATCAGGACAAAAGGTGTTGCGAAGTCGATCCTGGTGAGCGACCTGGCCCACCTCTCCGGCCTGCCCGAGGGAGACTATGAGATGGAGGGCAACACGGTCGAGCTTCGGAATGGCGGCCTGCATGTGAAGGGGACCTTGCAGCTTTCGGGTGCGGCCCGGGCACTTCGACAGGATGTAGAGCTTCTTGCCCGGGAAGCCGAGCCCGGCATTGAATCCGCCCTGCTCATGGCAACACGTTCTCCTGCTGCCGCGGTCGGCGAGCTTTCATGGGCGGATATCCGGCAGGGCAGGCGTGGTCCGATCGCCGTCTTCTCCTGGGATGGGGCGCATCTCCTGTTGGAAGAGCGTCTCGGTTTCTAGACGCTCTTCATCGGGATCCCGAAGTACCTTTCCGCATTATTCCAGCAGATGTCCCTCACCATCCCGCCCAGCAGATCGAAGTCGCGCGGAAGCTCGCCGGCTTCCACCGAAGCGCCCAGCACCGCGCAGAGGATCCGCCGGAAGTATTCGTGGCGCGGAAAGGAGAGGAAGCTGCGCGAGTCCGTCAGCATCCCCACAAAGTTGGCAAGCAGTCCCATGGACATCAGCGTGCGCAGGTGCTCTTCCATCCCCTGCTTCTGGTCATTGAACCACCATGCGGCGCCGAGCTGCATCCTTCCCCGGACGTTCTCCAGCGGAAAGCTCCCGCTGATCACTGCGAGTGCAGCGTTGTCTGCGGGGTTCACGGAGTAGAGGATGGTCTTCGGAAGACTGCCCCCTGCTTCCAGTGAATCGAGGTAGCGGACGAGCGGCCGGACCAAGGAAAAATCGCCGATCACGTCGAAACCGGTGTTGGGCCCCAGAAGTGCGAAGAAGTTCGAGTTGACGTCCCGCACCGCACCCATGTGGAGTTGCTGCACCCAGCCCTTCTTAGCGTCCATCCGTGCGATTGTCCGCATGACCGCGGACTTGAAGGCCCGCGCTTCGCGCGCGCCGGGCGCGGCTCCCCCGCGCACCGATTCGAATATCCTCGAGGCCTCCTCCTCGGTGCACTCCTCCGCATAGGGTTCTTCCAGGCCATGATCGGAGGCCCGGCATCCGGCCGCGTGGAAGAGCTCGTGGCGCGCGTGAAGCGCGGCGGTGAAATCGACCCATCGCCGGACCTCGATGCCCGCCGACCGCGAGAGCCTGTCCAGCCACGCGTTGAACCGGGCCGGGTTCTCCACTCCCCGGGCCTCGTCGGGACGGAAGGTCGGCACCACGGTGATGGGAAATGTCGGGTCGGCATTCAGCTCCGCGTGTGAGGCAAGATCGTCAACGGGATCATCCGTGGTGCACACCACGCGGACGTTCATGCGGGTGAGGAGCGCCCGGACACGGAAGTCCTCCCGCGCGAGCATTGCCGAGCAGCGGTCGTACACCGAGGGCGCGTTGGCCCGGGAGAGGAGCACGTCCCGCACACCGAAGTACCTCTTCAGCTCCAGGTGCGTCCAGTGGTAGAGGGGATTGCCGATCGTGCGCGGCACTGTCTCGGCCCACGCCAGGAATTTGTCGCGGTCCGAGGCTTCTCCGGTGATCTGCCGCTCGGGGACGCCGCAGGCCCGCATCGCCCGCCATTTGTAGTGATCGCCCGAAAGCCAGGCCTCCGTGATGCTGGCAAACGCTCGGTTTTCCGCGATGTCGCGGGCCGGCAGGTGACAGTGGAAATCCAGGATAGGCATGTTTTCCGCGTGGTCGTGGTACAGCCGCCGAGAGGTCCGGGTGGTGAGCAGAAAGTCTTCATCGAGAAATCGCCGCATGGCCGCAGTATACACGACGGGCCGATCTTTCTCTCGCCTCCGCGGTGCTTGATCCGTTATTGCTCGGGAAGCACTCTCCTTAGGAATTGACACAAAATAACCGCTTCACATCATGCCAAGAGGCGTGTATACTCTGGGAGTGACACCCGAAGCGAGTATTCGATTCCGTTTCCAGCGATTGGCCTCGACGCTTGATGAACGGGCC
>Ga0315279_10000857_pt1 | contig 55067 bp, 63 predicted proteins | sample YL17G06_20_MG_FD_203694 | JGI IMG/M metagenome (GOLD analysis project Ga0315279, IMG submission 203694) | Sediment microbial communities from Yellowstone Lake, YNP, Wyoming, USA - YL17G06_20 | ecosystem: Environmental > Aquatic > Freshwater > Lake > Sediment | place: USA: Wyoming | collected... | reverse complement strand
GTTCTATTCTCACTTTTATTTCTGTCACTTCGTCGAACTCTTTCTTCACTTGTTCCTCTATCTGTATCGCTATCTGATCGGCCTCTCTCACCGACATGTCGCCGTCAACGACAATGTGCATGTCACCCACCAAGTATGGTCCCAGCTTCCGCATACGGATCCCATGCACTTCTTTAACATTCCTGACACTTTTTGCTATGCTTTCTATATCCAACAGGATGTCAGGACATTGACACGCGTCCATCAGGATCAACGAAGATTCTTTTATCACCGAGTATGCAACAGTGAAAACGAAGAAGGCGATTATTATTCCGGCAATGGAATCTGTCACTCCGATGTTCAAGTATTTGCTCAAGGCTATGCCCACAAAGGCTGTCAAAGATGTGAGCACGTCCTTGGTTGAGTTGAACGCATCTGCCTTGAGCGCTAAAGAATCGTATCTCCTGGCAGCGCGAACTTTGAAGAACAATATTACCCCGGCTATAGCGGCTGCTAGGAGTGCGGTTGCCATAGCTATCTCTGCATTGACTATCCCTCTAGGGTGAAGCAGCCCCTGATAAGACTCATAAAGGATCAGTCCGCCTGAAATAGTCAAGACGAAAGCGGCGATAATGCTGCTGAAGTTTTCAACTCTGTAATACCCGAAATGGAATTTACCATCTGGCGCTTTTTCTGATAAACGTAAACCAACCCAAACGATCAACGAAACAACAGCATCGGCAAAGGATTGGACACCATCAGCAACCAGGGCAAGACTCAAAGAGAATGTTCCAATAAACACTTCTGCTATACCCACTAGCAGCAGAACCACAAAAGATTTTTCCGCAACGGCTCCACCCTTGGCAAGTCTGCTTGACTGCAATCTCTCAGTCACGTTCCAAACGTCAGTCTCAATACTGATTACAGCGCGCGCTCATTATGCTTTTTGGCGTTTCCGCATGAATACTGGCATGCTCACAAGGGCGTCTACCATAAACGCGACGAAACCGTAGGTCATCACGTCTGGGACCGTGGCCTGCGCACCCACTAAGTCGAGGCTATTGATACTGCGAACCGTTTTACTGCTGTCACCTGGCGTCTGCAGGGTAACGGTGCACGGAATATACTGTTGGCCAACATCAACGCCTTCGGGTATGGTCAGAGTCACCGGGATGCTGGCGTTTCCTTCGATGAATCCTGTGAGTTACATGGGTAAGCCTGCGATGTTGACCGTCCAATTTGTGTAGGGCTCGTTGAGGCTGATGCTCCACAGGTAGATTGTTGGGTAGCCGGTCCCTGTTACGTTCAATGTTCCATTCACATTTGTGCCTGACTGCACCAAAGTTGGAAAACTCAGCAGAACCTGAGCAAGCAGGTTTGTAGGCTGCGGTCCGTTTCCATTACCGTTTCCGCTGTCTCCATTTCCGGTTCCACCAAACCATCGAAGTGAGAAAAGCATCGATGTATCATTGAACGTGTATGTGCCTGTCAGTGTTTGATTGCCATGACTTGTTATGAGGCCGCCCGTGTCGTAGACGTTCCCTCGGCTACCACAATAGATTTGAATGTGACCAAAATCGCCTACGGTGCCTGAAACATTGATCGCTAAGTTTTCACTAGGTACGCTCACGCTATTCAACGGATGATCCGTCATGGGCAGGTAGAGATCTCCCTAGTCCACGTAGCTTATGAGTAGCGCGCGCGTCGACCATGCCGCTAGTTAATCTGAGGAGCCTCAGTTCCCCCGTCACCATCAGACTGATTATATAAGGATAATCTTGACTATTTACAAGCCAATGTCTTATGTCGCTCGATGAAAGCTCGACCAGAATGTTGGCGGTTACAGTCTCGATTTTCTTCTTCACCACTTCATTGTCTGGAACGTTTCTTCCCATCTACTTCAACGAAGCATTGGGGATGGGCACACCTGACATAGTAGTCATCCTGTTCTTTACGTTCGCCGCGATCGGGCTGATCCCAGTGGTTCTGATCAGAATCACAAGACACTTCGAGAGAATAATCAGCCTGGGCATTATCCTGACTCTGCTCTTTTACATGGCCCTAATATACGTGAAGAACCCCATCATCCTAGGGCTGGCCTACGGCGTTAGCCTAGCCACTTTTTGGCCAAGCTTCAACCTGCTGCAGTTCAGGTTGAGCGAGACCAAACAACGCGCGCTTCTAATCAGCCTGATGTCCGTTGCAATACCAGGAATAGCGGGAATAGTCAGCCCCGCCCTCGGCGGATTCATAATTGAACAGTACGGTTTCATCTATCTATACACGGTCTCGATAATCCTTTTTCTCGCTTCATTCGCCGTGTCCCTGAAAATACGCTACAAGCCGGAGAAGCAGAAGTTTCTGATACCGAAGAACACCGCATTCAAGATATTCATGTTCACATTCGTTCTAATCGGCCTGGGTGAATCATATTGGCTTGCTTACCCCTTCTTCGTGCTCAGCGTTTCTTCAAACATCGTCTCGATGGGCCTCGTGATAACGGCCAGCTCTCTCATAATAACACTGTTGAACATCGGGATAAACAGGCTGTCAGACATCAAAGGTTCACGTGTTGAATTCGCGATAATAAGCTCAATCCTGTATGCCCTCTGGTACTTTGCCCTCGCATTTGCATCAAGCGCCATTCAGATAGTCTTTCTTTCCGTCCTTTCAGGACTAGCCGCAGCCTTCGCGCTTTCTTGGTTCGCCTACTACGGCGATTCTTTCGGACGAGAATATCACGCCAGCATCCTGGTCATGATGGAAGTGGGCTTGATGGCAGGCAGAATCACAAACCTGATCCCCACATACGTCTTCATAGCCAGTCACGATTACGCGTCTTACTTTGGAGTCCTTGGCGCAGCATCACTTCTGCCGATGCCCCTCTATCTCCTATGTGCCAAACACTTGCGTAAGAGCCCGACAACTCAATCAGGACATGAAACGATACCGCCAAGCTGATTCTGCATCGGCCGTTCAGAATCAAAAAGAGGAAATCAGGTTCGAGAAGTTAAACGCTTATATCTGGTTCCGAGTAGCCTGAACTGGTGCCAACATGAATGCTGAAGAGGCTGCTCGGAACGCGTTAAACTATGTTTTAGGTGCAGAAGAAGGCGAAAGTATAGTTATCTTGTGTGATGATGAGAAGATGGATGTGGGCAAAGCGTTCGTCAGGGGGGCCATGAACCTTGGTCTTCAGACACGCTTGACTCCGCTCAAGACTGACCGAAGCTCCCGAAAAGAGATTCCTGAAAAAGTGTTGGCCATCTTGAAAGAGCCGGCTGATATCTACGTTAATCTCATGCGCGGAGTCGGAGAAGAGGCTCCGTTTCGAATAGGACTCATCAAACTTGAAACGCAGAGTCATAAGGCTCGGCTAGGGCATGCTCCCGGAATCATGCTGGACATGCTGACAAAGGGGGCCCTCGCCCTCACAGAGGCGGAGCACAGACGGATGCAGACGTTCGCGAGCGACCTCGTTCGAAGGTTGAGCGGAGCCGTAAGAGTTGAAATCAAGAACCCGGCTGGCACAGACTTATCATTAAGCGTAGAGGGAAGATCCTTCTTCACAGACGCCGCTATCGACAGAAAAACCATGAAATGGCTGAACCTCCCAACAGGCGAGATCACCGTTGCTCCCGTAGAGGACTCGGCCGAGGGTCAACTAGTCTGCGACATGGCCGTCGGAGGAATCGGCCCGCTAGAAACACCCGTAACATTGACCGTTCGAAACGGGAAAGTACAGGCCTCAACGTCGAAAGATCCAAGTGTTCTCGGCAGGGTCAACGACTCTCTGAAAACCGACGACAACTCAAGCACAATCGGAGAATTCGCCATCGGCATAAACCCAAAAGCCAGGCTGGGCAAGGAATTTCTCGAGTTAGAAAAGATATTCGGCACGATTCACGTCGCCTTCGGAAACAACTCAGACTTCCCAGGAGGCCGAAACCCATCAAGAAACCACCTCGATCTGCTCGTATCAAAACCAACGGTAAAAGCATTCACTAAAGACGGATCAGCCATCAACGTCCTCTCAGAAGGAACATTCCAATTCTGACAGCTTAAACACTTAAATGATAACGCGACAGACCAGAGTAAAGGACGCGCAAAAACCATGACTGAAAAAACCGAAGAAAAACTACCCATATCCGACTTCTACAAAACCATCGACTACGTGACAGTCTTCAAGAGCTCAAAGTGGTGGGAAGCCATAGTCGTCTTCGAATCCGGGGGAAAACGCCAAATCGGCCTATACCTGTGGCAAAAGAGGGCAGACGTCTGGAAGAGAAAACACAAGTTCAACATAAGAGATCTGGACGAATGGAACAAACTCAAGACAGCCATCGAACAGTTGACCCCCAAGCTCGGCCCACAACAACCATAAGGCGCGCTTTCTGCGAGTTTCGAAGATGGAATTTTCCTCTATAGCTAGATAAGGCAAATCTTAATTTGCAGTGAACTGAATTGGATGCTGTAAAGGAAATGATTAAAATGGTAGACAGAAGAGGTGTAATCATTTCTGTTTTGACTATGTTTTGTCTAACGGCAACTTTGTTCCTGACAAGGCTCCCGGCAAGCCAATCAGAAGTCAAAAATAACATGCATGTCGGAGCTTTAGACACGCGGAAGTCAACAGTCCTCTACGCTACTGACGCCATGTGGATTGAACCGAATCTGAGTGTAAACTGGGTAGGCTTGCGGTTCAACGTAACCGTTTGGCTCAACATAACCGAAGATGTAGGTGGTTGTCAGGTCGCACTTCTTTATAATCGCACACATCTCATGTGCACTCGTGCGAACTATACAAGCACAGGCAACTACTTCGAGGGCCATGACCTTATTATGCCAAAACCAGTGATCGATACAAGCTATTTGGGAAACGGCAGCGTGCTCGCCTACGAGGACTGCTGGCCACCCGACTTCGTCGTTGGGCCTCATTCTGGAACCATGATCTGGGCCGAATTTGAGGTTCTAACCCTTGGAAACAGCACGCTTGACCTTACAACAGAAACCAGTACGCTCAATAACTGCGTGATTGCCCCCGATGGTATACATTTGATTTCTTTCACTCCTCACGACGGCTACGTGATGTTATCGATCGACACCCTGATCTCATGGAACCCAACGTGCCCGCGTCCCTACGTGCCCTCTAACTACACAAGGGTCAACGAGCCAACTCAGGTCATCATGAACATCAGCCAAACAGTATACAACCTATCCTCAGTGCTGTTTCACTACAGAGTTGATGCGGGTGAATGGTGGAACACGACAATGACCTACAATTCTACCGGACAGCTCTGGGAGTTAACGATCCCCGGCCAATCCAACAGCACATCAACGGTCGAGTTCTTCATCGAAGCATATGACAATGTTGGAATCGCGGCAACTAGCGAAACGTTCAGCTACCCAATCAAGCACCTGCCCGTGGGCGACCTCAACGGCGACTTTAAAGTGGACGGCAAAGACATAGCCACAGCAGCCCTGCACTATGGCGAAGCAATCTTTCCATGACCCCCCTTTTCTATTGCTCGTATGCGCGGTCTCGCACTCATGGCATCTGGCTATCACTTGTAGCGCGCGCGCCCTTTCACCTCGAATGATCAACCCAACGATGACATATTACATCTGAATTGATTTCGGTAGTCTTTTTGCCTGAAACCAGATTGTCTTTTAACTCGACAATACTGTTGAGTTATTTGCGTTTAGTTAGACAAGTCCGTTTTCAAGTAGGTTCACGTGTGGATTACCAGATTGTCTTGTAGCATCTGCTTCTCTGCGTGCAGTTCCAGCAGCATTTCTGACAGACGTAGACCGAGAGGGATCCTTCGTTGGTTTTGGGCATGCACAACTTAAGTGACGTTTCTTTGGATTGGCAGTAGTGGCATTCCATGATTTTTCCCCAGGAATTTTCGTCTTAGCGGGCGCTCAAAAATACTTGAAGAGCAACAATCACCGAATAGATTGCCACAAGTTGCAGTGGAGAGGATAAGACCATACGCGTTGCACCCAGTTTCCCGAGAATGTGCGAGTCAGCATAAAAGTGTTTCTAACGGGCGCGACTCGCAAGAGACTCGCAGGTTGGAAAGTGAATTCAAACGGAAGATAAACCTACTGGGCGAAGAGACACGGGTTTTCTGCGTGCGTGCTCCTACGCGTCTTTCTCTCTGTTCGCGTCGTCGCCTATGCAGGACTAATCGTGCTGGTTCAGGCCAGCAAGAAGAATGAAAACCACTTTCTACGGTTCTGTTAACTCTTCGGGACTTGAGTGATGGGAGATTTTCCTAAATTACTAGCACAACTCAAAATGGAAAAATGGAGACTTGCTATGAAAAAGTGTGGGCGCTCCAAAGCCAAAAGTTAAGGTTTTAATCCCGATGTATGAACCTCTACATGTTTCTAACAGCTAGGAAAATGGGAAGGTTGTTGTTTCTTAGAGTTATGTCAGTCTACAGGACCACGAGTAATCTTTGTGTGTTCAGGTAGTATGTCGAATACTTTCGCTTCAATATCACTTAGGGCTGGATTGCTCTTTAGCCCCGCAACTATTTCTCCTTTCAGGTACGCCTCTACTGAGGCATCGTCCTTAAACAGGTAGATTCCACCTGCTGATTTTTCAGCCTCATTCAGAAGCCAGATCTTCCATAGAAGTCCCTTGACGTCGCCACTAGGACCAAATCTAGGGGCAACCTTCAGAAAGGCTTTCTCAAGCTCGGATCTTGGTGCCTTGAACTTGAAATTTATCTGCAGAATCTTCTTCACTTTTCTTTCTCCTTCAACCTGTTGTTTACTGACAAGTTGTATTTAACATTTTCCAATACCCCTGAGAGTTGACAGAATCCTAAAGAAGCTTCTAAGATTAACCATTCACGTTCCAGCCTATTGGTTTGGTTATGGTTATTCAGGCGTTATGAGCGGAATATTCTTTCAATCAGACCCTTGTCCTCTGATTGTTTCTGGCTTTTTCTCTGCATGATTCATACTCGGCAGTTTGACGTACTTTTTGATTGTTTCATTGAATACGGATACCAAGAATAGATGAGGTGCTAAGTTGTCACCAGAGCCTTTTCAACAGTTAGCCCCTGGGTTAACAGAACCTTTCTACTATTCGAGGGGGTACATGTTCTCCTGCGCCAAGCGTCAGTACGTGTACTTGTCTCCTGCGGCTAGGATGCGCTCCAGAGCCGTGTTGACGTTCACGATTCCTTCGCTCGTTTTTGCTGAGACCGGAATCAGCGGAAACCGCAGGTCGAGCTTGTAGATTGCCTGTATGATGTTTATGCTCAGTAGACGTTTGGTTCCTTCAAGTTTTTGGTCAATCGAGTTTTCCAAGGCTTTCCGGTCTGTCGACCATCCCATTATCTCGTTGACCTGTTTCCTCGGGAGCAGGTCACATTTTGATATCAGATGCAGCTGGGGCAAGAAAAAGCGATTATACACTGCGGTTGAAAGGAAAAGGTTCGAAACGTAGTTAAGTGGGTCAACCGAGAAAACGGAGTCGAACAGGTAGACTATAGCCTTAGGCTCTTTTGTGAGTTCGTTGACGATGTATGGCCCGCTTGCCCTGAAGGCAAACAGCTCCATCTGGCCGGAAGTGTCGACCAAAACGATGTCTGACTGCAACTCCTCGATTTCACGCGAAATCTTGTCGGTCTCATCAGCGATCAAGTCGGCTGCCATGATCAGTGCGCCGTTGGGACCCAGGTGATATTCTTCCATTAGTCTGTCAACGTTGACGTAGTCGCGAACGTCCACGTCTGCGGTGTATGGAAGTGTCAGCACGCCCGGGTCTAGGTTCACTATTGAGACCTGCTGTTTTGACATTGTCAGCCATTCGCCGAAGGCCGCCGTGAACGATGACTTTCCTGCTCCGGCAGTTCCAATAATAAAAACTGTTGACATGCGAAATCCATCTTCAATAAGCCAAGGAACGGTATTGTGGTATCAGACTTCGGTTCTCAAGTAAAAGCTTTCTCTCTTGAGGCATCTGTCCATGGCCATTGTGCTGATGGGCGTCGTCCTTTCAGGGTTATGCTTTGACTTTTCATTGCTTCCTTTTTTGGATCCTGACTGTTCCACCGCTCTTCTCTACGAGTCCCGAGAGCGCGATGACAGCGTTTTCTAAGTGGTTCTTGGCAGTTCCAGGTTCCTTGGCGGTTGTTGAGAAGTGCAATTCTATGTGGGGTCTGTGCTCTTCGCTTTTGGGATGAGATTTGATGTAGACATGCGGGTTGTCATGCATCACCTGATCGATGAGGGGGGCGAGAGTTGACTCCAAAATAGAGTCTGCAAAAACGCTTGTTTCAAGGAAGGTGACGTCTCCGGCTTTTTTCTTGAGCATGGGCACGACGGATTCTTCGAAAATGGCCCTCATTTCGGAAGGAACCCCGGGCAAAGCTATCAATACTGTCTCTCTGGCGTCTATTAACACGCCTGGCGCAGTGCCAACTGGGTTGTGAAGGGGCTCAGACTTCTCAGGGAGCGTTGCCATCTTGATCCTGGGCGGCGTCAGGTCCACCTTCTCAATTTTGGCTTCTTTCACGTATGCTTCATACTTCCTTCTGACCATTTCCAGAGCTTTGTCGTTGACTTCCAGTTTTCTTCTGAGAGCCGTAGCGATTCCTTCCAGCGTTTTGTCATCAAAAGTCGGGCCGAGTCCGCCGGTTGTCACCATGAAGCCCGGCTTCCTCCTGAGGGCCTCAATCGTGGCCTTTGCTATTTCCTTCACATCATCCTTTACTATTGTTATCCTTGTTACGTCTATTCCCAGCGAGGTGGCTCGCTTAGCCATCCAAGTGGCATTCGTGTCCAAGGTTTTGCCGATTAAAAGCTCGTTGCCGACGCAGATAATCTCCATCCGCTCGCCCATCATGCGATCTCCCGTCCTGATGCCAAAAAAGATGTTGCCGATTCTTTTATGCTGTTTGCTGGTCCTTCGTTCTCAAAAGCTGTGGCTTCTTCTATTTCTTCTTGCTGAGCCACCATTTCAAGTATTCTTTTCTTCTCTTTTCCTGTTCAGTTTCGTCAGACTCGACTTCAGGCCTGTTCTTCTCCCTGAGTTCGTCGAGTTCCTGCTGCATAACTGACAGTCCACAGCTTTTGCAAACGTAATGCTTTGTCGATATCATGTACTGCATTTCGCCACCACATTCTGGACAGTATGGCATGTTGATGCTCCGAGATTCTTCCGTTACAGAGGGAATAATCCAAGAGAAATAGGTTTCGTTCGCCGTCTAAAGTTTTCCTTTGACTCGGAACGCTCGAAGGGCGGTCAGGTAGGCCGCCGCGCCTATTACTGCGAAAGGCAGGCTTGCCGCTAGGATGCTGAGGAGATCAACAGGCTGCAGAGCGTTTCCCGCGAAGATCTGTCGAATCGCGTTAACGGCAAGGGTAAGCGGGTTCACGGCTACGAAGCTGGTCACAAACGGTGGAAAAAAGCCCTTTACGACTTCTATTTTATAATACAGCGTGCTGAACGTCAGCAGCAGCAGTTGCACAACTTGCTGGTACGCAAAGAAGTATTCGCCATGGGTTGACGCAAAGGCCGCGAGGGTTGCTGCGATGCCCGCCAGTCCCATGGCCAGGACGAATAGGAATGGCATTAAAACAAGAGTGTTACCTATGGCTTGGATAGGAATGGCGATCAGGCCGATGATCTGACACGGGATCATGACGAGCAATAGGGCGCTCGAGTAGACGACTGCGGCGAGTCCACCGGCGATCATGTAGGCCACAACGATGCCTTCGATGCTTATGGGAAGCGAGAGATAGTACTGTACCACGCCTTCTCGTATGGCCAGCCAGATGCGTCTCCCAGTGTCCAAAGCGGCTGCGAAAAGCCCCATTATAACTACGCTTGGGACAAAAAACTGAAAATAGTTAAAGGGCATCATACGCGTGTAAACCATGGCTACGACCAGCATGTCCGATATGTTCAGGCTTAACAGCACTGCCATGAGCCATTTTGTCCTGAAGAAGTAAGAGAAGTCGTTGCGAGCCAATCGCATGATGCTGCCGAACTCTGTCATGCGCTCTTCACTCCTTCCACCAAACGTTGAAGAAGAAGTGTGCTTAGGCCCAACGTGCCCACTGCCGTGGCCATCAGCACGGTAGCAGCCAAGCCGGGGTTCAGCAGCGAGCTTGGGTTGAACCCGAGAAACATGCGAACAAGATCCGCCCCGTAAGCCAACGGGTTGAGCGTTGCTAATGAGGCGTAGCTTGGCGAGGTCTGCGCCATGAACGCGAGTGGATACATGATGGTGCTGAACCGTACTATTAATGCGCTCAGTCCTGTTGTGATGGCCGAGTACATGTCGGTTGACTTGAACGCGATGAAGGACAACCCTAGCATTAGTCCAGCTACGCCGAAGCCTAAGACGAAGAGTGAAGCAACTGCAGCCGCGATCGACAAGACCGTCAGGTTGCCGATCAACAGTAGCGTGATGGTAAAGGGAACGATAAGCATTAGGGCCAGTTCGAATGCCCCTTTCAGGGCTATAGAGAGGAATAGTTGACCCCGCGAGATCGGAAGGCTGAGCAGGTACGGCAGTCTCCCTTCGTGCGCGGCCTCCACAAATTGCCTTCCAGCATGAGAGCCTATGTCGAAGGTCATGATGACTATGAAGCCCACGGCGTAGAATTGCTGATAGTTGCCCGGAGGCGAGATGACGCCTGGGTTCATGATCGTCCTGATCAGAGCCGCGTATATGAGGAGCTGTATCGTGGAAGTGAACCATTGTAGGCCTATCCAAACGGGCGGGTTGATTTCATGCTTCAAGTCGAACCATACTAGGCGGAGGACCTCAAGCATTTGCGCTCGTCTCCAGCTTCTTGCCCGTGAAGCTCAGGAAAACGTCGTCCAGCGAGGGCTCCGTCACTCTGACTGATGAGACGCGAATCTTCTTTTCATAGCACAGGCTAGTCATCTTCGGAACCCAGGCTTCTGCCATCGAAACATAGGCCTTGTACTTGTTGTTGTCCAAGGGTGCCAGCTTCACCGTGCCCGGGATCTCGGCTAGTTCTTGCTGGATTGACGCGTTGTTCCCATCGGGTTCCAACTCGACCTCGACGATGTCGCCTCCGGCGATCTTGTCCTTCAAGTTTTGAACCGTGTCGCAGATTATACTCTTTCCCTGGTCGAGAATAGTCACCCTGTCAGCCAAGTATTCTGCTTCGCGAACCTCGTTCGTCGCAACGAGGAGTGTCGCGCCCTTTTCCCTCAGCTGAAGTATCTTTTCCCAGATCATGCGTTTTCCACGCAGGTCAACTTGACTGCTCGGCTCGTCGAATATGGCAAATTTGGGACTCTGCACCAGAACTTTGGCAACTTCCAACCTTTTCGTCTGGCCGCCTGAAAGCGTCATGAAAAGCTTGTTGCGCGCGTCCCAGAGCTCCATGTCCTTCAGAATCTGTTCTATCAGGGCCTTGCGCTCGCTCTTCTTCACTCCGCACATCGCCGCGTGAAACTGCAGAATCTCCGCCGGCTTGTGTCTCCAGAAGCCCCTCGCATCCTGGAACGAAATCCCCAGTATCTGGCGAACCTTCGTAGGAGACTTGAACACGTCAATGCCCATCACTTTCGCTGTGCCTGAGGTGGGTTTCAGAACGGTCGCCAGAGTCATCAGCAGCGTCGTTTTTCCAGAACCGTTCGGCCCCAGCAGGACCATGATCTCCTCTGGGTTCACGGTGAAATCAAGACCCTTGAGCGCGAAGGTCTTGCCGTACTGCTTAACCAAATTCTGGGTTTCAACTGCGTACATGAGTCAAGTTACCTTGCAGATTTGCCCTCACAGAAGGCAACCGCGAGATATAAAAATACTCCGCAACCTACACCGTTAAGCCCTTTGCCCAAGGCCGTTCAATCACGCGTGCTTTCGAAAGGCTCAAAAGCTTCGCGACTAAATGAGAGCTGAGGAGAATTGCTTGAAGATCCTCGTCGTATACGATACGAACTCTGTTAACGGAAACACGGAAAAAGTTGCAAAGGCAATGAGTGAAGTTCTCAAAGAAAAAGGGTTTGACGTTGACTGTCTATACGTTAAGGAAGTTGACCCGACAAGTGTGGAAAATTATGATTGCATCTTAGCCGGCTCGCCAACACAGTGGCATAAAGCAACGGGGCCCATTGTGCAATTTCTCGACAGCTTGGCCAAAAATGAGTTTTCCGGAAAACTTGCCGCGGCATTTGACACGCAATTGCAGATGCCGCTCAGTGGGAACGCGGCAAATGGAATAGAAAAGAAGCTCAGAAAACTCGGTTTCAAAATGGCTATGCCCTCTTTGGCCACCTACGTCGAAGGCAAGGAAATCCATCTGAAAGAGGGAGAACTCGAGAAAGCGAAGAAATACGCGGAAGACCTGGCAAACAACCTCCACTCATAAGACCCGCACAGAATGACGATTCTTCTCAAGGAAACGACGTAGACTGAAAAGTGAAACATTGGACAATGATCTAAGACCAAAATAGGCATTCATGCCATGAAATTCGCTAGTCCTGCTTCCTCCGCGAGTTGGACGGCCTTCCGAATCTCATCCGTTGAAAGTCCTCTCCTGAGCTCCGATACTTCCTGTGCTCTCCACTCGGGTCTGTACTGAAACATCACGTTCACTCTCGTCTGCGGGCCGAGGTTCTCTGCGATCCAGTTGATCGACGGTCTTGTGCAGCATTCGAGATGGTTTGGCAAGACCAGGATGCGGACGATGATTTCGCCGTGCCTTTTTGCTTCTTGATGATTCCGCGTGCACACTGTCCAATAATCTGGCGCGTCGGAGATCCTTGTCGCGCATTGTCCCGGTCCATACTTGAAGTCTAGCAGGTAGACGTCAGCGAACCCCGCCAGGAGCCGAGCCGTCTCCGGACCGCAGTAACTGTTTGAGTTCCAGACGATCGGGATGCTGGCATCCACATGTTTGAACGTCTCCAGCCACTGCTTAAGCCACGGTGTCGGTTCTCCTCCGACCAGGTTGGCGTTCCTGCAGCCGTTGCGGTGCAACGTTTCAACCTCTTTGGCCAGCCGTTCAGGACTGTAGGCCTCGCCGCTCTCCACCCACTGAGAAATCGTCCAGTTCTGACAGTGTTTGCATCGCATCGTGCAGCCCATGGTGAAGATCGTTCCGGAAGGCACGAGTTCAGGCTCTTCCCCCAAATGTTCAAAGATGCTTGAGACCAAGATTTGTGATCCGCATCCGCAGTAGCCAAATTCTGCTTTTGTCCTGTCGACTCCGCATCCTCGCGTGCAGAGATGACAGTGGGAAAGAATCCGAGCTGCAATCTCGATCTTCAGGTCCAACAATGACTGTTCAGGCAACGGCATCTCACGCAGGCTTTCCTGTCCAAGGTCAATCTTCTCCTCAAGGGTCTCAAACTCACCCATCAGCCTAGCATGCTGTCGCCAGATGTTCTCCCCGGTATCTCGGTTGCCGAACTCTGCCGCAACCCTTCTGGCAACAAGAAACTTCGCGGGCCGTTCACCCCTGATGACAGCGAAATACCTGGCCAGACTCGCACGGACACGCTCTTCACCACGCACAGCCAAAGCATCAGACCCCAAACGCGACCACAAATGAAACCCAAACAAAACCAACGCAAACACCGATTTATGCAGTAAGGTCTAAGACACGGCGTCCAGAACCTAAACTTGGCAAGAGCCACTAACCTGCGCGCGCTAGTTTATCGTGAACGCTATGCCCGGCGTTTCAAGCGTAATAGGTCCAACACCGTCGACCATGACACCAGGGAGTGATCCTTGAATCTGGAATGCTCCTGTCTGAGGGGGTTGACCAGAGATGCCGTAAAAGTCCGTGATCGAAATGTAGAGCGTCTGGTTCAAGCAGCCGTTAGGTTCGAGAAGAATATCATAGATCATTTTCAGAATAAGGTTAGGCTGATGCTGAACAACTGTTCCATTACTGTCAAACCAATTGAAGCCGAATTGGAACCCGCGCGCATCGTTTGGGCCTCCTGGAGTGCTGACGCCCTCTGTGCCGGTTGTTAGCGTGAATGCTGGAACAAGCGGCTCAATGCCAAGAGTGCTAGCAAAAGTCTTTGTCACGGTTACTGTTTTGTTGCTTATGTTTCTCAAGGAGAAATACAAGGTCAGGTTGTCGGTGGTCACGTACTCCGTCTTATCCAGACCTATGGAAAGCTGTAACGGTGGCGAAGTTATCGAGACGTTCGGTCCTACGGTGATGGGCGAAGGCATGGAGACATAGTAGGCGTACGCACCTGCAGCTAAACCGGCGACGAGTATTGCAGCGAGAAGCACGGCTCTTCTTGATCGTGAACCGAGGAAACTGGCTGCAAAATCCATTGAGGCCCCTAAATCGATTAACGGTGGAATCCAGCATTTAAGTTTTTGTTTTAACAACAAAGTTCAGCTGGTGTTGAAGCGCTTTCAAAGTCTTCTGCTTGAGTTGGTCAGGCGCGCGCACTACACACGGTTCAACACCTCAGTTCAACCAGACAGAGGCTTTCCAGCGACCACCCACACCGTATACCTGTGAAGATACAAATCTCCATGCTAGAAGCCGCAAAAAACGACCGGTAGAGAGGGGTAGGTGTATTTTGGAGTGAAAACAAGTCAAAATACAGATAAACAAGCTCTAGACCGTCAGCGTCTGAGCATGGATTCACCACATAGGCCCAAAAACCACCGGTGGGAGGCGTATCTTAGGCAGTCGCAAACCTGCCAAGCCAACCCTGACCGGCTAAATCTTCAAGGCTCGCCTTCATCGTCGTCCAGTTCGGTGTAGATCCTGTCCAACTTCAGGCTTGCTCTCTTCCCAACCACCCTCAACAAGACATAATGAAGAGTCTCGTGCACTAGGATATTCTCGATTTCGCTCTCATGCAGCCCCCCGAAAACATAGACAACCCCGTAACCCGTGTCAAAGACCCCGTGAATCGGGGGGAACTCAAAGATAAACCTCAATGATCTAGCCAATACCGTTCACACACCAGTGCCTAGTGAAAGCCTGCTGAAACCGTGACCACGCTACTCGCTTCTCCGGTAAGCCTTCGCACAGACCATCTTGCTCTTCCCGCTGTGTTCCGGCCTGACGCATGCTCGCAGCTTCATTCTCTCACCGAACCTAAGGGAGAAGCCAAGATTAGAAAAGAATTGTGAATCCACGATCAGTACCAGAACTAAAGAAAAGCCAAGCCACACCGTCCACAAACAAGTCGTAACTTGAGCCACGAAAACAATGATTTCACCCAGAAAAAACACCGCCAGAACAGCCTGCCTCGCAGATACTTGCAACGGGCATTTCAAGCCTAGTCTAGCCCCTGTCCGAGACAGAAACGTATTATATTCCAAACGGCACCAATCAACAGAAGATGGAACAGACAAACGTGGGCAGAGCATGACCTTCACAACTAGACCAGTCATCATGGGAACCAACGGCATGGCAGCCTCGACCCACTACCTTGCTTCACAAGCCGGGTTTTGCAGTCTAAAGCAGGGAGGCAACGCCGTTGATGCGGCAGCCACCATGTGGTTCTGTCTAACGATATTGGAACCGCATCGAGTCGGCGTCGCAGGCGAATCGCCCATACTGATATACTCGGCCAGCGAAGAAAGGGTGATCGCAGTCAACGGGCAAGGTCCAGCCCCGAAGGCCGCCACCATAGACTGGTTCAAAGAACACGGGTACGATCTAATCCCGCCGGATGGCTTCTTGCCCGCGGTCGTCCCTGGAGCCTTCGACGCCTGGATCAAGGCCCTGGACGAATTCGGAACCATGACGCTCGAGGCGACATTGCGGCCCGCCATAGAGCTAGCCGCAAAAGGCTTCCCAGTCTACCCAGAGCTAGGAAGAAGCCTGATTGGACCCGACCAAGAAGTCGGTCTGGCCACAGTCGACGTCAAAATGAAGTCAAAACCCCTGAGCGTCGCCGAAAGATTCCTCAACGAGTGGCCCTCCTCTGCCAAAACATACCTCCACGACGGCCAGGTGCCCCAAGTCGGACAGATCATCCAAAACCTCGAATGGGCACACACTTTCCGCGAGGTAATAAGAGTCGAGAACGAAGCGCGAAAAAACGGACGCAACGCAGGCCTAAGGGCAGCACGAGACCATTTCTACTCAGGTCCCATCGCCGAAAAAATCGTCAATTTTGTGCGGACATTCAAGTGTCGAGACGTTTACGGCAAAGAACATCACGGCCTGCTCAGCCTAGAAGACTTCGCGGAATACCATGCGCGTCTTGAAGAACCCGTGACGACCAACTACCGGGGCTACGATGTCTACAAGTGCGGACCATGGACCCAGGGTCCAGTACTACTGCAGCAGCTGAACCTCCTCGAAGGTTTTGACCTGAGAAAAATGGGCCACAACAAGGTTGACTATATTCACACGCTGATCGAATGTGCTAAACTCGCCTTCGCCGATCGGGAACAGTATTATGCCGACCCTGACTACGTCAAAGTGCCCCTGAACAGGCTGCTTTCAAAAGAATACGCTGACGCCCGGCGCAACCTGATCGACCCAGACCACGCATCCATAGAATTCAGGCCTGGAGAAAGGGCAAATACCAAGCCTCAAAGATCCAGGAGTGGAACACAAGCAGAAACTGACACGGTGCACATAGAGGCCGTGGACAGGTTTGGAAACATGGTTTCCGCAACGCCGAGCGGTGCCTGGATTTCAACTTCACCCTTGATCCCCGGCTTGGGATTCTGCCTCAACACTCGGGCTCAAATGCTCCACCTTGACCCAGATCACGTTGAAAGGCTGGAACCGGGCAAGAAGCCGAGCACCACGCTCAGCCCCAGCCTGGTGATGAAAGAAGAAAAACCATACATGACATTCGGCACGCCCGGAGGAGACCAGCAGGATCAGTGGACACTCCAGTTCTTCCTAAATCACGCCGATTTCGACATGGACATCCAGCTTGCCCTAGACCAGCCAACCGTTCACTCGACTCATTTTCCAGGCTCCTTCTGGCCTCACGCAGCATACCCCGGAGTCATGCATGCAGAGCCAGTCATACCTGAGGAAGTGATTCATGGACTCAGGAAGAAAGGACATGAAGTAGTAGTAGACGATCCATGGAGCCACGGCCGCTGCCTCGCCATCCACTACAATGCCAACACACGGGTGATCTCCGGCGGAGCCTCCCCCAGGGGAATGAAGGCCTACGCAATTGGCTGGTAGTCCGATCGAGGGTCTTTTTCGCTCTCGCTCTAATCTCGGGCCGAGAATCATGTGCAGATCCTCGTGTAAAATTCCCCTAGATCGACGCTAGGCTTATTAAATTGCGACGGCACGGAGCTGGATGTGAAAAATGTGATCCCAGAATATGACCAGCTGAACTGGGTCATCATTCATGGCAGAGGCGTTCTCAACACAGGTCACGCAGGAACCTTTGCTCGTACACTAGCAACCGCGGGAATGCTCTCAGGACGAGAATCCTACTATTACATGAGGTATGACGATTCTCCTGAGCGGGATAACATACCCATGATTTTCTACACTGTCATGGGTAATCCGAAAATAGAGGTCACTTTACACGAAGAGGTCGAGCCCATCGGAGAAATCTTCAGCGCCATAGTAGTGATGGAGCCTACGATTTTGGTCAGCCAAACTTCTCAGAGAGCCCTGTTGTTCGACGGGGCGAAGAAAGACGCGGTGCTCGTCGTGAACACTTCGCTGCCGACTAAAGAGATCATTCGACTAGTGAAAAAAAGATGCCTCGCCCAGGACTGGTGCGGGAAACTAGTCGCGATAAGAGCCAGAAGCTACGATACAGACATCGCATTCCCGTTGCTAGCCGCACTGTCGAAAGCCTGGAACATCGTTAGCCTTGAAGATCTGTCAGACGCCCTTGATGCTACAGGCCAAGGCAGCAAGGCTAGTGTGGCAAGAAGAGTTTATTCTGACGTGGAACCAGTCGACGTCGAGATCAGCGCAGAGGAAACAACGATGGCAAAGACTAGAGGCTCAAGGCCATTAGCATCGCCTTCCAAGTTCAGAAGGGGAACATGGGATTTGAAGACCTACAGGGGGTATCAGAAGGCAGCAGCCGAGGCCTTATCCTACGCAGAGAGAATGAAAGCGATGCCGCCATGGGAAGCTTTAGCCCCCGGGCTGATCGAATTCGGACCTCTTCCGAACGAGAAAAACTCGGGGTTCACAACCTCCTTCGCGAGGTACCTGAGACCCGTCATAGACAAGAGCAAGTGCACTGACTGCAAGATGTGCTCACTTTACTGTCCAGACGGTGCGATCGACTTCAACCGCATCGAAGTTGACTGGAACTACTGCAAGGGTTGCGGCATATGCGCGCGGATGTGCCCCTCGAAGGCAATAACTATGATCAGCGAACTGCTCGCCGAGGAAGGACTGACCGAAAAAGAAATAGTCACGATTGAAGACGCGCTGATCGAATATGGCTATTAGAAGGTGATTAGCGTGAGTAGACCCAGAGTCGCTTCAAAGTCTGTCACCAGAACCTTGCCCAAAAAACACCTGTGGACAGGAACGAGGGCGATCGCGGAAGCCGTGAAGCTGGCAGACGTTGACGTTATAGCCGCTTACCCGATCAGACCCTACACGGGAGTAATGAATTCTTTGGCCAAGATGCTGGCTGACGGAGAGTTTGCCGCCGAGATAATCGGTGCAGATTCCGAGCATTCGCAGTTTGAAATAGCCAAACATGCGTCCGCCGTCGGAGCCAGAACCTTCGTTGGCAGCTCAGGCGTCGGCCTCGCATACGCGGCAGAACCGATAGTCGTTACGGCCCTGGGGCAACTGCCCGTCGTCGCACTGGCTGGCTGCAGAGCCTTGGATGATCCGGGTAACTTCGGAATGGAATGGAACGACGTGCTCACCTTCAGAGATCACGGCTGGCTCATGTCGTGGGCCAAGGATCCACAGGAAGCCTTAGACATGACTTTGGTTGCATACAGAGTCTCAGAAGATCGCAGGGTCCTCCTGCCACACTTTGTAGCCGTGGACGGCGCCGCAATAACGCACATATCGACGCCGGTCGAGCCGCCGAGCAAGGATGAAGTGGCAGGGTTTCTTCCCCCGTACAAGCCTTTGTACCCGCTCGATCCTGCGTATGGACCCGTGACCAAAGGGCAGCACATAGCCCCCTCTTTGATAGGCCCCGAGCTCAGGAAAGTGGTGGACGATGCAATGATGAAGGCCAGAGGAGTGATCAAAGAGGCGTGGAACGATTACGCGGCCCGCGTCGGTAGAGAGTATTCGCCGTTTGTCGAGACCAAGTGTGTTGAGGATGCAGAAGTAGCACTCGTGACTATGGGGGCATACTCCAAGGACGTGATGCATGTTGTCCAGAAGCTTCGAGAAGAGAATGTGAAGGTCGGTGTCGTCAGGCTGCGGTATTTCCGGCCGTTTCCGGAGAGGGAGCTTGCTGAAGCCTTGGGAGGAGTCAAGGCCGCGGGAGTAATCGACTTTTCATATTCTTTCGGCTCTCCAGGCTCTTCAAGCGTGCTGTTCAACGAAGTCAGCTCAACCCTGTACGATAGCGGTTCACGGCCGCTGTTGTTGGACTTCATGTTCGTCGGCGGCAGGGAACCGTCCGTTAGACATTTCGAGGAGGCTGTCAGGCTGCTGCAACGCGGGGCAGAGGGAAAAAGAGTTGAGAAGCACGTGCTGTGGCCTACGTTGAGGAGTGAGAATCCATGAACGAACCGTCTTCGATAAGAACCATCAGGGACGTTCCAGCTTCAGACTTGTACACCAGCGGACACAGGACATGCGCGGGCTGTGGGGCTGCATTGGGTTACCGCATGCTGCTCAAGGCGGCGGGTCCCAACACGGTGGTCCTCGGCCCGACAGGGTGCATGTACGTGGCCAACGGGCATCAGTTTCTGTCTTCGCCCTACGCTGTGCCCTGGTATCACACTCAGCTTGGCGCCGGTGGGGCTGCGGGTGTCGGCACCGCGGCAGCGTTCAGGATCCTGATGATGAAGGGGAAGAGGAAGAAGGAAGACGTGAACGTCGTCGTCTATGGTGGAGACGGCGGGACGAGTGACATGGGGTTTTCAGGCTTGTCTATGGCCATGAGCTACGATTACAGGAGGTTTCTGTACGTGCTCTACGATAACGAGTCGTACGCCAACACTGGCATTCAGGCTTCGAGCACGACTCCGTGGGGGGCTTCAACCACGTTCACGCCTCCGGGCAAGATCAAGCGAACGGGGAACCCGAGGATGAAGAAGAACGTGGCTCTCGTGATCGCCGCCCACCCAGGCGTGAGGTACGTTGCGACGGCAACGCTTTATCCGCCTCTGGACTTCATGAACAAGGCGAAAAAAGCCTTGGAAGCCGACGGCCCCGCTTTCATCCACTTGTTCGTGCCGTGTCCGAAAGGCTGGTTCTTCGACCCGAAGTACACCGTAGACCTGAGCAAGAGCGCCTTAGAAGCTGGACTCTGGGTCTCATGGGAGTATCAGAACGGCGAGTTCAGCCTGAGTTACAGACCCGAACCGCGAAAGCAAGTCGGGGATTATTTGAAGATGCAGAAGAGGTTCCAGCATCTGACCGCCGACCAGATAAAAGAAATAGACAGAATGGTCACCAAAGAATGGGAGTACTGGGACGAGATGGACAGACAGAAGAAAATCATACTCCCCTGGATAGCACCTCCATGGACATAAAGGGACACTCGGGATTTCGACGGCGAGTCTTCTCTAGCAGGCATGTGACTGTCTAGGATACGCCATACACCGTCAGCCTTTTCGGCCTCTCTGCACGAACCATCATGAATCGAGGTCGAGAGAGTGTTTATCTGTATTTTGGGCTGAAAACAAGTCAAAATACACCTATCCCTATCTACCGGTCGTTTTTAGGCGTTGGTCCTGGATGCTCGTACTCCGCTTTCAGGGTTTCATCTGTATTTTGGGCTGAAAACGAGTCAAAATACACCTACCCCTATCTACCGGTCGTTTTTTTCGGCTTCTCGTATGGAGGTTTGTGGGTTTGCTGAGGCCCTGCTGGGTTGAATTGTGGGTTCTGGCTGTTTTCGGCTTAGGATGCGCTTATCCTCGTCTTTTGTTGGGCTTCGGCGTGGGTTTTCAATCGGGGGTTATAACCCTTCTTTGACTTCGTTTCCGAGGGCTTTCATGAGGAATTTGAAGACGGAGAAGCCGGCTCCTCGGTCTGTTCTGAACCCGGTCGTTGCGCCGAGCAGGCATAGGCCTTCTAGGCCGCGTTGTTTGGCGAGGCCGAGCATTAGGCCCGTTGCGCCGACGATTCTTCCTTTGCTGTAGATCACCGCGCCCTTGTCCATGAATTCTTGGGCAAGCCTAGGCGAAGTGGCGGCCACGTACACCTGGGGTTTCTCCTCGGTCATGGGCATGCCGCCGATCGTTATTATCAGGCTGCAGCCGTACTTTTCGACGGCGTCGAGGATTTCGCCGCAGATCGCATAATGCCCCGACACGTCGTCGAAAGAGGGTTGCGTGTCCCCGGTCATGACTATGAAGTCGTTCTTCTCCATGGGCGCGGCGTAGAACTCGTATCTTGGCAGGTGGCAGACGCCCTTAGAGCTGACGGAAACATAATCCGGAAAGGACGGCGAGTACATTTCCATGAAGGGTTTTGCGCTGCAGAATTTTATCAGCAGATGAGCCGCTATCTTACCAACGTTCCCAAAGCCTGGAAGCCCCTGAACAAAGATTGGGCCCTTGAGAACGGGCTTTGAGACTTCGCGGAAAAATGTCCCCTCCATTCGCATGCACCCAGGCTCGAATATGCCAGTGCGATACTAAAATGTTTTCACGATGAGAACACTAATATATGCAGGAGAGCATCTCCTAGAAGGTTTAGGAGAAATCTCCTAGCTCAATAGAAGCGGGGTGGGGTAGCCAGGATTAACCCGCTGGGCTCATAACCCAGAGATCAGTAGTTCAAATCTACTCCCCGCTACCAAGCTTCAAGCTTCAGTACGCGTTGGGGATTTAATCGACGTGCGCGTGGTAATAGCGAATAGAAAATGCTTTTAAGAGAGGCGCAAACACCCCCCCGGGGAGAATTCAGACTCGGATTTTACACCTAGAACAAGGTTCCACAAAATTCAAATCCTCTAAACGCGCATAATGCAATACGCCGAAAAGGAGAATAGAGAAGAATGAAAAAGGCATTATTGATTTCGTTAGTATTGCTATCAATGCTTGCTCTGACATTTGCTCCAATGACAAAGTCTTCGATTGCACCAACCCACGTATATAACGTGACCCCAGCACGCGAACAATTTGTTGAGTCTGCAGATTTTGGCCTTGGTGATCCAGTGGGCACATACATGCCATGGGACGTAGACATTATTAACGCGGAATCTTCGAATGGCGGTGAAGGCATATACGTAGCAGTCATAGACACTGGTCTAGTTTGGAACTGGAATCAGTCCCTGGCTCCAGGCGCCATAATCGAAACAGGATTAGGCAGAGGCTGGAGTTACAACATTGTTTGGAATGGCGTAAATGACTTCACCTTCACACAGGACCCAGCCAGAGGCTTCATCACAGACCCCGCATACGCTTCAGGCCACGGCACACATGTGACAGGTGAAATAGTCGGATATCAACGCTCGACCATTGGCGTTGCGCCGCATGTAGTGCAAGGAGTTGCTCCCAAAGTACACATAATTCCGCTGCTGGGACTTGACACATGGCTAGTAGACTGTCCTGATCCAAACTACTATAATGATTACTGGGGCACGATCAACCATGCCGGCAAAGTGCTGTTCAGGGGAGGAGACGACTGGATGCTGTGCTCAGCCATAGACTATGTCACAAGCCTTGCCGAAGCCCATCCTGATTGGAAGATAATATGTACCAACAGCTGGGGAGGAGGCGGGGAAGATCCTGCTTTGCGTACCTCTATAGACAACGCGATAGGCAAGGGAGTGATCTTCACGTTCGCCGCAGGCAACGCTGGAAGTGCTGGCATGGACTGGCCAGGAGCATACCCAGAAGTGATTTCATGTGCAGCAGGCGGATGGACACTGGAGACAATTGGCTCAGGCACATCAAACCCACCAACTCCATACAGATGGTACCTATCTGACGTTCCAGAGAAACTGAACACAAAAGATGCTCTTGGAAACAACTGGCAGATATTCCTTGAAGACTTCAGTGGACTACCGAACAAAGCCCTAGGACAAACCTGGAAGGCCCTAGACGTATGTGCACCAGGCGCGTACGTCGTCGGACCGTACAAGCCAGAAGTAGCCTGGAGTGGCACAGCCTGGGTTAACATAAACGCTGCAACAGCCTACTACGGTCTTTGGGGCACCAGCATGGCTACTCCACACGTTGCGGGAATCGCGGCCATCATCGCATACCATTATCCACAGTTCAACCAAGCTGATATGGAATACGTTCTAAAGAAAGGAGCATCCCGCATTCCGATGTCTTCAGACGGCGCCTTTGTATATGATACAAGCCCGTGGATTTTCAAGTGGGTCGACCATGACTATGGTAGCGGATGGCTCACCCTCGACAACGCAATGATGGCAGCCGCTGGATACCAAAAGTAAGACCAACGAAATCCCAAACCAACAACTCCCTTTTTTCTTTTTTGAAAGCTAATCCATAGAACATTATTCCATAAACGATATTTGCCCCGAAAAATATCTACGCCTAGGAGGAAGGAAGACGATCAAGAAGAATGCTTCTCAACTGCTTCTTCTATTCCTGCTTGCGGATTCACTGATATGTGCTTTAAATGCTCAGTCGGCGGCTGCTGCATCTGGAGATATTTACATCAGGGCCGACGGCAGCATCGACCCTTCGACATCACCGATCCTGCGGAATGTTAACGTGTACACTTTCACCGATAATATAGATGGCAATATTATAGTGCAAAGGGACAACGTTGTAATCAATGGCGCAGGCCACACTCTTCAAGGAACAGGAGTTGAGACAGGAATAGACCTGTCAGGTAGAACAAACGTAACAATCCAAAACATGGTGATCAAGACCTTCGATGATGCACTCTACCTCTATTCTTCAAACCAAATTGCCATTTCGGGAACATATGTCACGGACAGCACTGATGGAGTACGTGTCAGCGATTCCTCCAACAACAGCATTTATGAAAACAACATAACGGGGAACTCCTATGAAGGGATCTACATCCTCACCTCTTCAAACAATACAATCTCTGAAAACAACATAACTGCAAACACGGGTGACGGAGTTTATCTCTGGGGCTCTTCGAACAACACCATCTTCGAAAACAACATATCCAACAACTGGTGGGGGATTACATCCTACTATTCCACAAACAACAAGATCTTTCATAACAACTTCATCGATAACCCGAGCCAAGCGTACGTCGAATCATCCGTTGACATTTGGGATGAAGGATATCCTTCAGGCGGAAACTATTGGAATGACTATAGTGGCACAGACTACAAGTGCGGCCCTAGTCAAGATCATTCTGGAAGCGACGGCATGGGAGACACGTCTTACACCATCGACAGCAGTAACCGAGACAATTATCCCCTCATGAACCCTTGGACTCCGCCATCTGGTCACAATGTTGCAGTAGTAAGCGTTGTGTCGTCCAAAGCAGTGATAGGACAGGGTTTCACTGGTAACATAACCGTCTATGGCGCTAACAAGGGCGGATACTCAGAAACGTTCAACGTTACTGTGTACGCTAACATGAGCACAATCGCGTCAGCGACTGTGCCTCTGCAAAGCGGTTCCACTACGGCAATTACATTTTCTTGGACTCCCACAAACACCAGCTTTCCAAAGGGCAATTATAGCATGAGCGCCTATGCGTGGCCTGTTCCAAGCGAAGCAGACATATCTGACAACAACTTCACTGGTGGCCATGTCTCAGTCGCAGCGATCGGAGACGTGACCGGTGGTACTCGTAATCCTTGGGACTTTGTTCCAGACGGGAAGGTTGACGGCAAAGACATAGCAGTAGTGGCCTTGTGCTTCGGCTCAGCGCCCGGATGCCCGCCTCCATACGTGTGGAATCCTAACGGCGACGTGAACAATGACGGGAAAGTGGACGGTAAAGACATAGCCTTGGTAGCTTTGCACTTTGGGCAGGCAGGCTAGAAAGCACGCTTGCGTGGATTTTCTGAAGGCTGGGCCTCTTCGGAAACAAGCCGCAACTTTGGAGGAGGCGCGATTCTGGATTTGCCAGCAAGACTTATCATGTACGTGGGTGATGCTATTCGTTGGAAGTGAAAAAATGGGCGTGGCTTTCGCTTGCATCGCGCCGCATGGGTCAGAAGCTATCCCGGAGTTGGCTGGTGACATGCTTCAGGCTTTTTCGGAAACCCGCAAGGGGATGGAAGAGCTGGCAAGGTTGTTCAAGGAAGAAGAGCCTGCGACGGTGGTTGTAGCAACTCCTCACGGTCTACGCTTGGAAGCAACGATAGGAGTTGTAACGTCGGAATACACGGAAGGAACCCTGGGAGAAAACAAGGGGAAGGTGACTCTTCGCTGCGAGTGTGACAGGCAACTGGCAAGAGAGATTCTTGAGAATGCGAAGAAATCGAAGCTTCCTGCCGTCGGTGCTAACTATGGGTCGAGCGAAGGCCCTGCTTCTTGCATGCCTATGGATTGGGGCGCCTTGATTCCACTGTGGTTTTTCGTGGGCAAGAAACAAGACAAGCCTAGAGTCGTGCTGGTTACGCCTTCGAGGGAGATTCCGCTGCAAAGTCTTGTTAGTTTTGGCCGCGTCGTCGCCGAGACTGCTGAAGCCTCGGGGAAGAAGGTCGCGTTCGTGGCCAGCGCTGATCAGGGTCATGCGCACAAGGCTGGTGGGCCCTACGGTTTTGATCCTGCGTCTGCAGAGTTTGACGAAATGGTTAAGCACGCCGTGTTGGAGAATGATCTGGCTCCGTTGCTGGGTCTGTCCCCGCGGTTCATCGAAGATGCGAAACCTGACAGCGTCTGGCAGCTGGCAATGTTGCACGGGGTACTAGAGCACACCCCGATGAAATCGCGGTTTCTGTCGTATCAGAAGCCAACGTACTTTGGACTGCTCTGCGCGGCCTATTTGCCAACCTAGAGTTGATAGGACGAGAATGCATTCTGAGCAGAAGCTTGTTTTAGCCTCTTCCTTTTTCTTCCTTGCCGAAGTATGCTGTCCATTTGAGTTTGCGGGCGTCTCTTCCCATTTTCAGCGAGCTTTTTCTGCATTTACTCGAGCAGAACCATAGAAGCGAACCGTCGTTCTTGACGAACATCATGCCCGTGCCTGGTGGGAATTCGTGTCCACAGAATGAGCATTTTCTGGGTCTGGGCAAAGTTGATTCCTCTGGACAGTCTGCTCTAACTCTTATCTGTTGATTTTCTTCGCTTCTCTTTCGGTTTCTCTGAGCATCAATACGTCCTGGGCTCTCACCGGGCCTTTGACGTTCCTTGTTATGATGCGTCCCCTGTCTTTTCCTTCCAAAATGCGGATTCTCACCTGTGAGATTTCGCCTGTAACGCCCGTGCGTGCTATGACCTGGATTACTTCCGAGGGTATGAGCTGCTCCTCTGCTGTTGGTCTCGCTGTTCTTTCGTCTTTACTAATTCTTTCTTCTTTGCCTGGCCTTTCTTCTTTGCTCATCACTTGGCTCCTCTTTTGATCTGCTCGATTCTTGTGACGATTTCTTTGAGGAGACCTGTGGCTTCTCCTTCTTTTACGATGCACGCGGCTGCGGCTGGTACTTCTATTCCCATGGCTTTTCCTATCTGCTCTTTGGTCGGCACGAATAAGTATGGGATTTTTCTTTCGTCGCACAGCAGCGGCAGATGAGCTACGACTTCAGGCGGGTCAACGTCTTCCGCTATGATGACGAGTTTCGCTTGGGCTCTTTCAATGGCTTTCGTCGTTTCGTTTGTGCCTTTTCTTACTGAGCCTGTTTTTGAGGCGATTTGCAGGGCTTCATAGGCCGCATCTGCGATCTCTTTCGGGACCTCATACTTCACGTAAAACGGTTTGGACATAAGCCTCACCCTTCAAATGCACAGTCTAATCCCCGCTTCTTGTTTATGAAGGTTTCGACCCTGACTCTGCAGGTTTCGACTGCTTCTCTTTCGGTGGATTTTCTCCCCCAACGCTCTGTGACTTGTTCAAAACCGGTCTTCAATGTGTTGTACTAGGAGGAAAAGCCCTTGTGGGTCGTAGAGGTCTGCCCGGTCCTCGATTGCCTAGATTGACGAGGTGTCAGTCACTGCGGCATGTGCGCAGAGTTCACATGTGATCAATTCATAAACCGTTATGATCCAAACAATCCTGAGGGACCGCGAAACGTGGTAATCAGAGCAGGGATACTCGGGTACAGGGCCAAGCATGACGACGAAAAGACTTCAGCGCTGCTGGACAGAATCTGCAAATCGCCCCCATGCTAAAGAGCGCTCCGAGGCTTTTCACCTCTGCTATTACGCCACTTGCTTTTTTGTTGGTGTTATCCTGAGCGGCTCTATCTCTTTTTGGCTCGGAATCTGGGTCCTTATTGACTTGTCGAATTCTTCCTTGCCGAATCTTATTGACACAGCACCTTGTTTTCTGTCGGAGTGGTAGGCGGTTAACTCGGCGGCTGTCTTCACGGCTTTTCTAGTCTTGGGTCCTTGTAGCAAAGTTGTCGGGCTTCCGCAGTCTTGAACCTCGAAAAAGTAGTCATTAGGCATTTTCATTCGCATCAAGAGTTTGTTTTCAGCTTCATTTCTGCCAACTATGATCTTGTTCTTCCCAGACCTGAAATGTCGTCCAACCCTGAGCAATTGGACGTCTTTCAACGAGGCCTTCTTCTTATGCTCAAACAAGTCCTTCAGCTTGCTGGCAAATTCCTTGTATGTTAATAGGCAGCCTCCTCCTGGACACGAATAACCGGTTACCTTCATCTCTTCGGCAAGTCCGATCTGCTTCTTTCTAGAGCGGCCTTCAATGGCAAGTAGCGCCTGTCTGTTTACGAGGCCTCTCTTCTCAGCTTCAGTCATCGGCAAAAGCCTAGCAGACAATGGTCTAAGGATCATTCCCTTCAAGCCTGCCTCCTGCTCTATTACGTTTAGAGCTCTCCCATGTTGAGACATGGGTCTCTGACCCAGGACCTCACCTGTTATGATGAAAGATGCGCCTGTCTCCTCCGCATATTTCTTGGTCTTCTTCAGCATGAAGATTCTACAATCAATACAGGGGTTCATGTTTTTGCCGTAACCAAACCGTGGGTTTCTGACGATTCTCAGGTATTCCTCGCCGACACTGATGGTTTTCAGCGGTATGTTGATGCTCTTTGCCACTTCCGAGGCGCCGCAACCGTCTTTCCCGCAGAGACAGAAGGGGCTCACAAAGTTAACCGCCTCCACATCTATACCCTGATCAACAATGAGCTTGACGGCTAGCGCACTGTCCAATCCGCCTGAAACGAGAGCTAGAGCTTTCGTCTTGCCGACTCTTGGCACCATAATCTCCACGCCTATTGACTTTGTATACGCCTTCTTTTGTCGTTTTAACGTAGCAAAGGGTTGTCTAAGAACCTTTGCCCTAAGAAAAGAGGGTTGTAACCGAGGCATATCCTCTTCGGTTCTGTTTCTTTGGCTAGACTAGGAGAGTTACGTCTGCATCTGCTGCCACGGTTAGGAATGTGGTAGCCCCGGCCATTTCATCCACTTCTGGGATCAGTTCTTCTCTTTTGATGCCGAACATTTCCATAGTCGGCGTACAAGCATATATCTTCAGGAGCCCTGAACTCTTCATTCTCTTGAGCAGCTCGTAAGGTGTCGGATATTTCATCTGCTTCAGTTTCTCTCTCATCTGTTTTTCCATGTGCTTGTAGTCGCTCGGCAAGCCTGCCTTCTCCATGGCTCCTTTGACGAGCGCCTGAAGACCCCAGAAGGTGAAGTAAAGGTGTGCTTCCCATCCCATCGTCGTCGCGGTCGACCCTAGTATAAACGCGCAGTAGATTTTGTCTAGAGTTCCGTTGTGAACTATCAACGCAAGTTTCTTCTTTTCAGACATACGATTACCTTCGATAATTCTTTTGCTTCAAAAGGCGAATATGACATACGTAATATTTAAGCGTTTTTCGCTAAAGGCACGAGCCTGGTGAAGGATTTGAAGGCGCGGATCCTCAGTCGTAGATACATGGCGCGCGTGGGATCAATCTCGTTGCTTTCATGGGCTTAAGATGATCCTATACGTCTTTGAGCAGTTTGTAGGCGCGTTCCTCGATTTCAGCTATTACAGTCAAAGCTACTGATATCCGTTGCTTGTCTTGCTCTAGCGCTGCTTTGCACAGTTTCTTGATCTCTTCTCCCGATCTCCTGAACAGTTTTGAAGCCTCGATCCAGCTGCGCACATTGTATTTGTTTCCCAAGGCACCTAGCACGTCGGCTTGCCAGAACCGCATTCCATGACTATTCTCGAAGGTCTTAGGTAGCAGTGGCGGCGCTGTCGCATAGCTCGCCATATGTTCAAAACACTTGCTATTGTTCCACTCAAAAATCTCATCGGCCAGTTTGCGCATGGCAGGAAGGCCGAAGAGTCTGACCGGAGGGTTCAGGAACCGCTCGGCTTTGTAGGCGAAACCCTTCTTTGCCACCTCAAATTCCGATGGTAGCCTCTGAGGAAGAGTGAACGCTCTCATAGTGTTTTTCTTGCTCATTCCAGGAACATTGGCGTCTAGCGATTCTTCAAACTCCTCATAAGGTATCTCTTGAACACCTTTGTGGCTGCAATCTTGAACGAATACGACTTGCCTGTCATCATCGTACCCGACGACAAGAACATAATGGATGGGCACGTGTTGTTTCCTATACAAATCTGGGTAGTAGTGAAGATAGTACATGTCAAGAGCTCCAGCCATAACAGGCTGTCCATCATCAATGAACTCTTTCAGCCTGAGGAATGTGTTCTTGAATGCTTTCCCTTCGATCACAGTTTCTCGGAAGCCAATTATGTTTGCCAGGTCTTTCATCAAATACTTTGGATTTGCCCCCCAATACACCATGCATGGCGGATCTGCTCTCTTGAAGCGCAGATAAGTGAAGCCAGCCATGCCTCCTATGACAGAGAGCAGGAAATCAGAGTATGCTGTTCCTTTCCACGACAGAATGTCTTCCAGTCCATTGACATAGCATGTCGATTCACACACTCTGTGCGAAAGAATATGCAACTTCTTCAAGTATTCTCACCAATGCCCTGGAGATTTGAGAGCTGTTTGAATACGATCGCATCAAAATATATAGCGGTGCTGGGCGTGGTCATTTGTGATTTCGGAATTTGGTGCAGGGAGGGATTTGCACCCTTGGGGCAAATGGCGATGGCGTTACTATCTCAGTATCTCCCGCAAACCACTCCTCCTTTCTTACAAGCCTCGGGGTTTGGATTCGAAAAGACATTTGGCGCGCGCTTGCATTGAGAACAACAGAAAAGCAAAGTAACTAGTCCTGTAATGGTTCTAGCAGCGTGTGAAGCATGATAGACATTTACGTAAAGAAAGCGGATCGCGTATGGTTTGGATTGGCCTACTCTGGGGAGAGGATTCTAGCCACTGTCGTTAGCTCAACCAAGGAAAAAGCTGTACGAAGCCTTCTAGGAAGCATTCCACTCGACGCAGAGCATCAGGTCGTTGAAGAAGGCTCAGAGTTTGCTGAAAAAACAGCATTCATACTGAAGGAACTCGACTCCGGCAATGAAGAATTCAAGGATTTTTCTCTCGCCACCGAATACATTCCCGAATTCGTTGCAAAAGTCCTCAAGGCTACCTCTACCATCCCCGTCGGATACGTAACTTCATACGGCAACATCGCCAAGATAGCTGACACAGAACCAAGAACAGTTGGAAGAACTATGGCTACGAATCCTCTTTATCCAATAGTGCCATGCCACCGCGTCGTAGGCGCAGATTTCTCGCTTGTGGGTTACGGAGGAAGAAAGAACTTGCCAGCGCTACAAGCAAAACTCGCACGATTAAGCAGAGAAGCAAAAGGCTTCACCATGGAAAAACGAGTTCTGGCCAACGGTAGAAAACTCACAGTATACCCGGCGGAATATGTCATCAAGAGAGCCAAGAAACATGGTCCAGGTTCATCTCGCCAACGAAGACTATTTGAATGCATAAGACCTAGCAACGTAGTGTGAACCTTAAAGATCATATCTCGAATTCCTATTTGCATATGAAAGTGGAGATATCTCCCGTATTCCCGATTGAAATAGATATCTCCAGTTAGAAACGTGGTCGCAGTTGCTTAAAAGGACTGACAGAGAATTGCTCTAGTTTCGTTTTCCATATAAGATGAGGACGTAAACTCCTAGCAACATTATTGCTCCAGCCACTAATTGAATGAAAGAGAATGTTTCTCTCAATATTAGGAAGGCAAGAACAGCCCCGAAGAGCGAAGACATGGAATAGATTACTCCCGTTCGCATTGAACCAATTTTCCTCAATGCAAAGAGAAACAGTAGGATTGAAAATGCTATGCTGAACGCTCCAACAGACAACAGATAAGGTATTGAGATTAGAGGAATGCTGAACGGAACGCCAATGACAAAAGCAATCACCAGTAGAGCCAGACCGCCAATGAAGCATTTCAGTCCAGTTATCAGTATTATATCCCGCTTCTTGCTCAAGAATCTGCTCAGGTTATTGTCTATTCCCCAAAACAAGCAAGCCCCCACTATCAGTAGATTACCAGCAATGTTTTCTGTTAGGGAGAGTTTCTGGAATTCTCCGTTTGTGGTCACGAACACGACTCCGATTAGCAACAGGGTAATGCCCAAATACTCTTGTTTAGTTCCCCGTTCGCTGAGAAACACAAATGCTATCAAAGCAGTAAACAGAGATTCCGCATTAAGGAGCAGAGATGTGTTAATTGCTGTGGTTTGATTCAGCCCATTCAAGAGTAACAAGGGTGCAACTACTGAGCCACAAATGATGACAAAAGCCAAAATCCTCAAGTCCTTCGCCGTTATTTTGGGTTCGATTTCTGGGCTTCCAAACAATGTGAGAATCCTCTTGGAGAGTGGAGAAAAGTGAATTCCAAACAGGAAAACTCCACCAATGAAGTAAATCATCCCAGCAGTTAGAGTTGGATGAACATTTTCCAATGCAATTTTGTTCAGAGTCGAACTTATTCCGAACAAGAGTGCGGAAGCAACAGCACTCACGTAGCCCCAATGATGAGTCAAACAATGTCACACATATTCTAGTCAATCGATTTGATTTGCTATAACTTTTCCGCAAAACCAAAAACTGGCTTAAAGGATCGATCGACCGACTTGCTAGGCGGTCTCATTCAGCATTATTCTTACTTTTTTCTCGATTTCGTCCCTGATCTCTCTTACTTTCTCTATTGGTTTCCCTTTTGGGTCATCAATTCCCCAGTCTACTACTTTGTTGAGCAATGGAGCAGGACAGAATCCTTCGGCACTGCAGCCCATCACGATTATCGTGTCTGCTTCCTGAACCATCTGGTTTGCAATCAGTTTTGGCTTGTTGGCTGATATGTCTAATCCTTTTTCTCGCATGACTTGAACAACAACGGGACTGACTTCCTTCGCTGGCATAGTGCCAGCACTGACCGCCTCAACCTTGCCCTTTCCATAGGTTTTAGCAAAAGCCTCTGCCATCTGGCTTCTGCCAGCATTCTCTACGCAGACAAACAGGAGTTTCCTCATGATCTCGCTACGCTTTGTTTGGAGCATGTTTTCCCTTTAGTTGTTCATGCTCTTTTTCGACTTTTTTCTTCATGACCTCGAAGTAGCCTTCAGCATCTATGAGGTTCTCCTTGTCTGACTCAAAGTCTGACAGTTCGATTTTCAGAAACCAGCCTTTGCCGTATGGATCTGAATTGGCAAGATCAGGCGAATTCACCAGTTCATTGTTGACTTCCGCCACCGAACCTGAAACAGGCGATATGACGTCGAGAGCAGCCTTGACTGATTCAAAAGATCCGGCCTCACCGAACTGTTCAATCTTGGTGCCAACTTGTGGGAGGGAAACGAAGATTATGTCACTCAAATGATTTTGCAGGTAGGACGTTATGCCGACTGTGGCTATCTTGCCGTCAATTCTGGCCCAAAAGTCATTTTCATTATAGAAGAACCCTTTGGGAACTGTGAACGTCCATTTGTCAACCTTCAGCTCTAGACATTCCATGTTTTTCACCTCGAAAGCTGGTCAACCAGCGCGGCTACTTCCTCAGCTATCTTAGCAACTAGCTCCTCGCCCTCTTCACCAAGGTCAGTTCGCGACTGCGGCTTTAAGCCGTACTTTGCAATCATTTGGGGCATGAACACTTTAGCTCTCATAATGCCTTTATTCTTGGAAATGATTTTAGTGGCGCACCTTTCTACACAGCCGTCGAGTATGATGGAAGGATACTTCTGCAATAGACTCTTGTACTCTCCGACTCCTGCGGACAAAGAGGGAATACAGATTAGGACTGTTTTTCCAGGTCTCAGTTCGTCAACAACCTTGTAGGCGACTTGGCGAGCTACTGTTCCGAGGGCTTTGCCCATGCCGGTGCAGGCTACTATGGCGACTTTTTTATCGTCCACTGTTGTTCACCTCTGCGAGTATTTCGTCAACCTTCTTCGCAGCCAGTTCTCCAACTATTTCTGCAAGTTTCATTCCTTTCGGTCCTAGCTTAGCTCTCGATTCAGGCTGAAGGTCTTTGTGTTCTTTGAAAACATCATCAACGTTTATGATGGCTTTGATCTGCCCCTTTGCTTCATTGACTATCTTCTCGCAGCATCTTTCTCTACAGCCATTGATGACCAATACTGGGTTTTCTTTGGCAAAGGTAACGTCTTCCTTTACACCGCCTATCAGTGCTGGAGTGCAAAGCAAAACAGTCTTGTCAGGTCTCAGTTTTTCCAGAACATAGTATCCTGCGTATCTGGATACTGTTGCCAAAGGCTGGTCCATGCCCGTGCAAACGGCAACAGCAACTTTCTTTTCCATTGACATGCTACTCTTCTCTCTCCTTCACTTTCTCTATCTGTTTTTTGATAATTCTCATGGTTTCATGGACAAGCTTTTCGTCTTCTGATTCGATTTTGCTTTTCGACTTAGGTTTCAAATGCTTATCTTTTTGTATTATTTCTGAAATGACTATCGATGATTTAGGCTGTACTTTCCCGTACATCTTGACGCCTTTTAACGCACACATCTTACTGCATCCGTCAACGGTTATGCAGGGATTCTCCTTGGCGAAATCTCGCTCTTCCTGCCCGCCAGCTAGAAATAACGGAAGGCAAATCGTTACTACATCATCCCGTTCCTCAAGTATTCTCCGTGTTGCCACGCGCGATATCATTCCTTCAGACATTCCTTCCCCACTGCAAGAAATCAAGCCGATTTTGGATTTGATCTTCAACTCTTATCACCTACGATCTTGAAGATCTTTTCTGCTGCCTTTCTGGCCAGTTTCTCGCCGTCAGGACCGATATCAAGCACTGTTCCAGGCTTTAGCTTCCTGTTCTCCTTCATCACATCCAAAATCCTAATTTCTCCTTTGAGCTTTCCGTGGTGGTGCTCAACATTCTTCTTAGCGCATTGAGCAACGCATCCATCGACGGTTATGCAAGGGTTCTTCTTTATTTTCCTCACCGTATCCTTATCTTTGATGGTGAGTAATGGGAGACAAATAGAGTCAGTTTTGTTTGGCAGCAGCTCATCCGTCACGATGTATGTGGCTCTCCGTGTTATCGTCCCAAGAGCCTTTCCGATTCCGCTGCACGGAATGATTATGCATTTATTTTTTTTCTTCTCGGGCATTCTTTATCAACTTCAAGATTTCCTTCTTTTCTGGAAAGCTGAGTGCATTGGCAGCGCAGACTTTCTGGCATGCTCTGCAGAAAACGACACAGTTGTTTTGATCTTTCACTGTGAATTCCTTTTTTTCCCTATTGTACTCGAATACGCCATGTGGGCAGAATCTGAGACACTGAGGATCGCCGTCACATAGATTGCATTTTTGTTTATTGATGTTTGGGTACCACGGGATCTTGCTTCGGGGTACTCCCATGTACGTTTCTTCTGTCATGCTTGGCCAGCGGTCTCCAACGCTTTCTTAACAGTTTCCAAGGCTTTTTCTGTCGTCATGTTTCTGACGTCAAGAGAAACCAAGTCTTTGTTTATGTCAAGCCCAGCCTTCGCAAACGCATCTCGAAACAGCTTCTTCTGCATCACTGGAGCACATCCGCCTACTACGTATAGTCTGTCTTTACGGAGAAAGTCTGCAAGGAATCGTTCGCCATCCTCATCGCAAAGCATAGGATGTATGAATGCGTATTCGACTGGATATTCGGCTCTTATGATGTTTATGAAGTCCCACATGTCTAGGTCTTTGAAGCCAGGACACTTGCCAGTGCATACGCAAAATATGAAACTTATCTTCCTTTTCTCCAAAGCTTGTCCCTCTATGTTTATTCAATTTCTCTGGATGCTGATATCAAGGTATGATATAGCAATATTTAAATATTCTTATAAATACTACCATAAACATGCATTCCAGAACAGACAGGCAGACTAGGCTAAAGGCAAAGATTTTCAACGCCCTTGCCGACCCAGACCGACTTGAAATTCTCGAATTCATACGCGGAAGCGAGAAATGTGTATGTGAGATAATTCCACACGTTGGATTAATCCAGCCTGTCGTGTCCCGTCATCTAAAGATCCTGAAAGATTCTGGATTAGTGAGGGACAGAAAGGACGGCGCAAAAAGGCTCTACTCTATTACAGAGCGCAAGATATTTGAGATAATTGACGCAGCAACCCCTGAGCTGATGAATGCTCTCTCAAAACGCATTATCGAGCAAATTGCATAGGGAAAGAAAAGGACCCGCACTCATGATAATGGAGATGTCTCCCGCAATCTCCGTTTTCATTCGGATATCTCCTGAGCTTATTTGGGGATTCTGCAATTTAAGGACAGATAGAATAATGTTCTATTGGGATTCTCTATTGCTCGCGCGCGCTAACGGCGGATGGACCGCGTATCCAATAAATTCTTTGGAATTCGTCGCTGAACCTGAACCGTCTCAGTCCACTTCGACTGATTTGGATATCCTAGGCATAATTGTTGCCATAATTCTTCCAGTCATACTGGCTCTGGCTAAGCTGAAGCGCACGCACTAAAATCTATTTATTTTTTCTTTTTTGCCTCATCTATCTTCTTTGCCATTTCATAATCCAAAAGAACAGGAGCATTCCCCTTGGAAGGTCTGTTGCCGCTAGCAATGTAAACTGTGCCCGCATCATAAACAGACGCGGTTCCCGAAGACACAGCAACCGTTCCAGCCATGAAATCCTTAGCTTTGTCAATAGGTATGAAATCGGGGAGAGCGGTTGAATCATAGAATATCCTCCATTCCAAGTCGGTTTTATATTTCTCTTCAATGGCTGTGGCACTTCCCTCGCCCAAACGACTGTTTCACGTGGCAGTAATGTCCCAACAGCAAAAAGAACCAGTTTCTTATTAAAGCTAGCTTCAACAACCTTGATGTCTGGAATGTCTATTATCAGCGACCCTTCAAGAAGGTTCTTCCCCTTTCCCCATCCATTCAACCATTTAGGACGCCGCATAAGCACCAAGTTCTAACATGTCTATTCTCTATAAAACCCCTTCCTGCTGCGATTCAACAGAATCACTTTCAGCGCGCGCTATGCTCTGCAGGATCTTCAGCATACTTAGGTTCGTATCTTTGATCAGCGTGAGAGCTCTAGGCTTTGCAAAATCATCGTCAGCATAAAGAGCTATGTGCCAAGCCCTAGGCAGCACTTGTCGAACTCCTTCGAGAAACTGATGCAATAGGGTGGAATCTTGAAGCTGAACAACCGCAGCGCGCGTTAGACATATAGATATTTTACCCGAGTGCTACTGGTTTTGTCGGTGAACTTTCACCTATTGGTTGACGATTCATAAAAAGCGCAGAAGGTTTCCTCTTCATTCTGTGCTCAAAATCATGTGCTGCGTGAGCACTCTAGTTCCACTATGTTTCCTTTTTTGTAGAAAAAGTTCCTGAAACAACCCCAAAAATGAAAATGACTAACCCAAAAATCCCCAATCCGAGAAAAATCGAACTATGGTCCCAACCAAAATACAAGCCAAAACCGAAGGATGAGACGAGAATTCCCAAGACTTTGATTTTTTCTTGAAGAGATGCCATTTTTGCTTGTTCAGACAAAACCGTCACTCTGAGTAGTAGAAGTGTCAACCAAGTTTCTTAGATTAGTGTTTCGACTGTCGCACCTGAAGATGAGGACTGGATGCAGCGCGTGCTGTGTAGATTCTCGTGGTTCTGAAAGAATATGAACGTCTTAACACAAGCGACATCACAAGAAAGCTTGGTTCAAGCTTTGAACACGTAGCTTCTCGTCTGAAATTGCGCGCGCTTATCCTCTTTTTCCTGATTCACTTTCAAACTACGCGGAAGAATATCAGAAACTTCCTATTGAGCACAAGCACGATTCCACGTTTTATCAAGCGCGGCGGTTCTCGATAGAAGATCTCTCCACAAACGATATTTGACCGAAAAGACTATCTAGAGACGCGCGCGAAATTCGAATGTTAGAGGCGGTGTAAGAAATGAGTGACAAATCGCCTAGCAAAAGTTTAATCGATGAGCTACCAGGCGCAGTGAAAGAGAACCTTTCCTCTGGAGAGGAAGTGATCCGTTACCTAAAAACCTTCGAAGTAGTTGAAAGACCCGACTACATCATACTCACAAACCTCCGCATTGCCTATTTCGATGAGAAACATCTGGGTCGCTATGTCTTCAAGTCCATACCGTTCGAGAAGCTACTCCAAATAAGGGCGCATCGAGGTGCCGTGCTGTGGGGAGAAATCTCCTTCAAGGGCGAGGATGGCACCGTGATTCTATTGGAGAGGGTCGACCACCGCGACCTAGAAGGCTTCATAGACGCCCTAGAAACCGCATATAATAGCATAGCCGTGGAGCCGATATCAATAAAACATGAAAAGGATCTGCTGGGCAAGGCGACATGGGAGTTCAACAAGCCCGCAGAGATGATTGTCAGGCAACGGTCTTCGGATCAGCCCAAGCCATCTGAGGATCCGCTAGATCAGCTAAAAATGAGGTTCATCAGAGGGGAGATATCCGAAGAGGAGTACAAGGCTAAACTCCGTGTACTGCAAGAGAAGTAAACGTGTTCTCATTGCCGTTTGTTCTGCCATAATTCATCTTAGCAACATTGTTGGCGGTCACAGTGTTCGGAAGAAAGAACGTGCCATAGCACGTGCTAAAAGCCATAACTGAGAAGGATTGCAGACATAGCGCGCGCAGTGGCCTGATTCCAAGTTCTATGGCGATGGTGAGGTCTGTCTAAAGAGGAACCCTTCAATGTTGCGATATCACAGAACAACTTACATCTCTATGACTTTTCATGGCGCGAAGAGTATGGAGCGTTCCTGTTCTATTCTGCCAAACTCAGGAATCTGATTTTTAGCAGGTGCATCTGCACACCATATTTTGCATTCAGTCTTCTAATGTCAGGCAAACTGTTGACCTAATCTCAAACACGCACAACAGGAGAGAGAACCTAGAACGCGCGCGTTCTAGAAACGGCGGTAACCCTGAACAGACTTTGCAACCCTCTTTTTTCTTTGTTCACCCCCTAATTGTTCAATCTGTGTGCAGAATGCGCGCAGACTCTAATGATGACAAACCTAAAGAGCGAACACATCTTGATTGGTTATACATACAAAAACAAAGAAAATGAGGGAATATGAGTGTTTGATGTCAGAAGGTTCGTTGAAAACTCCCTTGAGGAAATCAAGACTGTTGTTGGCGAGAAAAGGGTAATCTCTGCCTGTTCTGGAGGCGTCGACAGCACAGTCGCAACATTCTTAGTTCACAAAGCAGTGGGAAAGAATCTGATGGCCGTTTTCATAGATGATGGACTTAGAAGAGAGGGGGAACCCGAGTTTGTGATGAAAACGTTGAGAAGCTTGGGTATTAAAGCGAGGCTTGTTGACGCCAAGAACGAGTTCTTTAATGTTTTTAAAGGGAAGACAGACGCCGAAGAGAAACGGAAGGCTTTCAGAGACATATTCTACAAAGCATTTGGCAAAGTATGCAAGGAGGAGAAGATCGAGTTTGTCACACAGGGAACGATAAAGGCTGATATCATAGAAACCGTGAAGGGAATAAAATCTCAGCACAATGTCCTAGAACAGATCGGTATCAACCCAAAGAGTTATGGTTACAAGATTCTTGAACCATTAAGGGAATTGTTCAAACCAGACGTTAGAAAGGTAGCTCGCGAACTGGGGTTGCCAAAGGAGATCTCTGAGAGAATGCCTTTTCCAGGTCCAGCCTTATCGTTGAGAGTTCTCGGTGAGGTCACCCCTGACAAGATCTCGATCGTGCGGAAGGCCACCGAGATCGTGGAGGAAGAGACCAAAGGGTTAGGGGCTTTTCAAAGTTTTGCCGTGCTTCACAATGATATGGCAACTGGAATCAAAAATGGAAAAAGGGTCTATGGCAATATCGTCACTGTTAGGATCGTGGATTCGGAGGATGCATTGACAGCAAGAGCCAGACACGTTAGTTACGAGATACTTATGAGAATCTCCGAGAGAATAACAAGAGAAATACCTAGTGTCGTAAGGTGCCTCTACGACATAACTGACAAACCGCCTGCGACAATAGAATTCGAGTAGCGCGCGCGCCAATCTTCTGCTACTGCGGTCTGCATACAGTGTGCATACAAACCGGAAGGAGTAGTAGGAGTGAATTAGGACTACTTTCTTTTCCTGAAAAGCCTGACCCCGTCGATTTCTGTGACATATTCAAAGCCACATTCAATCAAAGCATTTGTTTCATCCACGGTCTTAGCAACTTTGCAGACGTAATCATTAGACTCGAAGTTGACCAAGTGAGTGTAGACCAGGGTATTCGACAGTCGTTTATGCCCAAGCAGCCATTGAACGTGCAGAATGTCCTTGGTCTTATGATATTCCATAGTTGCCTTCCAATGCCTGAATGATTTGAAGGCTATAATGTGGATTCTTGAATTTTCAAGTTTGTTTGCTAAGTCGTCTCTTGCTCTTTCATATCTCCATCTGAATCGGTCAAGATTCTGGCTCGCGAATAACCATTCATTCTTTCTTGGGAGTTTCAACAACCGCGACAGTAGGTTGGCACTCACTGGCAGCGTCCTTGAATTGTGGTTCTTGGTGGGGCTTACGGCTACTGTTCTTCTTTCACAGTTGATGTCTATCCATCTGAGTTTCCACACGCTTCGCCGCTGTCCGCACCAGTCTCCTTGAGCAGATGAAGAAATACGCTCAGCTTATCCCGAGTATTCGCAATAAGAGCATCCAAGTCTGATTCGAGCGGCAGGAATATCGGGACATCCACTCTCTTGAATTTAGGTCGAATCCAATGGTAGCCTCTAAATTCACAATAGTAGTCGTAGGCATTTGAGAGCAATTCCTTTCTGGCTTCGCTCGCTGGGTAGCTGCAAATCAGTCCTCTAATCCGTTCTGAGTCTTTAATGTCAGCTATCTTGCTCAGCAACCGCACTCTCTTAGCATAGCTTTCTGCCGTGACTGCCCTGGTCCTGCCTTCACCTAACCAAGTCTGAAACGGTAGTGGGTTAAAGTCAAAGCGGGCGGGGTGGGATTTGAACCCACGATCACCGACTTAGGAGGCCGGTGCTCTATCCGGAGTAGGGGCTTTGCAACACACGACCACCCCCAAACTAATCCGTGCTGAGCTACCCGCCCAATACATCCAACAACTACCAACTATTCAAAACCTCCTCTTATACTTGGAAGGAAAAGGAAAAGCACCAAACACCGTAACAGCTTATGAAAAGAACCTCAAAGCACTAGCACTACGAACAAACCTGAAAGACACTAAAGCCGTAGAACTAACGATAGCCCGATACAAGAAGAAAAACGGCAGACCCATAACAAACAACTACAAAAGCAAACTTTGCGACTGTTACGCCACATACTGCAAATTCTACAAAATCGAATGGGAAAAACCAATCTACACACCCGAACCGACAACCATACAACCGCCAACCCAAGAAAAGGTGCACATGCTCGTAGCATCACCAAAAAGCGACTTATCACTCAAAATAGACATCATACAACAAACAGGACTCAGACCAATCGAAATAACAGGCGAAAAAGGACTCCAAGTAAACAATATACACCCCGATACCAAAACCATAACCGCACGAATCACCAAAGGATGCAACCCAAGACCACCATTACCAATCACGGAAGAACTAAACACACGACTTCAAGACTACATCAGAAAACACAACCTCAAAAACGATGACCTACTATTCAACGGTAACTCGAAGAACTTCGGAAAAGCTTTCAGACGATTAAGAAATCGATTAGCCAAGAAACTCAACGATCAAACCATACACAACATACGACTCTACGATCTCAGACACTACTATTGCACAAAACAACTACACAAAATGCAAAACACCGAAATGGTACGCATTGTAATGGGACACAAACAACTCAACACCACCCAAAAATACATGCACCTACTAAACATCAACAACGGAGAATGGATAGTCGAAGGAACAACAGACAAAAAACGAGCAGAAGAACTACTCCTAGCAAACTTCACCTACCAGCTGACAACACCAGACGGAACAATGCTCTTCAGAAAATCCAAATAGACACGAACCACCCTTTTTCTATTCAATATCATGCATAACCATTATGTCGCGCTCGCATCACGCTTGCGCGCGCTCCCCGTGCGGTCAAAGTTTTGTTCCCCAAAATGGCATTAATATCTTCGGTAGTAAGAACTATTCTGATGCATATGAAACCTCCAAACCTGACGCTTGATAACATGTGCATTATTGACCTTGAGCAAAACCTTGAGCAAAACCGTGAGCATGCTCCTCAAATCAGGAAACTAGTTCAAATGCATCGCAACAAGGCAATCAGCTTACGTGTGGTTGCAACCAGTGCCTCCGAATTGAAGCCAAACAATACTCACCCTCAACATTTCGACGAATTCAAGCAGAGAATGGCACTAATTGGTTTAGGCGATGTTGAGATTCTGCCGACACTCGGTCGCTTTAATTTTTCGTTTTTCGATTACTGTGTTTTTTTTGGCAATCGCTGGCTAGACCAACTTGAGGAGGAAATTCAGGCAGTCTTGTTTGGAGAAGATGAAACGGAGTTTGGTGACTTCTGCAGGAAGCATGGTTATGATAAGAGAAACAAAGAAGCGTGGAACAAGTGGATAAACAGAAAATGTGACGTGCTCACGCTTTGGAGCCACATCTATTTTAATGGAGATGTCTTTGTTACAAATGACAACAACTTCTACAAACAAACCAAAAAACCAAGACTTGTCAAACTGGGGTCTGGCAGAATTCTGGCACCATCAGAAGCTGTCAAAATGCTAGACTGTTAGCGCGCGCGGAGAAAAGTGAATTGCAAATAGGAAAACTCCACCAAATAAGTAAATCATCCCAGCGATTACAGTTGGATGAACATCTTCCAATGCAATTTTGTTCAGAGTCGAACTTATCCCAAACAAGCGCGCGATACTAAAAACTAACTTTATCATGGGAATAGTTAGTGGATGATGCTAACTTTTTTTGAAGGCTGTAAAGCGCTCTCGTTTTACAGAGGAATCTCATGAGATTATGAACCTTTGAAGAAAGAAGGGCGCGAAGCGCCCGCGCCTCTTCTGCTCATCTTCACAAGACCTTCTCTTTTCGCAACCACACAAAATAAATGGAAAAACAGACGACAAACAGAAGTGAACTAGCGATGTTTTGATCTTGGGCACTGAACAGAATTTTCCAAGCAAAAAAGGCCACTCCTTGTAACAGAAGGGCAATGCCCCCTGCTCCCAAGAAAGATATGAAAAAGGCTGATGCAATCGGTCTGACATATTTCTTTAAAATGAGTTCTCTCTTTGCGTAGAATCCAAGGATTCTGCTCTCGGCAAACTTTCCTATCAACAAATAGATCACTAAGAGCACGATATATGTAACTGAGAGAGAAAAGAACGCACTCTCTACCGTGTATCCTGGTGGTGGAACAAGTGGGTTTCCTAGGGCAAATGCTAGATTCCACACAAAGAGATCGAACGCTACGAAAAGGAATAGAATCGACCACAGACGATGTCCCTTACCTAGTTTCACTGCGGCATAATACCTGAATACAACGGACAGAAGTAAGAGCACGACAAAAGCATTCTTCAAACCCAGAGCAACGTTTGACGCGGTAGGAGGATCAAACGGGAAACTAGCCAAGAGGAAGTTTGTAACATCAGGCAAGGGAATCGCCAAGAAAAACAAGAGGAAAGAGAGAACTAATCCGTAAAAAAGCTGATCGTCTAGACCAACACGCGATTCCTTCTCGATTCTTGTCAGTTTTTTTTCAATCTCTTGAAGACGTTCGTCAATGTTCTCATGGTTCACTTCGTCTGATTCGAGCCCTGCATCTGCTTCTTTGACCTTTTTGTTTGGCTTCCTGATTTTTCCTCTGTCTGACATTTCAACTCATAGAACAAGTGTTATGATGATCGAGTTATAAGTTTGCTCGTATTGCGGAAATGCCTGCAGCTCCGCTACTTACTCTTTCAAGGTTCTTTATCTCTTTGTCTTTCGTCCTCAACGCGCCGGCACTGTTTCTTCTTTTTCCTCTTCCACTTGTCGAGTCTCGTTTGATTGATCAGAACGAGTCTAGGCAGTCCTGTAGCATATGGAAAAATGCCAATGATGTCGCCATTCTCTATCCATTTGAGAATCTTGGATCTTTGTTCTTCAGAAATGTCCATCTCGACAAAGGTTTCTAGTGGCGTAGCGAATTGTCGTTTTTCAACGAATTTCTCTTCTTTCTCGGTCAATTTACTCATTCCTAGATTCTTGGGAGTGTGGCTAGTCCGAATTTCCGCAGCTCCTCTTTTGGTGGCAGTCCGTAGTATCTTCTCAATGCTTCTAAGCTCCAATGTCCGAGACTAGCCACTAGACCATAGTTCCAATTTGAAGCTCTCAGCATGTGTTGAGCGAACATGTGTCGCCAGAAATGAAACGGTTTAGGAATTCTCCCAGCTATCTCAGGAATGACGATTCTGTACACTTCTCTCAGAAGCTTGTTGAGTTCTGGAGTCTCTAAACCTGTGAATATCCTTCCTTGCTTTGGTTCTAGTTCCATGAGTTCAACGTACATATCTTCAGGCAGAAGCTTGGTACATTTCGTTTTTGCTTTTCCCTTGATGGACTTCTCAAAGACCGTTATCGTTCTTTCTTCATGGTTGACGAAAGCCCATCGTGCTTCTAGTGAGGCAGTTAGGCGCGATGCGGTCTTATAGCTGAACTTGGAGATGAGATAAGCAGTGTGGTTTCTGTCGTTCAAGTAGTCGAAAATCTCGTAGATTTTCTCCTTGGAAGCGAACAGATCAGCGTATTGGCCTGCATCCTCTTCTAGCCTTCCAGAAATATCCGTACTCAGAACGATGGTTTCTCTTCCGCTCATCAGGAAGTTTCTCAGCATCAGCGCCCATTCTCTCATTCTGAGATTTTTCTTCTTGACTTCAAATAGAAAATCCTTCGCGTCCTGAAGGGTCAGTCTATCGGGATGCTTCAAGCTCCAATCTGAAATCAAAACACCGTCCTGTAGTTCTCCTCGGCAAACACGTTTGAGTAGGTTCACCCATCCTCTAATCGTGGCGTCTTTTGCATTTCTCAAGGTAAGGTCTTGAACCCATTTCTTGACAGAAGACAGCTCTTCAAAATGGCCTCTCTCAAAAATGCTTTCATCAACTACTTGTTTCTCCGTAGGAAGACCTTGAACAACCTCTCTTTCTAGTTGGAATCGTGCTTCTGGATGTCTTTTGAACCACATTGTCACGCTCTCAGATGTTATCTCTTTGTTTCTATGGTTCAAGACAATCTCAGCGAGTTTTGAAGGACTCGTAGTTTTGTAATCTCTAACGAATTGTGGCAAGTCTCTTGAGGCTTTGTATTTCGTGTTTTTTCCTTCCTTTGTTAGTTTGTTAGGTAGTATTGAGTAGGATAAAGTATATATTCGTTACTGAGTCATACAAAATAGATTAAGGAGACTAGCAAGATATGAATGCCGTGAAATCGAAAATAAGCGTCACCGTGGACAAACAGATCGTTGAATGGATGGACAAGCAAGTAGAGACTCAGAGATTCCGAAATAGAAGCCATGCGGTAGAAGTAGCTCTAATGAGATACATCGAAGCCGAAAAGAAAAAATGATGATAGATTCTAAGAGATGGCGATCTCGCGCAGTTCCTCGGCTGCTGCCTGCACTTCATCAGCCAGTTGCTCTTCAAGGTCGTCTAACTCGTCCTCGAGATCAGCGATTTCCGTTTCTAGATCTTCTGTGTCCTCGTCGTCTTCAGCGTCTTCCAACTCTGCCTGCAATCGGTCTAGCTGCTCGCTTTTCTCGTCGATCTCTTCCCTGAGAGCCTTCAGCTCCTCAACGTCCACGCAATACACCTCCGTCAAGCAATTTACTTTAATCTCCGTCTGACCGCACTATACCCGCGCGTGGCTGTTTGATATCCCTTTGAGGCTGCCTTTCGACCGGTTCCAGTGAAGAACAAAGCGTAGATTCCTAGACCGGCCACGGCCAGAACTCCTAACACGATAACTGCTGCGCCTATGTTACTTCCAACGTCTTGAAGGGTTTTTCCAATGTCTTGGGCCGCTTTCGTCGTCGTGTTGACCATCTGGATGTAGACTATGGTCAAGCCAGCGACAATGATCATACCAACCACTATTTCCGGATGTTGACCCAAGTACTGTATAATCTGCTGGATCGCAGTCTGAACGACCTCCCAGAGGCCTGGACTGTTATGTATGGAAGCGTCTTGAACGTCACTCTCAAAATGGATGATAGTCTCGCCTGTAGTGTTGACGCGCCAGATAGGTGGAAGGCCGAAGACATACCCACCTGTAGAACTCTTGATCGTTGTATTGATATCGTCGAATTTGTACCAATGACCCGTAGGCGCCATCTGAGCCGCAAGTGATGCAGGAAAGGCTTTCGCCATATCAGCGATCAGATGACTTTGATAATCAGCGTCGCTTGGAATCTCCCAAAGACCATAGTCATGAGTCCATTTCCATTGGACGTGCACTTCATAGGTGTATGTTTGACCGCTCATGATTTCTACTCTTCTCCGTTATCGGTTTCTTCCTCTTGGTCTTCTTCCTTGTTCTCTTCTGCCTCTTCTGATTCTTCGGAATCTTCTAGTTCAAGGAACTTTTCAAAGGCTTCTAGGTTCTCCATCGCGTACTCAAAAGCAGCTTCAGCAAGTTCGCCCAGATTTAGGCCATCGACATCGACAAGATACTGTTTCATATCCTTGTGCGCGTCTGAAGAGATTTTTACCCATGGCATTCTAAACTGACCTGTAAAGATACCAAGGTTACAATCCACTAAAAAGCAGGATAGAGGTATACCTATACATGCGGCAACTCTTTCAGGACAAAACGTTTGAGAAGAGCGTACTCGCTGATGCCCTCCGTTGCGGCCTTCTTCTTGAACTGCTTGTACTCTTTCTCGTTTAGTGATGTCTGGATGGTCTTCATTGGTTTCTGATAGCCCTCTTGAGGATCATAAATTCGCGGTACTGACCACAATTAATGATTGCATCACACTTTTTGCAGGCATCGTCAACGCTGACGAAATCCTTGGTTTTAGGGCATAGAATGTCTGCAAGCTTCTTTTGCTCTTGAGAAGGCATGAATTCCTCTGTGGTTTTCTTTTCTTCAACAACTCTCTTGATGATTTGCGGATTTGACTCTACCTTCTGAGTTACTCCGTTCTCTTCCATTGGAGTCAAGATGCTATGGATAACAGGTTTGGATTCCATAGCTTTAGTGCTCTTCAACTCAGCGATGTAGTTTAGGGCATACTTCAACTTTTGTCGGAGGTCTTGGTTAGTCTCTCGTAAACCGTCTAGTGTAGTTTCGGATCGTTCCCTTTTCGCATTGTTGATTCTAACGAGTAGGTCTTGAAGTGTCTCATTGGCCTTTTTGATTTTGGCCTTAATTCTTTCTTCCCTTGCCAATGGAACTCTAATTTCAGCATATATTTGGCAAGCCAGACATTCTTGAGCTTTTCTAGTGATTGTTCGTGTGCCTCTCTTACAGTTGATAAAATCAGGGTGTGCAGGGATTAGACTTCTGAACTCGCAACTTTGAAGCGCGATGAACTCGACCTCGGTAGAGAATCCTTTCTCAATACGATCGATGGTTGCCTCGCTGAGTGTTTTCATTCCTTGGGTGCGTTGGTACTCTTCAATCTTTGCTCTCAATTCAGACGGCACTCTAACATCGAGTTTGACGTTGAGACGTTTCTCAGGCTGAAACATTCTCTTTCTCCTTCTGTTTTTTAGAACCCTCACGAATCCATCTTGCTATAGTCGTGTGGTTAATTCCTGTGATCCGTTCTAGCTCTCTAGAGGAAACGCCTCTCTTGTGAGCTTCAATGAATTGAGGGAGCAAATCGTTCTTCTTTGCTTGATAAGTGAGTCGTTCCTCTTCCCTAGTCTGGATGGCAGCTCGTATTTTCTGATTCCACTCGGTCAGGGTCTTCTGCGTACTGCCTAAGAGAACTTGAACAAGATGAGCCATACGACGATCAGAACATTCTAGGAGACTACTGCTATTTATGTTTTGAATGAGTTAGTTTGTTAGTTTTGGGATGGTAAGAAAGTAAGAAATTCCGTAGAATGTTAGCAAAAACAACAGCATTGTTAGTGACGAGCGAAAAATCAATTCCAAATTGATAGCTTCCTGTAAATTGTCGGATTGCACCGTACTAGAGCTATGCTTCATGATACATTCTGTTGGCTAGTGATGTTCCAACGATGGATGTTTGTGTTACAATGAAGTTCAATGTGGTTGACATTGGTCTAATATGCTTGACAGTAATATTATTATGCTTGACTGTCACACGGATATGCTGAACTGCTGCTGAACGACCGTGATGCATCCCTTGAACAGTCTGGGAGACACTTTTGAACGATTTATCCATTCTGGGAGACAACATTTTGGCGTCTGGGAGACACTTTCCAATGCTGTCTAACGCTGTGCTAGATTTCAGAAAGAAGCTCTAATCAACGCGCAATTCTGGGAGACAAAATATCGAAAAAGTGAAATGTTAGTGTGCTGTTAGCTCCGTTCCTAACAAATACCAACAATTCAGCCTTAATTTAGTATCGCGCGCTTCTCCACCCCGCGTTGCACTTACACCGTTATAGAAAAACTTATCCTTGGTGGTTAACCTATTTGGGATCGCTCAGAAGGATGATATCTTGGTTGATTGGGCAAAAGTAGACCCACACGAACTTGAATGGATCGTGAACAGTCTTTATGACAGAATGGGTTTCAAATCTATACTCACTTCTCTGTCTAAAGATGGGGGAGTGGACGTCGTTGCGAATTACTTTAGCGAAGAAACCGAAACCTACGTGAAATATATCATACAGGTCAAGAGATGGAAAGATCCAGTAGGAGTAAGAATTGTTCGCGAATTGCTTGGAGTAAAAGAGGATCAGAAAGCTGACAAAGCCCTAATGGTTTCAATCTCTGGCTACGCGAGAACCAGTATGGAATTCGCCACTCGGCATAACATTCGCCTAGTGGATAAAGATGCTCTTGAGGAAATGTTGCAGAAAGTCCAACTTCTGCGGGTCGATGGTTCTCTTGTCTCACCCTCAGACCCAAACCTTGCTTCTAACCGCAAAAAATCCATTCACAAACTGCTATCGGAATCCAAACCAAAAGGGCTTCTGCGTGATGAGATAATAGATGGGATTTCTTCTCCACGCTTTCGAATCACAGTTAGGAAGGAAATATTGAACCAAGACATTGATGATCTCAGTAGAGGTGGCGAAATAATAGAAGATGATGGAAAATACTATCCAACATTGTCAGAAGATGTACTCTCAATAGTCTCGAAAAACCTCAGCTCAGACATAGGAAACATACGACATGTATTCACAGAGAAAGATATCTACAACCTTCTGGAAGAAAAGTACAAATTACCTTCACCAATAGCAGTCAGATTGGTGCCCATAAAAGAAATCGTAGAACGACTTATTCAAACAGGGAAAATTAACCAAATAGTGGAAGGAGTCTTCATCTCCCCCAGCACCCTCGCAAAAATGAAGGAGTTTGATTGGACAAGGGAATCTTTAAGACAAAACATTCTTGAGCTGACAAACCTCAAAAAAGATGCGCTGGAGAAGACCGTTGAAGAAGTTAGAACCATGAAAGGTCTCCCCTTGGGTGGCGAGACGAAATTTTTCAACAGAAACCTCTTTGAGAAAATGCCATTCATGACAATCGGGTTGCACTTTTGCAAGGATCATGAAGCGGGATACATTATCGGGCGCCTATTTATTCCTCTTTTCATGAATCCTCTCGAGGCGTTGACGGAGAGAGAACTTCAGAATGCCAAAATAAGAAAAATGGAGATTACAACGAGGAGAGAACACAAGTTAGATGGGAAGTCAAACAGAATCCCCCACGGAGCCCATGTAATCTCTACGGGCATTAGTATAGAAACGATCAGAATGTTCGAGGAGAAGGCTAAACAGATATACCAATACGGAAGCAGACTCATAGATTTGCTGACCGAATTTCACATGGACAAAGAACTCCAACTTGGATGCGCGGGCTCAGAACTAGCCATCTTCGCAATGTGTGACTTTGGAAGAGAGGAGAAGTTTGGCAATTGTCTGAATAGACTTCTAGACAAAGCGGAAATACTGCAAAAATTCCTGACTAAAATGTATGAAAAATGTCCTCCCCCGCTCGGATAGTAACAAGGCGCGGGCTATAGTACAACTTAGGATCAGAACGCTTCAAGAACCAACCAACCATCCTCAAACGCAAGTCGAGCGTCTCCGCCGCTCTCCACGCGAATCGAGACTAAGCCACTCGTTCCGCACGCGCTGACAACAAAAACAAAAATTGACTAAAACGCTTCAAGAATCAAACAACCATCCACGCGCGCGCCGTTCGGCTCACTCGCACGTTCCAGACGATAAGCCAAAAAGCCGAAATCACTAAAACATGCCAACAAACACACTAAACCAAACAAATCTAAAGATTCAAAACAACATCAAAAGTCTCTCACGAACAGAACAAATCTAGACGACAGTCTCATTAGAACCAGAGCTAACCGCAACCGCACAAAAAAAGTCGCGCTCGCATCACGCTCGCGCTCCAACCCACAGAACACCAAAACCATTTTAGCAGAAAAAGGACTATTGTCAAATGATAAGGTTGACAGACTCTACACCCTACAAACATTTCGTTGAGAGGGAAGAGGAAACCGTTAAGGTAACTCTTAAAAAACTCAAGCAAGATTTCAAGCTATACGAACGTTGTTTTGACCTCTGTATGGAAACCTTCGACTGCATGGCCAAATCAAGAGAAAGTGAAATAGTCAGCTCCAAAGGGAAAGATGCAACTTTGATTATTCTACCGAGCATCATGCAATCAGTGCAATCAATTCGGCTGTTAATCACTAGAGGATACTACTATGACTCTGCAATAGTCGTGAGAAGTCTTCTGGAGTCGGTAGGTCTTTGCACATATCTTTCGACAGATGATGAAGAAGCAAATCGCTGGGTACATGGAAAACGGATCAAATTAGCTGGTATTCATCTGTTCGATTATGCTTTTGGAAAGAATGACGCTAAGGTGAGAAGATTGTACGGACTTCTATGCAACTATGTCCATAGGAACATTAGAAGTGCAATCTACTTCTATAGAGGAACACATGAGCAAAAAGTGAAAAAAGACGCAAATACGGAAGGAGGCGTTAGTGTGGATCTTCAATTTGTTCCCCAATTTGACAAAAAAGAAGCCACGCTAACTTCTACCTATCCACTATTGGTAGCTCTGATGCTTCAAGAGATATTCAAGGAAGAACTAAAGCCGTACAAAAATATACAAAGCAAAACACATAGACTCTTCAAGCTTTTCAACAGTCTTTAGGCAACACATGCAGCACGCGCTATTTGAAAAGAAAACAAGAGGCAACTAAAAAGCCTCCAAGATTAACCAACCATCCTCAAACACCCAACGCTTCTTACGATAACCCGACAGCTCAACCAAACGCCTAAAGGGAACGGATTCAATTCGGCAACCCTGCTTACGAACACGAACAAACAAACGCACTTTGCTCAAAATTACACCACCGCACGAGAACAAGAGCACGGTAGAACAAGACCTAAATTCAATGCAAGAGCATCATCGCAAGAATCAACATGCTCGCATGGAAGACCGTCAAACGGACAACATTCAACATACTTAGATTTAGACGGCAAACCAGCACGCCGACGTTCAGAGCTACCGCTAACCATATCGACCCCCACTAGCATCCACATAATTAGGCCGACCAGAAGCGTCAAACTCGTCATCTACAAACAACGGAACATAATCCGCACTACCAATGTCCTTCACGATATGACGCTTTCCCATGTGAAAACACCGAGCCATCTCACCGCCACATGCGGCACACAAATTCTCAGTCTTCACCTTCTCAGACTTAAACTTGCAATAGCTAGTTGAACCGAACCAAGTAACCGCGTGAAACCGCCTAAGACCAACCCTAATAGTCGCATGATTCAACAAATACCACGCAGTTCCAACAAGGGTCTTACGCTTACCATGAACCTTGACCAAGTAACCATCCTCTTCACCACACCTATAATTGCGGTCCACAAAACCGCCGCAGCCCTTGAAACAAACCCTCTTACAACCACGACATTTCTCTCTGCCAGCTACGAAACCAAGAGTATGATAATGTGGACTCCACTCCAAACATTTGCGCTCCTTATTTTCCCTAAATCCATGAAAAATCATACAACCGCCCTCAACCGCCCTGTCGAGCAAAGCTTTTCTGCATTTCACTCTCAACACACTCTCAGGCAGATCACGGTCAGCAACTTTCGGAGACACCGTGACATGCTCAACCATACCTAAACCACGCCTTTCTCCCTCCAACACACGACCCGCAATACTATAGGCCTCTCTGACGGACCAGCCGCGATTAAAACAAACTGGACAGGATGGCCTATTGCACCACAAATGATTATGACGAACGACAACCTTGCCGGTACAATCCATTCCACCTGCAAGAACAACATCCTTATGCCCTTCAACATTTTTGCAAACCGAGAAACTAACCGAGCGACCACAAAATTCAGAACTCTTTACGCGCGCGTCCAACAGGTTGATAATTCTCGTGACCCTTGTTATCAGTGGGCAAGTACCAATATTTATTCTCCAAAATAGCGTGATTCAACTGTAAACGCTCAGAAAAAGAACGATTCACAGCCTCAAGAGAAGTCATTTAAACACCCCGGCTCTACGTTGCTTGTCAATTTCATCCATGACTCGCTCATCTTCCTCATCCATCTCACGCATGAATCTCACATAATGAGGACACTTCAAACACCTGCCCATGATTGCGAATTTTGCGTCCTTACGATAGGAACATAAGACATCAAGCAGAAAGCCGCAGGATAACAACTTTTTAGAAGAAGCCATTCCAAGCACCCTTGAAAGGAAAGTGCATTAATTTCACCTTACTTTGATGTCATACTACCTATTACCAACCCATATATAAAATAGTCCAACATAACAATAACAATAAGAAGAAAAAGCATTTGGGCTAACGCCTCTCGCTTCGCTCGACCCAAAGGGCAAATGCAAAGACCCTGCGCTCTTTCAGTCATGAAGTCTTTAACGCACAATGTCATTCAAAAATTTATTGTCTCACTCGCTCTATCGCTCATTCAACATAAATTTTTCGGTTTTCACTCCCCAGAAAACCGTGTCATGCCACAGGCCACACTAAAGAATGAATATCCATGAGATGATAAACATGACCCCGAAAAATCGGAAACTACAAGTAGCCCCTAGAGAACTACACAATGCAATAGAACATGAGAAGGAAGAACAATGACAACCCCGAACACCGAAACACAGGGTAAAACAGAAAAAACCATGGACAACCAACAAGAAACCAAAGAAAAAATACTAAGAGTAATGACCGGTGCTCTATCCGTACTGAGCTACTCGCCCTTTTTGTAAGTTAGAAGGCTCAGATTCTTTAAGACTTTACTGATAATCTGTAGGGTCACACAGTTTGTTAGCGCGTGAGTCTATCAAATAGAGCGCCACGTGTGGTACGTGAGTCTTCAACTATACAACTTGTTACCTTGAACTGCTCAAATTGCCTCCAAGAACCGCTCGCCCAACGACAAGTCAAGAAGTGACCAGATACTTCACGGCTCTCCTTTAAGTATAATCGGAGGCAGAAAGGCTTGTGAAAGGGCTGTTCAACACAGTGAAAAGGCAGTCGAAAAAACTTAACTGCAAGGGGGCATCAAGTCTAATCGCGGCGAGGGTACCCGAGCCAGGTCTAATTAGGCGGCCAGATAATGCCTAGGATAAGGGGGAGGACTTAAGATCCTCTGGCGAAGGCCTCCGTGGGTTCGAATCCCACCCCTCGCACTCATTAAGACTCAGTTCAGGCTTATTGATTCCCAAAGTTTGACGGTACGATATCTAATAACTGGCCCAGAATTGTTCATGAGCCAATCGGAAGATTCATCGAGTTCTATGTTCTGCACCGATATGACTTGTTAACAGTGTCAAAATTAAGGTTGGGGTAACGTTTATCCCAAATAGAAGTAGTCATTTCACGCTGTGAAAGAAGTGCACTCGAACCCCAGAATATTCTTGGGAAAGACTGTTAAAGTGAGAATTGATAGGCCCATTGGTAGCAAACATGAAAGCTTTGATATTCACTATCCTGTTAACTATGGTTACATTCCGGACACAGTGGCTCCAGATGGCGAAGAACTAGATGCTTACGTGCTGGGAGTTCTTGTTCCAATTGAAGAATTCACTGGTAGATGCATTGCTGTGATTCACAGAACAAACGACAATGAAGACAAGCTGGTTGTTGCCCCTGAGAATGTGGAATTCTCTGACGAAGAAATACGAGCTTTGACTAAATTTCCAGAGAGATATTTTGAATCAATAATAATAAGAGAATGAACAACTGCTCCGTCATGACTTCTCTGCACCTTAATTTTTGGTCGGTTGCGGTAAAGTTTTATCCCGCACACAGAGCTCACTTGGATTTGGACTGCTCACGTTTCTTGAAGAAAACGCCTAAGTTGCGAGGAAGATTGTCAAGGTCCTCGACTAGGCTTAGACGTTCTAGTTTTCTAAGTATCGTGGCTGGCACCTTATCATGCGGCACACCCTCCAAGAGCAAAGCAGTTTCCTCCTCGGAGAACTCCTCTTCCTCTCCAAACCACCCTATGAAATCCTTGTTCAGTGGACAGACTCTCTGGCAATGCATACATCCAACCACGCAGTTATGCCAAGAAGCAGCCATCCAGTCTGGAAATGGAACGTCGCCCTTTTTCTCATTATGAAAAACAATGCATCGCTCACCCCGCAAAAGAAAACGATCTGATGAAATCGCACCAGTAGGACAAGCTCGACGACAAAGCTCACATCCCTCACAGCTCTCCATCATCACAGGTTCCCGCCAACCATCTTCCTCGCAACGCAAGTCAGAGTAAACGGCAACAAGCTGAAGAAAGCTCCCAATACCAGAAACGTAGCAGATGTTATTCCTCCCGTACTGACCCAGACCACTTCGAACAGCTAACTGCTTAAGAGGCAGCATAGTTCTCGCGAATGAGAACCCTTTTCTGCCAAGAATCTCAGCTATAACGTTCTCAAACTGCTCTTGTACACCGTCATATGAAGTGTAAGTAGGCGGAACAATGAGAGCCCGTCGATCCCCATTCAACGTGAAAATCGCTCGGGTCTGAGGTCTAGGTATGGCGGCAACAATCACAGACTGTGCTCTTGGCAAGCTCTCAGGAGCCTGAAAACGAAACCAAGCCAAACGTTCTTGAAAGAAAGCATCGTCAAACAAGCCTTTCTTGCGCAAACCATCAAGCTGTTTGTGCAGCAAAGCCACGCGGTCAATGGAAACCAGTCGTGCTTGATAACCACGTCCCCTCAAATCAGCAAGCAGTTCGCCAATAGACTTGTCCATACCAATGACAACGTGTCTGGAAAAATAAGGATAATGGTCTGG
>Ga0315279_10000856_pt1 | contig 55106 bp, 44 predicted proteins | sample YL17G06_20_MG_FD_203694 | JGI IMG/M metagenome (GOLD analysis project Ga0315279, IMG submission 203694) | Sediment microbial communities from Yellowstone Lake, YNP, Wyoming, USA - YL17G06_20 | ecosystem: Environmental > Aquatic > Freshwater > Lake > Sediment | place: USA: Wyoming | collected... | reverse complement strand
GGCCATCCCATCCCTTGGAGCCAAGACAACTCTTTGCGGAACTGGCTTGCCTCCAGGTTGGGGCCATATCGTGTCGACGTTTCTACTTTTCCAGAATGTCGCTTTTCAGAGGGTTTCTACAGAGCACCGCGAGCACAGAGTTCTTATATCAATCGCCTCATGCCAGGCCAGTACAGCGAAACGGCGGGTTTGGATGCCGAAGAAGATTAGCGAACTTCAGAGCGCCGAGCTGAGATTCAGAGCCCTGCTGAACAAACGAGACGAGATCAACGAGCAGGCTGCGGTTTTGAGATCCGAGAGAGACAGTCTGCACGAACGCAAGATGACGCTCCAGGACCAGATGAACGAGGCTCGGAACAAGAGGGACGCGTTCGTCGCAGAGATGAGGGTTCACAAGCATAAGAGAGACGAGCTGCAGGCCAAGGCCAGAGAGCTCATCGATTTCAGGAAGAAGACGAAGGGGAAGCATCCGGGAAGCCTGAAGGAAGAGATCAGGGGAATGGAAGCGGACGCGAAGGAGATGGAGCTCCGCCAACAGACAGTTCCGCTGACGATACCACAAGAGAGGAAGCTGCTGGACGAACTGAAGGCTAAGGTGGCCGAGATAGAGGAAATGAAGAAAGTCCTTGTGGAACAGGAGAAGATCGCGAAGGAGATCCATAGCACGGACAAGAGCATAGACGCGCTCTTCAGGCAGGCCGACAAGGAGCACGTCGAAGTGGTCCGTCTATCCGAAGAGCAGCACAAGGCTCACGGGGAGGCGACTGCCTTCATGAAGGACATCGCTGCTCTGACGGCATCAGCGAACAAGAAGCATCAGGAATTCATGAAACTGAGAGAAGAGGCCGATGCGGCCCACCAGAAAGCCTCCGAGATGCGCGAGAAGATCATCGGGATAAGGAAAGAGAAGCGCATGGAGAAGGCGGACGAGCTGAGAGCAATCAGGGATGTCAACCTCGCCGTCAAGAAGGCGCTTGATGACGTGACCAAGAGAGACAAGGCAGCCGACGAGGCGCTCCAGATACTCCTAAAGAAGGGAAGGATCGAGATTCGCTAGGCTATGTGGCTTCTTTTGTTGCGAAGCTGGCGCCAGACGTCTCGCCCGTAATCTTGCCATCGACAATCGTCATGATCGTGTCCGCGATCTCTCCTATCCGCCTGTCATGCGTGACTATTACGACCGTCTTCTTGTATTCGTCCCTGAGCCGCTTGAGCAGAAGCAGTATCTGATGGCCAGTGACAGTGTCCAGCTCGCCAGTGGGTTCGTCGGCCAGCAGTATCGGAGGGTCGTTCGCGAGAGCGGTCGCCAGACCGATCCTCTGCTGCTCGCCCCCTGACAGCTCGTCCGGCTTGTGGTCCGCTCGCGGCTGCATGTCGACGAGTTTGAGCAGCGAGTCCGTCCGCTCCTTCATATGAGCCGAGCTCTTCCCAGCAAGCCTCATCGGCAGCTCGATGTTCTCCCTCGCAGTCAGGGTGGGGACGAGGTTGAAGAACTGAAATACGATCCCGACCCTCTCGCGCCTGTGCTTCACCAGCTCAGCGTCGCTGAGATCCACCAGATTCATGCCGTCGATATTGACGGAGCCAGCTGTCGGCCTGTCGAGCCCGCCTATTATGTTCAGTAGCGTGGTCTTCCCGCACCCCGACGGACCCATGATCGCGAGCACCTGGCCTTCCTTGATCGTGCAGTCGAGCCCTCTGAGCGCGATGACTTCCGATTTGCCAATCTTGTACACCTTGATCAGATCTTTCACGATTATGTCGCCCAAATCAACCACCTCTGACTCTGAGCACTTCAGCGAGTTTGACTCTGCCTGCCCGGGCAGTTGCCAGGAGCGAGGCAAGGAGGAGGGAGCCTATGGAGACGCCGACCACGATCCATGTGACATAGGTGAACACCATTCTCCTTGGAACCGCCTCGAATGACGCCGTTGTTGATAGTGTGTTGAACAGGTAGGATGTGAGCAGGCCAATGATCGCCCCCACGATGAGGCCAATGGCCATCAAGGTAAGCGATTCGCCCATCAGGATCTTCCTCATCTGTGATCCCGAAGAACCTCTGGCCATGATGCACGCCAGCTCCTGCTCGCGGTCGGTCACGGCGACGAAGATGATCAGGCCGACCCCGACTGACATGATGATGATCGACATCGCATACTCCAGATACAGGAAGTCCGCCAGCGCGCCGAATGCGGGATCGCGCTCGAGCGCAGCAATCTCGTCCTCCATTATATACGCGTTGGCGGTGAGGCCCGCTTCGTCGAATATGCTCTTGGCGGAGCTCGCAACGACCTTTGCATCGGCTCCGCCACCGATATCGATGAAGGCGCCAGCGCTGAAGAACTGCTGAGTTAGGTTCTGTTCAGGGATGAAATCCAACGAGTGAATGCCAATGAAGATCGATGACGATGACAACCCTGGAAGTGCCTTCACGATACCGACGACCAGGACTCTGAAGCTCCACGTGTCGATCGTCTGTGTCCCGTTGGTGAAAGTTGAAATCACAACATGGGCCGACAGGGAGTCGCCGACGATCATGTAGTTCGAATCTGCGAAATTCTTCGTCAGGATGACCGTCCCGTTCTCTTCAAGGCGCTCCAGCATGTCGCTGTCCGAGTGAACGAAGTAGAAATCGGATGGCCTGACTGTTTCAGCGTAGGCAGATGGATCCAATAGCGCCGTGTCGATGTACGAGCCATAGTTGTAGGTATCCATCACAAGATAAGTCCGTTCGAATCTTGCGACATGTTCGGCTCCCGAGATCGTATCCAGCTTCGACAGTTTGCTCAGGTTGACCTGAGAGGTGGAGTCGCCTGGGTATGTTCCTCTGAGGTATGCATCAAGCATCACGTCCGACCCCACCCGGAATTTCACGCGCTCCTTCTCGTACGCCATCGACGATTCCATCGTCACTGAGATGAACAACCCGAAGGCGAGGGCCAGCGAGATTATGACGCACAGGTTGGAGGCCCTCCTCGGATTTCTCACGATGTTCTTCTCAACCAGATAGTGCAGCTCTTTGGTCCATCCCTTGACCAGCCATGTGAACTTCGCATACAGCTTTCTCGAGCCTCGTGTGAGAAGGCGAATGACGCTCAACGACAATAGGAACGGCATCATGGGGAAGGCCAGCGTCCCGAAAACCACGACGGCCCCCAAGATCAGCTGGGTAATCCAGGACCAGCCTTGCCTGCCAATCCAGTCGGTCCCCACAAGGACGCTGGCGACGCTCAGGACTGAGACTGAGAGCAGTATGACATCCGTCCGGGGCTTGTAGTCGACCTGCATGACCATCGGCGAGTAGTGATGCAGTGCTTCCGCGATGTCCGTCTTCGAGACCCTTTTGAAAGGCCTGTAGGACGAAAGGAACATCAGTCCCACCCCGAACAAAACTGCCAATTCGATCGTACTGAAATCGATCTTGATGTCGGTGATGGATGTCTGTCCAGTGGCTCCACCCGAAGTGAATGACAGGGCAACGTCGAGGAGAAATCGGCTCACAAAGACCCCGAGCGCGAGTCCAAGGACCGCCGCGGACGTACCCAGGACAAGAGACTCGAAGATAAGGGAGAAGAAGACCTGTCTGTTGCTCGCTCCTCTAGATTTGAGGATGCCCACTTCCCGTTTCCGCATCGAGACACCGAGATCGACTCCGACCACGGAGAGATACGTTCCCAGGGCGATGACTGGTAGCGAAAGGGCGATGAACAGGAGTTTCATGCCCTCGAGGACTGGGTTGACGTCTGCAAGCTTGTAGAAGAGAGGGCTGACGTCGACATAGTAGCCGTATGTGTAGCCCATGGCATTGAGCCTGTGCTGAATGAACTCGAGATTCTTCAGGGTCCCTCCGATGTTCGCGAGGTTGATGACTTGGTCACGGTCTATCCATATGAGGTAGCTCAGCTGAGGCTGGTAATAGTCACTCCAAAACGAAGCGACAGATGAGTTCACGACGGAGCCATAGGATGCGATGCCGAAAACGATGGGGGTGCCCCCCCGGTCATTCAGAACGACCGTCCGGTTGTCGAAGCTAGAGCCAAAGTAGATGTCCTCGTTCTCCTCCCTTTCCTGGGTCCAAATCTGGGACACGACGAACGTCGCGTTCAGATATGTGACGTTGGAGACCCACGTGTAGTTCAAGTAGTCGTAGTATCCGGAGTCCTTCTGAATCGAGCACGTTATGTCGTCCCCGATGCTGACTGACAGGTCATCAGTCACAGCCTTCGGCAGTGCCACAGTGCCAGGCTCTGGAACCACGCCGTCTATCTTGCTCACTTCAAGGAATCGAGCGCTGTCCTCTGGAACGAATGCATAATAGGCAGATCCATAGGCGTTCTGGTAGACAGAACCTGTGGAATTGACGATTGCCAGCCCATCGAACACAATGAATGGCATCGCCTCCTCGACATTCTTAACAGACTCAATCGCAGCCAGCGCTGCGTTCCGCTGAGTCTCGTCAGGCATGGAGTTGTACGTGCTCACGGTCGCCGTGAAATCGACATCGACCGAGCTGATGGCCGACCTGAGGATGCCGTAGGCTGAGGAATCGACTGCGATCGAGGACCCCGCTATGAGGGCGATGGCGAGCACGATCCCGACTATGGCGAAAAGCGACCTCCTCCTGTTCCTGAGGATCGACTCGAATGAATACCTCACGAATGAAAGGAGCCCCACGGACCTTCCTCCTGGGCGTCTCGAATGCCAACTCGCTATACAAACGTTTCCGGCTTCGAGACACCGGCGGAGTCACAAACGAGCTCACTTCTTGGGTCTGCGCCTGAACACGAGCACCGACGCGGTCGGCTCGACGGTAACAACTGCGCGCTTTGACGATTGCTTCTCCTCAGGCTCTTTCGGTTTCTTCGGCTTTGACCGCCTTCCCCGCCTCCCGCGCGGCCACCGACCTGCCTCCTCCTTCGGTTTGGCTGCCTCGTCCGCGGGCGCGGGTTGGGCTCCCTCCGTCTGGGCCGGGGTTTCTTCCAAGCCCCCCTTGAAGACAGCACCACATTTCGGGCAGGAATCCGCAGAGAACTGGACGTCCTCGCCGCAGATCGGACAGTCGAAGGAAGCTGTTTCGAAAGGGAGATCGCATCGGGGACACTTCGACTCCGATCCCGTCAACGGCTGCCCACAGCCCGGGCATTTGATCTGCACCAGCTGGGCTTTCGCGCCAGGGCGCACTGCGTACATTCCCTTCGGTTTTGTCTCGGCTTCGTCCACGGGCTTCAGCTGGGGTTCCGGAGGCCTTTCTGGTGCCTTGCCTCGAGACACGTACAGCTGTTGCTTCCCATGCATCTTGAAGTGTACGTGCTCGGTCTCCATGAGGAGAGCCAATGGAAGGATGAGGTCTCTCTCCCTCAGGCTCGTAGCTTCCTTGAGCGACTCCAGGGTTGCGCCGTGCGGCTCTTCGGTGGCTTTCAGTATCGCCTGGACTGCCGAGTTGATATCTATGTGCTCTTTGCCGGGGATCACCTGAAGCTCCGTCTTCTGCTCGACGACGTTCCTGAGGAACTCCTTGGAACGTTTCACGAAATTGGCCGGGTCCTGGTCGAGCATCTGCTTCAGCTGGCTCGTATCCAGTCCAAGCTGCTCCCATCCAGCGATCTGGTCCATGCACATGCTCCTGAAGAACTCTTTGTGTATGCCCTGGGATGCTTGCTCGCTCTTCGGCCTGAGGTTGAGCGCGGCTTGATAGTGCTGAAGCGCATCGCTGCTGTGCCCGAGTTTGGAGGAGAGGCGCGCAGCGTTCAGGTGGGCGTCGAACGGGTCCTGCTTATAGCCTATGGCTTTGTCGAAGCAGATGAGCGCATCCTCGTACATCTTCAGCGTCTGGTAAACCGCGCCCTTGTTGTTCCAAGCAAATCCGTTGGTCGGATCGACTTTGAGCGCCTCGTCGAACGCCTTCAATGCCGCCTCCTGCTTTCCATCGAAGGCGTACATGTTGCCCATGTGACACCACGAGGTGCTGTCTTTCGGATCGATCTTGAGTGCGGTGTCGTAGTGTACCATGGCTTTCTGGTACTCCTTCATGCGGTACAAGGCGTCCGCCTTGAGGCTCCACGGAAGCGCGAATCTGTCCTCGATACCGACCCTGGAGCATTGCCGTATCGCCGCCTCGGACTGCTTCAAGGCACCAGCGTAGTCGCCCTGCTCTATGAGGGTATTCGCGGTCCTCAGCCTTCTCCACAAGAAGAGGTAGACGCGCTCGCGCCAGACATACATCACGAGAGGAAGGAACGAGAATGTTATGCCTATGAACGCGAGCGTTCTATCGTAACGTGAATAGTTTCCTGAGGCGACAATCCCGATCTGCTCATGGAATGCGAGCAGGAATATTGCCATGGCACCGATGAGCCATGCGCCGACGAAGCCGTCCCTCGTCTCAATCATCTGTATCGCGACAAGTGCGAAGGACATACCGGAGACCAGAAGGACGAGGTTGAGGAAACTGAACAGATAGTCAGTGCTAGTGGCGTATCCGAAGGCCTCGTGCACAGGAACGAGCACCATAATCACGACGCCGGTGCTGTATAGCATCAGCCGGAAGGTCTCCTTCGTCTCGTAACCCCGTCCGCCCAGCAGCACCAACAGGAACCCGTAGAGCAGCGTGACGCTGAGAAGTATGGCCCATCCCTCAAGTGACTTCCCCCAGTAGACGAGCGCAAAACCGCTGAGGGAGAACATCGCGAATCCAAGAATGCCCAGGATGGGTCTGGGGATAGGCAGCGTGTACTCGACCTCCCCGTTCGTCTTCGAGGAGAGAAGCAACACCATTCCCAGAAAGACGAACGCGCCGGAGACTGTGAACACATAGGTGTTGTAGACGTCCCAACTTCCGTACCAGATCCTCTGGCTCACGAAGAACTCCAGCGAGACCGCAACAATGACCGAGGCGTACAGCAGGAGCACGAACAACCTCGGACTGCCTACCAAAGGTACGAACGGTTTCTCAGCTTCTGACTGCTCGCCGAAAGTCCTTAGGATGTTGGAAATCGAGAGGCCATTGGCGGCGGGAGGACTCGAACCCGATTCTCTTTCTGCAGCCATATCGTGCATCACCTCTAGTCATCGCTCGATTTTTTTGCGCTCTTCGCCCTGCGAATGGCAATCAGTAGTATTGGTACTATCGCTACGGGCAGAATCAGGTCCCCGAACTCAGGGATCGGGGTCTGGCTGTCATTGACTTTGCCAGGCGTAGGTGTCATGAAAGCCCAGTCGCTGTACGGGGCGGACCCGAGCCTGCCATAGCTTTTGTCCTGCCACTCAGGACACGTCACGTTGTCTATGATTGTACCCGATGCGTCGGTCAGCCGATATTCTGTGGACTTCGCGAAATTCAACAAGGGCGATTGATAGAATGCCCCTGGCTGAATCGCGACCGAGGGCCAGGTGTAGACCAGGACCCAGGTGCCAGCTTCGCGTGCATATAGCATCCATCCGAGTATGTTGACCTCAGTCGTGCCAGTGTTGTACAGTTCAATCCAGTCGTTATTACCAGCGGCCGCCCTGCTATAGACCTCATTTATCAATATGCCTGGATAGGCCCTCAATCCCGGTACAATCCCCGCGGGAAGCGGCAAAGCGACATCGTCCTGACGGCCGCTCCAGTCCTGCGCGAACATAGTCATTGAGTATGTCTCGCCCGGTATCAGTCCGAGCGTTGCGTAGGAAGAGCTCAACTCCAGCTCGTAAGAGTCAATCGCCGCCTCCACTGGCCCAATCTCAACCCAGCCGCCATATGCGTACCTATAGGCAAGGCTGGACAGAATCGAATTGTCCTTGCCAACGACAGCGATGGAGACTTCTGAGCCACCGACATAATAGCCAGTGCTTTGGTTGTTGTCGGTGTCGATGAATACGAATGCGAAATCCGCTCCGAACATTTGCTCGGTTATGTGCGTGACGTTCTGTGCTGGTGGGCCCGGCGTCACGAATCTCACCAAGCTAGCTGGAACGCTGGATCCCCCTAGCATCGTGCCGTTGACGGACATATAGAACGAGGCGGTCTCAAGGGTGGACGCTGCCTTGACCACCGATATATCCACATCGCCGCTTGAGTAGTCCCCGGCCTTGCTGGAGTAGGCATCATTCAGGCTGTCGCGTATAGGCGCTCTCTGATTCCAGTCGCCGAATGCCCCGTCGACCACTATCCTGCTGGGGACGTTCCCGACGTAGGCGACTTTCGAACCCGTCTGGACCGAGTGCACCACCCAAGTCACGTTTCGATCGACGAAGAGCGCACCTGTCGAGTTGAGTTGCATGCCGAAGGAGCCTTCAGAAACCGATGACGGAAGAGTTGCCAGGATATCGACGACCCGCTTTGTCTCGCCAACGACAATGGGCGTATCAAATCGCAAGAGCTCTTGATCAGAGGCGCCAAGCGCATTTTGGCCCTCCACTGCACGTATCGAAGTCGGAGTGATGTTTCCGAGGAAATCGAATTTCAGGCCCTGGACAACGGCCTGAGGACCTTTGACGGACAGTTCGACAGTGAGTGTACGCAGGTCTGGAGCGATGGGGAGGACTGAGGGCATGTTGAGGTTCTCGACGACCTCGAGTGCGGAACCCTTGGTCCGGAAATTCACGTCGGACCAATCGTTCGTGATGTTCGTGTGTTTGGCGCAGATCGCGATCACCGAATTGTCATCGAGCGGGATCGAGCTCCCGATCTCCATCTCTCCACCGTATGATGCGACGGGCGCATTCGATACTAACTCAAAACCTGAGAAATCGAGCCTGTCCGCATCAGTCCAGAACGCGTAGGAGTTCGAAGTGATCGCACTGCCATTCCACCCCACCACGGAAACGAGTGCGTCCGCTCCTAGGCCGCGCACTGAGTACCCGGTCAACGGGTTGTTGTCCCTATCGATGAAGATGTAGAACCCATCCGCGCCGTTGTCTCTTCCTTGGAGTACCTGGCCTTCGGTGGCTATGTAGAAGAAGCTGCCGCGATAGTCGTACTTCACGGCGTATGCGGTCAAGGCTATGTCTGGATTGGAGGAGTCGGGCGCTTGTCTGTAGACCTGTGCCTTCAACCAGTCCATGAAGTAGCCATCTATCTGGATTGTGTTCTTCGGGAAGGCATACACAAGAGCGTAGGGAATTGCGACGATGATCACCACGAGGACGACGATGACCAGGAGCTTCTTGGTCAGGTCCGCCCTCGCACCAGGTATCCGTCTCTGCTGGTACGATAGCCTGAAGCCGTTGACCGCGCCGGACCCATTCACGAAACCGTTCGTGACGCCGTTTGTTTTCGAGCTGCCGTTGGTGAGCCCTCTCGTCAGACCGTTGATCGCACCATTGAGGATTCCGTTCGTGCGGCCGTTCGTGCGTCCATTTGTTCTTCCGTTGGTGCGACCGTTCGTTCGGCCGTTTGTCCTTCCATTGGTCCGACCATTCGTGCGACCGTTGGTTCTGCCGTTCGTTCGCCCATTGGTGCGGCCATTTGTCATTCCGCCGCCAACACAGCTCGTCGTCCGACCGAGCCCGTTGACCTTGCCTTTGGAGGAATCAGAACTCGAGAAGTGAAGGCCGTTGGTAAAACCCTTCGGGTCTAAGACAGCGTCTGCTCTGTCCCTCGCGGGATATCTGCTCTTGGGCACGATCCTTCCTCTCTGCTCGCATGGCCCTGGCACCGCTCTTGGGGAGGCTTTCCCCCCTTTAGCGCTATTTCAGCCCTGTTGGTACACGGACCGCCACCAAAAGCACGGTAGCCCTACTAGCGCATGCTCATTCGTGTATATGAATATCATTCGTGACGTTGGCTATAATACCCTTTCTCCTGAAGCTTCAAATCGAGAAAACATGTCTAGCGAACATCTTTATATCAAAAGAGCCAGCGCGAGAGCCCGTCCGTGGCCGAGCTTCTGCTAATGCACATTGATTGCTCGCGCAGAATGGTCAAAAGTGAGAGGGAAATGGTTTGGCGATATCCATCAGTGCGGATACCTAGATAATGTCGGCTACCGCCCAGTCTCCGAAAGCAAGCATCGCGAGGCTGTTCGTCTCGAGCATGGTCTCAACCGTGATGACATCACCGATCGAGTAGTGCGCTGACAGGTTTGTTGCAGACGAGACCGTTATCGAGAACAGGCCGTGATCTATGTGTAGCCAGCTGCCGTCTCCGGCAATGGGAACATAGAAGGTCGTGCCCGGGCCCTGATAGGCGTCGCTCCACTTGTCGCCCATATAGATGAACCACAAGGTCGTTATGTACACTGATGTCTGGCTGACTGTCGTCTTGCGGTAGGTCATGTCCACAATCTGGTCGCTGACGGTCTTCTTGTCACCAGAGTGCCACCCAGCGGGCATCTCAAGACGCTGGTCGTGGTTCGCATCTCCCGTATACTCGAGCTTGTCGAACAGAGCGGTGAAGCCGCCTGCCCTCCGCAAGCCGCCGCCCGCAGCGACCACGACGAACGCCACCACTAGGGCGGCGACGACCACAAGCGTGACCATTATCGCTATGATTTTCTTGTCCATCCTGTTTCACTCCTTCTCATTGTATTGGTGCTTGCAGAAGAGGGGGATTGCGCTGTGCGAAGAACGCACGGCTGAAGCTGACCCATCCCTTCGGCTTTCGCTCTCAATATATCGAGGAATGAGTATATAATTGTTTGGTCAGCCACGCAAAGGCCGACTGGCCAACTCGTCGTCAGAACCCGTTCCAAGTCATAGACTTGGAAAGGCCGATTCCAATCCGATGAAAAATGGCTCTCGTGCTCCCATCGAACCCCTGAGCGTTCTCAGACCTCCTCCCCCACCACACGGAACGGTCTGGTCTGGATCGACGGCGCTAGGGACTCGCAGTTGCGCGCATGATGTTTCAACTATCGCTATGAGAGAACAGAAGGAATGGGTTTGGAGGGGTTTTGCGAGCTTCAAGCAGCTGCGTGCTTCGCCGTCATCTTCTGGCCCATGAACATGACCAGGATGCCAACGATCAGGATGCCGACGAATGCTCCACCGACACCGACGCTCGAATCCTCGAGGGCCGAGTTGATCGGGTTCCAGAGCATGATGAGCACGAGAGCGATGATTCCGAACAGGAACAGCGACAGCGACACGCCTGGAAGCTGGCGCGGCAGCTTCTTTCCAGCGCTCAGAGCTTTCTTCACCAGCATGAACACGAGCAGTCCGACCAGGATGATGACTGCCGGGATGGCGACGAACAAACCAAGGTTGGATTCGATGGGCGGGACCCATGTCCAGTACCAGTCTATCATGAAGGCGATCTGCGAGCCCAGGATTCCGAGTATTATGAGCGCGACCCCGATGACCCTCAGATCCGCGATGTTCGAAGGGGCTCGGATCTCGGCGAGGGCTTCCTCCTCAGCGACCGCCGCCGGTGTCTCCTCCTCGAATACGGGTTCGCTCTCCGCGGGCTTGGATTTGATGGGGACAACCTTCTCCTCGACCTCTATGACCTCTTCGACTTCCTCTTCCTCGAACTCAGCGCCGCAATAGGGGCACGATGCGATATCGAGGCCGACCGATTTTCCGCAGACAGGGCACTCAGCGGTTTCGCCCTCTTTCTCAGGGGCTTCCTTCGTGGGCGCGCCCTCATCCTCTTCGAACTCCGCGCCGCAGTGGGGACACGAGGGCACGTTCAGGCCGACGGGCTTGCCGCAGACGGGACACGTTACCTCCTCCTCTTCCTCCTCGAAGACTTCCTTTTTCTTGGCCATCTCAGCACCTACCCAATTGAACAGCAGGAATCACAACAATTCCGGAGCTGGAGTTCAAGATTGGGTTGACCCTTTAAGAACGTTACTACCGAGAACCGCCCCAGATGAGAATTCAAGAACGAAAAAGGCTCTTGGCCATATGGACTCAAACCAGTACTGACTCGACACTGACTGTATCCCCACGCGCTCCACAAACACATATACCCCTGAATTGTTTCTACCGACGGATGAAGAAACCATCGAATTCCGAACCTGACTCGTTGGCGAGATTCGTCAAATTCCTCGAGACTCAGAACGGCCAGAGAGTCGGGATATGCGCTTTCTCTATCGTTGCAACTCTTGTTCTTCTGACCCTTCCTGGAGGTATACTGGCATACGTCTTCGGAATCCCTTTCATGTTCTTCATCCCTGGCTTCGCTATTGTCAGGATGTTCTTCTGGAATGGCAATACCATTGAGGCGAGATTCGTGCTGAGCCTGGGCATCAGCATAGTCGTTGTGGTATTGCTCGGCCTGCTACTTGTCCTGACTCCGATAGGATTGAACCAGAACACAACAAGAGCATCACTCATAGTATTCGCATTGGCAGCAGTCGCTTCTGAGACTTTCTGGCTGAGAGCAGACAGAGGAGTGTCGGATAAGCAAGCACCTAAGAGAGCTGGCAAGCCTATGGCGATGGACCTAGTCGTGATCGCAATGCTCGCGACTGCTCTGGTCGTCTCCGCGATCTCCCTGGGTTTGATTGTCACAGCGAAATATCCGTCGAGGACATATTTCGCGGTGACCGATGCGTCCGGGCACGTTCTGGAAAATACAACTCTGGTCGAGGGTACCAACCTCACGCTCGTAGTGCACATCAAGAATGGCGAAGACGGTCAGAGGGACTTCACTCTGGTCTCCTACAAGCTCATTTCCGGATCATATACGGCACAGAATTTCAGTCGCACGCTCAACAAGAACGAGCTGTGGGATCAGGTCATTTCGTTCAACCTTACTCCTGCGGGCCATCAGAGTGTTAACTTCGACCTGTATATCCAGAAGGGATCAGAGCTGCCGTATCATTATGGGAATCTCCACATTTGGTTGGTTGTCAATCCGGCTGGGACCTAGTCCTTCAAGGTCTCGTCTGCACCCGCCGATTCCATGGTCCCTTCGTCGGATCCCTTGATCACATGAATCGCTGTCTCACGAATTGCCGCGGTTGTAGATGCTAGCGCGCCTACGACGCTGATCACCACCGTGCTTGGGATGAGCAACACCAAAAGGCCAGAATCAAATTCCAGAGAGAACTCGTGTCCGAACAGGAAGAACAGGTTCGAGCGCGAAAGCTGATCAGCAACAATGATTCCGAATGCGACACCAATGGCTGCGCCGGCAAGGGCAGTGTCGAGCGCCTGCGGAAGCACGAGATTCCTGATGGCGGACGGAGATGCCCCTATCGTCTTGAGCACTCCGAGCCTTCGGCGGCCTTCTCTGATCTCCTTCGAGAAGACCGATGTCACCGCGAGCGCTGCCAACAGAGCCGAGATGGCACCGATGGCGAACAACGCGACCGCGATATTGCCTTGGGATATCTTCGCGGCCTGATAGATCGGAATGGAGGCCGAAGATGACAGTGTGCTCGACCCGCTGTATCGTATCACGAACTGCACCAAGTCGGGATTATCCGCGAACCAAGGGCGAACGAGCAGCTGCCTGGCGAATGGCCCGACCTGAAGCGTCCGAGCCCCAATCGAGAAGCCGTCCATGGAGAATGAGAGCGTCTCGGACGACATGCCCGAAAGGTTGACCGTGAGAACGAGAGCAGGGGAGTTGTCCACATACACGACCACGTCTTGCGTCCCCGCCACTGTTCCGTCGTTCTCGATAACCACGATCCCTCTGACTTCATCTGACGATCTTATCTCGACCGGGGTGATGGAAAATGATACGATCGTCGGAACGAACGCATGTGGGAACCGAGCAGGATCCAAGACCTCGATGGACGCGAGGCCATCCGAGAACCCGACAAGTTCGGCAGTTGTGTCGAAAACACCAGTCTCGTTTGCGATGAACATCGCTCTACCCTCGATGTCGACAGTCGCGACTTGCGAATCGTAGCTCACATGTGCTGTCGTGGCGGGTCTGCCGTCGAACTTCGTGACTGTCAAGTTGAACGTCTGTCCGAGCATCACCTTCGCGGGAGCGGCAACTTCGAGGTATGGCTCGACCACCGAATAGTTGACCCATAGTCTCACGGGGAGGTCGCCCGCGACTGCGACCTCCACGCTATGGAAGCCAGTCACTTCGGAAACGAACTCCTGATTGATCGTCTTGGATTCGGAAGCGTTCAGGTCGGCCGCCATCTCCGCAACCATCTCACCCTGCTCCGAGAATATGACAGACGCTGTACCCGACTTCGCACCCCAGTTCCGGACATCGACGCTCACCGTCAAAGGCTCACCCTTTGCGACCTGCGCGTTGGAAACGCGGAGGTCCAGCAACGCGAACCTCGCGGCCTTCGGAGACAATACATCAGAAAGCCATCCTGGGTCCGAGGTGGAGACTCTGATGATAGAAACATCACCATCGGCCATGCCAGTCAATTGCCTTGCAGCGTCGAGAGAAGCCAGAAGCTCGTCGTCGAGGGGCGAGTCGCTCCGGAACCAGCCGACAATTCTCAGGAACTGGATCTTGACATTGTAGCTGCCGACCACAGGCATCGTATATGGAAGACGGATTCCCAGACGTTCGAGAAGTCTTTCCCCGACAAGAGCGCTATCAATTCCGCCTGCGGATTCTCCGGGACTCAGTACAAATTCGGAGAGGGTCGGGCCCGTCTCGTTCAGCCTCGTCAAGTTGACTCCTCTCAGCACAAAAGGCTGGCCGTTCCACGATGAGAAGGAGAATATCTCAGGGCTGGCTCCAGTGATGTTCTCCAGCGCGTCGAGAGACGGCAGCATGTCGACGCTGACCCGGCTGGAGAATATCGTCGGGGCGTTCGCGTCGGATATGACGAAGCACTCTCCGGCGGCGAACGCTGCGGGCGCGGATCTCAGCCCGGAGAGAACCGATATCGTCGTGGTGAATATCATGATAGACAAGGTGATGACGATGATGACTCTCGGACGGATCAGGAGAATGGCGCCACCTCCTTGAGATCCTCAACAGGAGACGACAGGGTCATCTTTAGGGACGGGACAAGGGCGCCTGCCACTCCCGCGCCCACCGTCACGATGAAGGACAGAAGCAGCAAGGATTCGCTCGCCTTGATCACGAACACCGATGTGAACATGGACGAGGCGACTGTCGAGACTCCATACGACAAGACGATCCCCAGCGCCAGCCCGAGCAGCCCTCCCCAAGCGCTGATGATCAGTGCGCTGGCCAGCAGGTAGGACAGTATCCGCCATCTTCCGGCACCTACGGTCTTGATGATCCCGATATCATGTCTCCGGTCGGCAGTTTCCGTCCCGAGGAAGCTGTATGCAAGGACGGCGATGACGAACACTGAGGGGATGAGTGCCCAGTTGGCATCATGTTCTATCTCTCGGACACCCGAATCCAGGAACTCGATGATTCCGATCATGGGCTGAAGCGAGAACCCTCGAGACTGCAAGTATGCGCTTCCAGACGAACCCGGATCCCTGAGAATGATGAAATTGAATTCCCCTGGTTCCCCCGTCAGGTTGCCCAGCAGTCCAAGGCTCCCCAACATCCAATTCGACGGGAAAATCGATGAGGAGAAGAACCCGCTGACGTTCGCGTTCACGACGCCCTGGGCTTCGAGCACGATGTGCCCCCAGAAAGGAGAGTCCTGACCTCTGAGCAACTCGTTTCCGTATCCGATATGTGATTCTGGAAGAATCGCATGCGGGTCGTCAACCGCAAAGATGCTTGCTGAATCCCCCTCTGGGACTGTTCGGGCGCTGGAGAACACGCCGAATGCGGATTGCTGGGAGATCTCTGAGACGGACTGTTGATCGAAGAACTCCAAACCCACGGAGCTCGGCTTCGTTGCGAGATAGTACTCTGCAGTGAAATTGTCCTTCAACGTGTCCATCGAGGTTCTCAGACCGCCGACCACCGAGAAGCTGGCGACAATGAACATGGTGCAGAGGGCGATGCCCAGACTCGTAGACCTCGCGCGAGGTCCGAATTTGAATAGTGGGAGAGAACGCATCTAAGCCCGCCGGAAAATGGCGTGCGACACGATATATAGATTCGCTGAAGAGTCGCCTCAGCTGACAGAATCCGCGACCAGCGACACGAGTTCTGCCACATCCATCTTGATGCCCGCGACCTTCGCCCCTCCCGTGAGGTTCGTCACGCAGAATGGGCAGGACGACACGAGCATCTCAGCGCCGACGTCAAAGGCCTCTTTGACTCTGATGGATGCGATGTACTCCGCGCGATCGTTGAACTGGATCTTGTAGCCTCCACCTGCGCCGCAGCATTGCGAGTTGCGCCTGTTGTGCGGGAGTTCCAGAAAAGTTGATTTGGGAAATGCTTTGAGTATTCTTCTGGGCTCCTCGAAAATCCCGTTATGGCGGCCGATATGGCAAGGATCGTGATATGCGACCCTCTTCGGCAAGGGTTTCTTCAGGACAAGCTCCTTGTCTACGATGAGTCTGTCGATGAACTCCGTCAGGTGGAACAGCTTGAAATCCAACTTCCCAGCGTAGATCGGGTAGTTGTGCTTCAGCGTCATGTAACAGCCCGCGCATGCCGTGACGACCGTGCTCGCATTCCTCTTCTCGAACTCTCTGAGGTTGTGTTTGACCAGGCCGTCCTTCTCGTCGGTCACGATATCTGTCTGTCCGGTCCGAATGAGAGGAGAACCGCAGCACCATTCGTCCTTTCCCAGGACATCATATTCGATGCCAGCCGCATCCAGAACGCGGGTTGCATCCTGAGCAATCTTCTGCTGGCGATAGCTCGCCGTGCAGCCAGTGAAGTAAAGCACGTCTGGGTTCTTGGAACGTTTCGCCGACTTGGGTACCCAGTCCTCCCTGGTCTCGTGCGGTTCGTCGTACGGGTTGTGCTTTGCGATCACCCTCGTCCTCAGCGTCTTGTGTCGGTCGAGCGGGCCGGCGCCGTTCTTCACGAACCACTCCTTGAGCTGCTCCCAGCGATCGTTGAACTTGATGCCCGCATGACAGACATCCTGGCAGTAGCCGCACGCAGTGCAGTTGTATACTCTCTCAACGAACTCGGGAGTGATCTTCGCGCCGCGTCCGGTGAGCCTGTCGAACGTTCCCGGGTGCGCATATCTCTTCAGGTGATACATCTTCCCGCGCACGCGCCAGGATTCGAAACCTCTGTCAACGTTCAGCTGGATAGGGCACACGAAGTTGCAGTATCCGCACTGTAGGCAAGCGTGAATATCCTTCTCGACATCGGCAGGAAGGCGCGGTTCCAGCATGAACTCTCCTCAGCTTGAGAGGTTCTGACGCACTCGCGAAATATAACAGTTCTCCCGATTGACTAGACTTCGTCGCAAAGATTCATCTAGGACATCAACGTTTGGCCAAAGCAGAGGCATTGTTTTCGCGTTTCCAGCCTGCCAATCCAGGAAACGGGACAGAGGTGGCTGGAGTCATGTCCGCAGACAAGTTGACGGAGAAGACGAAAGAGTGGATGGAGCTCCTTCACCCATATCTCAGGGAGCATCGGACCAAGGCGCACATGTTCTCGCCCAAGGCCTCCGCGCTCCTCGTCATCGACATGCAGCGGTGTTTTCTCGAAAGGGAATCACACGCATTCCTTCCTACTTCGGAATTGATCCTCGGCAACGTCGAGAGTCTCGTTGCCAAATATCGCGCCAAGTCGCTGCCTATCATATTCACGAGACATGCGACCCTCCCAGACGAGGACCTTGGCGCGATGGGCAGATGGTGGGGCGACAGAATCCGAAACGAGGATCCAATGTCGCACATCGTCCCCTCGCTAAGACCGACGGACGGCGAGGTCGTGCTGCGCAAGTCGAAGTACAACGCTTTCGCAGGGACTGACCTCGAGACCGAGCTAAGGCAACTGGGAGTGAAGCAGCTCCTGATCACTGGCGTGATGACCCATCTATGCTGCGAGACGACCGCGCGTGAGGCGTTCACGCGGGACTTCGATGTCTTTGTCGTCATCGACGGAATGACTTCGAGGTCTGAGGATCTCCATGTCTCGTCCCTGAAGACGCTGGTGGACGGCTTCGCGATCCCTGTGACGACTGAGGAGGCGCTCCGATGGCTGAGGTGAAGAGCGCGGTGATCGTCGGGGCAGGGCCTGCGGGGATGGCTGCGGCGATCTACCTGCAGCGTGCTGGCCTGGCCCCTCTGATTCTGGAGAAAGATACACCGGGAGGCCTGCTAAGGAACGCCAACCTCGTTGAGAACTATCCGGGTTTCACGCGCGGGATAAGGGGGGAAGAGCTGGCTGCGCGGTTCGTGGAGCAGATGAAGAGCCTCGGCATCGAGGTGAAGAAGGATTCTGCGAAGAAGGTGAAGTTGACCGGAGACATCTTCAAGACCGAAACTGAATCGGCCGAACTTGCGTCTCGTGCTGTGATCATCGCCTCCGGGACCCGGCCGAGGGTCCCCCGGATCCCAGGTGTCGAAGGACTTCAAGGAAAAAAGGTTTTCTCAGACATAGTTTCAATGCATATTCCTGAAAATAAAGACAATCATTATCTTGTCCTCGGAGGGGGTGATGCGGTGTTCGATTACGCCCTCAACCTCTGCGGGCGGGGGCATCGGGCGACCATCGTTTCGCGCTCTCAGCCTCAATGTCTTCCGCTTCTTAGGGAAAGGGCGGCTGCGAATGGGATTGCAGTCAGAGAAGGCATCCTGGTCGAGCAGGTGGAGGAAACGGTGCAAGGCGTTGTGATGCGGTGTCGAGCGGGTCCGAGGAGCCTGAGACTGTATGGAGATGCAGTCGTAGTCGCATACGGCAGGACTCCAGAGCTCGGGATGCTAGACCACGCGCTGCTCAGGCGCGTCAAGAACATCGAAAGCCCTCCAGCGACGGAAGTCCCGGGTCTGTACCTGGCCGGGGACGTTGCCCGCGGCAGGAACCGCCAGACTGGCATAGCTGTTGGCGATGGGATCATGGCCGCGATGCTTCTCGAGCAGTTCGTGGCGAGCAGGAGGCGGAAGGGATGAAGGTCATCGCGGAATACGGGAACGAGGACATCGCGAAGGTCTACGTGGCGCGCATGCGCGAGGGAGATGTGGATTCTTCGGCCAAGCATCTTGTGGAGTTCGTCGAGTCTGTCCAACCTCCGCTGCCGCGTGAGAAGAAGTGGGTCCTGATAGTATCCTCGATGTTCGGCTGCCCGATCAAGTGCAAGATGTGTGACGCCGGGGGCGGGTTCAGTGGGCGGCTATCGGCGGACGAGATACTTGCTCAAATCGACCACATGGTCCGAAGAAGATTTCCGGACGGCAGGATCCCGATTCCGAAATTCAAGATACAGTTCGCCAGGATGGGAGAGCCATCGCTGAACCATTCAGTTCTGGACGCGATGAAGCGCCTTCCTGGAATATACGAGGCTCCCGGTCTCAATGTTTCTCTCTCAACCGTCGCTCCGAGCACGCCGGTGGCAGAATCTTTCTTCGAGAGACTAGTGGCTGTGAAAGACCGATTCTATCCAAGTGGAAGGTTCCAGCTGCAGTTCTCGATCCATACGACGGATCAGGTGAAGCGTGACGAACTGATCCCGGTCAAGAAGTGGTCGATGGATAGGATTGTGGAATACAGCAAGGGCTTTGCCAGCCCAGAAAACGGAGACAAGAAGGTAACGCTAAACTTCGCTCCAGCAGTGGGATATCCGATCGATCCAGAGGTCATCCGAAGGCATTTCGAGCCTTCTCGATTCCTTATCAAGCTGACCCCTCTGAACCCGACTGTGAGATCCGAGGAGGAGTCTCTAACTTCGGCCATCGATCCACGAGACTTGAGCTCTTCTGAGGAGCTGGTTAGCGCTTTCAGGCGCGAAGGCTTCGAGGTGATTCTGAGCATCGGGGAGCTGGAAGAGAATAGAATCGGGAGCAACTGCGGGCAGTACATCCAGAGGGCTCTCAAGTCAGGGACCAGGCCGACCAGTGGCTACGACCTCGAACGCTACAGTCTGAGCTCGAACACTGGATAACTGCAACTGTCTGTTCAGCTTCTCAACAAGAGGAATCCTCTGTAGTCCATATTGTACTCGAGGAACTCGGGCCAATCCCATTTCTTGGAAGACACGAGCATCTTGACCTGTTGTGTCAGATCTATCTGGCCGGTGATGATCAGGCCTGCAGCGGATGCGTGGGCAGAGAATTCGCTCACGGTCACGGTTCCGCCTATGCATTGTTCCCAGGATTCATCATCTCCGGCTTTTGTCGTTCTGAAGGCGTCCGAGATGGCAATCCTTGCACCGGGCTTCGAAATGCGAGCTATCTCCTGCATCGCGGCTGCCTTGTCCGGCAGGAGGTTGATTGTCGCTTGACTCAAAACGACATCGACCGACCTATTGGAGATGGGCAAGCGCTCCAGGTCGGCTCTCACAAGCTCGATGTTCATGTCCTTGAACCTGCTGTGCTTCGAGATGCTGCGGGACACGCACAGCCCAGAGGACGAAAAATCCACACCTATCAAAATCCTCGGCGGACAGAGTTCCATCGCTCTGAACGCGAGGCAGCCCGTCCCAATCCCGAGATCGACCGCTACCTTGTCGGTGAGCGGATGCACCATGGACAAAAGCGGGTCAGCCACCATCGAAAGGGCCCTCCTTCTGTCAGATGCAGCCCTCTCATCTTGGCCACTCCACTGATCGTCATACTTCGCTCTGGTCTTCTCCTTCAGAGACGTCGAACTCGATCCCGAACAGGCGGAATTCCTCGGCAATTCAATTCCCTCGATTTCGGATATTGCACAGATGGTATCGCATAGGTAGTTAGTTTAAATTACCCCGCAACAGTTGCACTATTGCAGTCTTCTAGAAGTGAAAAGGGTCAGGGCTCTCCATGGACAAATTCGAGAGAATCACGATACGGAAGATGGTCACCCCGTCACTCTATTTGCAGGGTAAAGGAGCCATCTACTACCTCGGCCAGAAGGCGTTCACCTTCGGAGACAAGGCGTACGTCGTCGGCGGGTCGACGGCGCTGGAGGTGGCAGGAGATAGGATAAAGAAATCGCTCGTCTCGAACGGCATCGAAGTCGTAGGGTGGAGAGACTCGGTCAAGGATTGCACTCATGCGACCATCAACAGGCTAGCTGAGGAGGGCAAGCACACCAAGGCGCACTTCGTGGTAGGTGTGGGAGGAGGAAGGGCAATCGACACTGCGAAAGCCGTCGCATGGAAGATGAAGGTCCCAGCCATCTCGGTGGGAACGCAATGCGCGACCAACGCAGATGCGAGCGCGGAATCGGTCGTCTACACGGAGGACCATAGATACCTCGAGACGCTCGTGCTCCCTAGGAATCCAGTCGTGGTGATCGAGGACACGGAGATCATCGCGAGAGCTCCCGTCAAGTTTCTGATCTGGGGAATGGGAGATGCCCTATCCACGAAGTTCGAGGCGGAGGCGTTCGCAAAGGCGAGAGACAAGAGGAAGGACGCGGAGGTCCCCCCGACCGCAGCGCTCGCCCTGGCAGATTCCTGCTACCGCAGCCTGATGGAGCATGGCAAAAAAGCAGTCACGGACCTCAAGAGCGGCATACACTCGCACGAGGTGGACGAGGTCATCGAAGCCGTGAAACTGTCATCGGCCATGGCCTTTGAGAACACGGGCTGTGCCCTTGCTCACGCTCTGCACAACGGTCTGATGCGGACGGGGCAAGTCAGAGGAGAACACGGCGAGATCGTGGCGTATGCGACGATCGTCCAGGCCGTCTTCGAGAACAGACCACGAGATGATGTTAGACAGCTTGTCTCGTGGTGCGACAGGGTCGGCCTCCCGACCAGGCTGAAGTACTTTGGAGAGCCGTCGAAATCCGCACTGAGGATGGCGACAGAGCATGCGGCCGAGAAAGATGTCAACAGCAAGAACATGCCCGACAAGATGAGGCCGTCCGAGATTCTGGAAGCTATTGACAATGTGGAACGAGGGGCGTTCTGATCAAGCTCAGGCCGCAGATGGTACATTGTGCCAGAACGGTCTCTTTAGCGCACTGACTCTGTGTCTGGCAATGACCACGGCTGCCGTGAAGACGCCTGCGATATCGAAGATGATATCCCCCGTCGTGTCAACGCCTGGGTGGAAGTTGGACCACCCGAAAACGAAGTCAGTGATGAACTCGGTGAACTCGAAGAGGATGGACATGACCATCATTGTCATGACTGCCAGCACCAGCTTCCTACGACCATTCGTCTTCGGCGGACCCGTTGGACTCACGGTCCAGCAGATGAAGGACCAGAGGAACATCGTCAGGACGAGTGTTCCGAGGTAGTGCGCCAGATTATCGTACCAATTAAGGTCGGAAGAGCTGTATCCGAAGTATCCAGGCATGCCCGCGTCGATCAACACCACGAAGAAAAGCATGATGATCGCCCCACCCGTTATGACCGCTTTCCGCTTAATCTCGAAGACGACCAACGGGACCATGATGACGAACGAGAACGCATATGTCCAGCTGGACCATGACCATCCTCCGCGCTCCATCGACATCAGGAACAGGGTGACCAGGATTACGAGGACGGAAACGGAAGCGAAGGGAAAGCCCAGCCATCGGACAGTGGACCTAGACATATCACTTTGAGGGTAGGTGTCCTGCCCTCCCACGTCTTCAGAACCGGTTGAGCTCATCCAGATCGAATACCGCTCCAAATCGGTCTTCGCATTCATCGTTTGCATGCGACAACGACTCTGTGCACCAGGAGCCACGCCTTTCGACTACTATAGGGTTTCTGGCGTGTGCGTCAATGGCGCACGACTGACCGCTCGTACTCCCTAACCAGAGCATCGCCTTTCTTCAACATATCCTTTGCCAATGGCTCGACCTTGTGCTCCATCAATATCTGCTTCGCGATCTCCCGGGTCTCCTTGGTCATCGAAGTCGAGAGCGTCGCCTGCCAATGCCTCTTGCCCTGGTCGCGCGGCAGCAGCTCTCCCCTGAAATTCCTGATGGTGTGCGGGTGCTTCAGGAATGTGCCCCCGTGGCCGACTGCATCAATGACATCGAGTGCAATCTTGTCCTTGCTCACCAGGAACTTGTGCATGTAGGTCCTGATATCTTGCCAGACATATGAGTCGAGCACGAGCTGCTCGAGGCCGGCACCCTTCGCATGGTCGAGGCTGCCCGCACCGGACATCATGTCGGATCCGGAGAAAGTGTTCAACATGACTCCCAGGGATTCGCTGATGGACGCCTGTATGCCGGGCTCCTTGGTCTCGAATCCCCAGCTGGACGTGTGGCACGGCAGTCCGTACCGCTTCGCCATCTGAGCAGCACCAGCAGAGATAAGCGGAAGATGGTACGCGTTGTAGTCCATCACGCCCGTCATCATGTCCATAGGGGCGGACTCCGAGCTGTACACGAACGGCGCTCCCGGGGAGGATGTCTGAGAGATAACCAGACTCGCGAGGTTCTCGGCGTTGATGTTCTCCAAAGTACCGGCCATAGTGACCGGCGATGAGAGGCCCGAGATTGACATAGACATGGATATCACGGGTATGCCAGCCTTGGCGAACTCCGCCTGGGCCTCGATCTCCGCCTTCTCGAAGCAAAGAGGTGCGATCGAGCAGCTGATGACCGAGAAGAGCGGTTTCTTCCTCAGCTGCTCCGGTCCTCCTACGACCATGGATGCGAGCTCGACCTGCCTGCGAGCGTCCTCGACGCCGTGCGTCGCAGGGACGACATGTATGTGCTTCGTGTTGTTCTGCAGAACGGTCCAGAGCGAATTCAATGCGAGCGCGTCTTGCGGGACATCTCCGGCGGTCACAGTGGTCCAGCAAATGTCTACGCCTTTCAACGCGTCAGCGACCTTCGAGAAGTTCGCGAGGTCCTTGTTCGTTGTGGGTCTCGGCTTTCCGGTCTCGAGGTCATGGGTGTAGACCGCGAGTCCAGTCGTGGCCATCAGTGGGTAGGTCTCGACGGGGATCTCCTTGTCGTGTTTCGGGTTCCTCGCGCCGAGCTTGATCCGCTTCGGGGCCTTCCTAACTGCCTCAACAATCATATTCTCGGGGAGCTTCGCGACTCCTTTCTTGTAGTCGACGGTCGCGCCTGCACGATCCAGCATCTTGAGAACTGATTCGCTCTTGACCATGACTCCGATCCTCTCGAGGCAACTGAGACTCTGCTCATGCACCAGCTCTTCCTCGTCCTTGTCGAAGAACTTCAGACGCGCAACCGCCATCGTATCTCCTTCCGCACGAACGGTGCATGGAAGACTCCCCTAAAATGGTTTCCGAGTTGATCATTGAGCCAAGAGTTTATCACCTCATTTGCGTCTCCGGATTCGTAGGAGATGGCTCAGTCACGAATGCGATCTTGAAATCAGTGGTTGTGGTCGCGATCGTTGTCGGAATCGCCCTCACGGCACTCGGCATACTTGGCATGACGCCTGTCAACAAATCGCATGTTCTCATACAGGATCCTCCAGACGACGCAATTCCTGCGGACTACGACGCACTACTCTTGAAAGGGGATTTGCAGAACGGCAACACATTCGTGATCGAACTGACAGTGAGGGGGACCATCCAGCCGAACTATGCCATCGGGGATGATGGTTCAATCCACATGCCGGCCTATCAGATTGAGCTACTGGCAAAAGAGAAATCATCCGACAGAGAAGCAGTGACCTACTTGCTGACCTACATTGATGGAGTCGAGAGGAACTATGGGATTCTGGCTCGGGCGACCGCAAACGTGCTCAGATTTGAGTTCCCCACCAGTCTGCTGCTGCCAAATCAGCACATCGTTGGCGCGGATGCCGCCGTCTTCTCAGTAGGGACTCAGGATTATGTCACCGACGGTGCCAGAGAGACCCTTGAAGTACAGAAAGCGATTGCTCTTCCGATCAATCCGTATTTGATTCTAGCAGCCGCTGCAGTCTGCTTCGCGATTGCGGCAATCTTGATTGTCCTCATCGCGAAGGCCGGAGCCCCGCCTGCTCAGGAATCTCGGATTACAGAAGATCAGGCAATCAAATTGAATAAAGAGGAAATCCCAAAACAAAAGGTTTGAGGCGAGGGCCTATGTGTGGGCTTCTAGCCTTTTACCCACCGCATCCCAGTTGACGATGTTCCAGAAGGCGTCTACGAATTTCGCGCGGTCGTTCTTATAGTCTATATAATACGCGTGCTCGAAGACGTCAACGACCATCAGAATAGTGTAGGTCGGCATCACGTTCACGTTGTGCTTCTCGATCTGCATGATGTACGGCCTGGTTGTCTGAGCGCCCAATGCGAGTGCTGCCCAGCCTGAGCCTTCGACACTGTTCGCAGCAGCGGTGAACTCCTTCTTGAACCGGTCGAGCGTGCCGAACTCCTTCACGAGCCAATCACCGAGCTTTCCGCCTGGCTTGTCGCCACCCTTGCCCTTGGGCGCTAAGTTGGCCCAGAACAACGTATGCAGGACATGGCCGCCGATGTTCCATGACAACTCCTTGAGCGTCGACTTCACATCGAAGTCCGCGCCTTCCGCCCTGGCCTTGTCCATCTTGGCGAGAATGTTGTTCGCGCCGTTGACATAGCCCTGGTGGTGTTTCTCGTAGTGTATCTTCAGCTGTTCCTCTGATATGAACGGCTTCAGGTCCGCATATCCATACGCCAATTTCGAGAGACTGAAAGTCTTCACTTCGTCCACTTTTTCCCTCCGTGTGCCGTTTAGGACATTCTACGCGTTTATATTCATTTTGACGTATAGCGCGGTTGTCCGAGCGCAAGACCATCAACTCTTAGTACGGATTGAGCGATACCGATTTCAGTCGGACCGACGCGAGTTCGCCAGCAGATCTGGACTAGAGGGTTGAGACGATGATGATGCGCTTGAATTCGATAGAACAGAGTTCTCCTCTCATGCTTCTCTTGCTTCATGGTGGAGCAGGTGTCCAAGTCGGAAAGAACTCGCAGTGATTCTCTCATCAACTAGCTTTGAAACCTCTTGGTAGTCGGATTTGAAGGATTTCAATTCAAGTTCATCTCAGCAAAGGTGGAAATCATGGCAGACAGGCAGTCAATCTTGAACGAGCTGGAGAACAGTGTGAAAACGCTTAATCAGGGGGCCGCGGTCGAGGGTGCGAAGAAAGCCATCGCCGCGGGCGTGAACCCGGTGGAGGCCATCGACGCTCTCTCGAGAGGGATCAGAGAGGTAGGCGAGAAGTTCGCGAAGAAGGAGATGTTCGTCGTCGAGCTGATCTACGCCGCCAGCATCATGGAGGAAGCAGTCAAATTACTGGAGCCCGAGCTCAAGAAGAGCAAGGAGAAGAGGCACTCGACCGCCAACTTCGTGCTGGGGACCGTAGCGGGCGACATACACGATATCGGCAAAAACCTCGTGAAAATCATGCTCGAGGCCGGAGGGTTCGAGGTGCACGACGTCGGCAAGGACGCTCAGACGGAGACATTCGTGTCGAAATCGAAGGAAGCGGGCGCCGGAATCGTGGGCGCATCATCTCTCATGACCACGACCGTCGAAGTGCAGAAGGAAATCGTGGACGCGCTCAGGTCGGCTGGGGTGAAGGCGCCTCTCATGGTCGGAGGTGCAGCTGTCTCGGAGGAATGGGCCAAAGAGATCGGGGCGCACTACTGCGCGGACGCCGGAACTGCGACTGAGCTCGCGAAGCATCTGATCGGGAAGGGAGCGTGAGGAGATGGCGAAGGAATCCATGAAGATAGGGCACTTCGGCATGAAGCGGTTCGAAGTGATGGAGCCGAAGAGCGCGGAGGCGATCCACGTCAACTCGCTTAACCTGCTCGAGAAGATGGGCATCAAGGTCGTGAGCGACGAGGGCAGGAGACTCCTCAAGGAGGCTGGAGCGGATGTCGACGAGAAGACCAAGATCGCAAAGATACCGAAGTATCTGGTCGAGGAGTCGATGAGGAGGTGCCCTCACTCCTTCAAGATGGCCGCGAGGAACCCCAAGAACGATTTCGTGCTCGATGGAAGACACTGCTACACGTGCACCGATGGCGTCGGACTCGCGACGATCGACCTTGAGACCGGCGAGAGGCGCGGCTCGACCCTGAAGGACGTCGCGGACTCGGCCAAGATAGTCGATTACCTGCCGATGATGCACATGTACAATCCTCTGGTCACGCCGCTCGAGGTGCCGAAGCACGCGCACACCGTGCACGAGTTCAAGGCATCGCTGGAGAACTGCGAGAAGCACTACACAACTGGCTCCACATACCAGAAAGAAGAGGCCATCTACGAGCTGAAGATGGCTATTGCTGTTGTAGGAGGAGAGAAGGAGCTCAAGAAGAGGCCAATCATCTCGAACTTGACATGCACGACATCACCGATGGTCCTTGGCATGACCACCGATGCGGCAATCGAGTTCTCGAGAGCCGGTTGCCCGCCCTTGCTTATGGCCATGCCGTTGATCGGCGCGACAGCTCCGATGACGGTTGCAGGCGCGACATTGCTCGGGAACGCGCAGGTGATCGCTCTCGCTACTGTCCTGCAATTGGCAGCACCTGGCTCGCCTCTGTGCTACAGCACCGAGCCGATGGCGATGGACATCCAGACGGGACTGTTCGAGGGATTGTTCCCCGCAGCGGACATGGTGAGGGCAGCGCATGTCCAGATGGCCAAGTACTACAAGATCCCGATATTCGTCGGGGGCTGGGGAACCTGTTCGAAAGTGCCCGATGTGCAGGCCGGATACGAGAAGGCATTCTCCGCTTTCCTCTGCTACTTGTCGGGAGCGGACATGACCTCGGGGCCCGGTCTGCTCGAGAATTGGACGGTGCTATCGTTCGAGCAGCTGATCATTGACCACGAGATGTTCACGATGATGGCGGACATGCTGAAGGGCTTCCCGGTGGACGATGACTCGATGCCTCTCGACGTGATAATGGAGGTCGGGCACGAAGGCCACTTCATGAGCAAGAAGCACACGCTGGACCACTTCAGGCAGATGTGGCAGCCGATGGTCACCGATGGGCAGCCGTACAAGACCTGGAAGAGCCAGGGCTCGAAGAGCGCAGTTGACCACGCCAAGGAGAAGGCAAAAGAGATCCTGAAGACCCACAAACCAGAGCCATTGGCTGCGGATGTCGACAAGGAACTCGCGAGGCTGGTCGCCGAAGCAGAGAAGGACATCCCGCACTAGAGGTCCTGGACCACCAACAAACCATTTCCAGCTCATCAGTTTTGGAGATCATTTAAGATGCCATCGGATGGTGATGGAGTGGAAACGAAAACAAGACAGATGAGGAGCGCGCTGACTCCTCGTGCAGAAGTCTGACCGGTGCGGATTCAGAACTTCTTGAACGTGCTCTTCTTCGCGTTGCAGATAGGGCACAGGTCCGGGGCGCTGCCTTCCATCGTGTATCCGCAGACGGGACAAATGTAAATGTCTCCGGCCTCGGCGTCCTTTCCTGATTCGACCGCCGCCTTTGCCTTCTCGTACATCTTCTCGTGTATCTTCTCCGTCTCAAGCGCCCAGTGGGTGCTCCTGACGGCGCCCTTCTCTTCCTGGAGCTCGGCGACTCCCTTGAACGCAGGGTACATCTCGGTTATCTCGTAGTGCTCACCGTCGATTGCGGACTGGAGATTCTCCTTGACCGTCTTAATCAGGCCGAGCGCCCTCAGATGGTTGGTCGCGTGGACCTTCTCAGCCGCTGCGATAGCCCTGAACATCCTAGCGACCTGCGGCTTTCCCTCGGTCTCGGCCTTCTCGGCGAAGATCGTGTACTTCATGTATGCTTGGCTCTCTCCAGCAAAAGCTTCGTGCAGATTCCTGTCTGTCATCGCATGCATTCAATCTCCCCTGTTGGACTTCTTCCGAGTTTGCAGAGCAAAGGGCCAATAAAGAGTTTATGCCGATGTTGAACCTGTGAAGGCATCCTTTCATAGTCCCCGAGTGCTTTCGCCCGTATGCCATGGACCCGCTGATACACCTGCTCTTGCCAATCCTGTTCCTCCTCGCACTGAGGATTGACACGAAGAAGGTCCTCCTGTTCGCTCCGTTGGCGATCCTGCCGGATTTCGACGCGGCCTTCAACCTTCACAGGGCCGTGTTCCACAGCTTCATCCCGGTCGTCATACTGCCGGTCGGCCTGATACTGTACTCGAGGGTGAAGAGACCGGACTGGATGCTGAGCGCTCTCTTGGTATTCTTCTATCTAGCTTCGCATGTCGTCTTGGATCTGGGAGGAGTGGCGTTCGCATGGCCCTTCACGACGGATATGCTTTATTTCGACCCCGAGGTGACTTTCAACATGCAGGGCGGGATCAACTTCGGGTTCCATCTGCACTACGGCGTCAAACCCTACGTGGAGATGACGACGACCGACTTTCTTTCCGAGACGGGGTTCGCGATGATATTCTTGGCCTTGCTCGTCACTGTCGTTTTCCGGAAGGAGGCAAAGAAAGCTTTCGACCGCATTATTGAGATCGCGAAGGGTTTCCTGCTCGGATAAGAACCTCGGTTCAGTACGCGTTTTGTGCTACGGTTCGGGGTCCGTGCTGGAAAAGGCTTTAAGAGTAAAGGCTAAGTGGGCTTCAGAGAACAAAGGGGAGTCGAACAAAATGCTAGCAATCGCAAAGGTGCTGATCCTCGCGTTCGCAGTGACCGGGGTAGCCGGGGCAGGCGTTGCGACTGGCGTACTGCAGCATGCGATAGACATCCACAAGAACCACCTGGACCAGAACTCCACCATGCCCGATCAGTGCAGGAGTGGGCAGCAGAATGCCCTCAACCACCTGATGGAGAACCAGCAGAAATTGCTGTCGAAGCCGCACAGCGAGACAGCCGATGTCAACGAAACGGACATCGAACCGCCTGAGACCGACTAGGAGCTTCAACCAGGCATTTGGTTCAAACACCTTTTCGCAGTTCTATTTATACGTTACCTTGTTCTTCTGACTCTGCGTTTTCTCGAGACTGCTGGATAGACACCGTTCTCTCGTGCCAGCACCATTCTCAATTTCGATATCGGCATCACCCGACTTATATAGCCCAGGGGGGCCTAGATTCCACCCACGCATTGACTAGGAAGGCACGCCATTCATGAGTTTCACGGTATCAAGCGACTGTTCTGTCGCGGGAAGAGGGATCCGCTGCACGCAATCTCTAGCGGTGATTGCGGTCTTGCTCATGCTCTTCTCATCGCTCCCGATGATAGCACCATCGGCCTCATCCGACCCAGGCATAAGGGACAACGGGGACATGACCAGGAGCGTGCTCTGGAACTTCACCGACGCCGCGGACTACGCGCTCTACAACTCATCCGTCTCGGGCGGTTCGGGCCGACTCGTGGCCGTCAACGAGACCACGGGTGAGAACTCGACGGCTCAGTACCTTCTTGGTACGGGGACAAACCTGAACCTTCAAGCCGTCCCGAATTCGATGGTAATAGACAACGCGTCGCTGTCTGTGCAGTACATCACACTTCAGCCTGGACCAGAGGGCATCGACAATTACCTCGACGAATGGTTCCCCGCCTGGACTCCTCCGGAGGGTGGAGATCTCCGTCTTAACTCCCAGTTCGATTCTGACCCGGCCGTTAGCAGGCAACAAAGGATCGTCATGAAGTTCGACCTGTCAACGGTCCCTGTCGGCGCGACCGTGAAGAAGGCCACGCTCTCTCTCTATGAAAAGCAGAGCAGGCCTGAAGCCACTGACTACACGATCCACGCGCTGACCTCGATCTGGGACGAACTTGGAGTGTCTTGGAAGTACCGAACCTCGACCAAGGGCTGGGACAACTGGGGCGGAGACTTCTCCGTCGAGCCGTTCTCGTGGGGTTCGATAGACAGTACGAATGGATGGCACGAACTGGACCTGACGAGACTCGTGGATCTCTGGCTCAGGAATGCGACCCCGAACCTCGGCTTCATTATTGTCCCGAGGCCCACGGCGGAAGATACTGGTAAGATTTTCGTCGACTGCGAAATCACGAACAAGCCTGAGCTGAGGCCAAAGCTCACGATAGACTACACCCTCGGGGAGGCAGTGGGAGCATACGATTCGGCACCTCTCGGACCAGGCACCAACTCGACCTTTACGCTCGCAAGCTGGAGCAACGGTACTTTCTCCAAGGCATCGGACGAATTCGCTGGGAGTAGCCTCTCCACAAAGTGGGACTGGATGCTCGATCCTACACTCTCAGGGGGCTCGGTCAACTTCAACCGCGCGGGATGGCTAAATGTGACTGGGTCCCAGTCTACACATCTTCCCAACGCGACTGCAGGATGCAACTTCCTGCACCAGAACATCACAGGTGACTTCACGGCCGAGACCGCGCTCCAAGCCCACTTCTCGTCCGGCCGCATGGGCGCTGGCCTGATGATGATGCATGACGCCATCACCTGGCTCTCGATATACGTGACAGGTACTCAAGGTAGCCAACACATAGTTGCAGAGGCATCCAATGGGTCAACGAGTATTTCTCTCGGCTCGATCGACTGGTCGAGCGCAACGGCGTCCCTGCGGATGGTGAGGAGCGGGACGAACTATCAACTCTTGGCCAGCACGGATGGCACCAGCTGGATCACTGTGGGGAGCTACGTTCCTGAGTACGACTTCGGACTCAGCGTTTCGCTTGGACCACTCATGTTCTCCGGCGGTTCTACATTGCGGCCCAGCGTCGAGTTCGATTATGTGAGAATCCTCCCGGTGGGACAAACGACGGTCCTCGAGATCCGCGCCAGAACGGGCAATTCGACTTCGTTAGTGGACCCCTCGTGGGGTTTGTGGAGTGCTCCGCTCGGTCCCAACACGGGAGCCTTCATCGGTAGCGCAGGCAGATACGTTCAATACCGCGTGACGCTGAGAACAACCTCTGACTGGCTGTCCCCGTTGCTCTCGGACTTCGAATGTCACTACAAGAGATTTGCCACGAACGGGACCATAACCACTCGTGAGGTAGCGCCGCCCTCGTTCCTAACTTGGGTGTCGATGACGGTCATGCAGACCCTCGCGGCTGGCGACATCGAGTACTTCTACTCGACCAATCACGGCGGCAGCTGGACGAGTCTCGGTTTCGGAAATTCGTTCGCGATTCCAGTTTCAGAGCAGACTCTCATGATTAGAGCCGAACTGAGCACAAGAGACACATCCGTCACACCGTCAATCGACACGATTGAGGTAGTGTACAGAATCACGCATGCGTGGTTCTATGTATCAGCGCCAGCGACTGTCCAGGCTGGTCAGCTTTTCTCCGTATATGTCGAGCCGAAAGACACAAGCAACAACACGGCGACATGGACGGGTCAAGTGATTCTTCACGCAGTCGATTCCTCAGGAGTCGGAGGCGCGTCCTCGGAACTAGCAGTTGCGCAAGCGTCGGTCCCGATGGGTGGTCAGCTGACAGTTGCCACCGAGAGATATGACGTCGCAGAGATCATCAGGGTGCTCGTTTTTGGAGGCGGAGCAACTGGGGTCAGCGAAGGCATCATAGTTGTCCCTGGACCAGCCAACTCGATAATCATGGAGCCCAATGTCACAAGACTGATGCAGAACTCCAGCACCGTGTTCACAGCGAGTGTTCGGGACGCGCTCGGGAACAACATAACGGGCGCCCCTTTCACATGGCATGCGGACGCGGGGCTCGGCTCGCTCAATACGACGACCGGTAGCACAGTGAACCTGACAACCGTGGAGACAGAGTCCTCCGGATATCTCACTGTAAGCGCAGGGGGTTTGATGGCGTCGAGGTTCATCTCCGTCTCACCTCTGAAGATGCCTCCACGGATCGATCCCAATATTCCAATCCAAACGAAACCAGAAGATTTCGGTTCATGGACCCTCGACCTCGGTCCCTACATCTCGGACAGAGAGGACAACCTCACGCAGCTGAGGTGGTACACACTCAACGAGACCGTCGTGAGAGTGATGGGAGAGAACCTTACGGGAGACCTGTTCATAACGTTCGAGACAGTCCTGGACATGTCTGGAGTCAACCTGCTAGATCTCTACGTCGTCGACTCGGACCGGATGAGTTCCAAGGCGACGATCACAGTTGACATCACTCCTGTCAACGACCCTCCGAAGATTGCCCCGATCGACCCGATTGTTGTGCGTTACGATGACCCCTATCAGTATAACATCGGGTTCTATGTGAGCGACGTGGAGGCGCCACCTGAAGTACTCACTCTGTGGGTGGACTCCGCGAGCGCGCCGTATGTCCACGTCGCGAACCTGTGGCTGACATTCCTGTATCCCGAGGTACTCAACGGCACTCGGCAGACGGTCTTCCTGTCGGTGTCGGATGGAGAGTACATCGCCTCGACGGTCATCTGGGTGTCAATATCCGACGACCAGGTCCCAAGGACCTTGGGACCCCTCCCTGACCAAGTCATGTATCAAGGCGATATCAAGCGAGAAGCGTTCAACTTGGACAACTACTTCAACGATCCCGACGGTACCAACCTTTACTACGCGAATGGTAACACACATGTAGGAGTGATAATCCAGCTGAATCACACTGTGGATTTCTATGCTCCTAACAACTGGGACGGGCAGGAGTTCATCGTATTCACGGCAAAGGACGACAAAGGAGCTAGGGCCGAAAGCGCATTGCGCGTGGAAGTCATTGCAGTAAACCAGCCCCCGACCATATCGAATGTTCCAGACCTCGTCGTTAGGGGCGGGCTACGGTACGACTTCGACCTCAGCCCATACATAGGTGACCTGGACGATGATATCGGAGCGCTCATCGTGACCGTTGATGACCCGCACGCGTGGACCTTTGGACCGTTGCTCTCGATGTCGTACCCCAGCGCCATGAGTGGCTCGAAGGTGCCCGTGAACATCACGGTCAGTGACGGCCTCCTTTCTGCCTGGCAGATGATCAACGTGACTGTTTCCGACGATTATCCCCCAGAGCTGGTCATGGCTGCCCCGGACCACTTGTTCCTTGAGGACAACCCCATCGATTATCCAGTGCTTGGACACCTTGAGGACTTCTTCACGGACAGAGACGGCGATCCACTGACATACAGCGCATCCGTCTCTGTACGGAACGTCACGGCAGACGTAGTGCTTATTGATGGCAACTGGACCATCCAGTTCACACAAGAGCAGAACTGGCACGGCTCAGCGTTCCTGACATTCAGGGCAACAGATGGGTGGGGCGCACTCACGGAGACCACCGTGTCCCTCACGGTCTTGAGCGTGCCAGACCCGCCTGTGCTCAGCTTGCCCGATTCTTTCACTGCGACCCAAGGTTCTCGTTCACTGCTTGATCTGAGCGGGAACGTGACGGATCCCGACTCAGCTCTAACAGACTTCAGGTGGGCGGTGGATTCTGATTATCCTGACTACGTGAGCATCCACGGAGGAATCATCGTTCTAGATTTCCCGTTGGGCTTCCTGAAGGAGGGAGAGAACTCCAGGACGATCACATTGACTGTCTCAGTGACTGATCAGGACAATCTCATAAGCGCTGACGACATGACAATAACGGTCAAGAGGAATGTCGTCGTCACAAATCAGAACCCCATGCTCTGGCTGGGTCTTCTTGGCTCTGCAGGGGCCGTGGCCGTCCTCTCAGTCTATGCGATTACCCGGCGCAGGAAGCCTTTTGTGGTCCACGACATGATGCTAATACACAACGACGGTTTCCTTATCGGGAGACATGCGGGATCGCAAGCAGGCGATATCGACGAGGACATCCTCAGCGGGATGCTCACGGCGGTCCTGAACTTCGTAGAGGATTCGATGTCCACCACGGTAAACGAACTGAAGACCTTCGGGTTCAAGGAGTATCAGGTGCTCGTCAGCAGGGGTCAGAGGATTTTCGCGGCAGTTGTCTACGAAGGAGACATCCCAGATGGCATCGAGAAGCCTCTCACCGAGTTCATCCAGACCATCGAACGCGTCTACAAGAAGAAGCTCGTCAGCTGGACTGGAGACATAGAGACTGACTTCGCCGGAGTCGAAGTGCTCATCAAGGCATTTGTGAAGGATCACTCAAAGAAGGGAAAGGCGAGGACGAGCGACATCTGGAAGAAGATGGCCTCGAGGGGCAAAGTGAAGCCTAAGAAGGTCACGGTCAACACAATTACTCAGGAGAGAATCGACAGGCGAGACGCCTTGGCAGATAAGGAATCCGGCAAGTGAGAGCCTGTTTCCCAGTCACGGATTTGCTCGATAGCGAGCGCGGCTCAGGGTCACTTCTTCTGACCCGCGATGAAGTCCGCCCAGGCCGAATCGAACTCCTTGATGGTCTCCTCGGTCTTCTGATGGAACGGCATCTTGATGAGCATCTTGTAGGGCACTGTGACGATGTGCGCGCCCGCCAGAGCGGCCTTGACGACATCGCTCGGGTCCCGTATGCTGCCCACGATTATCTTGGTCTTGGTGTCCATGGCGTCTACGATCGCCCTGGACTCGCGAATGACTCTCTCCGGATCCTCATTTGCATCCTTGATGCGGTTGTAGAACAAGCTCGCGTAGGTGGTCCCTACAGACGCGGCGAGCATAACTTGGGCGGAGGACATCAGGGCAGTCATGTTGACCTTTATGCCTCTCTTCTCGAGAGCCGAGGCGATCCTCAATCCCTTTCCGTCGCCCCACATCGGGACCTTGATGACTACGTTCTTTGCCCATTTGGAGTACTCCTCAGCTTCCCTGAGTATCCCTTCGAGCCCGGATTCCGTGACCTCTAGACTCACGGGTCCGTCTATCATGCCGAGTATCTTGCGAACGTGATCCTTGAAGTTCGCTCCCTTCTCCTTCTGAAATATCTTCTGGTTGGTCGTGAGGCCTTTCGTGATGCCCCAAGTGAGTATCTCTTTGATCTCGTCCAGATTCGCAGTGTCAAGAAACAGTTCCATTCTTCTCACATTCCTATGATGGTCTTTGAGGCCTCTACCAAGTTGACCGCAATGGCATCGGGTTCGATCCCTCTCGCCTTCATGTGACTGCAGAGTTCGCATTTCATATCCCCTATTAGGATTGTTCGGCAACCAGCTCTCTTGCCGGCCTCGATATCGGAGAGATTGTCGCCTACCATCCAGCAGTCCTTGAGGTCCGCGCCGACCTCTTTCGCCGCCTTCAGGATCAAGCCTGGCTTCGGCTTTCTGCAGTCGCATATGACCCTGTAGGCTTCGACTACGGCATCGGGATGGTGGAAGCAGTAGTGTTCGCCGTCGAGACGGGCTCTGCCCTTGCTCAGCTGGGAGCGCATCTTCTCGGAGATCGCCTTGTGTGTTGCCATGTCCATCTTGCCCTTGGCCATCCCCGGCTGGTTCGATACGACAATAGCCTTGATCCCGGCCTCGTTGAGCAAACGAATGCCCTCGGCAGCGTTCTTCTTGAGTTTGAACTGGTCGGGAGTGAGAGGAGAGTCAATCACCTCGGATTCCTCGAAGAAGACAAGCTCGTTGATGACGCCATCTCTGTCAAGGAACGCAACTCGTTTCGATGTGATTTGATCCCCTCGTACGAATGGCCTATGACTCTTCCTCGATCTTGGCCCTGAGACACTTGCATATCAGGTGTTCGTAGAGCGCGTGGAATGACTCCACATGCGGTGTCGAGTCCGCTGGGACCACGACGCACGCGTCCGCAATCTCCTTGAACACACCCCCTTCGAAGCCGCTGAAGCCGATGGTCTTCCCGCCCATCTGCTTCGCAAGGACCATCGCCTTCACAAGGTTCTGGGACCAGAGACCTGCCTTGTCCTTCCCGGTCCCTCCGTGGACGCTCAGGCAGACCAGCACGTCCCCCTTGCCGAAGAGGCTCAGGAGCTGTTCCGAATACAGGTTGTCCCATCCGTTGTCGTTCGTGATGGCCGTGAGCAGCGGGACGTTGTCGTTCAGGGACAGGACCTTGAACCGTTTCTTGCCCGGGACGATCGTCGACTTCGCCAGATCGCATGCGAAATGTGTTGCCGTGGATGCCGAGCCGCCGTTTCCACACATGAACACCAAGCGCTCGTTCTTCCATGCGGAGAACAGGAGGTCGACTATCTTGACCAACGAATCCCTTGATGTCTTGGACGCGATAGTCTCGGTCTCTTTCAGATGCTCGTCAATCATCGCTTTCGTATTTGTCATTCTAGATCTACCTCGCTACGAACCACGCACGTTGGCCAATATCTTTGCGCCTTCGTGGTCGAACCTGAATGGCATATGCTGTAGGCCGGCGGCCTTCATCGCGGACATCAGCTTCCCCTTCTTCTCGCTGCAGTAGAACAGGAAGAATCCGCCTCCACCAGCGCCCATGATTTTGCCCCCGAGCGCTCCGCTCTTGAGCGCTGTGTCATAGCACTTGTCGATGAACTGGTTGGACACCTTCCAGGAGAGGTTCTTCTTGATCCTCCAGTGCTCATCGAGAAGCTCACCGAACTTATCCAGGTCGCCGCTCTCGAAAGCATGTCTTGTCTTGAGGCCGATGTCCTTGATCTTGTGCAGCACGTCTAGCACAGGCGGCTCGTTCTTCTTGCTCCTCTCATTCTGCTCGGAGAGTATATCAGACGCGCTTCTCTCGATGCCTGTGTAGAACAGAAGGATGTTGTTCTCCAGCTCCCTTGCGTGTTCTTCCGATATCTTCAACGGCTCGACGCGGACAGTCCCGTCCTTCTCGAAGGTCAGGCAGGTCAGGCCTCCGAACGCGCTGATATACTGGTCCTGCTTTCCTATGGGCTCGCCAAGACGCTCTATCTCGAGCTCACACGCCTTGTCCGCGAGCTGCTTTTGGGTGACGAAGTCCCTCTTGTAGGTGTAAAGTGCATTCAGCAGAGCGACTGTGAAGCTGCTCGAAGACCCGAGGCCGCAGTTTGCCGGAACGTCCGCGATGGATACTAGCTCGATGCCGCCATCGATGGCCACCATCGACAAAGCTTCTCGGAAGATCTTGTGCTTGATGTCCTCGACACGGTCCACGATCTCCGTTTGCGAATAGCTGAGTCTGATCGATTTCTGGAATCTCCGGTTCGCGCAGACATGGACATATTTGTTGATTGCGCCTGCGATAAGGAACCCGCCGAACTTGGAATAGTATGATTCCAAATCCGTCCCCCCGCCGCCGAGGGAGATTCTTACAGGCGCTCGCGAAACAATGATTATGACCACCTCGACAAAATGTGATACCGTTCCTAGGTCCTAGTACCGGCACTCATAGTTAACAAATGGTATATTGCCCTTTCGCCCCTGGAATTTCCCTAGCCAGTCATTCGTGACAGGCCGCTGAGGACCATAGAAGGCTGTCAGGTCCAGTGTCCTTGACAAATTCAGCGAACTCCGCGATGCCTTGAACGGAGCCCACCTCATAGAACCGCTGGAACACTTCGTAAGCCAGCAGCTTCTTCTTGCCGACCAGAGAGGAGAAGATGATCGACATGTCGTTCTTGGTCCCGTTTGGAATCGAGGCTAGGAGCGATCTCTTCAGACACACGAATCCGAAGTCGATGTACTCAAACGACTGGGTTTTCGAGCCCTTCGCATACTTGGTCACGAGACCGGATTTGACTTCGCAGTTGCTAGGGCCGAACTTGCCCTTGTTCTTGAGGACGACCATCATCGCAGGAGATTTGGACTTCAGGAACTTGTCCCAGATGGTAGCGATCGGTAATGTGAAATACGAATCACCGTAGACCACGGCGAACTCGCTCTCCAGGAGAGGCTCTGCGTTCTTCAGGGCCCCCGCGGTCCCAAGAAGATGCAGCCCCTCGTCGCTGTAGGAGACCTCAAGACCGAACTGGCTCCCGTCTCCGACGAATTCCTTGATCTGATCACCCATGTGGCCTACGCAGAGAAGCACTTTGTTGACTCCGAAACGCTTCAGCATGGAGAGCTGGTACGCGATGAACGGATGCCCCTCAATCTCGACCATCGACTTTGGAGAGCGGTTCGTGAGACTGCCAAGTCTGGTAGCGAGGCCTCCGGCGAGAACGATCACTTGCATGGCTACTTCCTCTTCCGTTCATCGAGCACTTCTCGGATGGCCACCGCGACCGCCTGGCCAGAGGAATACTTGACCTTCCATCCGAGCTGAGTCATCTTCTTGACATCGAACCTGAACTGGGGCACGTCTCCCGGCCATCCTCGCTCCGAGCCAGTGTATCGTATCTTGCAGTCTCTAAGTCCCATCTCGGAGACGATCTTCTCGGCTATCTCGGAGACGGCGGTCGTGCTTTCGACCCCGAGGTTCAGGACGTTCAGCTGGTCGTGAGACGCCTTCTTGCCGAAGAACATCCCGCTGATGCAGTCGCTGACGTGGATGTACGGCTTGTTCTGAGTTCCGTTGCCGAGAACTTCGAGCTCGGACTTGTCCTTCTCGAGCTTGTTCACGAGATCGAATATCACTCCATGCGTCATCCGAGGTCCGACCACGTTCGCGAAACGGTATATCCAGGCCTTCAAACCGAAAGTTCCACAGAACGCGCTGATCAGCCCTTCCGACGCGAGTTTCCCTGCGCCGTACAACGATATCGGAAGAACGGGGCCGAACTCCTCTGCGATAGGACGAACGGGGGTCTCGCCGTAGATCGTGCCGCTCGATGAGAACACTATCTCCTTCACGTCGGAGAGTCTCATGGATTCCAGGACGTTGTATGTCGCCTCTGTCTCCAGCTCCAGATCCAGGCGGGTGTTCGTGATCCCCCTTCGCGCATCTGGATTGGCAGCGAGATGGTAGACCGTGTCGCAGTCTTTGAACAGCTTCTTGATCGCTGAGAGATTCCTAACGTCGACCTTCGCTAGCTTGAACCGCTTGTCGTCCTTGTGGGGAGCCACGAATTCCATTCTGCCAGAGGAGAAGTCGTCGAGGACCCTGACTTCGTCCCCCTTGGCCAGCAGCTCATCCACAAGCTGACTGCCGATGAAGCCTGCTCCGCCCGTCACCATTATTGCCATCTGAATTCTCCCGAACAAGGGACTTATGGCAAGTCCCATTCTTTAGGCTTGTCCTCCAGAAATTGAGGCATGGAAAACGCTAGCCAGGATGCTCAGAGATCATCGTTTTGTACCGAAGATCATCCGGCCCCAGTCCTTCGGGCTCGCCATCTTGTCCGCAGTACTGTCTTGCCATCTTTGTGGTCTTTTCCGAAGCGTGGTCCAAGCCATCTCACCATCAGAAAGACCTTTAGCTGGGCAAGTTCTGTCCGAAGCAGTAAGGTGATCGACCGAATGTCCCCAACCGTTCCCGCGAAGTGCGAACCTGAGAAATCCAAGGACAGGAAACTGTCTGTCTGGGTCACGCGGTTGACGAGAGAGGTGCTCGACTTCGAAAAGCTAGCCCTTGGCACACTCAGATACTTCGAGTATCTCTCTGACCTCCGCAAGTACCGGTCTCTCTCCAAGAATGAGCGCGTTCCTCTGTCCGATGTGTATCCAATCTTGCACGACAAGAGATCCTCTCATCCCTTCGACAGACACTACTTCTACCAGGACTGGTGGGCGTTCGGCAAGGTGGCTCGCGCCAAACCCAAGGAGCACGTCGATGTAGGCTCCAATCTTGTCTACGCGTGCCTCCTGAGCAATGTCGTCCCCGTCAAGTACGTGGATCTGAGGGCACTGGAGGCGAGCATCCCGACATTGAAATTCGTCCAAGGCGACATCCTCAATCTGCCGTTCCCGGACAACTCAATCGAATCGTTGTCCTGCCTCCACGTCATCGAGCACATCGGATTGGGGCGCTATTCCGACCGGCTCGACCCGGACGGCTCGAGAAAGGCATGCAAGGAACTCGCGAGAGTCCTGGCTCCAGGCGGCAGCCTGTACCTCGGATTGCCTGTCGGCCATGAGAGAGTCTGCTTCAATGCCCACAGGGTTCACTCACCCAGAACTGTGCTCTCGTATCTCCAGGACCTGGAGCTCCTTGAGTTCTCTGGAGTCAACGACCGTGGAGAGTTCATGAGAAACATCGCTCCGGAACTCTTGAGCGATTGCGACTACGGTTGCGGACTCTATTGGTTCACCAGGCGCTAGTCCGATAGCGACTACATCAACGCGCAACCTTTATGTCTAGTGTGCGCGTATGATTTGTCGCAGGTAAGGCCTGGGGGGGTATATGAGTACCGTACGGTGCTCGCCAAAACACTCCACCCAGGCGCTGCATGTTTTCAGAACTTGAGCGTCCGTGCTCCAGCTACGCTCCAGCACGAAGAAGCTCGAGCCGTTCAGCGCGATCCCTTCTCTGAAATTGTACGGCGAACCCCGAGAGCCGTTCAAATCGAACAGCCTCGCACCCGTCTCCCCGGAGGAATCGATACTGTCCCTCAGATGCAGCAGCATGTCTTGCTAGCCTACAAGTAGTAGCAGTTCATTTGACCACTCATCCAGACTCCAGACCGTGCGCAGATGCTTTGTTTTTGTGGATGAGTCGGGAGACCTTGGGTTTGGGAAGGGCTCCTCACGCCACATCACCGTCGCGGCGGTCATCGTGGAGGATGTCTCCCGACTGGAGCGGATCCCGCAGAAGTTGCGGAGAAGGCGGCTGAAGAAGAGTCTGCTCCGAAAGCCAGAATTGAAATTCCACAACTCGAACCCTGAATTTAGAAAGGCGGTACTGAAGAGAATCGTGGCATTGAAAGACGCGCGAATCGTAAGCGTGACTGTTGACAAGGCGAACGCGAAAGAAGGAGACAAGAGCCATAGAGAAGACATCTACACGCGTGCCTCAAGTGAGCTCGTCCCCGAGATTGCCAAGCTCGTAAGAGTCCGTGACGAACTGACGATCGTGTTCGATGCGAGACCCTGCAACAGGGACCTCGGAGTCTGGTTCGACGGGAGAATCCGGGCGCAGACAATCAATGGATTCCGAGAAGTGAGCCGGATCCCGCCGGAGGTCAGGGTCAGGAGACTGGACTCCCTGAACTCGAGGGGATTGCAGGTTGCAGACTATGTAGCAGGGGCAGTCCAGAGGAAGCACGAGATTGGCGATGCCTGCTATTATGCGATTGTCGCGCCCATAGTCGCAGTAGAGAAACTGATTCGGCTCTAGAATGGAAAGGATTGCAGACCCTGGCCGGAGTCTTTACCATGCACCTCATGGCGCATATTTACCGGCCAGGACTTACCTGCGGCGAATCAATCCACGCGCGCTCTAATAAGACTATCGCGCGGAATCAGTCTTCCGAAATCATCTCGTCCTGAATCCGACGATTTGACTGTCCAACGATCCGCCTATGTAGAACACGCTCGACTCGTTCAGGGTCGTTGTGATTGTCTCATTTTTGACAATAACTACACCAAACGGAAATTCCTGAGCGCCTTTTTTGGTCCACTGATTCTCGAGCACTAAAAACGACGAACCGTTCAGGGCGATGCCCTCCCGGAGATCGTACGGAAGCCCCCTGCTCCCGTTCAGATCGAACAGCCTCGCGCCCGTCTCCCCTCAAATCCGTTGAACCCCTCCTTAGGGGGAAGACATCCACCTGAACAAGCCTACAGGTAGTGGCAAGCCATTTGACCATCAGTCCAGACTCATGTCTGTGTACAGATGCTCCGTCTTTGTAGATGAGTCGGGCGATTTCGGATTTGGCACAGGTTCGTCGAGATACTTCACTCTCTGCGCCGTGATGACTCGACAGCCCGAGTTGCTCGACCGTATCCCGAAGAAGATCCGCAGAAGAAGGCTGAAGAAGAGTCTCCTCAGGAAACCTGAGCTCAAGTTCTACAGCACAAGCCCTGAAATCAGAAAGACAGTCCTGACTGAGACTGCCGCGATTCAAGACCTTGAAGTCGCAAGCCTCACTGTGGACAAAGTGCGCGCTGGCCAAAGACGGATCGGGAGAAGCCATGAGTTCTACTGTCATCTCGCAGGGCAACTGGTCTGCGATGTGGTTTGGCTGCACAGGTCTGTCCGTCACTATGACATTGTCTTCGATGCAAGACCGCTCGACCACTCCCTCGGGCATGGATTCGACAGATACTTGGAGGGTGCAATTCGTCACCGCTGCGACGAGCTCGGAGCGATCCCCCCGAGAGCGCGCATTTCCAGATTCGATTCCCAGAACTCAAGAGGACTACAGGTCGCGGACTATGTTACCGGAGCGATCCAAAGGAAGTTCGAATTGAGGGATTCTAGCTACTACGACATCATCGCCCACAAGGTTATGATTGAGAAACGGCTATTCTTCAGCTGAAAGAGAAGCGCAGACCCTGGCCGGATTATTACCCGTGCACCTCATGGCACACCATGACCAGCCAGGACTTACCTGCGACGAATCAATCCACGCGCGCTCTAATAAGACTATCGCGCGGAATCAGTCTTCCGAGATCATCTCGTCCTGAATCCGACGAACTGATTGCCCAATTGCCCGCCGACGTAGAACACGCTCGACTCGTTGAGAGCAGCAGAGATCTGGCTCGAGCCGACGACAACAACCCCAAACGGGAACTCCTGCGCTCCGTCCGTGCTCCAGCTACGCTCCAGCACGAAGAAGCTCGACCCATTCAGCGCGATCCCTTCCCTGAGATCGTACGGAAGCCCCCTGCTCCCGTTCAGATCGAACAGTCTTCCGCCCGTCTCCCCTAGCCTTTGATCCGACGTGTAGCTGTTCACCCCGTGCTCTGAGAACCATTGGACAGCGTCGTACTCGAACCAGTAGGTCTGGTTCTCCACGCCGAACAGCTCTTGGCTGCTGTACGCTATAGGAAGCGTGGAGGCGCATACGATGACGAGCGACGCCCCGGCGGCGATTCCCAGCCGGACCCTCCCCTTGACGATAAACGCGAATCCCGCGCCTATCAGAAGGGCGAACGCGGGCATGACGAGGTCGAACGTGCGGTAGATGATCAGCTGCGACGTGGCGTCGTTCGAGCGCAGGAAGGCGAACAGGATGAGCGAGAGAGGCCCCAGGAGCATGGCAAGGAGGAGGTTCTTGGTCTCTCCCCGGCGACGGAGGGTGGCCCTCGCCCCCTCCCATGCTGGGGCGACGAGTATGAGATACGCCAGGAACGGGACGGCTATCAGTGAGGTCGGTCCCGGCAAGCCGGGGAACACGGGATGGTAGTAGTTGGAGACCATGAGCACGGCGCCGACTATGGGCACCGACAGCCCCAGGGGCAACCGGGAGAGCGGTTTGTCCCGCCTGGACATCCTGACGGCGACCAGGAGTATGAGCGCTGCGACGGCTAGGTAGAGATAGAGATCGGTCCTGGGGGAGAGGTAGTCGATGTAGGGGAGGTGCACGTGCCAGTAGTAGACGATGGCGGCGGTCCAGGCGGTGATGACGGTGAGCACGTCGAGGAGCTCTCTCCGGGAGAGGAGCTTGGGGTTCTCTTTGCTGATCCTGTTGGCTAGGTCGATTATGACGGCGAATGTGACGATCACGAAGGCTGCTATTGTGATGTGATGATGAGTGAATATGGAGAGAAGAAGCGAAGAGCCCAGCAGGAGGCGGTATTGTGGTTGGTCCCTGAGCGGGTAGGAGTAGAGCGCGAGGGCGAGGAATACGAAGCCGAGTGATTCCTTCCACGTGCAGCCGGAGGAGAAGACGAAGGAGCCGGTGAGGGCGAGGACGAGGGCGGATGCGAGGGCGCCCTTGGAGGTGTTCCAGTGCTGGCGGAAGACGAGGAAGAAGAGGGAGACGGTGATTGCGCCGAGGAGGGCGGAGATGAGCATGGAGGAGTGCTGAGGATCGATGCCCGTGGCTGACGAGAAGAATGCGAAGGCGAGGGCGAGAAGTGGCATGTCGGGGACGTAGCTCTCAAGGAGCGAGGATGTCTGTGAGAACTCGAAATGATGGGTATCGAGTATGTCGCTGGTCACTCTCAGCTCGCTCAGACCGTCTATGTTGTACGGGAGGGGGGACCATTGAAGTGAGATCGAGCGAGCGACGAACGCAACGAGCAATAGAAGGATGAGAGCCAGTATGGTCGAGCGCTCGGGACGCAAGGGTGAGGACACCTCCTGAGAGGAACGGTGCTCGGATGAGAATGTTGGGATAAGTAACTTAGTGAGCGCTTACGAGCTGATTGCAGAGGTCGGTCAGTATCGTCGAATCCCGATACATGTCGACATCACGTTTTGTTTTTGGGAATAGGAGGGCAGAGTAGGAGATGGTATGATATCTGGTTCGATAGTGACACGGAAAGGTTTTAAGCCACCAAAACAACTTAAAGGTTCCCTTCTGGGTTCTGGAGAGCGTGGAAAGCGGTGGCTCTGAACAAGCCCGGGGAGAAGTAATTCCGATGACACAAGAACGAGATGTGACAATCACCGCGGTGATCCCCGCATACAATGAGGAGAAGACGATAGCGAAGGTGGTAGAGGGCGCGAGGAAGCATGTCGCTAAGGTTCTTGTAATCGATGACGGGAGCGAGGACGGCACCACGCAGCAAGCGATGAATGCTGGTGCCAGGGTCATCCGGATCCCGAGGAACCAGGGCAAGGGGAACGCGCTGTCCATCGGGCTGACGACCGCGGCACTGAACGGGAGCGATGTGGTCGTCTGTCTGGATTCGGACGGTCAGCACGATCCCGATGACATCCCGAAAATCGTGAGACCGATCATCGACGGAAGGGCGGACATGGTGATTGGATCGAGATTCCTGGATGCGCATTCGAAGGATCTGATACCTGCATACCGGCGAATGGGTCAAGGTGTGCTGACGTTTGCGACGAATCTGGGGAACCCGGTGAGTATCACAGACTCCCAGAGCGGATACAGGGCATTCAAGAAGGACGCATTGATGGCCTTCGATTACGTCCAAACTGGGATGGGAATAGAGTCAGAGATGGTGAGGAGCGCGGTCAAGAGTGGACTGAGGATCGAGGAGGTCCCCATTACCGCGAAATACGAAGGCCTCGACACCTCCACACTGAAGCCTGGTACCCATGGAATGTCGGTTCTAGGGTCAATAATTAGGGAAATCAGATCGGAACACCCGCTGCTGTATTTCGGAATCAGCGGGCTTACAATGACAGTTGCTGGAATCGTTTTCGGGCTCTACTCCGTAGAGCAGTATATCAACGTGAAGGCACTTCCGTTCGGACCAACCCTACTGGCGGTAATGCTGACCGCACTTGGGATCTTGTTAATCCTTGTCGGGCTGATACTCAACGCGATAAGCCAGATGGTTGTAGAGGGTAAGAGTCACAGGACAAATGGTCGGTAGTCTCTGTTTGACCCAGTGAACGAGGCATGATATTTCACAAACGATATGAGCAGTGTCGATAATCACCAATCAACAGGTTGAGTCGGATGCAGACGCAAAAAGTGCTCGTTACGGGCGGCGCGGGGTTCATCGGAACCAACCTCGTGAAAGAAATGGAGAAACGCGGCCACGAAGTCCTAGCAATCGACCTCTACCACACGGACAGAGATCGATACATGCGTGCGGATGTCAGTAACTACAGACAGCTAAGGAAGGTTTTTGATGGTCGAAAATTCGATTACATCTATCACCTGGCGGCTGAGTATGGCAGGTGGAACGGCGAGGACTACTACGAGAACCTCTGGGCAACGAATGTGATCGGCACGAAGCACATGCTTCGGCTCCAGGAAGAGCTGAAGTTCCGAATGGTATTCTTCTCATCTGCCGAGGTCTACGGCGACTATGAAGGCAAGATGGTCGAGTCCGTCATGGAGACGAACCCAATCAAGAACACGTACCAGATGAATGACTACGCGATCTCGAAATGGGCCGGCGAACTGATGTGCCTAAACTCGGCAAAGATGTTCGGAACGGAAACTGTCAGGGTCAGGCCAGTCAACTGCTATGGTCCTCACGAGGAGTACACCCCGTACCGTGGGTTCATCCCGAAGTTCATCTACCATGCGCTCTTCAAGAAACCCTATGTGGTCTATCAAGGTCACAGAAGGATAATCGACTACGTTGAGGACTCGTGCAGGACATGGGCGAACGTCATCGCCAACTTCATACCTGGAGAAGTCTACAACGTCGGCGGAAGACCCGAATGGGAAATGGATATCAAGGAGTACTCGGACATCGTGCTGAGTGCTGTGGATGGAAACAAGAAGTTGATCACCTACAAGAAAGCGGAGCCGTTCACAACCAAAGTCAAACATATGGACTTCTCGAAGGCGGTGAAAGATCTGAAACACGACCCAAAGGTCGCGCCTGAAGAAGGAATCAAGAAGACCGTTGAGTGGATGAGAGGGTACTACAGGATCGGTGAGTAATTGGAGGAAGTCTACGAGACTTTCGAAGGGAAGACCGTCCTAGTAACTGGAGGAGCAGGTGCAATTGGAGGAAATCTGGTTAGGAAGCTTAACGATCTCAAGACAAAGAAGATCATAATCATTGACAACCTCTCATCTTCGTATGAATGGAATTTGCCAAAAGGGCCAAAGATACAGTTCATTCTCGGAGACATCCTCGATGACGAAAAGCTCAAGTGGGCATTCAAGCACAAACCACAGATTGTATATCATCTAGCAGCTCACTTTGCGAATCAGAATTCCGTTGACAATCCAGAGACTGATCTCATGGTCAACGGAATGGGAACACTCAAGATTCTCGAGCATGCTCATCTAGTTGGGGTCGAGAGATTCATCTATGCCTCATCTGGGTGTGGAATATACGGCGCTGGTTCGAAGATACCATTCGAGGAACACGATGTCTCGATGAGCCTGTACACTCCCTACCAAGTGACGAAGATGCTCGGTGAACTCTACACGAACTACTTTCACAATCTCTATGGGATGCCTGTGGTCAATGCTAGGTTCTTCAACTCCTACGGACCTGGAGAGGTCCCAGGGAAATACAGAAATGTGATACCCAATTTCATGTACTGGGCAATGAACAAGCGCGAATTGCCGATTACCGGAACAGGTAATGAGACGAGAGACTTCACTTACGTCGGGGACATTGTTGAGGGTCTCTTGGCGATGGCATACTACCCTAAGGCTATCGGGGAGGCATTCAACCTAGCCACTGGAAGAGAGATCAGAATATCAGACCTGGCCAATTGGATCAATGAAATCACCGGCAATAGTGCGGGCATCGACCACATAGAAAAAAGGAATTGGGACAAAAAGAACAGATTGCTTGCATCAATTGATAGAGCCATGCGTGTTCTGAGATACAAACCAAGCATGGATTTCAGAAAGGGGCTCCTGAAGACGCACGAATGGTTCGAGACCAACTGGGAAAACATCGCCAGAAGTGCAGAGTTCTGAGTGACAGACGGGTGATCTGTCTTTGAAGGGAATCCTCCTGCAAATCATGATATCATTGTGCGACTCTCGGGAGTGTGTCATATGAAAATCCTGGCAGTGGTCTCCACACTGGACCTGAAATTTCGTCTTGGCTGCACACCTGCTTGGTGGCATATCCTAAAGGCACTCTATGAAACTGATAACGAAGTCATTGCCGTCCCATACTTGGGCAGAGACATCGAAACCATTTGGTGGCGAACTTATCCGAATCCCTGGAGAATGCCGGGTGAGCTCTATCTCTCATGGGCGAGGAAAGCCATCCCAAAGCGAGTTGCGAAAGAGTCAAGACTCCGAGGGGGACTCGTGCAGAACCTGACACACATTACGACACTCCCCATCTGGCGGCGCTATCTGAAGAAGATCTTGGCTCGGGAGAAAGACGTCGATCTCCTGATGTTCTTCAACGTTCCTCTGAACCAGATTACAGGCATCCCAACAGAAGTCAAACGAGAATTCGGAATCAAGACTGCTTTCTATGATGGCGACATGCCCACGATTCTTCCTGAGCACATATCTGAAAGAGGATTCATGTTTGACTACTACAAAGGAGCTTCCTTGGAGGAGTACGATGTCTTCTTCGTCAATTCTGAGGGAGTGATCAAGAGCCTAGAAGAGAAAGGGGCGAGAAACGTGACGCCTCTGCATTATGCCGCGGACCCGGATTTGTTCAGTCCGATTACAGCTGAGAAGAAGTGGGACTTTGCGTTCTTTGGATATGGAAGTCAGACTCGAGAGAAATGGATGACGAGGATGATCACAGAGCCATCAGAGAAGATGTCCAAAGTATTCGCTGTTGGAGGATTGGGATTTGCCATCCCCCTGGGAAAGGCGAGCATCATTGGAGATGTTCCGATGAGCGGGTTCCGTAGATTCTGTTGTTCTTCGAAAATCAACTTGAACATTACCCGCGAGTCGCACACTCGTGTATATGCGTCTTCCACTGCCAGACCATTTGAATTGGCAGCATTGGAGTGTTGCATGGTGTCCTGCCCATACAACGGAATCGAGAACTGGTTTGTCCCGGGAAAGGAGATTGTTGTCTTGTCAGAGAATGAAAGGCCTCGCGACATCTATTTGTCACTGCTCGAAGATGAGGAATCCCTTCGCACAATCGGAGCGGCTGCTAGAAGAAGAGTCTTATTGGATCACACATATAGAAGAAGGGCAACCGATATCATCAGGTCGATCAAAGAAGCTAATGATTGATGAAGATCGCGTATCACGAGGAGCAGGTTTGGCTGAACAGAAGAATGGTGGTGACCGAAGACGGAGCACGGATAGCGACAATATGGCTGGAGGAGAGAGACTGAGGATACTGCAAGTCATTCCCTTCTTTGCCCGATCAATGGGCGGCCCCGTTACGGCAACACACTGCCTATCACGAGAGTTGGTCAAGAGAGGTTTTGAAGTCGAAATACTAACGACCGACTTCGAGCTTGATGAAGAGTTTGTGAGACTAGTCAGGGGCGAAGGAATTGGTGTTACTCTCGCCAAATGTGATCTAGCACTGGGCCAGTTTCTTGTCTCACCTTCAATGAAATCCTGGTTGAAAACAAGAGCCAGAGATTTCGATATGATCCACATGCATGAATTTCGCTCGTATCAAAATAACATTGTCCACGCTTTTGCCAGAAGACACCAAATACCATATGTGCTCCAAGCTCACGGATCACTACTTCCCTTCTTTGAGAAGCAGAGACTGAAATTGCTCTATGATTTTGTCTGGGGCAGAAGAATCTTGGATGAAGCAGCGGCAGTAATCGCATTGAATCACATGGAAGAGGAAGAATGCAGGAGCATGGGGGTGAAGGAAGACAAAATCAAAATCATCCCAAATGGGATCAGTATCTCCGAATTTGAGCTGCTGCCGGAAAGGGGCACGCTTCGGACCAAGTTGGGTATCTGCCCAGACTGGCCCGTAGTGCTCTATCTAGGCAGAATTCATAGAATCAAGGGTCTTGATCTACTATTGGCTGCTTTCGCATCTCTGGTGAAGGAGCTGAAGAACGTCCGACTTATTCTTGCTGGACCTGATGGCGGATTCCTTACCGACCTCGAGAGTCAGGCACGAGTATTGAGAATCGAAGACAGAGTCATAGTGACAGGACCACTCCACAATAGAGACAAGCTGGAGGCCTTTGTTGACGCAGACGTATTCGTCCTTCCGTCTTCGTATGAGATATTCGGGTATGTCTTGCTTGAAAGCCTAGCCTGCGGAACACCGGTGGTTATCACCGACCGATGCGGAATTGCGGATGTCATAGGGAACGTCGGGGGTCTCGTAGTTCCCTATGACAAAGACCTCCTAGCAGGAGCTCTATTGAGTGTGCTTTCACAGGCGGATTTGAGGAGAAGACTTGGCCAACAGGGAAGAAGTCTGGTTGCGGGAAGGTACGATTGGTCAATTGTCGCCAACAGAATGATGGACGTCTATGACACGAGCATCCGATCAACAATCAAATGATTTCGGGGCTTTCGTATCAAGAATCAACCCAGGTACAAGGGTTGCTACTGAGGCGAGGACCCTAGATTGGCTTCCCATAACTGGATTTCTGTCTGCAGAACCCATCTTTGACACTTCGTCGGTTCAGCCGATGCTGGCGAAAGCTCCAAAACGTCTGGATTCGAGCTATTTCGAGTTGCACTTGTCAATGGCGATGACACAAGAAAACCCTTTTCTGCAAGGCATGCTTCTATTGGCAGGCAGACACAGTCCGATCAAATAGACTCGTGCGGTCCTCTTCTTAGTGCTCTCCATCCTATCTTCTGCAATTCACCGAGCCAGATGATGTCAATGGAGCAATGAAACCTTTTTGGGAGTGCCTGATTTCTCGTACTAATCCCCCAGCTTCTATTGAGGTAACAGGATGTTCGCAGAGAAAGACGGAATCATCCGACAGTCAACACCCCTCGATTAAACATTCGAAGAATACGACAGGCGCAACGCCCTGCAGTTGATGGACTGGCTCAGAGATCATGTCGTCAGAGCTGAAATATGCTAGTATCGAGCGGAATACAAAATTGCATTGCACGATTCAAGAGAGGTTGCCAATGCCTGAAATGCCCTTCGAATCAATGCTGTGCGAGAATGTCGAGGCACGGATACTGGACACTCTCAAGTCAGACAGATGGATATGCCAGCCCAAGCTAGACGAGGAACGAATCATCGCCCAACACAAGGCTGACACTATCTTCCCATCGACTCGGAGGCGCAAGAATGCCGCCAAGAAGTGTCCAGATTCTAAATGAACGCTTGCGCCTGCATCAAGAAACAATCGAATCGATGCACAGATGGGATAGCGCTCGAGACTCAGTGGGTTGCTTGATATGCCACAAACCATTGCCAATGCGATCAGAGTGAAGACACGTTCCATGAAGTCAGATTATGCTAGATTTTGAAGTTTCTGTGAGAACGCTCATACAATTCGCACAGAATTCCCGCAACCACCCTCCAGGAATTCGCGCTAGAGAAGGCGGAAGCGTTTGCCTGCGCCATCCTCTTCAGACGATCCGATGAACTCAACATAACCCTGATTGCAGCCGCAATGGAATCGGGCGTGACGACATCTAACACGATTCCATTCTCCTGATGCGTAACAATTCTCTCGACACCGGGAAACGGACCCACAATAACCGGCAAACCATAAGCTCGGCTCTCAAGCAACGTTGCAGGGAAGCCCTCAATATGGGAAGGGAGCCCAAAGACATCAGCCGCACTGTAAGACAGCGAAAAGGTTCTGTCATCAACGTGACCCATCACTAAGCAACATACGTCTCACCTTGGCATCAATTTCAGACCTCAGGTTTCCTTCGCCACAGTATACAAGCTTCAAATGGTCTAGGCCTCCCTCAACGGCTTATGCAAAACCCTCCAGGAGTACCATTGGATCCTTCTTGGCGTACAGGCGACCTGCGAAGAGATAAGGACCTTAACCCAGCCTCCTCGCGCCGTATCGTCCCGATACTGCTTTTGACTGGCCCGAACCGCATCTGGAACCTGGAGAATAACGCCTCCGCTGTTCTCTGCTGGTCGTACTCCCAGGAAGAAACGTGACACCCACATCCATATGCAGTCTGAATCCAATCCTATTTGTCGAGCAATGTAGTATAGAGTTCCACGGATTCTCTAGCGACATTCTCCCAGGAATTGGAGAGATGAGCCAACTTTAGTGCATTAGATGACATCTCCCTGAGCTTGGATGGATTGTTGAGAAGGTAGCCAATTTGAGCTGCAATTGAGCCAACGTTGATCGCATCAAGAACAATGCCATTGAAACCATGTACGATGGCTGCCTCAACGCCAGGATAAGGGCCAACAATAGCAGGCAACCCGTATTGTCTGCATTCCAGAAGTGTCAGGGGAAAACCCTCAATCTCAGAAGGCAAAACGAAAACGTCTGCCGCCGAGTAGACCTTCGACAGAGTCTCTTCATCGACAAGACCAAGGCTATTGACCACGCCATCCAGTGACAACTGCGAGATTCGTCTTCTTAGCTTGTCCCCTAGGGTTCCTTCACCACAATAAATGAGTCGGAGTTGATGCCCTCCTCCGGAGATCGCCTGGGCAAAGGCCTCCAAAAGCACCAAGGGGTTCTTTCTTGCATCTAGTCTACCCACGAAGAGCACGACGAAGTCCGACCCCTTGATTCCAAGTGACTCTCTGACCGCTTTTCTGTCAAAGCTTACGAGGGTTCGGGTCTCCACTGCTTGTTCGCTGGTGATGACATTTGTCTGACGGTTCCTAACAAGGTAAGAGACTTCACTGGTGATACAAGGATTCACGGTAATAATGGTGCGAGCACTCTTTATTCCCGCGAATTCGAGGGCCCTACCAATGGTCTTGAATACTATCAGTTGAGCAATGTCGCTTGCCGAATCCAGTCCGCCCTTGATGACACCAATGGCTTCGCCTCTTGATGTGGTATGAATCGTTATGACTAGGATCGAGTCATTGGAAATTGCCCAAACAAGCTGAGGTATGTGAGCGTGAACAATGTCGAATCTAGAATTGGATAGCTCTTTTCTCAATTTCCTGCAAAACTGGAATTGCCTGAGTACGGGCACATTGGAGGTTGAGATCCTTTTCACCTTGAATGGATCCTCGGTCTTTCCCGGAGAGTATCCGTACGCATAGAAAACGACAACCTCATGACCAAGTTCGCATAGTGCGGTGGCAAGTCGATTAACATACCTGGCGACTCCTCCACTTCCAAAAGGCGGTGAAAGGGTCCATGTCACCAGCGCAATCCTGATCGTCATCACACCCTTAATCGGCTTCACGAATCGACCGTATCACCTAATAAGCTTACGGTATGCCTGCTTTGCATAATTCTCGATGGTGAATAAGAAGAAGAACTCCGCCCAATCAAGAAGATGGCGCTGGTTCCCAGGTGACCAGTGCGACTCTCATCTACGGTTTCCAGAAGATCTTTCAACCCCGCGATACGTCCTCCCAAAAGGCTAAGTGACGAGGAAGATGGACTTATTGGCACATTGCCGATGGGTGTCCAAGGTGGTTCTGCAGCGATCATCTCAACAGCCGTTGCCTAACAAAAATGATGTCTACTGTGCAAGATGTTATGTGCAGGTCCACGAACTCAGGAGAGCTCCCGACCCTGCGTTTGCAGTCGTCCCTGTACTTCGGCTTCAAGATTCATGGTTCCGACTCTTCCCAGACTACCTTCTCAGCGATCTTGAGTGCCTTGCCGGTTCTCCTACCACCACACCGATTCCTGTCAAGTCCCTCTTGGAGAGGCAGATACCACCCATCAATGCATCCAATCCTGAGCGAGTTTTCGCTCATTCAGTCATAACATATCTACCCCTGACGTCAGGAATTATGTGTCACAGTAACGATCTTCGAAACCAATAAGCCCAATGGCACCCATACAATACTGGTTCCTTACGAATGGTTTCCGTTTGCATCATCTCTCCGAACATACTCCCCCTCTTGTTGCCTGAGAGTAAGATTCCAGTGGTTGGCGGGATTGAGGTACAGGAGAGTCTCGTTGCGCGACTGATCAGCAAGAAGAATAGAGTGACATTTATCTCCTTTGATTTAGGAATTAACCCACGCCATTTTCCGAAGACTCCTTTCAGTTTACTGACGTTTCCATCTTCTAGAGCTAGCGATGGAGAAGCAAGGCGTTTACTCAACGTGCTTCTCTTTGCGAAGGCCATGAATAACGCCCAGGCAGACGTCTATTTCATGATGGGGGGCAACCATTTGGTGGGACTTGCGGCGATCTATTGCATTCTCAGACGAAAGAAGTTCATCTTTCAGGTTGCCAGCCAAAAGGACCTCAATCCCCAGACCATCAAGGGATTGATTGCACGCCTATCTTACAAGATGGGAATCATCTATGCTTACAGTGCCTTGGTCCAGACAGAAGACCAGCGAAAGCATTTCGTATCTCAGTATCACAGAGTGGCAGATGTTGTTCCCAATCCGATCGATTTGCCTCAACCCTACTCAAAAGACAGCGAGACTGATGGATCGATTATTTGGGTTGGAACCATCAGACGATGGAAGAGACCAGACTTGCTGGTTGAGGTTGCGAAACAGATACCTGATGGCAAGTTCAAGTTGTTCGGTCCTCCATTGCGAGAAGAGGAGGACTACTACAAGAGCGTCCAACTAGCCGCATCGAGCACTCCGAATCTGCAGCTCCACGGATTCCTTCCGCATGCAGAGATGCTATCAGAGTACAGAAAGGCTAGAATTCTAGTAAATACTTCTGAATTCGAGGGATTCTCGAACACTTTCCTAGAGGCTTGGAGCAATTATGTTCCTGTTGTTTCGCTAAAATGTGATCCTGATGAGATTATTTGCAGATACAAACTTGGTTTTCACTCAAGAGACATTAACCAGATGAAACTCGACATTGCCAGATTGATGGATGACGGCAGACTAACCAGGGAACTCGGATTGAACGGGAGAAGGTACGTGGAGGCTCATCATTCGAGCAAAGTCATTTCGGATTCCTACGAAGAACACTTCACGAGGGCTACAAAACGGAAAAGTGGACCAGCAAGAGTAGGTTGATGTTTCAATCGAGTGCAGTGCTGTGACACATAATTAGCTCGCCACTCTCATTCCATCTTCGATTTGCTCACCGGCAGCAACGATGATGTTGAGGACGATGATCCTCATCCAGATCTCTTTTCGCCGCATCGTCCCGATGCGGCTCTTCACAGGTCCGAACTTCCTC
>Ga0315279_10000855_pt1 | contig 55129 bp, 59 predicted proteins | sample YL17G06_20_MG_FD_203694 | JGI IMG/M metagenome (GOLD analysis project Ga0315279, IMG submission 203694) | Sediment microbial communities from Yellowstone Lake, YNP, Wyoming, USA - YL17G06_20 | ecosystem: Environmental > Aquatic > Freshwater > Lake > Sediment | place: USA: Wyoming | collected... | reverse complement strand
GCTGTTGGCCGAGCAATTAACGAGATGGAAACCCCTGATCCGCAGAAGTCTCGGAAGCCGTCGGGGGGTTACTGTAGCATGCGGCCTGCCGGAAGTCTATAGGGCGAAAAATCGCTGTAGTACTAGTCCGGAAGCGTTTCCCCCGGCGGCCTGGCGGAGCGCGTATTCGCTCACGCCCCACGCTTGACAATCGCAGCGGCCGCTACAATCATCGAAATCATGACGGCGCTTGCCGATGTCGTAGTCGACAGCATACTCTCCATCGTCAAGGCACGACGCCCCGCGGCGAAGGTCGTGCTGTACGGCTCCCGTGCGCGTGGCGACGCGTCGTTCGCCTCGGATATCGATCTTGTTATCGTGGATCCTTCCTGGACGCAAGAGGACATCGACCAGGTCCATAACAGGCTGGAAGAGGAGGTTCCGACCGCGCTCAAGATCGACCTGATCGCACTCCACCTCGTAAGGAATGCGGATCTGGCGGCAAGAATCCAGCGTGAGGGGATACGGATCGATGAATGAGCGCAGGGTCATCTCGACCGAGTTCTCCCGCGCGCTTGCCCGTCTGCGCGCAGGTGTGGCGGAAGACCCCAAGAATAGTGATCTCGTTTTCGATGGAGTGATCCAGCGATTCGAGTTCTGCTTCGAGCTAGCCTGGAAGATGCTGAAATCCCTCCTGCACTACCAGGGCATCGAAGGCTCAAGCCCCAGGGCATGCATCAAGGAATCCCTGCGTGCGGGGATTCTTATCGACGGGGATGCCTGGATCGGCATGCTGGAAGCCCGGAATCGCAGTTCCCATATATACGACCAGGAGGATGCACGGGCTGTTTACGAGAAAATCAAGGCCGATTACGTCGTCTTGCTCGGTGATCTGGAGACCCGCGCCGTTCGCCTTCAGAGCGAGTGAGCTGTCAGAACTGTCCGCTCGACTGGAATATCAGTTTCGACAACGAAAGAGCTACACAAGTTCTCGGTTCTAAACGAAAATAAGGTAGAGATGGCAAGTGGCGGTGGATTGGGATGATCTCCGCAACAACAAAGTCTGAACGCCTCATGCAATTGGAACAACTTCTCCTGGCTCATGGACAAGGCCTGCACAGGTCCGAAATAGCGCGCAGACTTGGTGTGCACAGATCGACCGCTGCGCGGTACGTCACTGAGCTTGGCTCCTTCCTGCCGATCACCGAGGATGACAAGGGCCTTGTTGGGATCAACCGGGCCAGCTATCTCAGCAACATCCGCCTCACCATTCACGAGTCACTTTCCCTGTATCTCGCAAGCCTGCTCATGGCTGATCGGATGGATCGATTCAACCCCCATGCCGCTTCCGCCTAGAGGAAGCTGGGTCAATCGTTGCAGGCATTCTCTCCCACCATCGCCAGACACATCGTGGCCGAGGCGGAGAAAGTGGAAGGCTCACGGGCTCGCCGCGATCCGGTGTACCTCAGCGTTTTGGAGACGCTCACCCGGGGCTGGTCGGAAAGCAGAGTCGTCAAAGTGCTTCACCACTCGGTGCATCGCGGTTCCGAGACCAGCTATCGCTTTGCCGTCCATCTGATCGTGCCCTATGCCGTCGGGCAGACCGTTCAGGCCATTGGACAATGCACGGGCGAGGATCATCTGCGCACGCTCCGTGTCGACAGGATTCTTGAAGCGACCCTCACCTCGGACACCTATAGGATTCCCGCGGATCAACGCATCCCCCATATGTTGGAAAGCGCCTGGGGCATCTGGTACTCCGAGGCCGAGCCTGTCGACGTCGTGCTGCGCTTCTCCGCCCAGGTCGCTCACAGGGTGCGCGAGACGGTCTGGCATGGCAGCCAGGAGCTCACCGACCTGCCCAGTGGCGAGCTTGTCTGGAGCGCTCACATCTCCGAGCCGCGAGAGATGGTTCCCTGGATCCGCGGCTGGGGTGCCGATGTGGAGGTAGTTGCGCCTGCTGAGCTTCGGGAACGCATTGCCGAAGAAGCTCGGGCGATGGCGGAGCTCTACGCCGGAGAAAAATAGCACTGGGTGTTGCGCTCGCTGCGTCACCGCCGTGTGAGAATTCGAGGTCATGATGGAAGAACCGGTCCTCGCACATCGATCTGAAGATGGAAGCAGAGAGCAGACGCTTGATGAGCATCTGCGGGAAGTAGCGAAACGTGCCGCTGAGTTCGCCGCAGCCTTCGGGGCGGAGAACTGGGGAACGGCAATAGGGCTGCTACATGAGGGCAGAGCGCTTCGGAGACTTCGGGCGTGTGGATTGAAACATTTGGTACAGGAATCGTTCGACGGCCGAGCTGATCAGTTGCAGCCGGAAGCGTCCCAGCCGGGCAGCGTACATGGTTTCGTATCCTGCGCAGAGAAGTAGATTTGACTGACGCGCGCGGCGCGTGGAGCGTCCGCCGCTACCTTCCTAGTACTTGGCGACCAGGTTCCTGACCGTTTCGGCAATCCTCTGCGGCTGAGGGACATAGAGCTTTTCCAGGACAGGGGAGAACGGTGCGGGCGTGTTTGGAGCCGCAACGCGTGTGACGGGTGCGAGCAGGTAGTCAGGCATAGCCTCCGCGATGCGTGTCCCTATCTCTGCCCCGATTCCGCCCTGCTTGGGGCCCTCCTCGACGATCACGACGCGGCCGGTCTTCTTCACCGATCCCAGGATCAGCTCCATATCCAGCGGCCAGATCGAGCGCAGGTCGATGACTTCGCAGTCGATTCCATCCTTCGCCAACTCGGAAGCCGCCAGGCCATTGAAATGGCTCATGAGAAGGCTGCCGATCAAGGTCATGTCCTTCCCGCTCTTGCGGATGATCCCTTTGCCGATGGGGATCTCATAGTAACGGTCGGGAATTTCAGATGATGCGTCGACCGTTCCCGTTTCAGCCCGCGCCCCCTTGGAACCATACAGCAGCTTGTGCTCGAAGACGAGAACGGGGTCGTCGTCTTGAATTGCCGTGCGTATCAGGCCAAGGGCGTCGTACGCGGTCGACGGCGCTACAATCTTGATGCCAGGACAGCTGAGAAAGAAGCTCTCGAGGTTCTGAGAGTGCTGCGCCCCCCTGCCTGTCACACCGACGGGAGCCCTCATGACGAGCGGCAGCTTGACACTGCCGCCGGACATGTAGCGCAGCTTGGCAATCTGGTTGACGATCTGGCTTCCCGCATTCAGCAGGAAATCGCCGTATTGCACGTCAGCGATCGGTCGCATTCCAACGGCCGCCGCACCGCAGGCCATCCCGAAAATGGCGGCTTCCGAGATGGGCGTGTTGATCATTCTCCTGGGGAAACGGGCTTCAAGCCCGAGGGTGACCGTAAAAGCTCCACCGAAGCCGCCCGGGATGCTGATGTCCTCCCCAAGGCAGAAGACGCTGGGGTCTTTCTCCATCGCTTCAGAGATCCCTTGCCTCAACGCCTCGACAATGCTCGTTCTCATTGGGGTACTCCCATGCCGACATAGAGTCCTTCCTCGATGGCCTCGGGGCTGGGAAACGGAGATTCCTGTGCGTACTTCATCGCGGCCTCCACTTTCTGGGAAACCGTTCCCCTGATCGCATCGATTTTTTCCTGACTGAGCACACCGGACTCGATCAATACCTTTTCGCAGGACTGGATCGGATCCCTCTGCTTCCAAACCTCCTTCTCTTCCTTTGACATGTAGTTGTTTGGATCTCGCCGCGAGTGTCCCGAATAGCGGAAGGTCTTGAGCTCGAGGAGAGTTGGACCCTCGCCTGCCCTGGCAACATTGATGGCTTGGCTGGCCTTTTCGTACACATCGAACACATTCATCCCGTCCGCAATAGAGGAGCGCATTCCATACGCGGCGGCTCTTTCCGCAACGTCCTTGACCTTCATGACCATGGACATGGGAGTCGAGGCCCCGTAGAGGTTGTTCTCGCACACGAAGACCGCCGGCAGATTGTAGACGGCGGCACAGTTCAATCCCTCGTGGAAGGCGCCCTCGTTCGTGGCCCCGTCACCGAAGAAGCTGACAGCGACGCGCTTTTCATCACGCATCTTGAACGCAAGGGCCATCCCCGCGATGATGGGTATGTTGTCACCGACCGTGGCGATGGCTGGAAGCATTCCCCGGGCCAGGTCGCCGATGTGCATCGACCCGCCCTTCCCCTTGCAGCATCCGGTCCTTCGACCATAGAGCTCGGCGGCAATCGACTCCATCGTGAGACCCCGGGCTATTGCGTGTCCGTGGGGGCGATGTGTGGAAGCTATGACGTCATCCGGCTGAAGCGCCGCGCAGACGCCGGCGGCGCATGCCTCCTGGCCGACGTACTGATGGACTGTTCCGGGCATGTTTCCTTCCAGGAACAGGAACCTGATCTTGTCCTCGAACTCCCGTATCTCAACCATCGTCGTGTACAGGCCTATTGTCTCCGCAGCGCTGACTTTCTCCACGATCCCGCCTGGGGCCGCTTTCTCCTTCTTCATTGAGCTACATCTCCTCTTCAACAAATCGCTTGAGCGCCTGCAGGAACTCCGCCCCCTGCGCCCCATTTACCGCACGGTGATCGAAGCTTCCCGAGACAGTGCATGCGGGACGTATTCGAAACGAGTTGTTATCGTCAATATCCATGATTTTGCGGATCCTCCCGATGGCCAGGACGGCGACCTGCGGGGGAGTAATGATCGCCTGGAAGGAATTGATCGGGTACATCCCCAGGTTGCTGATCGTGAAAGTCGCGTCAGCATTGTCCACCCGTTCCAGCTTGTTGTTTCTTGCCTTGGCCGTCAGCCACTTCACCTCGCGGTCAATCTCTTCCAGATTCTTCTTGTCCGCTGCGCGGACGACCGGCGCGCGCAGCTCGTCGTGCACGGATGTTGCGAAAGCGATGTTGATCTCCTCGGAGGTGTGAAGGCTTCCCTCATGGAAGGAGGAGTTGATCCGGGGCAGGCGCGGGAGCACCGACGCGACAGCGAAGATAAAAAGCGTGTCCACGGCAAGCTTGTCGCCGTCCCTCGTGCGTTTTCTCTGTCGCAGATCCATGAGTCGATCGCAGAGGACCGTGCTCTCGAGGTAGTAGTGCGGTATGCGCGTCTTGCTTTCCGCCAGAAGACGGCCAAGCAGGAGTTGCTGATCAGACAGGGGAATGCGTGTCAGCTCGGCTTGAGACGTGGTCCCGTCCGGCGCCTCAGTCCGGCTGGCAGCATCATGTGATGAAACCGGCACCCCCCTGGACGGGGCATCGAGATCCTTCATTACGATGATGCCCGCGGGACCTGTCCCTCGCACCGAAGTGAGGTCAATGCCACGCTTCTCCGCAAGATGGCGCACGAGCCTGCTTGCCTTTGCCGTTTCCGCAGGGCGGTCAGAAGAGCTTGCGTCAACTGCGTCTCCTTGCGAGTCCTCTTCTGTCCGCTGAGGCGGCAGAACATCGGCCGTCATCTCGCCAGGCTCCCCGATGAGCGCGATTATCGTCCCCGCGGTCACCTCCGAGTCTGCCGCAACGAGCAGTTTGAGCACCGTCCCCTCCGCGAAGCTTTCGAGATCCATGGTCGTCTTGTCGTTCTCGACCTCGCATAATGGGTCTCCCTTTTTCACCGGGTCGCCCACCGTGACATGCCAGCGGACCAGGCGCACTTCCTCGGAGGTCTGTGCCAGCCTGGGCATCGTGATCTCTTTCGCCATGGACGGATCATACTGGCAGCCATAGCCGGAAGTCAATATAACATTATAAACTTTTTTAGAAAAGATTATAAATACTTGTTGACAACTCAATATGCGTGTGTAAAAATGGGCCCTGATTTTCGAATACTTTCAGCTCGAGGAGGAAGGAATGAGGAAAGGCAAGTCATTTATTTTCGTGAGCCTGATGGTCGTCGCCTCTTTGCTCTTTTTTGCGTGCAGCGGGGGACAAACCACGAGCTCCAAGGGGGGTGCTGCGGCGACAGCCCAGGCAAAAGTGAAGCCGGGCACGATCGGCTTCAGTCTTCCTTTTGCAACGGCTCCGTTCTACTGGGCAGCCGCGAACGGCCTCAAAGACACTATGGAGGCCATGGGCTACAAGGTCATCGTGACGAATGCCGCGAACGACCCCGCCCAGCAGCTGCAGCAGCTGACGAACTTCGATACGCAGAAGGTGCAATCGGTGGCTTTGATCGCCTATGATTACGCCTCCGTTTCCCCTGCAATTGACAAGCTGCGGGCCGACGGGATACCGGTGTTCTGCATCGATCGCGATGTCAACACGCCGACGGACAGCTTTTTGATTACGGACAACAGAAAAGCGGGCGCCGCTCTTGCCGACTTCGTGATCAAGGAGCTCAAGGGAGCGAAAGCGCACATCATAAAGGACTATTTTGCGGTCAATGTCGTTCCCCTGGTCGATCGTGTCGACGGCTTCATGGATGAAATGGCCAAAAGCTACAAGGGCAAGTACGACGTTGTCGGTGAGATCGGGGGTGCGGGCGGCGGAGGGGATCCGTTCGAAGCGCACATTCCGCTGTTCAAGGATATCCTGCTGAAGCACAAGGACGCGAACGTGTTCATCCTGGGAACCGACCTTCTTGCGAAGCCCGCCGTCGCGGCTCTGAAGGAGCTGAACCTCTTCAAGCCGGCGGGCCAGGCAGGAGCGCCAATAATCGTCGGCGTCGACGGGAACCCTGAGACTCTGGACGCTATCAGGAACGGCGATGTGACCGCCTGCTTCTCCCAGTATCCCTACCTGCAGGGGGTCTGGACGGGATTCATGGCCGATAGATGGATCCATGGCAGGTCCGACCTGATTCCGACAACCCTCTACTTCGGTGGAGATGTCGTGACCTACAGCAATGTCGGCAACTTCAAGCATCTGTGGGGCGACATAAAGTGGAAACAGATTGACTGATTGACCTTTCGAGGGAGAGTGAAAGACACTCTCCCTCGATCTGCACTGAAGGGCTCATTCGCACAGGCACGCCCGCATGAGGGACAGAAGGGTATCAGCGCATGCGCGATGAAGACTGCATCCTTGAGACGCAGGACTTGTCCAAATCGTTCCCCGGCGTGTACGCGCTTTCCGGGTTCGACTTCCAGCTTGGCTACGGTGAAATCCATGGCCTGCTGGGAGAGAACGGAGCCGGTAAATCAACTTTCATAAAGCTTCTTAACGGCTTGTATGCGCCGGACAGGGGCAGCGTCATCGTCCAGAATGAGAGGATTGACAGGCCGGACCCGATTCTCGTGAACCAGAAGGGCATCAAGTTCGTGCACCAGGATCTCTCCGTGTTCCCCTACCTTTCAATCCTGGAAAACGTCTGCATGAACAACTATCCCCGCACGAGGCTCGGCACGATCAACTGGAAGAAAGGCAGGGAGCACGTCAGCGCTCTGCTGCGCGACTTCCGTCTGGATATAGATCCTGATACGAAACTCACAGAGCTGAGCATAGGGCAGAAGCAGCTTATCGAGATAATCTCCAACGTATCACAGAACGCCCGGGTGGTCGTTCTCGATGAGCCGACCGCGTCCCTCGGTGATTCGGAGAAAAACAAGCTCTTCGAGGTCATGCGGTCCCTGAAGGCCAGCGGGATTTCCGTCATCTTCATAAGTCACATCCTCGAGGAGGTCCTCTCGATCTGTGACAGGATCACCGTCATTCGGGATGGTCGCAAGGTAGGCACCTACGACAACCGAGACCTGACAAAGGAGTTCCTGATCGAAAAGATCGTCGGTGAACGAATCGATGAGGAGACCGGGCAGCGTTCGACGGAGAATGCTCAAGGCCATCCCGAGGGGGAGGTAGCGCTCGAGCTCTCGGAGGTGACCTACAAGCACTTGTTTCAGGGTATCTCCCTGAAGGTCCGTTTTGGACAGGTGGTCGGCATCCTGGGACTTCTGGGCTCCGGCAAGACGGAGATAGCGAATCTCTGCTTCGGCCTGTACAGGCCGCCTCATGGTCACATCGAGATCCGGGGAGAGCGGGTGAACCGCATGACACCCCTGCAGGCCATCAGAAGCGGCATTGGCTACGTGACTGAAGACCGGCACCGAAGCGGCATCTTCCGCTTCCTCTCCGTGACACGCAATTGTTCGATTTGCATTCTAGAAAGCCTGCGCGGGGCCTTGGGCATCGTGAACAGACCCCATGAGTCACGCTTGGTATCCGGGACGGTGGATTCTCTGGATATCAGGATCGCCTCTCCCGCACAGGAAATCCGGCAGCTCAGCGGAGGAAACCAGCAAAAGGTGCTTCTGGGCAGATGGCTGCTGGCAGATCAGAAGATCCTCATCCTCGACGAGCCCACGAAGGGCGTCGATGTGGGAGCCAGGAACGAGTTCTACCGCATCCTCCGCACGCTGAAGGAGGAACAGCGCGCAATCCTGGTCCTTACGTCGGATCACCGCGAGGCGCTGGCAATCTCGGATCGGCTTTTTCTCCTGAAGAGCGGAAGGCTCGTCGAATACGAGGGGCTTCGCGGCGCCACTCCCCGGGATGTCCTCTCACGGTTGACCGGCGACTGATCTCTCAGAGTTCCTGGAGGCATTGATGAACATAACACCGAGACAACGTCAGGAAGGCTCGCTGGAAAGGCCGTCCGCGAGGTTCAAGCTTCCAGAGTCCTGGATCCTGATCGTTGTGATAATCGTGATGTGCCTTATCATCGGAATAGCCGAGCCCGTGTTTTTCAGTTTCGAGAACATCATCAACATCATCATCAGCATTTCCGTGATCTCGATTGTCGGGGTCGGCATGACGATGGTGATCCTGACGGGAGGGATCGACGTCTCCGTAGGAGGCATCCTTGCCCTTTCGGCCACGATCGCCGGATCGATACTGCAGAACAAGGCCATCCCCATTGCCGTTCCGATCATCGTCGCCCTGGTCGTTGGGATCGCCGCAGGGGCGTTCAACGGGTTTTGTACCGCGGTGCTTCGTATTCCGGCCCTCATCGTCACACTCGCCATGCTGAGCATCACGCGCGGCCTCGTGCTCATTTACACCAGGGCGCAGGCCTCGTATGGATTTGCCAAGGCATTTCTTGTTCTAGGCCAGGGCCGTATTCTGGGGATTCCCAATGTCGTGTACCTGACGGTCGTATTCGTGGCCGTCGGGATCTTCATCCTGAACATGACGACATTCGGCCGCAAAATCTACGCGGTGGGCAATAACCAGACCGCCTCACGGATCGTGGGGATCCGGGTCAAGGCAATCCTGATCTCCATCTACGCGATTACCGGTGCGCTGTGCGCCATCGCCGGCCTCACCACCATTTCCCGAATGAACGCGGCTGCCGCGATACTGGCGGAAGGGCTCGAGTTCCAGGTGATCACCGCCGTCGTAATCGGGGGCACGAGCATCCTGGGCGGGCGAGGCTCCATCGGGAAAACCATCATCGGCGCCGTTATCGTCGGCTTGATTCTGAACGGCCTTCAGCTCCTGGGTGTGTCGATCTACTACAACCAGTTCCTGTCTGGCGTGATCCTCCTGGTTGCGGTCATGCTGGATATGTTGCGCCAGAGGAAGACGCGGGAGTGAGTCAGGCCGTCGTACTCGGGGTGGATATCGGCACCTCCAGCATCAAGTACAGCCTGATAACGCCCTCAGGTGAGTGCGTCTTCAGCTATTCCGGCGACTACCCCCTGATCAAGCCTGGGCCGGGACAGTTTGAGATAGGCCTCGATGACCTGTGGCGAAGGATCGCGGGATCGATCCGTACAGTCGTCGAACGCAGCTCGATGGACTATCGGATAGAGGCGCTGTGCGCGTGTGCCATGATGATCATGCCTGTTTTCCTCGATGCGCAGCAGAGGATTGTAAGACCTGTTATCCATTGGCAGGATGAGCGGCTCCTGGCCCAATGCGCGAAACTGAAGGCGCAGGGCAAGGACAAGCTCATTGCCGGGTATTCGGGCAGCCTCTTGACCGGAGAGAGCACGCTCAACGCAATCGAGTGGGTCCGCGAGCACGAGCCAGAGAGCTTCAAGCGCATCGCGAAGTTCATCATGATCAAAGACTACATCCGCTACCGCCTGACCCGGGTGGTATGCAGCGATTTCGGTGATGCCTCGGGGAGCCTCATGCTGGACGTCACGCACCGTACATGGAGCAGTGAGACGGCAGGCGAGCTGGGATTGCCAGCTTCCATTTTTCCCGAGCTCAGAGACTCCGATTCCGTCGTGGGAGCGCTGACCAGGGAGGCGAGTGTCCTTACCGGCCTCACTGAGGGTCTTCCCGTTGTCGTAGGAACGGGGGATGGGATCTCCACGATCCTGGGGTTGGGAATCATTGAAAGCGGGGAGGTGGGGATTACTGTCGGGTCCGCGGGAGTCATCGGCGTAGCAACCGAGAGACCTCCCATCGATGATCAGCGCCGAAATTACGTGTTCTGCCATCCTGCACGCGACCGCTGGTATTCAGTCATGGCCACCGCGGCGTCGGGTGATATCCTGAGATGGTATCGCGACGAGCTGCTCCGTGATGCCGGCCTTGGATACGAAGAACTGGACGGAGAAGCTCGCACGGTCGAGCCGGGATCTGACGGTCTGCTCTTTCTCCCGTATATCCTGGGGTCACGCAACCCCTACAGCAACCCGGGCGCGTACGGGATATTCCTTGGGTTGCGGCGGAAGCACGGAAGGAGCCACCTGACCCGCGCTGTGCTCGAGGGGATACTCCTGGAAATCCTTGACCTCTACATTACGGAGCAAGAGGTCGCCGAAAAGCTGGGTGTCAGCCTGCAGTCAGTAAGAGTCTCTGGAGGGATCGTCAAGAGCGAGTTCTGGCTTCACATGCTGGCAGACATCCTGGGAAAGAACGTCGTCCTGACGGAATTGGACGAGCTGGGCACGCTGGGTTGTGCTATTCTGGCTTATAAGGCCATCGGATACTATCCCTCCCTTCGTGACTCTGTGAAAGGAATGGTCAGGGAGAAGCGCGTTGTCGAGTTCGACAGATCGGCAAACACGGTATACAGAAAGAAGTTCGGCATTTTCCGGCGGGCCTACAAGCAAATGGAGACCCTCACTCTCCTGCCGGACACGTGAGCTTCCCAGGAGCGCCCGCAGAGGAGGAACGCGACGACCGTGTCAATAAAGGTGGACCGCAACGCCTCAGTTCCATTGTATCTCCAGGTGAAGAACCATCTCCTGGCGGAGATCCAGTCCGGCAAGTGGAAGAAAGATGAACTGGTACCCACGGACAATGAGCTGTGCGAACGATACCAGGTCAGTAAGATCACGGTCAGGGGAGCCATGCGGATCCTTGCGAACGAGGGTATCCTCGAGAGGATCCAGGGCAAGGGGACCTTTCTACGCCGGACCAAGTACGAACCCCACCTGCGCCGGCTGTTCAGTTTCACAAAGTGGGCTCGGCAGAATGGCCTGGAGCCGTCTACCCGCGTCATCAAGATCGAGACCGTGCTCGCGCAGGCTGATTTTGGCCACAAGCTAGGCATCAAGACGGGCACTGAGGTCACGAAAATCGAGAGACTGAGGCTGGGAGACAACGAGCCCCTGTGTTTTGAGGAGATCAACATTGCCGCCAAGACATGTCCCGATATCCATCTCACGGACATGGTGGCGCGGCCGTTCAACGATATCCTCGAGGAAGTTTACGGCATCGCGCTGGGGAGGTCCGCCGTCTCAATCGAGCCCGGCAAGACGAATCCGTATGAAGGAAAGCTCCTGAGAATGAAGAAGGCGGACCTGGCTTTGATCATAAAGACGAAAGTTCTCACGCTGGATTCACGCGTAGCCTACATTGTCCGCTGCGTGTATCGGGGAGACAAGGTCAAGTTCATTGTCGAGCTGTAAGGGGCTGAAAGCCCGCGGCAGCCTTCTCAAGAGGGGGGAATCACATGAGCAACGTTCCTGCGCCGGGACACTAGGCCACAAAGGCGTATTGTTTCCAGCGGGTGCGAATCCCGCCCGGCAACTGTCGCTCCAGCCGGCACATCGTGTCGCGCCCGCGCGGGCGCTGGCTCCAACTGTCTCATGCCACACTTATACCCTGCGCCGGGGCGTGATGTGTATATTATGCCTGCATATGGGAACCGGCCGCGTCCTGGGTGCCGCCCTGGCCTTTCTTTGTATTCTCGCCCTCCCGCAGTTCGCGCAAGGGACGGGCGCCGCTGCCTGCGCGGACCCGCATGCGGTGCTCAAAGCATTTTACGACTCCAACGATGCCCGGACCTTCGATGCGAGCTTGAAATATGTCGCCGAGGACACGACCATCGACACGTGGGCGACCGGCGTCAACGGCTATATCATGGCGAAGCGGCACGCCGAGGGAAAGACCGGGATCAGGAAGTTCCTGGCGGAGGGCCGCGGTCTGAGCCTGCACCTTCCGGATTCCGCGCCCGACGGGCCCGTGTTCCACGGGACCCGGCTGAGCGTGTCGGGAAACACGGTGAAGTTCATGCTCGAGCCCGACCGCAAGCGCCCGAACGGCAGGCCGTATAATCCCTACAGCGTTGAGGCCGTCCTCGACGGGTGCAGGATCAAGTCACTCACCGTTATCGAGCGCGTGACCTGGCTCTAGGAGCTCACCCACGGGCGCGCCATTGCGGCACGGATTAGTCCGGCAGCGTTTCCCCGGCGGCCTGACGGAGCGCGTATTCGTTCATGACTTCCTTATACAGAGCGGCGAGGTTGGAGACGTGCGCGGTCTCCAGCGCGGTCTGCGCGTCCAGGTACTCCAGGTTGGTGATGATGCCAATGTCGTACTGCACTTTCGCCACCTCCACCATCTGACGCGCCTGATCCAGCGCATCCGCGGATATTTCCACCTGCTGGCGCGCGGCCTGGACGTCCTGCGCCGCCTGCAGGACCTGCGTCGTCACGTTCAGCTTCACTGCAGAGGCGTTGTCCTTCGCGACATCCAGTCTCTTCCTCGCTTCATCCAGCGACCGGGCCCAGAGGAATCCCTGGAATATGGGGACGTTCACCATCACGCCCGCCGACCAATTGAAGGTGAGGTTCCCCGTCTTGGGCAGGAGCCCGTTCCTGTATCCAATGGCTCCCCGGGCCGACAGGGTCGGGTAGAGCGAGTCGAATGTCAGGCGCTCGTTGAGATCCGCGGCATTTTCCGCCTCAACGGCCTGCCGCACTTCCGCTCTCTTCTGAAGCGCGGCCTCCACCAGGGAGGAGGCCGCGGCGGACGCCGAGCCGGGCTCGAAACCGCCGCTCAGGTTGATCTCGGCCGACGGGGCAAGCCCGGTGAGCTGCCTCAGCGCGATCTTCTGCTTCTGAAACTGGCTCTCGACGTCCGTGCGCTGGCTCTGGAGCGCGGCCATGCGGACCTGCGTGCTCAGGTCCTCCAGCCGGGTCGCGGAGCCGGTCTGCTCCCGGATCTGGATCACCTGCAGGTGCTGCTGGAGGTTCTCGTACTGCGCGTCCAGCGCCTTGCCCTGCTCCTGGAGAAAAAGCGCGGTGTAGAACACCTGCGCGGCCTGGTAGGCGATGCCCGTTGTCACCTGCTCCACGCCGATCCGTGCCGAGGCAAGCCCGCTTTCCGCCAACCTGACCTGCACGTCCCGTTTTCCGAACTGGGTGATCACCTGGTTCAGGCCCAGGTGAAAGTCCCAGTTGTCCAGGGGGGCCAGGGAAAAGGTGCCCAGCCCGGGAAAGGTGAAGCTCTGGTCCGGCTCGACGTGCGTGTACGAACCGGTTACGCTGATGTTCGGGTAGTATGCGCTCTGTGCTTCCCCGACCCGCGCCCGCGCCGCCTCCAGGGCGGCCTGCGCCTGCAGGATCAGGGGCTGGTTGGTCTTCGCCCGCGTCACTGCCTGGTCCACGGTGAGAGTCACTCCGCCGTTGGATTGCGCAGAGAGGGCGCCTGCGGACATCAGGAGAATCGCCGCGGCGATCGAGACAACCCTTGCCCTCATCGCGAGCCTCGAGCTCCCGATCATTGGGCAACCTCCATCCCGTCCACCAGCGCGCTGACGTTGGAGACGGCCACAGGCTCCGAGGCGGCGAGCCCCGAGATCACGAGGACCTCCGAGTCATTGCGGGGCCCCAGGGCGACATTCCGTACGTGCGCCCGGCCATCCGCCAGCACGAAGACACTCGCATGTCCGTCCTGGTTGTCCCGCACGGCGCTCAGGGGGATGAGGATCCCTTCGCTGCCGGTCCAGGTGAAGGACGCCTTGGCCGTCATGCCGGCAAGCAGCCGTCCGTCGTTCTTCAGGCTTACCACGATCGGGAAATACTGACCGGTGGCCGCGGCGATGGGCCCCACCTGTTCGACCCGGCCCGCATACGTATTCGTGGACAGCGCGTCCACGACGACGTTCACCCGGCCGCCCACGGAGATGCGCACCACGTCGTCCTGGGACACGTTCCCCTGGAGCTTGAGCACGGCCACGTCTGCAATGGAGAGCAGGGGCGAGCTCATCGACGTGATCTCCCCGGGGTTGATGTTACGGTTGGTGACAATTCCGCTGATGGGGCTGGTGATCGTGCTGTTGGAGATCTGCACCTTGATGAAATTCACCTGGGCCTGCGCCTGGGCGAGCCCCGAGCCGCTCACCGTCTGGTACTGTCGGCTGGCGGTCTCGTATGCGGCCTTTGCCAGGTCCAGCTTCGTCTGCGCGTCATCGAGCTGACTCTGCGTGACCACCTTGGTGTCCAGGAGCGTTTTCGTCCGTTCATAGGATCGCTGGGCCATTTCCAGGTTCAGCCGGGCGGTTTCCATCCCGCTTTTCACCTGCACGGCCTGGTCTCCCACGCCCGCGGCCGCGGCCTCGGACACGGCGAGCTGCGCGTTCAGCTCCTTTGTGTCGATCTGGACCAAGAGCTGGCCGGCCTGCACCTTGTTGCCGACGTCCGCGGAGACCGTAGTGGCCAGCCCGGCCATCTTGGCGAAAATGTTCACCGTGTGATTGGGCACGAGGACGCCGGAGAACTCGACGTTTCTCACGATACGGCCCAGGGTTGCCGGCGCTGTCTTCACGCTGACGCGCGGCGCGTTCTTCGGCGCGCAGCCCAGGAGCCCGATCGCGAGGGCCGCGGCTGCGGCAAGGGCTCCCCACTGTGCAGTTCGAGCTTTCACTCTCTCACTCCTTGTTCGATTCGCTGACGGAGATCCGGATGGACGCGTTCATGCCGACCATGAGCCTCGCATCCCCCGGGTCCAGGATGCTCACCTTGATGGGGATGACCTGGACGACCTTCGTGTAGTTGCCGCCGCTGTTCTGCGCGGGCAGGAGGGAAAAGGTCGATGAGGTCGCGCGGCCGATGGTCTGCACCCGGCCGTGGAACGCCCTGCCGCGGAACGCGTCCACCGACACGTCCACCGGCTCACCGATCTTCACCCGCGTGATGTCTCCTTCCTTGACGTTTGCGCTGAAATAGAGGTTGTCGGTGTCCGCGATCATGGCCAGGGACATTCCCGGGGCGGCAAGCTCCCCCACGACGGCCGTGGAGAGGATTACCTGGCCGCCGATGGGCGCCTTCAGCACCGCCTTCTCCGCGACGACACCCGCCACCGAGCCCATGGCCTGCGGGTTGAGGGCGCCGGAGGTAAGGGCCGAGCCCAGGTCCTGCCGGCCCAGCACGTCGTCCTTGGCGACCTTGTCACCCTCCCTGACACGCCACTCCACGAGCTTTCCGACGATCTCGGGGCTCACCGAGACGACATCCGCCGCAACCCTCGCGTCATCCGTGGCAACGTAGCGGGTACCCTCGTACCAGTACCAGCCGACGATGGCGGCGACGGCCACGACGGCGATCCCGATCACAATGAGAATGATGTTTTTTCGCGACATGAAATTTCCTTCCTTGTGCGCGTGCGCTTGCGTGTTGTGTGTGCGCGGTCCGCTCCGCCCGCTAGTCGGCCATCGCTCCTGCGCGCGCGGCGCCCGCCTTGCCCTTCTTCAGGAAGAAGGCGGGGATGACGGCAAAGGCAGTGATGATCGCGGTGATGATGAATACGTCGTCGATGGCGTTGACGAACGCCGTCTTCGCCGCCATTCCCTTCAGGAACGCGAGTGCCATCGTGTGCCCGCGCGCGCCTCCCCCCATCATCGCGCCGGCGTGCGAGAGCGCGCTCATCGCCGCGGGATTCGCGGGAGTGACGGTCCACGCGAGCCATTCGCCGTGGAGGGCCTGGCGCGTGGAGAGAATCGTGGTGAGCACCGCGATGCCGAACGAGCTGGACACCCTCTGAATGATGTTCGTGATAGCCGAGGCCCTTCCGACGAGTTGGGTGGGGATCTCCACCATTGCCGCCGTCTGCGCCGGCATCATGGCCAGCGGCATCACCAGGCCTCGCAGCATCGTCCAGGCGATGATCGTCGAGGTGGCGGTGGCGAGGTTCAGGTAATGGAAGAGCCAGGAGATGAACATCAGCAGCAGGATGCCCGTGAGCGCGAGGGCCCGGGGGCCGATCCTGTCGAAGAGCCTGCCGACGACGGGCATCATCAGCCCCGAGACCAGCGCCCCGGGCATCATGAGGAGGCCTGTCTCCATGGCTCCCAGCCCCCGGAAGCTCTGCAGGAACAACGGCAGGAAGAAGAGGCCCGAGAACATGACGATGTTGGTGACGACGACCATGAGGTTGGCCATGGTGAAGGACCTGTACTTGAACACGCGCAGGTCCAGGAGCGGGTTTTCCGTCGTGATCTCCAGGTAGATGAACAGCACGAAGGCGAAGAAGCTCACGACGAAGAGCAGGACCGTTGGCTCCGCGCCCCATCCCCAGTCCGCGCCCTTGGTGAGCGCCAGGAGGAGACAGAACAGCCCGCCGGCCGACGTGAGGCCCCCCGCGATGTCAAGGCGCCCGGGATGTTTCGACTGGAACTCCGGCAGGACGAAGAGGGACAGAAGGATCCCGATCGCCCCGACGGGCAGGTTGATCGTGAAGATCCACCGCCAGTCGACGTACTCCACGAGGTAGCCTCCCAGCGTCGGACCGATGGCAGGGGCTACCAGGAGGGCGATGCCGAAGATGCCCATGGCGCTCCCGAACTGCGTCCGGGGCACCATGCGGAAGATCATCGCCATGGTCGTCGGCATGATCATCCCGCCGCCGACCGCCTGGATGACACGGGCGAAGACCAGGGAGTTCAGGTCCCACGCGAGGCTGCAGAACAGTGAGCCCGCGACAAAGGCGCCCATGGAGAGCACGTACAGGCGCTTGAAACCGATCCTGTCCCCCAACCACCCGGAGAAGGGAACCACCACGCCGAGGGCGAGCATGTAGATCGTGCTCACCCATTGCACCTGGGAGGTGCCAACGTTGAACACGTTCATGATCGTGGGGATGGCCACGTTCACGATGCTTGTGTCCAGGATGGACATGAAGGCGCCGATCAGGGCAACGAGGACCGGGGCGATCCAGTGGGACATCGGCCGCTCGGCCACTTCTGCCTCGTGGCCTGCGCCGGGGAGGGGCGCGGATAGAGGGGCGCCCTGCCGGGCGCCTGCCTGATCACTCATTCCTCGCTCTCTTCCTGCTCGAGGCACTCCAGGACGCTTGCCAGGTCACCGGCCAGCCGGTCGCGGGTGTTCTGCGGAAGCTTCCGGAACGCCTTGTCCAGGGTGCGCGAGCTGGCGTGCTTCAGGTTGCGGACCAGCTCGCCGAGCTTCGCCGTGCTCTTCATTACCACCGCCCGGCGGTCGTCGGGATCCTTGTCCCGTTCGAGCCAGCCGCCATCCACCATCCGATCGAGCATTCCGGTGAGAGTGCTGGGAGGCACGCCGAGCTCCTCGGCGAGCGCGGTCACGCGGCGCGCCCCCGCGTGATGCGCTTTCCAGAGCACCACGACCTCCGTGATCGACATCCCCTCCTTCTGGGCCAGAGGCGCGAGGCGCTTCACGATCCTCCTGTTGATGTTCCAGAAAAGCTCGATCAGTCCGATCTCATTCACACGAGTCTCCGTTCGATGACGATTAATTCGAAACCGTAATATTCGTAAATATAATATTCGATTTCGAATCAGTCAACAGGGAAGAGGGGAGGGCGGCAGGCCTAGAAGAACATCTTGACGGCAGACGCCAGGGTGAGAACCTGCACGGCGATCATGAAGGCCTTCTCGGGGATCCGCTTCGCGAGGTACAGCCCCGCGAACGCCCCGGCCACGACGCCCCCCGCCAGGACAGCATCGAAGGTGAGCGTCTCCGGCGTGATCAGGCCGAGGTTCACGCTGAAGGGGACCTTCAGCCAGTTGAGGATGAAGAAGTACCACGCGCTGGTCCCGATGAACTCCTCCTTGGGAAGCCGCATGGACAGGAGGTAGATCATCGTGACCGGTCCTGCCGCGTTTGCGATCATCGTCGTCGCCCCGGCAAGGAAACCGGCAATGGCGGCGAACCACCAGGAGGTTGGGATCGGCGCGTCCTCTCCCAGGATGTATTCGCGGTAGACGTGGACCCCAAGCATTACGATGACGATGCCGCCCATGACGTAGCGCATCTGCTGGTCGTTGATCCTGCCCATGGCAAAAAAGCCTGCCACGATCCCCGCGACCGCCCACGGCAGGAGCCGCACGAGGTGCTTCCAGGAGCCGTGACGGCGCCAGAAGATCACCGCGAAGGCGTCAGCGGTGATGAGCAGGGGCAGCAGCGCGCCGGTGGAGATGCGTGCCGGAAGGACCTCGGCGAAAAGCGGTGCAAGGAGGATTCCCAGGGCGGGGATTCCCGTCTTTGCTACTCCGGTGCACAGGGCGGTGACGGACGCCAGCACCCATTTGCCGGCCGTGAGAGCGTAGATTCCGTGCATGCGTCAGGGGATCAGCGGCGGCTTCCGCGCCTCGTGAGGAGAAAGACAAGGCCGACCACCGCCACCGCGGCGCCCGCGACCATCTCGATGATCGCCTGCTGTTCGGTCTGGGAAGTGGTGCCGAAGAGCTTGTTGAGGCCATGGACCGCCCCGCCCAGCACCGCCCGGGCGTTGTCATAGGCGATGAGCCCGTACGTGAATACTGCCACTCCGATGACAAGGAGAATGAGACCGGCGAGGAGCCGCGAGTTCCTGTTCTTCATCTGTCCTCCGAAAGCCAGTCCACTATTCTCCTGGCAGACCCATTGTGTATTCTAGCCGTGGATTTTGCACAAGGAGGCGATTCGCCCATGAACCCGGTTCGCCAGATGGCGCTCGTTGATGCCCCCGGGGGAGAGCACTGCGACATTCCGGTCAGCGCCGAAACCTCCGCCGGCATCTCCCTGACCGCGGCCGGCGACATGGCTCTGTCACGGGACCGGGCCCTGCCGTGGCGATCGAGGCTCCTTGCCCGGCAGGGCATACCGCGGGAGCGGCTGTACGGGCTCCGACAGGTGCATTCGCGGCGGGTCCAGCTCATCGAGGAGCTGCCCGTGGACGAGGCCGCGGTCATCGAGGCCGACGGGCTTTGCACGACGCGGACGGACGCGGTGCTTTCCGTTACCGTTGCCGATTGCCTGCCGATATTCCTCGCCGACCACCGAACCGGGGCATTCGGCATTGTGCACTCCGGCTGGAGGGGAACCGGTATCGTGAAGGAAGCGCTGGCTCTCATGACATCGCGATTCGGATCCCGACCGGCCGAGATCTCCGCCGTCATCGGCCCCGGGATCGGCGCCTGCTGCTATGGGGTGCCGGAGGAGCGGGCTGCGCTGTTCGCGGCCGAGTACTGCCCCGACACGGTCCTGAGGGATGACGGACGGCTCCCCAGCCTGGATCTTCGCGCGGCGAACATACGTCTCCTGCAAAACGCGGGAGTGGAGGAGATCCGGGTCGTCACGGACTGCACGAGCTGTTCGCCGAAGCTGGGATCCTTTCGCCGGCAGGGACCGGCGGACTATACCCTGATGCTGGCTTGGATCGGCCGGCGGCGCGCGGTGTCCAGCAATTGAGCGGCCCCATGTTCTCCATTCGCCGCATGCGTCCCGACGACAAGCCGGCCCTCCTGGAAATCGCGTCCCGGATCTGGGAGGGATCCGACTATATTCCCGGAGTCTTCGACGAGTGGGTCACGGACGCGCGCGGAGAGTTTGCCGCGGTGCTCCTGAAAGGCAGGCTCGTGGGCTGCGGAAAACTCACGTTTCTCACCGACACCGACGCGTGGCTGGAGGGACTGCGCAAGGATCCGCGGGTGCCGCAGACCGGTCTTGGCCGCGTGGTGGCCGAGCATTTTCTCTCTCTCCTTGCCGCCCGGAAGGATCTCTCGTCCGTGCGGTTCTCGACCTACGTGAAAAACCACGCGTCGATCGTCACGAACGAGCGTCTGGGTTTCCGCGCCCGCACGGTGCTCTCCGTGAAAGCGTGGCAGGGGTCGCGGATCGATCTGGCGGGAGCCGCAACGCGGGAGCGCGCCGCTCGGTCGAGCTCCCGGATGGAGGTGAGCACGATCCGCGACGAGCGGGTGATCCGCGAGTTCCTCCAGCGCTCCGACTATTTCCAAAAGACCCAGGGGCTCATCGCCGAGGGCTGGCGGGTGTTCCCGTACTCGGCGTCGCGGTTTGTCGAACGGTATGCGCCCGTCGGGGCGTGCCGCGGTGTGCTCCGGGAAGGCAGCCTCGCCGGACTGGCCGCATGGACCCTCGGAAGCCGGCCGGGGCGGACCGGCGTGAAACTGGTGTTTCTCGATGCCGCGGATGACGTCATCGCCGGCGCCCTGCTGGACGAAGTATTCCGCTCCCTCACGGAGGTTCCCGCACGGGCGGTCGGCGCAGGCGAGAGCTGCGAGATCGAGTGGATGGTGCCGCCCGGCGAGCGGTTCAGGAGGTGGTGCAGCGGCCGCAGCCTTGCCAGCTGGGAACGGGAGGACGATTTCCTGGTCTGCGAGCTCCCCCTGGAGGAGCTCCGAAGACACGCTGCTGACGGGAAAAGGAGCAAGCAATGACTTGGCAGAAGGAGATCTCCCTGCAGACATCAGGTCACCGCGACATCAAAGACCTGACGGGAGAGGTTTCGCGGCTCATCGCGGGCTCGGGGATCACCACAGGGATCGCCCACGTGTCCGTGGTGGGCAGCACCGCCGCCGTGGGCGGCATCGAGCTGGAACCCGGCCTTGCGCACGATCTGCCCGAGATCCTCGACCGACTCGTGCCGCCGAGCCGCTCGTACGGACACGAGCAGGCCTGGCACGACGGCAACGGGCACTCCCACCTGCAAGCGACCCTTCTCGGTCAATCGATCAGCGTACCGGTGTCCGGCGGCAAGCCGGTGCTGGGCACGTGGCAGCAGCTTTTCATCCTGGAATGCGATGTGAAACCGCGGCGACGCACGATCGTCGTGACGGTGACCGGGGACTAGATCCCAAGGATCCCTGCCAGCTCGGCGAGCGTCCCGATGGTGTAGTCGGCGGCCGGCGCGGTCAGGGGGGCGGTGCCGGGAATCCTCGCCCGACGCGCAAGCGCGTCGGGCGAGGCGTCCGGAATCCACGCCTGCGGCGTGGCGCGCCCGTTGGTGAGAAGCACAGTCGGGGCGCCCGCGGCTTTTCCCGCCGCGATGTCAAAGACGAAATCTCCGACCACCAGCAGCTCCCGAGGTTCCACGCCGAACTGCCGGGCCGCGTCGAGCACGCCGTCCGGATGGGGCTTGGGACGACCCTGGCTCTCACGCGTGACGATGACCCGGAAGTCCTTCTCGGTGACCGTCCTGAAGTTTTTCATTGACTCCATGATGGACACCCGCGTGTTGCGGGTGAGGATTCCGATGCCGATACCGCGGCTCCTGATCATGTGGATCATTTCCTCCGCGCCATCGTTCGGCACCGACGCCCGGGCCGCGGCCATCTCGAAATCGGCAAGGATCTTCCTCTTCACGTCCCGCTCCTCCTCGGTCGGAAGCGCGTCGATGTATTCCAGGATAAGGGTGCCGGGGGGACATCCGATGGCGCTGCGCAGCGCGGGGAAGTTCAGAGCATCGGGATGCGTGAGCGTTCCGTCGAAATCGAACAGGACCGCGAGAAACCGGCGGGCAGGAGAGGCCGGCACCTAGAGCCCCGCTTCCTGCTTCAGCGCGTCGACCTTGTCGGTGCGCTCCCACGTGAAATCGGGGTCCTGCCGGCCGAAGTGGCCGAACACGGATGTCTTTCTGTAGATGGGGCGCGTCAGGTCCAGGGCCGTGATGATCTCGCAGGGGCTGAACGGAAAAATCGCGCGCACGAGCGTCTCCAGGGCCGATTCGTCCAATTGAGAGGTGCCGAAAGCGTCAAGGAAGATGCTCGTCGGGCTGGGCTCGCCGATGGCGTAGGAGAGCTGGATCTCGCAGCGCCGGGCCAGCCCGGCGGCCACGATGTTCTTTGCGATCCACCTCGCCACGTACGCTCCCGAACGATCGACCTTCGTGGGATCTTTGCCGGAGATGGCCCCGCCGCCGTTTCGCGCCATGCCGCCGTAGCTGTCGGAGATCACTTTTCTCCCCGTGACGCCTGTGTCCGCCTCGGGCCCGCCGAGGGTGAAGGTGCCTGCCGCGTTGATATATGTCCGTGTAGCGTCATCGAAAAGGCTTCCACAGACGGGCCGGATAACCGAGTCGATGATCTCCCGGCGCAGCCTGCTTTCGACAATGCTCTTGCCATGCTGCTGGGCGATGACCACGGAGGCGATGCGCGCGGGTTTTCCGTCCCTGTATTCCACCGTGACCTGGCTCTTGCCGTCCGGCCCGAGGTCGGGGATGAGGCGCTGCCGGCGCACCTCGGCAAGCCGCATGCAGAGCCGGTGCGCAACCATGATGGGAAGGGGCATCAGCTCGGGGGTCTCGTCACAAGCGTAGCCGAACATCATCCCCTGGTCGCCCGCTCCCGGGGCGCGGCCGCGTCCGCCGCCAACGCCTTCCGCAATCTCGCTGCTCTGCTCGTGCAGGGACACCCACACGCCCGCGTCCTGCCAGTCGATGCCGAACTCGGGATTACTGTAGCCCACGTCACGGAGCACTCCCCGGGCGATCTTCTGCACGTCCGCGTACCCTCTCGTGGTCACTTCGCCCGCCACGTGAACGCTGCCGGTGGAGATCATGCATTCCACGGCGACCCGGGAGCCGGTGTCCTGGGCGAGCAGGCTGTCAAGAATCGCGTCGGCGATCTGGTCGCAGACCTTGTCGGGGTGGCCTTCATTGACCGATTCGGATGTGAACAGGAAATCCTTCGGCATCGGTGCGGAGTGTAGCCAGATTCGGGCCGCCCCGGGAAGGGCATCGCTTTGTTGCTTCCCCATTTCCATGGGGCTATACTAGACGGGTCTGGCAAGGCGAAAAGGAGGAGGACAATGCGAAAGATTCTGCTGGCCGCCGTCGTATTCGCCGCAGTTTCCGCCGCGGCCGTGTTCGCGTTCAACCCCGATGAGCTGAACAAGATCACGTTCCAGAACACCACGGGGGGAAAGATCGAAATGATCTTCCTTTCCCCCGGGGACAGTGAGCTCTGGGGTCCCGACATCATCGGCGCCGACTATTTCCTCAAGGACGGGGCCACCCTCGGGTACTACGTGCACTATCCCGACAAGTCGTTCAAGTTCGACATCATGGCCACGGACGACAACGGGAACAAGTTCGAGGTCCGGGATTTCGTCATGACCGACGGCAAGGAAACCAGCGTCAAGATCACCCGCAAGACCCTGAACTCAACGGCGCCGGCATTCACCCTCGCGACCGTGCACATCGAGAACAACACCGGCCACGAGCTGCAGTACCTCTTCGTTTCGCCGAGTGATTCTGATGCCTGGGGAGTCGATCTGCTTGACGAGCAGACCACCGTGGCGGACGGGGATTCGCACAGCTTCGTGCTCGCGGTGGGCAAGGACAAGGTGAAGTACAACCTGATGGCAGTGGACGAGAACGACGACGAGTACCAGTTCAACATGACCATCGATCCAAAAGCCAAGAAGGAGTTCACCTGGTCGATCGATCCGACCGACCTTCAGAAGAACAACTGAACCGGTGCGGCACCGGCGGCGCCGACGAGTGGTCAGCCGCCCCGGGGCACCTTCTGCCACGAGCCGGTCTTCACTGATATCTCCGCGCATTCCATGAGGCGCTGGACGTCGATCCCGCGGAAGAGCGAAGGATCCGGTTGCCGGCCTTCCGCCACCGCCCGGAGAAACGTGTACTGGCAGTGGACGTGTCCCCGCAGCCACCCCGAGGTGGCCCGGGCCGAGGGGAAGCCCGCCGGCGCGGGGTAGCGGTGCAGGGCGGGAATCCTCTTCCAGCCGTGCGTCCCGCCCAGCGGCATGTCGGCGTCCGACAATGAGAAGATCTCCACGAAATCCGGTTGCATGAGGTCGAAACGAATGGCTCCCCGAGAGCCGTGGATTTCCACGCGAAGGTCGTCTTCCGCGCCCGTGGCGATCTTGGATGCTTCCAGTGTCCCCAACGCGCCGCCGGCCAGCCGCGCGGTGAAGATCACCTGGTCCTCCGCGTCCACCGCCTGCACGCCGCCCCGGCCGTCGGGGCGCGCAGGGTGGAGGATGCGGGTCTCGGTGCGGATTTCTTCTATGGGCCCGGCAAGCCAGTCCACCAGGTCGAGAAGATGCGAGCCCAGGTCGCGGATGACACCTCCGCCCTCGGTGGCGCGCAGCTTCCATTTCAGCGGCACCGAGGGGTCGACACTTCCCGAGTGCAGGTACACTGCCCTGAACCCTATCGGTGTGCCGAGGAACCCTTCGTCGATGAGCTGCCGGGCGCGCAGAACACCTGAGAAGAACCTGTTGTGAAAGGCAATCTGCCCGATGCCCTTCCATCCCGCCATCGCGCCGCGGACCTCCTCGGCTTCCTGCATCGTGACGGTGAGTGGCTTGTCGCAGTAGATGTGCTTGCCGGCGGCCAATGCCGCTTTCAGCTGTTCCGCGTGCACCGGGTTGGGCGAGCAGATGTCGACGATCTCGATGTCCTTGCGCTCGAGAAGCCTGCGCCAGTCGGTCGTGGCCGTCTCGAAGCCGCCATGCAGCCGCGCCGCTTCCGCGGTTTCGGCTGAGGAGGTGGCGACCCCGACGAGCCGGACCCGCAGGGGCGGCGGATCATAGTAGAAGGGTATGGTGCGGTAGCCGAAGGCGTGGACCTTGCCCATGAAGCCGTACCCGATGATGCCCACGCCTGCCTGCCTCATTCAGATTCCCTCCAGGAAGGAGACGATCTCCGCAATACGGACGGGCTTCGCGATGAATCCGTCGAACCCCTCGGCAAGGAAACGCTCGGGGTCGCCCTTCATGGCGAAGGCGGTGAGCGCGACGAATGGACCTCGAACACCCCTTTCCCGGAGGCTCCGCATTGCCTCGATCCCGTTCATTCCGGGGAGCTGGATGTCCATGAAGACCAGGTCGCACGGGGATGCAGCCGCGATGCGCAGCGCCTCTTCGCCGCTTGCCGCCGAGAGAACGGCGCACCCGAAGGCCCCGAGGATACGCTCCATGAGCGTCCTGTTGGCCGGGCTGTCGTCGACCACGAGCGCCGTCTTTCCCGCCAGGTCGGGCACCTCTTCCGACACGTGCGCGCCACGGCTCGTTGGAGGTCCGGCCGCCGCGGCGGCAACGGGCGGATGCAGGCCGGGGATGCGCACGGTGAAGCTGCTCCCGGTGTCCACCGTGCTCTGCACGGAGACAGTGCCCTCGTGCAGCTCGACAAGGCGCTTCACGATGGCAAGTCCCAGCCCCGTGCCTTCACCGCTCCTGGTGGAGCGGGACTGCGCATACGGCTCGAAGATGCGTGGCAGGTCGCCCGGGGGAATGCCGATGCCTTCGTCCCAGACGCGAAGGACGAGGGTGCCTGCTTCGGAGCGTGCCTCCACCCCAATGCGTTTCTCACTCGGGGTGAACTTGATGGCGTTGGAGAGAAGGTTGTAGAGCACCTGCTTGATCCGCACCTCGTCCGCATCCAGGATGCCCAGGGTGTCGGGGATGGAGAGCTCGATGCGCAGGCGCTTTTTCGCGGCGAGGGTGCGCACGGTGGTGAGCACCCGGCGGATGAGCAGCCCGGGATCGATACCGGATTTTTCCAGCTCCACCTTTCCAGCCTCGACCTTCGAGAGGTCCAGCACGTCGTTCACCATGTCCAGGAGGTGCTCCCCGCCTTCCCGGATCCAGCGCAGGTACTCGCGCTGCTTCTCCGAGAGGCCCTCGGCGCCCTGCAGCTCCATGAGCTGGCCGAACCCGAGGATGGAGTTCAGGGGCGTACGAAGCTCGTGGCTCATGTCGGCAAGGAACCGGCTCTTTGCACGATTGGCCGCCTCGGCAACCGCCGTGGCCTGGCGGAGCAGCTCCTCCATGGCCTTGCGGTCGGTGATGTCCTCTTTTATTCCGAGGAAATGGGCGATGGCCCCGTCAGCGCCGTGGACGGCGGAAATCGCGGCAAGCTCCCAGTACAGCTCGCCGTTCTTCTTGCGGTTGCACAGCTCACCGCGCCATTCGCGTCCAGCACAGATCGTCTTCCAGAGGTCCCGATAGACCTCGGGTCCCTGCACGCCGGATTTCAGAAGGCGCGGGTTGCGCCCGGTGACCTCGTCCCGGGTATAGCCGGTAAGGCTGGTGAACTTCCCGTTCACGTACTCGATGTTGCCCAGCGGATCGGTGATGATGACGGTGGCAGGGCTCTCCTCCACGATGGCGACGAATATGCGGGGGTCCAGGCCCCGGTGCCCCTCGGTGTCCGGCGCCACGACCCGCTACCCGATGTCGACCGGCTCCGCGAGGGCGCGCAGCAGGAGCTTCACGACCGCCTGCACGTCCCCGTAGTCAACCATCTCCGATGGTGAGTGCGCGTAGCGGGTCGGGATGGAGACGCAGCCGGCCGGCACTCCCGCCCGGGAGACCTGGATGGCGCTCGCGTCCGTCGTGCCCCGCACGAGCACCTCGCGCTGGCAGGGGATAGACCCGGCCTCCGCGGTGCGCAGCAGCCAGTCTTTCACGCCCGTGTGCGCCAGCATGCCGCTGTCCTTGATCTTGATGGCCGGGCCCGATCCCAGCGCCACGGCCATTGGGGCGCATTCGGGGGTATCGCCCGTGAGGGTGATGTCCACCGCCAGCGCGATCTCGGGCTCCACGCCGTATCCCGAGGTGCCGGCACCGCGCAGCCCGACTTCCTCCTGCACCGTGAACACGAAATACAGGTCGTGCGGCGAACGGCCGAGCTCCTTCATCGTCTGCAGAAGTATGGCGCACCCGATCCGATCGTCCATCGCCTTTGCCACGATACGCGTGCCCAGGTCCTCGCAGGCCCGGTGGAAGCATGCCACGTCTCCAACACGCACGGGACAGTCGCCAGGGCCGGGCGCACCGACGTCGATGTAGAACTTCTCCAGGGAGGGCACACGCGCCGGATCCTCCAGCTTTTCCAGGCCGATGACTCCGGTAATGCCCTGTGCAAAGCGGACGCGCCCGCCGGTGAGGGGCATGGAGAGAACGCCGCCTACGTTCCCGAATCTCAGGAACCCCTTCTGGTCGACGTGCGTGACCACGATCCCGATCTCGTCCATGTGCGCCGCGAGCATGATCCGGCGCCCGCCCGCTTTGCCGGGGCGATGGACAGTGAGGTTGCCCATGGCGTCCACCCGGGTCTCCACGCCCCGGGGGAGCTCGCCTTTGATCAGCTCGCGCACGGCCGTCTCATGTCCCGACGGACCGAAGCACTCGGTGAGGTTCCTGATCAAATCTTTCACGTGCGTCTCCTCATGGCGCAAAGGCGCGGGGCAGGCGGTGCAGCGCCTCCCGCGCGAGGGCGGTGGTGTTCTCGAAATCCGTGAGGTCGAGGATCGCCGAGGGGGAATGGATGTAGCGCGCGGGCACGGCCACGGTGAGGGAGGGCACCCCGTCGCGCGAACGGTGGATGCTGCCCGCGTCCGTGCCGCCGATGTTCGGCTGCTTGTACTGGTGCGGGATGGACTTCTCCCGCGCGGCGGTCCGAAACAGGTCCACCAGCCGGGGGTCCGCGATGAAGCTCGTGTCTCTGATCGTGATCGCCGGTCCCAAGCCGAGCCGGGTGGATGGGCTGACGTCCCGTGTGGTGGGCACCTCGTTGGCGCCCGTACACTCCAGCACCACGGCAGCGTCCGGCTTCTCCGCCCAGGCGGCCACCCGGGCCCCGCGCAGGCCGACCTCCTCCTGGACTGTGAACGCGGCCACGAGGTCGAAGGGAAACCGCTCTTTCAACAATTCGGCCAGGATTGCGCAGCCGGCCCTGTCATCGAACGCCTTCCCCTGGACGGTCTTTCGTCCGCTGGACGGATCCGAGAGCGCGCGGAACTCGGTGGCGAATACGGCGAACTCACCGCGGGACGCGAGTTTCTCCGCTTCCCCTTTTGCTGAGGCGCCCACGTCGATGGTGAGCTGCCGGCTCTCCGTCACCCGGTCCCGTTCCCCCTTGTCCAGGAGGTGGACCGGCTTTACCCCGATCACCCCCGGCACGCGCTTGGGTCCGATCAGGACCACCCGGGCGGGCAGCACGCGGTCGTCGATCCCGCCCACCTTGGCAAAACGTAGAACGCCGGAGTCCTCTGCTGCGGTGATCATGAGTCCGACCTCGTCCATGTGCGCGGCAACGAGCACGCGCAGGGGTGAGGCCCCGCTGCCCTTCTTCAAGGCGATGAGATTGCCCATGCTGTCGATGCGGCAGGCGTCCACCCGGTCCCTGATCTCTTCCAGGAGGATCACCCTGACTTCCTCCTCCCGGCCCGAGATCCCGTGCGCTTCGGAGAGCTTCTGCAGAAGCATCTCAGCTCCCCCCCTTCGCCAGGGCATCCCGGGTTTCCAGCGTCTCGACGAACTCCAGAGGCAGCCTGCAGACGAACTCCGCCAGGAGCCGGCCAGCCCTCTCCACGTCGCGCAGACAGACCGTCTCGACGGGGGTGTGCATGTATTTCACGGGAATGCCCACAAGGCCGCAGGGCACTCCGGACCTGCTCACCTGGATATGCCAGGCATCGGTGCCGCTTTCCGCGGGGATGGGCTCTACCTGGTAGGGGAGCTCGATCGCCTTTGCCGCCTCGATCAGCCTGTCGAACAGCCGGGGGTGGAAGTTCGGACCCATTGCAATGCTCGGCCCTCCATCCATCTTTACCGCTTCTGCCGGCGAGAGTCCGGGCTGCATGCCGAAGGTAACATCGACGGCAACGGCGGCAGCAGGCGCCACGCCGAAGGCACCCGCCATGGCGCCATGGCTCCCCACCTCCTCCTGCACGGTGGCAACCGCGTACACGTCCCAGGCGTGGCTGCGCCGCGAGAGCTCCTCGAGGCAGAGCACGATGGCCGCCACCGCGGCCCGGTCATCCATGGACTTGCACGCCGCATACCCGCCGGTGAGCTCCGTCCATCGGGCGCGCAGGGTGACCACATCCCCGACGTGAACCAGTGATTCGACTTCCTGCGCCGAGAGGCCGACGTCGACGAAGAGCTTCTCCAGCGGCACTGGCTTTTCACGGTCTGCCGGGTCGGTGAAGTGCGGCGGGACGCTGACGACGATCCCCGGAAGCTCACGCGCCCCGTGGACGATCACTTCCTGGGCGAGGAGGACCCGGGGATCGAACCCGCCGACCTGCGCGACGCGGAGGAAACCTTTCTCGATCTGCGAGACCATGAGAGCGATCTCGTCCATGTGCGCGGTGAGCATGAGCGCGGGCCGCGCGCCGTTCGACGAGGTGCCGGCCGGCGGAGCGCCGCCCGCCGGAGCGCTGCTCGTCATGGCATCCACTACCGGAGCGCCGCCCGTGCCCGGGATGCGCGCGATGCAATTGCCCAGCGAGTCGACGCGAACGTCGTACGCGTGTGCGGCGAACCGGGCGCGGATAATCTGCCGGACCTCCTCCTCGTAGCCGGAGGGGCCGCGCGCTTCCGTGAGCTCCCTGAGCAGGGCCGCCGTTTCCATGAAATGAAGATACCAGCGCGGCCCGGCTTGGTAAACAGCGTCCCAACGCCGTCGAGGGGCGCCGTTGGTCAGGAGGGAGTGAGGGCCTTCAGGTAGCGCAGGCCTTCCCGCGCCCAGTTCTCTTGCAGGAGAATCGAATCCTCGAGGTTCCCGGTAAAAGGAGTCCACTGCTCGAGAATCACGCTGCCTGAGGGAAACGCCGACAGGTACGCCCGGAGCTGCACCGGGATATTCAGGCGCCCCTAGCCCGCGATCGCCCCCACGATGGAGAATCCCATATTTGCGCTGCCCCGCACGGCGGCAAAATCCTTGACGTGAAGACACCGCGCATGGGTCATGAGGGTCTCGACCACCTCCCGCACTCCCTCTCCTCTCCCCAGAGAGTTCACGGTGTCGAGGCAAACTCCAATCCGTGTGCTTTTCAGACGTCGAACAAGGCGCGCAAGGTCCTCGCAGGAATACCGCTCGTGATTTTCAATGGCGAGCAGCACGTCCGCCTGCTCGAGGGCGGGAATCAGCTCTTCCAGCTGACGTTCTTCTTCCCTGAAAAGCGTCGTCGACTCACCCATGAGTGTTCGCAGGAGACGAGAATCGAGCTGTTCGGCGATTCCCACATAGCGCTTCAGGTGGTCCGGGTCCGTGCCGGTGGTGCCGACTTCGATCTCGATTCCGTGGCGCCTCGCTCGGCCTGCGATACTGCGCAATTGACCCGCAGAGAGGTCGTGGAGAGCAGGCTTGTCGCAGATCTGCACCACCCCGACTTCCAGGGAAACCGCCTTGTCAATGAGGTCCTCGGCACTCAAACAGGGAATGCTTCGGTTCGAGGAAATCTCTGTTGAGGAGTAGGCTCCGCTGGCCCATCCAAATGTGTACGATCCGATTCCTAGTCGAGACATGAAATGCACTCCAATCCAGAGCGTGCGCTCTGTCCGCTATGCGAGAAGCCGCCGCACCGATGCTTCCATGGAGCGAAGGAGAAGCGCGCACGAGGTCGCGCCGGCGTCGAGCGCCCCGCGGGAGCGTTCGCCCAGACGGCTCGCGCGGCCGATCTTTGCCACCAGCCCGCGGGTCGACTCCTTGCCCCGCTCGGCGGCCTCACCCATGGCGAGAAGCGCTTCGGCGAAGGATTGGCCCTCCGCAAGCGCGGTGGTGAAGGCCTGATTCGCGGGGGCGAGCGCATCGAGGAGGGTCTTGTCCCCGACGCGTGCGCCGCCGAGCGCGGCGACGGCATCGGTCGCCCGCTGAAGCATGGTCTGGAACAGCAGCTTGTCGGCGCTCTCCCTGCCTTTCGCGGGCTTTGCCATTTCCCGGAAGAATGTGCCGTACAGCGGTCCCATCGCCCCGCCGATCTCGCCGAGAAGGATCGTGCCGAGCGTGGAGAGGCCCGCGGCGGAGTCGTAGCGCGTCCCGGCGAGGCGCTCGGCGCACATGGTGAACCCCTTGCTCATGTTGATGCCGTGGTCTCCATCTCCGATCGCCCCATCGATCTCGCTCAGAACGGCTGCATTTTGGCGGATGGTGCGCACCAGGTCGTCGAGGACCATGGCGCCCTCGGAGCTCGGAAAGCTTTCCATGCTCACCTCCCGATCTGGACGAGCCCCATGCTGTCGGCTTCCAGGTCGACGAGCGTTTTCAGCTCCGCATCGACCTTCATCATCGTGACGGTCGCTCCCATCATCTCAAGCGATGTGAAGAAGTTGCCGACATAGGGGCGGTAGACCGTGATGCCTGCCGAATCGAGCAGGTCCCCCAGTGCGTCATAGAGCACGTAGAGCTCCATGACGGGCGTTGCGCCGAGTCCCGAAAGCAGCGTGACAACCTCATCTCCCTCTGCGAAGGGGAGGCCGGGGAGGATGACGTCGAGCATCATCCGGGCCATCTCGCGCGCGGGTCTCAGGGCTTCGACGCTGATACCGGGTTCGCCGTGGTGACCGATGCCCACTTCCATCTTCCCAGCCTCGATGGAGAAATTGGGATGGCCGACGGCGGGAATAGTGCAGGATGTGAGGCCGATGCCGATGCTCCGGGTGTTGTCGATCGCCTTCTGCGCGCAGGCGATCACCTCGTCGAGATCGCCGCCCAGGGCGGCTTTCGCCCCTCCCACCTTCCACATCAGAACCTCGCCCGCCACCCCCCGGCGCTTGCCGCGTTCGCTCTTCGGAGCGGACGGGACGTCGTCGTTGGCCACCACGGTCTTCACCCGGATGCCCGCCTCTTCGGCGAGATCCACGGCGATCTTCACGTTCATGGCGTCTTCAGCGTATCGGACGGCGCAAAGCAGGCAATGGCCGAGGCGCGTGACATTATTTTCAGGCCTGACTGGAAGAAGAACGTGTTCGACGTGACACGAATCAAGGAAACGGTCAGGAGAATCACGAGCGCCATCGCTCATTAGGAGAGGGCACAGGGGGTGAGGCGGAGGAGGTTTGCGGCCTCCGCCTCATTCGTCGTGCGGCGCGAGAAGCTCATTCAGCATTCAGAGTGACAGGCTCTCCCATACCTTCAGCGACTGAAGAATCGCGTTCTTCGTTTTTTCCGTGTCTCTTTCCCGTATTCCGTCAAGGATTGCCTTGTGGACTCTCGTTGAAATATCGCCGGCCTGAGGCATGAGGTGAGTCTTCTCGATCGATGCGCTGAACAGCTCGAGTGTGAAATTGTAGATCTTTTCCAGGAGGCTGTTCATTGTTGACCGGCCCATCGCCTTGTGGAATGCAAGATCGAGCTGGGTGATCGCATTCGCGTCCCGACTCTCCATGGCGATCAGCTGTTCCATTCGAGCGTTCAGCGATTCCATTTCCCGGATGTCTTCGGGCTGCGCGTTCTTGAGGATCGAATCAACCATTCCGAGCTCCATCATGTAACGGAGCTCGCGCAGCTCCTTCTGTTCGGATTTGCTCAGGAGCAGTTGGAACAGCAGCTGATCTACCGCCGTCTTCGCCGATGAGACCGAAATGTAGGTGCCGTCGCCGCGCTTGATTTCCAGGATTCCCAGGGCCACCAGCGCCTTCACAGCCTCGCGGATGGGGCCCCGACTGGTGCCGAAAATTCTGGAAAGCTCCGTCTCGTTCGGGAGCTTGTCACCGGGTTTCAGTTGGCCGTTCTTGACCAGCTCCCGGATCTTGTGGATGACCATGTCCACCGCGGAAGTTTTTTGAGTTTCGGGCGCCGACTCGATGAATACAGACGCTATCTTCACTTTCATGGCATGACCTCGATATTGCCAGACGGTAGAGATGGTATCTAGGCCCGATTCCATTACCCATTCTAATAGAAATAGAATAGTACGTCAAACGTCATATGAAGTTGGATCCTCTTATTCGGTCAGGAACGCGCGAAGCTCGCCGGCATCCGGTTGGCCTGCCGTGCCGCCGGGCTGCCGGGTGCTCAGGCTGCCGCACACGGCGCCGGCCCTGAGGCACGCCTCGGGCGCGAGCCCGGCGAGGAACGCCCAGACGAATCCGGCATCGAACGAATCTCCGGCGCCAACGGTGTCCGATACGCGCACATCGAGCGCAGGCGCATGAGCGCTCTCCCCTCCGCGGCGGACATCTGCACCCAGCCGGCCCCGCTTCATGGCAACTATTGGCACCTGTGCGCCGAGCTTTTCCAGAGCAGCCGATGCCGCCTCGTCCCGGGCAAGCGCGCGGGCTTCGTTCTCATTCGGAAGGAGGATGTCGAGGAAGGGCAGCAGGTCGGGCACGCCGTCCCACCGTTCGTCAGGGTCCCAGTTCGGATCGAGGCTCACGCTCACACCGTTTCGCCGGGCGGATTCCAGTATCCGGGGATACGACGGCCGCAGCGTGCGCATCAGGTAATAGCTTCCCACGTGGATGTGGCGCGACGAGGCGACAAGCTCTTCCGAGAGGTCGCTTTCCGCCGCGGCATCCGCGCTGCCCAGGTGCGTGAGGATGGCGCGGTCCCCACCCTCCGCGCACAGCGCGATCCCCATCCCCGTCTTCAGCCCGGGCGCGGTGCGCAGCCGGCTGACGTCCACGCCCGCACGGGCGAGCGATGAGCGCATGAACCGGCCGAAATCGTCCTCACCGACGGCCCCGACGCCGGCGACTTTCAGGCCCAGCTTCGCGGCCTGGCAGGCGAAAATGCACGCGGACCCGCCCATGGTGATAGAGTAGCCCTCAACGAGCTTTTCCTTCTGGCCGAACTCCGGCGCTACGTCCCGGCCCCACAGCAGAAGGTCGATAGACGTGTCCAGCGCGACGACGACGTCGTATGCCTTGCCCACGCCCTACCCCGATGCCGATTTCAGTGCGAGCGCGCGAGCTGGTCGATTCGGGACATCTCCTGGGAAGAGAGTCGGAGGTCTGCCGCAGCCGCTGCCTGCTCCGCATGCGCCGGGCGGGACGCCCCGGGAATCGCCACCACCGTTCCATCGTGGAAGCTCACTTCCCAGCTCAGGGCGATCTGGGAGACGCTCACCCCGTGGGCACGAGCTATTGCGCGCAGCTCCTCGACGAGAGGCCGGGTTTTTTCAAGGGTTCCTGGCCCAAGCCTGCTCATCATCCGGCGGAGGCCTGAAGCCTTCCGCATCGCCTCCGGGTCCTCGTGGAATCTTCCCGTGAGGATGCCCTGGGCGAGGGGCGACCAGGCGATGATCGTGACTCCGAGCCTTTTCGCCGCCTCCAGCACGCCGTTCGTCTCGATGCTCCTGTCCAGGAGGTTGAAGCGCACCTGGTTGGAGGCAAGCACTATTCCCTCCGCCGCCAGCGCGTCGTGTGCCGCCTGCATCTGCTTCGCGGAGAAGTTGCTCACGCCCACGGCGCGGATCCTGCTGGCGCGAAGGAGTCCGGCCATCTCTTTCATCTGGGCAGGGATCGGCGAAAAGCTCATCGGATTGTGGACCTGGTGGAGATCAATCGGGTAGGGGCCGAGAGAGGCCATTCTCCGGTGGATGGTCGATGAGATGGATCTGGCGGTGCGGAGGAAGGGCTGCCACTTCGTGGCCACGACCACCGTTCCGGGCTTCACGTCCAGCGCGGCAAGGGCTTCGGAGAGCTTCTGCTCCGACCTGCCGTTTCCGTAGGCCTCCGCGGTGTCGAACCAGTTGATGCCGCCTTTCAGGGCTGCCTCGACGACGCTCCGAATCGCATCTTCGGACAGGGTGTCCCAGAACCGGGCGACGAAATTCGCGCCCTGAGAAAACTGCCAGCACCCGAGACCGATCGGTGTGATCTCGATGTCGGTCCGGCCGAGCCGTCGCTTCTTCATGCGTGGGTCTCCTTCTCAGTCGAGGATGCAGGCGGAGAATTGCCCGGTGGCGATCTCGCGCAGAGGCGGCCGCGCCTCGCGGCACCGCGCCACGGCAAACGGGCAGCGCGGGTGGAAATGGCAGCCGTCGGGAGGATTGATTGCGCTGGGGATTTCTCCCTTCGGCAGCTTCTTGTCGCGCCGTGCCTTCGGATCAGGCACGGGGACGGCTGCCAGCAGGGCTTTCGTGTAGGGATGGTGGGGCCGGGAGAACAGGACGTCACGTGACGCAATCTCCACGATCCGTCCGAGGTACATGACCGCGATCCTGTCGCAGAGATATTTCGCCGTGGCAAGGTCGTGCGTGATGAAAAGGTACGTGAGCCCCATGTCCTGCTTCAGTTGCCGCATGAGCTGGAGGATGAGGGCGCGCACGGACACGTCGGCCATGGCGATCGGTTCGTCGGCGACGAGGAAATCGGGCTGCGTCACCAGGGCGCGGGCAAGCACCACGCGCTGGCTCTGGCCGCCGGAGAGCTGGTGGGGGTACTTCCTGTACAGAAACTCGGCGGGGGAGAGGCCCACCTTCTCCATGAGGTCCAGCACCCTCTCCCTGCGCTCGGCAGAGGTCCCGATGCCGTGGATCTGAAGGGGATGCGTGATGGCCTGGCCGACGCTCATGCGCGGGCTCAGCGACGAGTTGGGGTCTTGAAACACGATCTGCGCCTTCTCCCGCAGGCGCTCGAGCTCCCTGTGGGAGAAGCTCGTGACATTCCTTCCCCGGTATTCCACCACGCCGGAGGTCGGCTCGATGAGACGCAGGAGGAGGCGGCCCGTGGTGGACTTGCCCGATCCACTCTCCCCGGCCAGCCCGAGCACCTCGCCCTCGGCGATGGAGAAGCTCACCCGATCCACCGCGTGGACGCACTTTCGCTGGGGGGAGAAGACATCGAACAGGGACCCGCGCAGGGGGAACTCTTTCACCAGGTCGGTCGCCGACACGAGGGTGGCCACGCCTCAGTCCTCCTTCCCGTACAGCCAGCACGCGGCCGAATGCCCCGGGGCGTGCTCGATGAGGGCGGGGGTTTTCTGCCGGCAGATCGTCATGACCTTAGGGCACCGGGGAGCAAACGGGCACCCGGCGGGCGTCTCGACGAGGTCGGGGGGGCTCCCCGGCATCGTCACGAGCTCCTTCTGGGCAGCGAGGATATTGGGCACACAGGCGATGAGCCCCTGCGTGTAGGGGTGCAGGGGATGGGCGAAGATCTCCTCGGTGGACGCGACCTCCATGAGCCGTCCCGCATACATCACGGCGATCCTGTCCGCGATCTCGGCTACCAGGCCGAGGTTGTGCGTGATGAGCATGATGGAAAGCTTGTAGATGCTGCGAAGGTTCAGGAGCAGGTCGGTAAACCCCGCCTCCACGATCACGTCCAGTGATGTGGTGGGCTCGTCGGCGATGATGATGTCGGGGTTCATGATGAGGGCAAGGCCGATCATGATCCGCTGGCGCATGCCCCCCGAGAGCTGGTGGGGGTATTCCTTCAGCCTCTTCCTCTCGATCCCCAGGGTCTCCAGCATCTTCCCCACTGCCGCAAGGGCCTTCTCGCGCGGCATGGAAGAATCGTGGAAATGGATGGTCTCGAGGAAGTGGCGTTCCACCGTGAACAGGGGATTCAGAGAGGTGAGCGGGTTCTGGAAAATCATCGCGATGTTCTGCCCCCGCATCTTCAGGAGGGCGTGGTCGCTCATCGAGAGGATGTCGGTTCCCCGGTACAGGATCTTCCCGGCCGTCACGCGCCCCGGGGGCCGCTGGAGCTTGAGAATGGAGAGGCCGAGCGTCGATTTCCCGCAGCCCGATTCGCCCACCAGGCCGAGGGCCTCCCCGTCGTCAAGGGTGAAAGAAACGCCCTCCACGGCGCGCACCACGCCGATGGAGATGGGGTAGGCAATAGACAGGTCCTGAACCTCGAGGATCGTTTTTTCCTTCTGCGGCATGCCTACCTCTCCAGGAGCCGTGGGTTCAGGATTTCCGCGAGGCCCTCGCCGAGCATGGTGAATCCCAGCGCGAGGAGCATGATCATGAGGCCCGGGAAGGTGATCATCCACCAGACGCCCGAGGGAAGGAATTTCTTTCCCATGGAGAGGTCCATGCCCCAGTCGGGAATTCCGGCGGGAAGACCGAGGCCGATGTAGGAGAGGGCTGCCTCCGTCATGATCGCATCCGCAATGTTCAGCGAGAGCACCACCACCACGGTGGCGATGACGTTGGGGAAGATGTAGCGGCCAAGGATCGTCCCGCGCCGGGCGCCGATGGCCCGCGCCGCCTCCACGTAGACCTCCTCCTTGATGGAGAGGGTCTGCCCGCGCACGAGCCGGAAATACGTGGGGATGTACACCACGGCCACCGCGAGGGTGATGTTGATCACCCCCGGCCCGAGCATGGCCGCAAAGGCGATGGCCAGTATCAGCCCGGGAAACGAATACACCGAGTCCATGATCAGGGAGAGGACCCGGTCGAACACGCCCCCGGCGAATCCCGAGAGCAGGCCCAAGGGGATCCCGATGATCGCGGAGAGCAGCGCGGCCGCGATGGCCACCCCGAGGATGGTGCGGGCGCCGTAGACCATTCTGGACCACACGTCTCGGCTCAGGTTGTCCGTTCCCATGATGTGGGCCGGGCTTGGGGCCGTCATTTGGCCGCCCGCGTCCTGGTCGTTCGGGCTGAACCGGGTGAAGAGGTGGGGAAAGACGGTCATCGTGATGATGAAAGCGATCACGACGATGCCGGCGATCATGATCCACCACTCGGTGCGGTACTTCTTCCGCGCCCGGGAGAACCAGCGCAGGGCGGAGGCCATGCCGCCGGCCGGTGAGAAGCTGGCGGCGGGGACCCGCGAAGGTGCCTGCGGCGCGCCCATGCTAGTACTTCACCCGCGGGTCGATCGCCGCGTACAGCAGGTCTACGAGGAGCGACATCGCGCTCACGATGAGGGTGTACACGACGATCACGCCCTGGATCGTAGGGTAGTCGCGAAGGTAGATCCTTTCCAGGAGGAGGCGTCCCATGCCAGGCCAGGAAAAGGTGCTTTCCGTGAGGATGGCCCCCGCGAGGAGGAGGCTGAATTGCAGGCCAAGCATGGTCACGATCGGGATGAGGGCGTTTCTCAGGGCATGGCTGTAGACCACCCTGCGCTCGGGAATCCCGCGGGCGCGCGCCGCCAGGACATAGTCACTCTTCAACACATCGAGCATGTTTGCCCGAGTGAGACGTACGAAGATGCCCGAGAGCACGATCCCGAGGGTGAACGCGGGCAGGACGAGGTGCCACATCACGTCGCCGAACGCCGCGACGTTCCCGATGCGCAGGGTGTCGACGATGTAGAAGCCGGTCTTCGAGAAGGCCGAGACCTCCACGCGCGGGCTGGTGCGCCCGGAGATCGGAAACCATCCCAGCCAGACACCAAGCACGAGCTGCAGCATGAGACCCATCCAGAACACGGGGATGCAGTACACGATATTTGCGTACAGGCGCACCGCGAAATCCCCCCCGGACCGTCTCCGTCGGGCGGCGGAGGCGCCCAGGGGGATCCCGAGGGCCAGGCTCACCAGGAGGCCGAAAAGGGTGAGCTCGAGTGTGGCGGGCAGCTTCTCGATGATGGGCTGGCTCACCTTCTGCTTGAAGATCATCGAGTCGCCGAGGTCCAGGCGCACGAGCTTTGCCAGGTAGTCCACGTACTGGGCCGCAATGGGCTTGTTCAGACCCAGCTCCTGCCTTTTCTGCTCGATGACTCTCTGCGGCGCATGCTCGCCGAGCATTGCGCTCACCGGGTCGCCGGGCATGATGCGAAGCACGACGAAGATGACGGTGAGCATGATGAAGACCATGGGTATGGCGAGAAGAACGCGCGTGATGATGTAGCTTGCGAGGTGGCGCATAGGAGGAAAGAACCCCGGGTTCCCTCGAGGGAACCCGGGGCATTTGCGAGTCCCTACTTTGCCAGCTTGAGCTGGTCGTAGTTGAAGATGAGCGGGGGTCCGATCTTCACACCGGACACGTTCTTCTTCGTGAACACGTACAGGTCGCCCTGGAAGATGGGGACGGTTGGATTCTCATCGGTCCACATCTTCTGGATCTTCTCAAACACGGTCTTCCGTATGCTCTCCTTGGTGTTGGTCTGCTCCTGGGTAAACAGGTCGTCCCAATCCTTCTTCGAGAAGAATATTCCCATGCCCTTGGAGCCGGAGGTGCCCGCGAAGGCCGCAGTATAGTTGTCGGGGTCGATGTAGTCTGGGTACCAGCCAAGGAGGAAGGCAGGCATCTGCTTGTTCTTCCACTGCTCCTTGTAGGTCGCCCACTCTGCGCTCTTGAGGTTCACCCTCACCAGGGGGGTTTTCTCGAGCTGCACCTTCATGACGTCCGCCACGTTCACCTCGGTGTCACCATAGTGGCTCGGCGTGTACCAGAGGTCGAACTGAAAGGGCTTGTCCTTTGTGTAGCCGAGACTCTTCAGGATCTTTTCCGCGGCCGCCACATTGCCGTCTCCCCATACCGTCTTGTAGTCCTCGGTATGGTAGATCATGCCCTTGGGTACCATGGAGTAGAGGGCGCTGTTCTGGCCGAGGAAGACCTTCTGGACTATCTCGGGCCTGTTGATGAGCGCTGCGACCGCCTGGCGCAGCTTCTTGTCCGAGAACACGCTCTCTGACGTCTCAAAGCAGAGGTAGCGGATGTAGGGGCCGGGGAGCTTGTTGGTGGTGAGCTTTGTGCTCTTCGCGAGATCCCTTATGTCCGAGGGATTCATGGTCTTGTACGCGAGGTCGATCTCCCCTTTCTCCAGGGCAAGCCTCATCGTCGTGGCATCCGCGAAGTAGCGGATGATGATCCTCTTGACGTTCGGCTCTTTTCCCCAGAAGTTCGGGTTCGCCTCGAGAACGACTTCTTCGTCCCTCTTGAAGGACACGGTCTTGTAGGGACCCATCCCGACCATTTCTCCGCCCGTGAGCTCTTCAGGGTCCTTCACGATCTTGTCGACCGGATAGACGTTCGGGTTCAGGGGGAAGTAGGGGGGGTTGGGCAACAGCTTGGGGAAATACGCGATAGGGCCCGTGAGCACGAACTTCACCGTCGATTCATCCACGACCTCCACGGACTTCACGAAGTCCGTGATCAGCCATGAGGGATCGCCCTTCAGAGCGGCGTTCCTGTCGATGGTCCACTTCACCACATCCGCCGTGAACGGCGTGCCATCGGAGAACTTGACACCCTTGCGGAGTTTGAAGGTGAACTCATCACCGGCCGCGTTCGCGCTCCAGCTCACGGCGAGCGCAGGAACGAGGTCGGTCGTGCCGGGTGTGTACGCCACCAGGCCCTGGTAGATGTTCTGGAATATTTCCCAGGTGTGGAAGTCGTACGCATTGGCCGGGTCCATGTCGGTGACTTTTTCCGTCGTGCCATACACGAGCGTGGTCTGCGCCCAGACCGCGGACACGGAGAGAGCCAGCCCGAGAACGAGAAGGAGGGTGAACAGTCTCTTCATAAAGGCTCCTTTCTTCAAAAATGATCCATCAAAGATATGGGGCATGCGGGATGGTGTCAAGGGAGAGGAGACGAAAACGCCCCTGGGCGGGCCCGAGGGCGCGGGAAAACCGATGTTTCGCTCCCTATTCGCGCTTGCCCAGCTGGTGGTCGAGCTGGAAGATGCCCGCCGAGTTGGGTGGAATCTTCTTGAGAAGGTCGAGGATCCGGGAGGCGTTCTTCTCCTCTTCCACCTGCTCGGTGATGAACCACTGGATGAACACCTTCGCGGGATGGTCGTTGACCTTGTCCGCCATGTCGGCGATGCCGTTGATGAGCGCGGTGACCTTCTGCTCGTGCTCGTAGCTCATCTCGAAGACCGCTGCCGGGGAGGCGAAGTCCGACGGAGGCTGGGGAATCGCCTGGAGCACGACCTTCACGCCGCGGTCGATGAGGAAGTCGTACATCTTCTTCCCGTGGACCTGCTCCTCGCCGGCCTGCTTGTACATCCAATGGGCGAACCCTTCGAAATTGGCCGCCTCGAAGTACGCGGCCATCGCCAGGTAGAGGTACGCGGAGTACCATTCGTTCTTTATCTGGTCCTGGAACAGTTTCTCCAGCTGCTTGTCCATGTCCTCTCCCCCTCTCGCCTCAGGCGAGTGTCAGCGCTTTCGAGCTTCCCCACAGCCCGTGAATATTGCAGTAGGAAGACGCCATGATCGTTCCCGGCTTCTCCGTGGTGAACGTGCAGAGCACGCTTGGGGCCGAATAGACGGTGCTTGTGTCCGGCCCGTCGGGTGACTCTCCATGGGCCGTGAAGTCGCACCGTGCCACCTGGAACGGGAACTTCGATCCCTCGGGCTGGAAGAACACCTCGATCCACCGGATGTGGTGCGGCGTGGTGTTGGGGTGCGCGATCTCCTTGCCCACGCTCACCGTCACGTGGACGGCCCCGCCCTTTTTCACCGTGTCGGGCGCCTCGATCACCGGCACATGCTTCTCTTTTTTCCAGTCCGCCGTCTGATACAGGTCCTTGATTTCCGCCATTCTCAATCTCCTTTCGTTTCCGGGGGTTCACACCCCGAGAACCTCGCTCACCTCGGGAACCTTCTGCTTGAGATGCGTCTCGATTCCCATCTTGAGAGTCTGCATGCCCATGGGGCACCCATGGCAGGCGCCGGTGAGCTTCACTGTCACGACGCCGTCTTCCGTGACCTCAACGAGCTCCACGTCCCCACCGTCCGCGCGGAGGGCCGGCCGGATCTCCTCGAGGGCCGTTTCCACCGATTCTTTCAGCATGTATCTGCTCCTTGATTTGCCCTGATCGGCGAGAGAGTGCTGTCGATACTGCGATCCGGGGCGCAATTCGAAGGTAGCGAAAAAGCCCTGGGAAGTAAAGGAGCTGCGCGGCCCTTGCCCCCGGAAACCAACAACCTTGATCATGCGCCTTCTCCTTCTATAATAGCGGCATGTCCTCTTACCAATACGTCATAGAAGGCGGGTTCCCCCTGAAGGGCCGGATCAAGGCGAGCGGGAACAAGAACTCCGCGCTTCCCTGCCTGGCAGCCACGCTCCTCACGGACCAGCCCGTGGTGCTGAGGAATCTCCCCGAGATCGAAGACGTTCACGTTATGATCGAGATCCTCAAGACTCTGGGCAGCACGGTGCAGAAGATCGGGCACAACGAATACCGGCTGCACACTCTGGACATCACGCGGGAGGAGATCCCCCCGCACCTTGCCCAGAAGATCCGGGCCTCTATCCTCCTGGCCGGACCGCTGCTTGCGCGCAAGGGGCGCGTCCTGCTGCCCCCGCCCGGTGGCGACGTGATCGGCCGCAGGCCCCTTGACACGCACTTCCTCGCGCTCATGGAGCTGGGCACCCGCGTGGAATCAGGGACATTCTTCGTGCTCTCCGCGAACAAGCTGAAGGGCGCTGCGATTTTCCTCGACGAGACCTCGGTCACGGCGACGGAGAATGCGCTCATGGCGTCCGTCCTGGCGGAGGGGACGACCGTGATCGAGAACGCGGCCTCCGAGCCGCATGTCCAGGATCTCTGCAGGATGCTCGTGGCCATGGGTGCGCGGATCACCGGGATCGGGTCCAACATTCTCACGGTGGAGGGCACGGCACGCCTCTCGGGCACGGACTACCGCATCGGCAGCGACTTCATGGAGGTCGGTTCCCTGATCGGGCTTGCAGCCGCCACCCGCGGTGAGATCGAGATCGAGGACGCGGCGCCGCAGAACCTCCGCATGATGAAGCTGGGCTTCGCGAAGCTCGGCATCACCTGGGAGACTTCCGGGGACACGATCAGGGTGCCCTCCGTGCAGGGTCTGAAAGTGGTGCCGACGATGGGGGGACAGATCCCGAAGATCGACGATGCCCCATGGCCGGGGTTTCCCGCCGACATCATCAGTATCGCCCTCGTCGTGGCAACGCAGGCCGAGGGAACGGTGCTCATCCATGAGAAGATGTTCGAATCGCGCATGTTCTACGTCGACAAGCTGATCGGCATGGGCGCAAAGATCATACTCTGCGATCCCCATCGCGCCGTGGTCAGCGGGCCGTCACGGCTGGCAGGCTCGGACCTCGTCTCACCCGACGTGCGTGCCGGCATGGCGATGCTGATTGCCGCAATGTGCGCCGAGGGCAGGAGCTGCATCCAGAATGTCTACCAGATCGAGCGCGGCTACGAGAACCTTACCCAGAGGCTGCAGTCTCTGGGGGCCCGGATCTCACGGAACGGAGAGTGCGCGTCGTGAAGCAGAACCCCGCCGGATACTCGGGGACCCCGCTGCCGAAGAAGCTCGGCATCAAGCCGGGCATGACGGTTTCGGTCATCCGTGCGCCTTCCGGGTTCGCGGAGATCCTCGGCGAGCTGCCCGAGGGAGCGAAGCTCCGATCGGGCGCGCGCAGGCCTGGGGGGCTGGTCATCTGGTTCGTGAAGAGCACCGATGAGCTGGGAAGTGAGATGCGCCGCGTTGTCGGGTTCACTGCCGGGGCTCCGCTATGGATCGCGTGGCGCAAGAAGAGGGCCCAGCCCTCGGAAAATGCCGTGCGGGACGCAGGCCTGGCCGCGGGACTGGTAGACTACAAGGTATGCGCGATCGACGCGACCTGGTCCGGCCTGCTTTTCGCGCCCCGCAGGAACGAGTCTGCTACTTGAACGTCAGGGCAAACCGCCCGTTGATGTAGAACATCCAACCGAAGTTGTTGAAGTTACCCAGTGGGGCCAAGGTGATCGCGCCGACACCGACGCGGAACCAGGGGGCGATGGCGTATGACAACTGGACGTCGGGCAGCACAACCTTCAACGTGTAGCCGTCGGCGTAGATCTGGTTGACCACTCCAAGGAAGAAGAACGCGAAACCGCCGAGCTCGGCGCGCAGGATGAGACGATCGAACTCGATTTCGGCGTACCCTATCGGCCACCCCATGAACTCGACAAGGAGAGTATATGTCCGCAGGCCGACGCCGCCCCTGATCGATCCCTCGCCGAACTGGTATGCAAGCTCGACGTAGGGGAGGGGGATGTGCAAACCTGACAGGTCCCAGCTCACAGTGGAGCTGCCGGTCAGGTCCGAGACGTTGAGACCTGCCGCGATGATCACCGGGATGTCGAAATCCAGCCTGACTTCCGCGCGCGCCTGAGAAGTGGCTCCCAGAAGAAGCGCCGCAGCCACAACCGCCAGGACAAGCTGCCGTTTCATAGTTCCTCCTGTCAATTTTGCCTGAGCTGATTTGATGTACGATACTAGTCTACCATATCTTCGGAGCGTTCTCAATTTTGCGGAAAAATCCGATCAGAACCCCTTTTCCCTGCGGATTTCCTCGTACGCCTGCTGGATGGCCTTGAACCTTTCCTCGGCGACCTTGACGAACTCGGGGCCGAGGTTGGCCACCTTGTCGGGGTGGTGCTGGAGGGAGAGCTGGCGGTAGGCGGCCTTGATCTCGTCGATGCCGGAGCCGGGCGGGACCCCAAGAATCTGCCATGCCCGGCCCGATTCCCTCATGAACTCCGCGCGCACCTGCCGAAAGACCTGCTCCCCGAGACCGAGGCTCACCGCGACCCGCAGGATGAGATCCTCTTCGGTCCTCGTCACCCCGGCGGTATCGGAGCGCGCAATCTGGAAGAGCAGGCGCAGGAGGAGGACCCTGCCCTCGAATGTCGAAACCGCGGCATAGTAGCCGCACAGCCCCGGCACGTCGATTCGCCGCCTGTTGTGGTACATTTCCTCGATCAGCCTCTGGATAAGCTCCTGGTCTCCTGCGCCGAAGGAAAAGTTGCGGCGGAAGAAATCCTTCATCGCCTCGACGTGGGAGGCTCGAACCCTGCCGTCTGCATCGGCCACCGAGATCGAGAGCCCGATCAGGCAGGTGAGGAAGTTGATCTGTGCCTGCGAGACGGGGTCCGCGTCGGCGCGCCACCCGTTCTCCGCGGCCAGCCTCGCCGCCGAAGCGGTTCCGAGGAACTGCCTCTCCTCCGCCGCCCGGTCGAACAGGTGCCCGATGAATCCCCCGAGGATCGTGCCCAGGGGGCCCGCGATCGAGCCAATGAGCGCGCCCAGGAGTTTTCCGGTGATCGGCATTCGCTTCCCCGAGGTTACCTGCTCGGCTGCCCCGCAAGCAGGACCATGGAAACGGCGAGGAGAACGAGCTGCAGACCCGCCAGCGCGATGAAGGCAACCGTGAGTCCGAACCCGATGACTGTGAAACCGATGATCACCCGGTGGGCGTGCAGGTACAGGAGCGACATCAGGGCGAGCACAACGGGGAGGAGCGGCATGAGGATGATGCCCGCGGCAGGAAGCCTTCCTCCCCCGCGTACACGCATCGACCAGCCCATGGCAGTACACAGTATGGAAAGGATCAGGAAGGCGAAGGGCATTACGAGCCTCATCGTCATTTCCACGCCGATCGACTGACACGCAAGGCCGTAGGAACCCAGCCGCCCGCGGAGGCGCCACATCTCGCCGATGCTCATTCCTGCAAGGGCCGTTCTGCTGGACGAAAGGGCGCGCAGCTCCTCCACGGTCGGCTGCAGGCGCAGCACGAAACGGTCCGGCGCCGGCCGGGTGCCCTGGAGGTAGAGAGGGAGGAGCTGGACCGCCGGGTCCGAGCGGTCCACGGCATGCATGAGGATTGAATCGCCGTCCCGCCGTCCGTACGGCGCGGTGAAATGCCAGGCGACCGTGCCCGAAGCGTCGTAGCGGACCGCCTCGATGTCGAAGAAGTATGCATCCCCTCCGGGCAGCTCCACCATTTTCCCCACGGAGACCGCCTCGGCCGATTCCGCGTCGTTGCGGTTGAGGAAGAGGATTCCCTGCGTTCCGGGCAGCATCTCGATCTTCCGTGCTTCGTCGAGGAAGAACGCGGTCTTTCGCACCGCGGCTCCCGCCTCCGCCAGGTAGTTCGCGATGTCGGCGTCCTTCGGATTCTCCGCCGCCAGCCCGCCGAACGCGTAGTAGGCGGCGAGGGAATCGCCGCTTTCCAGCTTCTCCAGCGCGTCCTTCTTGCGTTGGAAGAGCTGGGCGGTTTTCTGGTCCTTCTCCGCCAGAGTGAGGCCGGCGATTCTGTTGCTCGCCTCGGAGGCCAGCTGAAACGCGTCCACGCGTCGGGGGTCCAGGGCTGCCGCCGCCTGCGCATAGTAGTGCGCGGAGAACCAGTCCTGCTGGGCCGCGTAGTAGCGCGCCTTCTCCACGAGCGCCTGCGCGTCGGCTTCGTCCGTGGATGAGCCGGCACCCGCCGGAGCGATCGCGGGCCCGGGTGCTCCCTGCCGGGCGGCCCTTGAGACTGCTTCCAGCCGCTGAGCGGCCATCTGTTTGTTGCCGGGATCCACCTCGAGGTAGCGGTCGATGGCATCCCGCGCCGCGCGGTAGTCTCTGCCCTGCATCGCGGCCGCGGCCTGCCTCTTGTACTCGCCGGCGACCCTGCTCAGGTACTGCATGTCAAGGAGGCGCTTCCGCGCGCCGGGAGCCACTCCCTCCGCCAAGGCTGTATACACGGCGGTGAGCACGAGGAAGGCGGCCAGCGTGGAGGAAACGATCCGGCTGAATGGCCGTGCCGGGCCGCCGGGCCTCGACGCCCCGCCGTCGAAGGAGAGTGAAGCGGCCACCGCCACGGCTGCCGCATGGACCGGGATCAGGTAGTCCATGAACAGGACGAAGGCGCGTTTCAGGGCGTACTCCCAGCGCAGCGCAGGAAGCACGCTGGCCGCGGAGAAAGTGACGATCGCATAGGCGAAGAACGCGGCGAGGGAAAGGGCGTAGAAGGCGAGGAGGAAGGGCATGATCCGGGAGAGGAGTGACCTGTTCATTCCCGCGGCTCGCTCACCCAGCGGTCGCCGGGAATGAAGAGGATGTCCACGAGGAGGAAGAGCACCGCCAGGCCAACGAACACCGCGGAAGGGAACATCCGGGCAACGAACCTGTCGGTCACCACCTGGGCCAGCTGGGGCGCGAAGCTCACGGCGAGGAGATGGTACAACGAGAAATATCCCCGGACGGCAATCCCGAGGAGCATGATGTTCACCAGCGGCCAGCGGGTGATTCGCAGCAGCATGAGCGAAGCGGTGCACAGGAGCACGAGGGCAAAGCTGGAGGCAAAGAACTCCGCCCGCGACGTTTCCAGCAGCCTCTGGAAGTCGGAGCTCATCGTGCGCACGTCCCGCAGGAACAGCGAGGTGAAGCGGTCTGCTGCGAACACGCTGGTCCACGAGAGATCGGGTGCGCCGGTGATCGTGAGAGGCCGGGGGCCCGAGGTCGTGAGCTTCAGGGCGCCGCCGCTGATGACTGCCGTGCCTTCAGGGGCGACGGTGAACCTCGCACCCTCACGCGCCGGGTCGAACACGAGGATGGCCCGCGCGCGTGTGTCGGTGAGAGAGCGGACGTTGATCATCCTTTCCCCGATGCGGATGAAGGTGGAGGGCGGGATGTACTGGCGCGCCGATTCCTGCGCCGCCGGAGAAGCGCCTGCGATCGGCTGGAGCCAGAGCATGCCGTTCACCAGGACAATATAGCCGACACCGAAGACGATGAGCAGGGCGATGAACCGGGAGAACGGTCTGCGCGCCAGCCGGAATCCCAGAAGAACGATGGAGAGAACGACGGAGGGCACCAGCACGTCGTAGATGCTCCGGGGAAGCCTCTGAACCGCGGTGGCGAGGGTGAAACCCCGGCCCGCCGATTCATACAGCCCCCAGACGCTCAACATATCCAGGACCGCGCACACAAACGTCGTGCAGATGAGGATGAAAAGGAAGATGAAGGGGATTTTCAACGGCTCTTTCACGCCGATGCGAAGCCTACCATTGCGGATGCCCGTGATCAACTCATCAAAGCACCGCGCGGAGCGCGGTATATAGGTCCGTACCTGTCAGTGCCAGTCGAGCCATTTCGGTTCGCGCTTCCATGGCTACGGGCTCACTCTCGGCCATCCCTGGCCTCGGGCTCTCGCTGCCCGCTGCGCGGTCAGCTGCCGCCCTAGGCTCGCCCTCGCCATCCATGGCTACGGTACCATGTACCCCTGCCCGCGCACGCAGATGATGAATCGGCCGGCCTCCGGAACCAGGGCGCGCACGCGCCGGCGAAGAGCCGAGACGTGCACGTCGATGCTGCGGCTTGCAGCGCCACGCGAAACAGCTCCGCCGGCGCCGCGTGAGGCCGCGCCGCCCAGCAGGCAGGCCAGCGCCGCCCGGGGCACCGGCCGTCCCCGCTGTCGCAGGAGCGCGCGCAGGATCACCGCCTCGTGATGAGTAAGCGCTGCCCGTCCTCGCGGCGTGCGAAGCTCGTCTCGATCGATGTGCGCTTCGCCCCACGGAAACTCCCAGCATGCGCGCTGACGGGACAACGCCGCGTGGGCGCGCAGCCCGAGCTCCTCGGGCGTCCAGGGCTCCCGGAGGTAGTCGGCGCACCCGGCGAGGAACGCGGTGCGCAGAAGGCCCGCGGGACCGTGCGCGATGACTGGAACTCCGCCTTCCGGGAGCGTGCCGACATGCCGGACATCGACGACGAACAGGTCTGCCTCGTCGTCCGACAGGGGCTCGGCGGTGGGCGTGAAATGAAACGGGCTTCTCCCCAGAGAAGCCCGGATTCTTTCGCACAGGACAGGGTCGCAGCCGACGAGGTTGATCGTCAGCGCGGTATCACTTCTTCTCTTTGTCTTCAATCTGGCCCATCTTGGCCTTCAGGTCCTCCAGCAGCTTGTCCGAGCTGGCGTCCGAGGACTCCAGCTCCTTGAATTTGTCCTCCAGCTTCTGGTCGGCGGTGACTTCCCCCAGCTCCTTCATTGCTTCGGCCTCCGCCTCGACCTGGTCCACCTTCTGCGCCATGCGGTCAAAGGTGTCGAAGGCGGAGTTGGCGGACAGCGAACCCATTGTCTGCTGGATCTGCTTCTGCGCCTCGGCGCGCTTCGCTCGTGCGATCAGCAGGTTCTTCTTCCTGCTGGCTTCCTCGATCTTGGACTGGAGCTGCCGCAGCGCGTCTTTCAGCTGTTCGACGGAGGCGTGCTGGCTCTCGAACTCCTTCTGGAAGGAGGCGGCGTAGCCGTCGTACTCCTGCCTCCTCAATAGCGCCTCCTTGGCGAGGTCATCCTTGCCCGCCTTCACGGCGAGCATCGCCTTCTTCTCCCAGTCCTCCCCCTGTGTCCTGTTCTCCAGCGCCTGGCGTTCGAGCTTCTTCTCGTCCGCGATGGACATGGCGACCTGCTTCTTCGCCTCCAGGAGCTGCTCGTTCATGTCCATGATCAGCTGGTTGAGCATCTTCTCGGGATCTTCCGCCTTGCTGATGAGGGCATTGATGTTGGCCTTGAGGACTGTGCGTATCCGATCGAGAATCCCCATGGATTCCTCCTGCTAAGTCTTTGCGCGATACCGGGAGAGCGGCCGGTAGTGCTGGGCAAGGGCGAGCCCGATGGCGTCGATGGACGCCTCGAACTCTTCGAGGTCCATCGTGTCCGCCTCCAGTGTGTCGATGATGAGAACGTTCTTCCCGTCCACAGCGTACGCGCCGTGGACCATGTCGGTGGCGTTCAGGCGCAGGAGCTCCTCGAAGAGCTGCTCGCGGCCGGACGTGGGCACCTGCATGACATGGATGCGGAGAATCACCAGCGGTTCGGAGAGCTGGATGAGAAGGTTGTCCAGTCCCTTGGCGTGGTCACTCACCACCCACGTACCGGGGCCGGCCTCGTGGAAGCTCAGGGAGAGCTTCATGAGGTAGCCTTCGAGCTTGTCACGGGAGATCATGGAGCCTCCCTCAGCCGAGGAAGACCTGGCCCGCGTTGTCGATGGCGAGGATCGTCTTGCATTCGGAACAGCGGAAGCGGCCGGCCTTCGACGCTTTCAGCTTCTTGCTGCAGATGGGGCATTTGAAGATACGGGGGAAGGTTGCTCCCTTGCCTTCCTCCCGGCGCGCGGCGAAGAAGGAAACGGCCTCGTCGAGGTTTTCCTTGATGTTGAAGAACTGGGAGAAGCCGAGGAGCTGGAACACCTCGTAGACCTTCGGCTGGATTTCCAGGAGCACCAGGTCACCGCCCCGAGGCTTCACGGCCTTGAGGAAGGCGGTGAAAGAGCCGATGCCGGTGCTGGACACGTAATTCAATCCTGCGCAGTGAAAGATGAGCTTGATGAAACTTGATTCGATGGCCTTTGCAACGCGCTTCTGAAAATAATTGGAGTTGTAGGTATCGATATAGCCGGTGAGATAGAGGACGAGGCACCCCTCGGTGTCCTCGATCTTCTGGAGGCGGATCTTGAGGCTGTCATCTTTCTCGTCGTCGAATCCTGGAACGATCTCGTTGTTACTCATGGCGCCCCTTTGCCTTCGAGAATTCCCCTCATCCCTGTAATTATAGCCACGGCACAACTGAGCCGCAAGGGCCACCGCCCAGAGACGAACCTTCCACGATTTCGGTTTATTCTACGTGTTCGGCGCTCTTTTGTCAAATAGCGCTGCACAAAACGCGAATATTCGTCCCCGGGCATCGGCGATCCGCGATGCGTCCGCGCTAGGAGCCGATACCGCGTTGGCGCAGCTGGCACTGACGGGCACGGCCCCAGATACCGCGCTCCGCGCGGTGTGCACTAGTTGGGGTCCCACTGCAGCGACACGCTCCCCGTGTGGTACATATCCAGTCCCGCCGGGGCGGCCGTGCCGAGGGGAAGCCGGACTTCGCCCCTGTACCGTGCCGCGAGCAGCCAGTCACCGAGGCGCGCGCTGAGACCGGCCGATGCCATGTACGCCTGGGCAGCGTCCGCGGGGTTTTCCGTCAGAGAGAAGCGTCCGGCCACACCCGCCTCGAGGCTCGTGCCGCGCGCGAGCCTCACGGCCGCCGTGCCGCCGGCGTTCAGCGACAGGGCGTCCTTCGACAAGCCCTGCGAATCCAGATCGGGGTAGCTCATCCACTTTGCGCCCAGCGCGTAGCCGAGCTTCCAGGGCTCACCTATCCGCACCGAAGCGTCGTGTTCCACCTTGAGATATGAATAGTCGCCGCTCTGCCGGTAGTAGTCTTTACCGGAGACGGTGAACGCCAGTCCGAACGTCGCAGGGTCGGCTTCCTCCTTCACGCGGAGGGTCATCGTGTTGCGAAGAGAGGAGGGCTCGATCGTGTCGTCGTCGGGGTCTTCACTTCCGCCGCCGGCCACCTCGTAGCGCACCGTGAAGATTGGGAGGTTCCAGTCCAGTGACCATGCAGGAAGACACGCGAAGGCCATGAGCGCGCATACGACTTTCTTCATACTCTGCTTATCGGCTACTCTCCGGGGTATATGAGCGGGCAGCCGGATGTGCGCATCGTGCTTGTCAGGCCTCGTGACCCACGGAATGTCGGCGCTGTGTGCCGTGCGATGAAGTGCATGGGGCTGCGAAAGCTCGCGATCGTGGCCGATGGTCTCCTCGATCCCACGCAGGCGAGGACCCTCGCCCACTACGCGGCGGACGTGCTGGACGAGGCGACGGTCCACACGGACCTCCGCGACGCGATCGGAGAGGCAGTGCTCGTCGCCGGCACCACCCGTCGGCGCGGGAGAAACCGCAAGTACTTCTCGATCTTTCCCGAGCAGCTCGCGCAGAGGATCACGTCGATCCGGACAGGGACGGTCGTGGTCTTGTTCGGCAACGAGGAGACAGGGCTCACCGACGAGGAGCTCTCACTGTGCAACCTCGCGGTGTCGATCCCCGCCTCCCCGGAGTTCCCATCGCTGAACCTCTCCCATGCCGTGCAGGTGGTCTGCTATGAGATCTACCGGGCACGCAGGGCCGGACACCTCACCCCTTTCACTCCCATCGGCGCGCCTGCCGTGGACGATCTCGTGTCGATCATCACCGGGTCCTTGGAGAGCATCGGGTTTTTCACCCAAGTGACCCCCCGACAAATGGGGGTGTTTTTCAAGGACATTATTGCCCGGGCCGGGCTCTCGGTGAACGAGGCGAAGAGGCTTGGGGTGATCTTCCGAAAGATCGCGGGGCTCGCTTCTCGAAACAAGAATCCGCCGAAACCCCCCAATTGACCCGGGTGCGAATCTTCCATAATATTGCCGCAAGGAGTGGCCGATGCGCAGATCCGTTCCCGTTCTGGCGTGTATTCTTCTCCTGGTCGGTCCGGCGATCCTGCCTGCCCTTTCGCGAGCGGATCTCGACAGGGTCATCGATTTTTCCGTCACGTTGAAAAGCCTTGCCACCGCCGCGGACAGCGGCGCGCCGATCCCCGCAGGGAAGACGGTCCTGCTCTCTGGTACGGTGTCGGATGTGAATATCATCAACAAGGACCAGGCAGCCTTCAAGGTGCGCATTGAGATGATCACCGGGGAATGGATCGGCCTGGACGACGTGAAGTCGTATTCATGCTACGTGGAGTTCACCGGCGCAGACTACTTCAAGCTGTTCCCCGCCCGTCCGCCCCGCACTGCAAGCCGGGACCTCGTGTCACTGAACTCGCGCGTGATCGTGCTCGGCAGAGTCGTGGACGTGGCCACAACGCCTCTCGGGGCAAAGCGCGTCCTCGTCGATGGCGCGTACATCAGGTCCATCGAGTAGCCCTCCGTCAATCGAAGATCAGGTGGCAGGGTCGGATCTCACCACCGTCGGCCGCAAGGGCCGCCCTCTCCATCACGCTGCGCAGCTCGCGGATGTTTCCCGGCCACGGATATGACACGAGCTTCTCGCGCGCCGCGTCGCTGAGCGTGCTGCCCTTGTCTCTCATGGCACTGAGGAAGTGCACCGCCAGGAGCGGAATGTCGCCGCGGCGCTCCCGAAGGGGCGGGACATGGATCGGCAGTACCCCCAGGCGGTAGAAGAGATCGGCGCGGAACCTCCCGGTCGACAGGTCCGCTTTCAAATCCCTGTTCGACGCCGAGACCACGCGCACATCCAGCGCAATCGTGCGCGTCCCTCCCACCCGGGTCAGCTCCTTCTGCTCGATGACCCTGAGAAGACTCGCCTGCGCCGCGGGCGACATCTCGCCGATCTCGTCGAGGAAGAGCGTGCCGCCGTCCGCCCGCTCGAAGCTCCCTGGCCGGGACACGGCATCCGTGAAGGCGCCTTTTTCCGCGCCAAAGAGCTCCGACTCCAGCAAGCTGTCGGGAAGCGCACCGCAGTTGATCGCCACGAACGGGCCGTCCCTGCGGCGCGAGGCGTCGTGGATGAGCCGCGCCGCCCGCTCTTTTCCGGTCCCACTTTCCCCACGCACGAGTACCGGTGAATCAGACGGGGCATACCGACGGATGAGCTCCTTCAGCTCGCGTATGCCCGCGCTCTCCCCGACCATTCCCTGCATCAGGCTGTCGGTGACCTCCCCCGCGGCAGCCCGCCGGGCGTCAGCCCCTGCAACCGCGGTGCGCAGCGTGCCCAGCAGCTCCGGGGCATCGATGGGCTTGACGATGTAGTCGCACGCGCCGGCGAGGATCGATTCTTTCACGACCCGCGGCTGGGACAGCGCCGTCAGCATCACAACGGGCGGAGCAAGAGGGCCCGCCGCGATCTGCCGCAGGGCGCGCAGGCCGTCCATGTCGGGAAGATTGATGTCCAGGAGCACCACGTCGGGCCCCTCGCGCGCTGCCGTCTCCACACCCTGCCGCGCGGTATAGGCGGAGAGGAGCACGTATGGCTCGGGAAGTATGAGACGGAGTGTGGCGTGCGCCTGGGGGTCGTCGTCGATAAACAACACTTTCACCATGGAGCCGACCTTTTCAATGTCCTGAGCATACGCGATGAGTGCAGCGGCCGCAAGTGTCTGTATGCCTGAGAGAGCCTGTCAGCTGCCGCGGAAACGAAGATGTTGCGAATTCTCTGATCGTGTCTTACGGTGAAGAACGAATGCCGGAATACCACGATTCACAACAAAAGGAGACAACCATATCAGGTGCATCTTGCGAGAGCATAAGTGCCGTTCGGGCTTAAGGAGTAATCTGCCGCGGCGACCTGTGGCGCGATTCCGATGCCGTCAACCACTGTCGTTGTAAACACAATCGAGCTGGAATTGCTTGTGTAGGTTCCTGAATACATATGCGACACACAGGAGAAGAGTGATGCTTGCGTGAAGGTAAGTCCGGCAGAAAGGGTCATATCGAATGAATCCCCCGAGAGTGCGAACAGCCATGGCCCGACGATGGATCCGGGCGGCGGATCGGCAGGGAACAAGAAGCTACAACCTTCAAGTCGGAGGATGGCGAAAAATGTCATGTTAAGCACAAAGATTGCTTTGGGGACGATTCGACCTTTTCAGTGCGGAACCTTCTTGCAGACGTCTCTATAGCATAAAACCAAACATACCTCCTTTCAAGGAGGAAACAATGAAGCTTTCAACAGCAAGCCGCAGATTTGGATTCCGGATAACAAATTCCCGATTCGGTGGGGCCGTCGCGACACATGCACTTGGGCACCGACACCTATTGGAGGCTTAAAGAGGCCTCCCAGTAGGTAAGAAGCGACCGACACGCCTTCGCTGCTTTTGTAGTAGCCCCCCAGCTGGAATCGACGGGATCCACAATTTAGGCCATGCCCGGCGGTCCCAAGATCAGGAAGCAATGGAGGCCTTACGCTACTGTCCGATTAGCGTTGCCGTGAGAGGGGGGACCGCATGGGGAGCACTTCGTATTGCACATATTGGAGAGTATGATACAATCATGTTTGGCTGAGTTCAACACAGCACAAATAGGCATCTACAGCCCAACGTGATATGGGGGCGCACAGCCAGGTGACGGAGGCGCGCCTATGAAGAAGGTGCTGTGGCGTTGCTGTGCAAGGACTCCGCTAGTAACATTCTCTTGAAGTTGTTCCTCCTTCCATTTGTGCTTGGAGTGGTACCTACAGGCACTTCCGTCGCACAAGATGGTTCAAGCGCAGTCAATCCAAGACAATCGATCGCCGAAGCCGCGACACAATCGCACTTATCCCTCGAACTGACTCCGGCAATTGATATCCCACTGGGAGACAGCGAATCTGTGTTTGGGCTTGGAGGTGGTTTGCTGCTGGCGATGGAGTACCGCCTGCCCATTTTCCCCTTGGCTTATGTTTCCGGTGGCCTTAGCTACAGCTTGTCGGGTAATTCAGGTGCCCGTTCGCTCGGTGTGCGGCGGGCCGCGGACCTGTGTCGCGCCCTCTGGTGTGCTGTGTGTTTTGTGGGCGTGCCGCGCGGGTGTGCTGTGTTCCTCATGGCCGGGCGCCCCGTGGGTGATCAACCAGTCAGAGCCATCCCCTTGCGCCCGGCCAGTTCGCGGACCAGC
>Ga0315279_10000852_pt1 | contig 55187 bp, 58 predicted proteins | sample YL17G06_20_MG_FD_203694 | JGI IMG/M metagenome (GOLD analysis project Ga0315279, IMG submission 203694) | Sediment microbial communities from Yellowstone Lake, YNP, Wyoming, USA - YL17G06_20 | ecosystem: Environmental > Aquatic > Freshwater > Lake > Sediment | place: USA: Wyoming | collected... | reverse complement strand
TGATCGGTCCACTGGACCTCAAGGCCCAGCTTCTGTCCAGTCAGGACGCCCTCCTACCAGTGCAACAGTGAATGTTGCATTCTGAGGTATCGGTGGCTGGCTTAGCCCCGTCAATTTTCGGGGCCGTCAGCCTCGGCGGGTGAGCTGTTACGCTTTCTTTGAAGGGTGGCTGCTTCTAAGCCTACCTCCCCGCTGTCTGAGGCTGACGACGCCCTTTTGTTTGACATTTGGCCAGCACTTGGGGACCTTAACCTCAGTCTGGGTTGTCCCCCTCTCGGTCGTGGAGCTTACCCCCACTAACCCGTTTCCCAGAGTCTACGACGCTGAAGGATTCGGAGTTTGAAAAAGAAATGGAGCCTTTCGGCTCCTTACTTCCTAATCAGTGCTCTACCCGATCAGCCGTCTCGTCCGGGACTGGGCTGCGACCCACTTTGGAGGGAACTAGATATCACCGGGCTAGATTGGTCTTTAGCCCCTAGCCCCAGGTCTGAAGAACGAATTGCACGTCAGCACCCTTGCGAGCCTCCACTAGGCTTTCGCCTAGCTTCGCCCTGCCCAGGGCTAGATCGCCCGGTTTCTAGTCTCAAAGCCGTGACTCCAGGCCCTTTCAGACTCCGCACCTCGCCACCTAAAAGGTGGTTGCGTGCATGTTGGTTTCCCTTCGCCTCCAGGCTTTTAACCTTTAGGCTTGCCACAGCCATGAACTCCCCGGCCCGTGTTTATAGACGGAACGTGCAACCCTGGTCCCCCTTCCTCGTACTACCGCCTCACGACGGCCTCCTTTGAAAGGGATCTACCCTTCCGGGCTGCACACGTCTGTAACCGTCTGGTTTCAGGCACTTTGCACCCCCCTTCCGGGGTACTTTTCATCTTTCCGTCACCGTACTAGTGCGCTATCGGTCTTGAGGTGTATTTAGTCTTGGGAGTTGGTGACTTCCAATTTCCCGCACCCAAGCCAGGGTACGGTACTCCGGGACTCCAGCTCAACTTCTTCCAGCTTATCCTTACGGGGCTCTCACCCTCTGTGGCAGGCCTTTCCAGGCCACTTCAGTTTTGCCGGGTAGAAGGAAGCCGGGCCCTTAACACTACATCTCCCTCAGGTTTCCCTGAGGGATTCGGTTTGGACTTTTCCCTTTTCGCTCGCTGCTAATGAGGGAATCCCGTTTGGTTTCTTTTCCTCCCCCTACTAAGATGCTTCAATTCGGGGGGTTCCCCCTCCTATGTAGGAGTATCACGGTTCCGAAGAACCATGATGGGAAGTCCCATTGAGGAATCCCTGGTTCTAAGGCTGCATGCGCTTACCCAGGGCTCTTTCGCGGCTTGCCGCGCCCTTCTTCAGCACTCAAGCCAAGCCATTCTCCAGACGGCGTATCATATCGGACCTTACGGCAGTGTCTGTTTGACGTTTCGGTGAAACTTCTTTTATGTGCAGGTCTACGGTCTATGCATGGCGTCATCGTGAGCGTATGTCGTGCTCACCGTCGCCCTTCACTCCACACCGGTCGATGGGGAGTTGCATCTCTTTTATGGCTTCAGGTAACTAGCCAAACTATTCCAGAAGCCTGTTCCGCAGATATAAGGATTACGTCGCATGTAATAAGAGTTTTCAATCGTGATTTTTGTGTGCTAACGTTTTTATTTTTGATGATGCGATGCTATAGCTGATGCCTCGATAGCTCAGTCGGTAGAGCAACAGCCTTGTAAGCTGTAGGTCGCGGGTTCGATTCCCGCCCGAGGCTCCATTTGCGAGTGGTTTCATTTTCTTGGCAGAATGTTGCAGGGCTATGGCTTTTGTGGTTCATGTTGGTGTGTGAGCCCTTGTGTTTGAGTACTCAATCCGTGATTTCTTTGAGACTCAAACTGAAGTAGGGGTTGAACGCGTTGTTGCCAGCTCGTGTTGGCTTGGAAGCCCCCGCTTTTGAGTACTCAATCCGTGATTTTTTTGAGTCTCAAAAGGTTGGTGGTGTGTGCATTGCAGACGTGCCGGTTTCTGCCTGGTCTTTTGTTGCAAGTCTGTGCAGTACCAGTGTTGAAATCACTTTCTTGGTGCGCTTTACCTATGCTTTTGATGTCAGTGCGAGCTTCGGTGGCGTGAAAGTTATTTAAGCGTACAAGCGCATGAGTCGTTGTCGTAGGGTGACGTTATGGTTTCGAATGAACAGGCTCGAGCGGTTGTTGGGCACGTTGGAATCGAAGTTTCCAGTTTGGGCAGTTCGAAGAAGTTCTACGAAGCTTTGTTGGGTGGGCTGGGTTTCAAGGTGATAATGGATACGGAGGGTGGGGTGGGATTCTCTAATGAGGTTTTTCAGGTGTGGGTGGGTGAGTTGCGGGAATCAAGAGTCAGGCGTGAGGCTCCGACTGGAGAGGAGTTCGTTGTGGCGGATCATTTGGCGATCCTTGTTCCAGACAAGGGAGCTGTTGATGCTGTGGAGAGAAGGATGAAGAAGGGTGGGTTTGAAGCCCTGTTTCCGTGTGAAGAGCATCCTGAGTTTGTGCCGGGATATTATGCCGTGTCTTTCTGTGACCCGGATAACTATGTGATCGAAGTCTACACCAGACCAAAGTCGAATCGATTCTAGCCAGTTCCAGCCCATTGGCCATAAACTAGCTTTTTTCGCGCACCCTATTGTTACAAATTGAAATGGCGTGTTTCCTCTGTCTGCTTTCTTTACATGAACCCCGTGTCGAGCAGTTTTAAGCCAGTAGCGATGCTTCCGTTGAATTCGAGTTTTCCAGTCATGAAAGCGCTGACGGCATTTAGTCTGCCGTTGACCAGGTCTACAAAGTCCGTGTCCATCATTTTGAGCGTGATAGCAGGTGAGGGCGCGACTCCTTCTTTTGTCTCCATTTTCTCGTTTTTTATGGTAATGGTCCAGTGGCCACCGTTGGTGCCAGTAATGTCTACTTGGGCGACTGCTTCGAAATCTTTCGCCTTGTCGGGGTTGAACTTGGTCGGCAGAACCTTTTCAAAGAATTCTTTAGGCGTTTTCACTTCCATAGTGTTTTCACCGTTTGGACTCATCAATTTGAGCTTAACTGGTTTGCATGGAGGCTAAATATCTTTGTCGTGAGTTCTGCCGGTTTGACCTTCTGTCCTTCATAGGAACAGGTCCTTTTCTCTGGGCCTGATGAGTTCAGTTGCCTTTGTGCCTTCGGCTTCTGGATACTTGTATCCTCTGATTATGGCCACTGGGACGCCTTCGTCTGCTTGTCCTATCACGAGCTCTGCCGCTGAGGATAGTTCGTCGGCGATTGCGGTCTGTTTTACTCTGAGGACGTATCCGAAGAGGTCTTTTTCGCCTCTTCTGTCTCTTATGGGTTTCATGCCGGCGATGCCTATCGCCACGTTTATTTCGCCCATCCTTAATGGTCGTCCGTGAGTGTCGGAGACGATTACTGCGACTGTGCGTCCGGTCTTTCTTTTGATTTCTTGTCTGATGGTCTCTGCGGAACGGTCGGAGTCTTTGGGCAGCAGGGCGACGTTTCTTTTTCCTTGTATGTTGGATCTGTCGACGCCTGAGTTTGCGCAGACGAAACCGTGTTTGGTTTCTGTTATAAGGTTGCCGTTGCCCATACGTATGATGGCTTTTGATTCTCGGAGGACAACTTCAATAAGGGCAGGATCCTTTTCGTACTGTTCTGCGATTTTCTTGGCGAATTCGGATGGTTGAACCTTGTCGAGGTTCACGGTGTTTCCTTCTGCGCGCGAGACGACGACGTGTGTGACCACGAGTATGTCTCCGTCCTGAATGGGAGTGCCCTGTTTTTCAGCTGCGTTGCACACGAGTTCGCCCAGCCTGTCTCCTGCCTCTATGATTGGCAAACCTTCAACCGCGATTATTTCGACTGTGTTCATAGGAAACATCCCAGTCATGATCGTGCAGACATTACCTATTTGGGCGCAAAACTTAAAGTTATGGCACGGCGGTTTTCTAGGATGAAAGATGATGAGCATCAAAGCGAGTTTCATGGATTCGCTAGAGAAGAACGTTGTTTCGATGGGCAACTGTGTTGGTTGCGGTGCATGCGTAGCCGTCTGTCCCCATGGCTGCCTAAAATGGGTGAAGGGAAGGCCAGATCTGCATGGGGAATGTCAAGTGTGCGGTGTTTGCGCTCAGGTTTGTCCTCGGTATGATCTGTCAATGTCTAAGGTCGAGTCTTTTGTTTTCGGCAGGGAGAGAAGTAACGAGGAACCGTTTGGAGTACATCGTCGGATTTGCATTGCCAAAGCAACAGAAAGCAGCGTGTTGGAGGCTTGTCAGGATGGTGGCGTGGTGACGGCGCTGTTGCTCCATGCGCTGGACAGAAGGTCCATTGATTGTGCGGTTGTTTCTGGGGTCAGTCCGCGGAAGCCGTTCTATCCTGTTGCAAAGCTGGCCCTCACTTCTGAAGAAATTCTAGACTGTGCGGGCACAAGGTATTCATGCTCGCTTAATCTTATGGCCTTGCCTGAAGCCGTGAAGCAGGGAAAAACAAGTATAGCTTTCGTTGGGACACCTTGCCAGATTCAGGCGGTCAGGAAGATGCAGGTGTTGGGTTTGAAGCTTGCTGCTCGCGTGAAACTGTTGATTGGGCTCCTGTGCTCGGAATGTTTCAGCTATGAAGGCCTCATGGAAAAACACATTCGTGAAGAATTGGGCATCAGCTTGGGCGACATAAAGAACATAAACATAAAGGGAAAGATGATAGTCACCTTGAAGTCTGGATCTGCGAAGACAATTCCGCTCGCGGAAGTGAAAGAGTATGCCCGAAAAGGCTGCGCGTTGTGCAGAGACTTCAGCTCCGAGTTGGCGGATCTGTCCGCGGGGGGTCTTGGGCTTGAAGGCTGGACCTGTGTTGTTACACGCACGAAAGAAGGCGAGAACATATTCAAATCGGCAGAGGAAATGGGAATTCTGAGGACTAGGCCCGTCGGGGAGGATGAGCCGGCTCTCAAACTGCTTGTCAGACTCTCAGACAGAAAACACAGCTCGAGAGCCAGTATCTAACTTTCTATTCTTTGCGTTACAGTGTTGAAGGTGTGAGTTAATCTTATGAGGGTTTGAAGTCATAGTCTTCGCTTGCGATGTTCATGGGACTTGTGGTGGCTCTTGCTGGTGGGGTCGGCGCCGCCAAGCTGTTGAGAGGACTTGTTCGAGTCGTCTCATCCGATGATCTTGTGATTGTCGGAAACACTGGTGACGACTTTGAGTTTCAAGGACTTCATGTTAGTCCAGATATGGATATTGTGATGTACACCTTGGCGGGAATTGTTGATGAAGCGAAAGGTTGGGGTATCGCAGGCGACACATTTAGCTGTCTGCGAATGTTGGAGAGGCTTGGTTTTGAGACTTGGTTCAAGCTGGGCGATAAGGATGTTGCAATTCAGATTATCAGAACCAGACTGCTGAAGAATGGTGTGACTCTGTCTGAGGCGGTTGCTGAGCTTTGTCAGACATTAGGAGTGAAGGCTAGGCTCGTGCCGATGAGCAACGATCCCGTGCAAACAGTGGTGTTGTCAGGCAGGTTACGCTTGGGTTTTCAGGAGTACTTTGTGAAGAGGGAGGCCAAGGATCAAGTTACGGGCGTGCTGTATGAGGGATGTAAAGATGCAAGGCCCACTCTTGGCGTGGTCGAGGCGATAAACGGTGCTGAACGGGTGATCATATGTCCCAGCAACCCTGTCCTAAGCATCGCTCCTATTCTCTCCATTTCAGCGATCAAAGATGCACTGAAGGACACAGGGGCTTACGTGGTTAGTGTCAGTCCGATCGTTGGCGGGAGAGCCATCAAGGGGCCGGCTGACAGAATCATGTCCAGTCTTGGGTTTGAGGCTTCCGCCTATGGTGTGGCCCAATACTATGAAGATTTTCTTGACCACATAGTCATAGACAATGCTGACGCAGGCCTTAGAGCGCGCATAGAGAGGCTTGGCATCAAAGTAACGGCGACAGACACGATAATGAGGAGTGTTGAAAGCGCTACTTCTCTAGCCGCAAACGTGATTGACGCAAAGTGACAAGTGGCGAAATGGACGAGGTAAGGGTCTGTCTGAATCAATTCTTAAAGTTCGCAATCAACAAGCTTGACAATTGTATCCATGCTTGGAGCTTGTCCGCAAAATCGGCATGCACAAAAAGTGTCTAGTCCAGCGGTTCCGAGGCTTCGAAGCCGATCATGTGTAGCTTACTTCCGCACTTGTTGCACCGGAGGATTACTTTTTCTAGGCGGTCCTCTTTCACTTGTGTCTCCGTGATGGTGTACACATCTTCGGATAGATCGTCGGGGGATATCTTGGTTCCGCATTTTGGGCATTTGAATTCGCCGTTTCCCTTGATTTTGTACAGGTCGATGACGTAAGTCTCTTTTTCTTTCATCTTTTTGACGCTAACGTTCACAAATCAATATGACACACGTCATATTTAACGGTTCAGCACAAACAATGGCAGCACGCGGCCAAGGGCGAGTTCCAGCAATTCATGACTAAAATGTATTTTTGGGTGCGCGCTCTGCTGTCTTTAACGTTCAATGTTTTCCCGAGATTTGCGATGATGCTGAAACTTGCATGTTTGATTGTTTCCTGTTTAATATTTTCGAGACAACATTAAATATATCTAACAACATATTTCTTAGATAGGCTGTTGTATGATTGACAAGATTGAGGTTTACGTGAGAAAAGAAAAGACTATAGTTGGTCAGTACACCAGTGAACCCATCTTTGACGGAGTCATCAAGCATGATTGTCTCTCCAAGAAAGTCATGGAATATGAGACGGCCATGCCGGAAGCAGACAGAGAAGCCCTGAGAATCGTGAACGAGTTTGCAGAGAAGAAGGGGTTGCGCGTTGAGGTTCATGACGTTTCAAGACTCAAGGAGAGGCTGAACGCTGCTCGGAAGGGAATAGGCAAAACACCCGTCATATTGGTCGGGAAAAATCGAATAGAGGGAGAATCGGCACCGGAACTCTTGGAGAGCAAGCTGAGAACCTGCTTCGCCAAACAGATCACGCGCGCACCGACTTAGCGTGTGCCAGTAGCAAAGAAACTGAGCGCGTGCCGTGAAGAATTAGCTAGGGTCTTGAAGAAATCTCTGGAGAAATCGCAAAGGGCTGTTATTGTTGAAAGAAAAGCCAGGATTTAGTCTATCCCGTTTTTCCTATTCGTGGAATTCAAGGCCAATCCAATTGTTCGTCCCATTTGGGAGACAGGTTTATTTTGGAAAGGATACTGTTGATGATTGAAAGGTGAGGTGAAAGGACATGGGTAGAGATCAGAATCCGCGCAGAAAAGTCATGGAGAGCGGTCGTCGTGACAAAGCGAAGGGTTATCAGACGAGAAGGGCTCGCGGGGGAAAGAAACAGAAGAGAAGATGAAAGCTTGGTTTTGTGTACTGGAACTCTGGCGCGCTGCCTTGTTATCCGATGAAGTCTCTTAGACGCGTGTGATACGGTCTTCTCCGAAAATTTATATTCTAGAAACGGTTTCTTGATTTAATTGGAGAAGGTAATAATGAGAGGCAAGGCTAGTGTAAGTATTGTTTCGTTGGTCATCATTCTTGCTGTCAGCCTCTTGAGTTCTGCGTCAATAGCATCAGCACCCTCTGTAACACTTGCTGATACTTTGAACTCTGTCATCAACAACGTTGATTGGAGTAGTGCAGATTCGTGGACGTCAACTTGGGGCATCATACTTGCGAACCAAGGCCTGTCAGCTTTTGACAGTGCTATCAGCCAAGATATCAGCAGGGGCGATTACGGCGACGCTTTGTACGTTACTCGGCTTGCGGATCTCAACGGATACGCTTCAGCGACGATCTCAGCATCCACAGAGACAGCGCTCCAACAGATGTCTATGTGTGGGAGTCTGCCGATAAACAGCAATGCGCATAGCTACGGTGATCCAGACGTTCTTAATCAGGGTTGTTTCATGGTTTACAGCCGCTTTCTTGTGTGGGGATACGAGTATGCCGAACAGTTCGGTTTGACGGGTAAGTGGGATAAGAACAAGGCGTTCGCGGATTTCGCGAGAATGTTTGACAAGCCGCCAGTCGGTAGCAGTGCAGGTGAGATGTTGTGGTGTGATCCGCAAGAGAACTGGGCTAAGTCGTATTCGAGCAGATATTATGATGAGCACGCGGAGACTCTGAGTGTTTTCTTGCAGTTCGCCGAACTGGGTGTCACGGGGGCTATGACGTACGCTGACAAGGCGTGGGACGGGGTGCAGAGCCACTGGAACGGTCAGTACTACGGATACACGGGCACGTCGACTGTTGAGTGTGAGATGGGGAACTTCGCCCAGGTTATCGCTGAGTACAGGCAGCAAAAGGACGGGAACATTGCAAACTGGGATCGAGTTATTCAGGATTTGAATTACAAGCTGCTGGCGAACGGTTGGAGTTCCCCAGGATGGGCGTGTCCAGGCGTCATCGTCCATGCTCAAACAAATCCTCAGACGAGACTTTGGGAAACGGTGGGAGCGATGACAGCGTTGCAAGAACTCTTTCCTTATTTGACGTCGAGCATGAAAACGAGTTTCGATAACCTTCTGATGGGATCAACTAGAGCATGGCAGGGTTTGATGTCGAGTAACCTGAACAGCGGAGGGCAATTCATAGGAGAAAGTGGTAGTCAACCGTCGAACGACGCGACTGTTTGTGCGGCGGCAATTCTGTTTCTTGACGGTATCGTGCCTGTCACGGGAAGCTTGGCAATCCCGGTGCGTGAAGAGAATTACGGGGACCACAGGACGTCTTTTCTCGCTTCAGAGTTTCAGTTTGATTATAACGGCCATAAGATCAGAATCCCAGTAAACGCGGGTCAACTGACCTTCATCTACGGCTCAACACCTGTAAGCTACAACTTTCAGACAAACGGTGTTTATGACGTTCAATTCTCGAGCGATTGGAACCAAATCATGAGCGTCAACGGTCAACCCGTCACGGCTAGCGCGCCGTCTGCTCCACAGAACCTTAAAACAACCGCGGGCGATGCTCAGGTTACGCTGTCCTGGTCTGCACCGTTATCTGATGGTGGTTCTGCGATCACAAGCTACGATGTTTACAAGGGGTCGGCGTCGGGCGCGGAGACGCTTTATGCAACAACAGGTAACGTGCTGGCTTACACTGACATTGCGGTCGCGAACGGGCAGACTTACTATTACAAGGTCACTGCGGTCAATTCTGCCGGTGAGTCGGAGCCGTCAAACGAGGCAAGTGCAACACCATCCAGTGTGAAGACTCTGGGCGTTGCTGTCGGAACGGACAAGGCAACACATTCAAAGTGGTCGTCCGTTTCCATGATGGTGACCGTTAAAGACACCGTTACCGGAAACCCGGTACAGGGAACGTCGGTTAAGGTCACGGTTTACTACCCCAGTGGCTCAGTGGCTTGGACAGGTTCTGGCAGAACAGGCTCAAGCGGTACAGTTCGATTCAATTACAGAGTAGGCTGGAACGCTCCGAAAGGAACCTACAAAGTCGTTGCAACAGCATCCTACACAGGGTACCAACCCGGAACAGGACAAACAACGTTCAACATAGGCTAAACGTAATTCCCTGTTTTTTGTCGTTAGTCAGGAATATGATGAGGTGTTTTCAGTGGGGAATGATGTTGCAGTGGAGACCTCATCCATGTCAGACTTTTAGCTCAGGGATAGGACCCTGGCTTGGGTTTGCCCGCAGAAACGTGCTTGGCGCGTGCTCTTAGGCTAACTTGGGAATCGTATGAATTCGTTGTTGTTCGAGTTGACTACTATCGTTACTGTGTCGCCGATGCGTAGTTTTTCGATCCTGCTGACTGTTTTAAAATCTAAGGTTTGCGTGTACGCTGCGTAGTCGGTCTGGTTGATGGTTAGAACGTAGATGGTGTTGCCGTTGTTAACGTATGAGAACCTGTTGCTCAGTGTTCCGGCTATCGTCTTCTCGGTTGAAGGTTGAACTGCTCCTGCTTCAAATCTGCGTTTTGTCTCCGCAACCAAAGCCGTGCCCTGGTATCCTTCGCCGGTCATGACGATGGTGTAGTGGTCTAGGTTTACCGCGTCGACGATTCCGAGACCGGCCAGCTTGATGGTTGCCTGTGCTGACGTGGATTCGCCCTGCGCAGTGCGCCAGTATATTGGCACGAACCAGGCGTTTTCACCGTTTATCGGATATATCAGGGGCATTTCTGCTTCGTACGCGCCCGTGGTCGGCATCAGAATGTGGGATTCTATGACGTTCTGCGCCTGCAGGCCGCTCTTGATGTCTAGACCCGTCGTGTCGTAGTACTCTATCCCACCGTCGGCTGTTTTGAACATTCCCGCCATCGTCTGCGCTTCGCCGACGAAGTCGACTGGGACCAGCGCTGTTATCTTGTTTGTGTCCGGGTCAACGATCCATCGGACGTCGTCCGAGATTTCCACCCGGTTGGTCGATGCGGGTATCCAAGCGAAGCCGCGTGCGAAGATGTCGAACCCGTTTCCTCTCCTAGTGCTACCCCAAGCGTTGATCATGCTTTTGAGCCAGCCTTCGTCGTAGCGCTGGGTGACCCAGTCGGGTATCTGATTCATGTTGTAGAAGTTTTTGACTTGGCCGAACTCGTCATACACGTACACTCCTTTGGGGAGGGCAACGAACGACCATTGTTGAACCTGGGTCGCGGTTAGCACGTATTTCCAGTCGCCGTTGTCGTCGGGTGTCAGGGTGGCTCTGCCGTAGGCATCCGCGGTAGAAAGTCCCCAGTATGCGTTTCCCTGTATGTTTCCGGTGTAGGAGGGTGGAAGGTACATGAGTCCTTCACCGACTGTGAAGGGTTTGTCGATGATCTCTACGTCGAGTTCCGGGTTGTTTGCGTCGACGATTACTAATCCCTTGATGGTGTTGTCACCCCACAGGTTTGGCGGGATCATCGTTACGACCCAAACGAGGCGGCCCTTGTATATGGTTATGTGTGCAGATCCGACCCGTACGCTTCCAAAGTGGGCGGCGCTTCTCAATGCGATGCTCTTCGCCAGTTCCTCGGTCGTCAGCCGTAGCATGTTGTTGGGAATTTCGTGCTGGAACAGGGGTGTTCCTGAGGGTTCGAACGTTAGCATCTGGTTGAAAGCACTTGCGTTGTTGACTCCCGATGCAGCCTGGGTTTGCCAGAGCATGAGGGCTGAAAAGACGATTATGGCCACCATTGCAGAGGCGGCCAACCATTTGTACACTGTATTTCCGTTCCCTCGACCAAACACCGACCTGATTCTTCTGTTCTCGTATTTCTCGTACTTGAGCCGTTCCTCATGGTCGTATAATCTGTAGATGTTCATGTACGCGAACAGCCACTCTGCTGCTGTGATGAACAGTTTGAAGAATATCAGCCAGAGAACCATGTAGACGTCGATGGTGACAGTCGCAATGGCGGCGAACCCGAACAGCGCGCCGAAAAAGCCGACCAGCAAGTACCGCCACTTGTTCTTCATCCCATGCTCCGTCACAGGAAACACAAAAACTATTATCCATGTCAGCCACCACAGCAATGGAAACATTTCTTTCTCTACCTCCAATGTAAAGGAAACACTTTTTCTATTTCATTTATGATGTTGTCCGCCTTGGTCTTATGGTTTATGGAACTCGCGCTCGTTACGTTTTCAAGGTTTCAACGGCTTTTTCGGCCCATTTTGGATCACTCCAAAGGGCTCTGCCCACGGCCACCAAGTCAACCTTGCCGTCTCGAATCAGCTTGTCGGCATACTCGGCGTCGGTGATTCCTCCCACGCCGATGATGGGAGTTCTGACAGCCTTCTTTATCTCGTAGGCTTGGGGAACGAAGTAGCCCTTGACGCTTCGAAGTTTCTTGGGTTCGCTTCCGCACAAGCCACCCGAAACGTCAACAACGTCAACGCCATACTGTTCAAGCTTCACGGCAAAAGCAGCCGAGTCATCTACGTGCGTTCCGTTCGGCGCCAGGTCGTCCGCGCCAAGCCGGTAGAGCAGAAGCCTGCCCCTCACACTCTCTCGGACCTTCTTGACAACCATGAGGGGGAAGCGCATTCTGTTCTCCAGAGAACCACCGTACTCGTCCCCGCGCTTGTTAAGCAGAGGCGAGAAGAACTGGTTGAGAAGGAACCCGTGAGCTCCGTGAAGCTCGACGCCGTCGAAACCCGCTTTAATCGCCCGCTCAGCGGCCACGACAAACTCTTCGACTAACGCTTCAATCTCGCTTCTTGTCAGCTCACGAGTTTTCCTTGTCGCCGAGGGACCAGCAGGCTCCGCGCCTATGATTTTCTTGTTCGCCACGCCCCCGGCATGGGTAATCTGCACGACGACAGGAGTTCCAACCGCGTGGATACGGCCCGCAAGCCTTTCCAACCCGTCGATCAACTCGTCCTCGTAAATGCCTAACTGTTTCGGGCTTAACTTTCCACTTGCAGAAACGTAAGAGTGCTCTACAATCAACAGGCCTAGGGCAGCTGAACGTCTTACGTAGAAGTTGATCAGCCTGTCCGTGACGGCGCCTTTAACCGTGGCCCGACCCGTCTGCATGGGAGCCATGACTATGCGATTCTTGAAAGTCAGGCCCTTCACTTTCAAAGGGTCAAGAAGCCCCGCCAAGTCCTAACACCCAGTGGGCTACAGACTCATTCACATCTATAAGAGCATAACACGTGCGTAGTAAGAGCCTGCCGCCCGCCAAAAATAGATACTGTTTCTCTGCTCTTCCTCATACTATATTACAGAAAATCAGTCTGCGATGCCGTCTCCTTGAATGTCGGTTTCGAAGGCTGAGGCACGGTCTTCTTGTTGTTCACGTTCAATCTCTTCAAGCATGGCTTTCATGAGCTTCTTCATCTTGCGGTCTTCAATTCGTTTCAGGATTTCTTCGCGGGTCAAGTATCGAGATTGTGAGTTGGTGCCTGAAACGCCGTCGAACCATTCGCCTCCCAGGTCCAGTTTTTGCTCTGCAATCAATACCCGTGCATCAGCGTTTTCTCGGCTGGTTTTCTCATGGTAATCATCAACGTTTTTTAGGCCAACCAGAATTCCTCGCGTGTCGAAGATTTCGATTGAGTGCACGCTTTTCTTGGGGCGTATTATGTGGAACGAGGTTTCGAAGCCGCATTCTGGACAGTAGAACCGTATGTTCTCGAACTTCTTGTCGTGTCTGAGTCTGAAAGTTTTCCCACTGCATCGTGGGCAGCCAGAACTTGCACACTGAGCCAACGCTGGATTGTTGACGCTAGCCCATCTCAGGTATCGAGCTTCAGAAGAAGAATCCTCCTCGATGCTCTGGAATTCGATCCAACGGTGTTTCCGACTTCTCCCGCGTTTACGCACAGTCACAGTGCTCACTCGTCTAGACTCAACATCTCTGACACTGAAATTCCGCCTCGCGCATTTTTTTGTTGAGGCCGCGTCAATTTAGACATCTGTTAACTCGGGATATAAACTCTATCTGGATTCACATGATGCGCAAGTACGGTTTCCACTTCATCTCACCAAACGCGTGCTTAGTCGCGTGTTCTGAGCTTTGCTTACTTGGTGCGGCCTATTCAACGTTACATGTTGCGATGTAATGTACAGTTCATGTGATGTACGTAAACGCATCGCAAACACTTAGGGTTGAATGGTTACATTGACGGGGTATGCGCTCGGGTTTTCAGTGTTGGTGTGTGTAGAGGCTCCACCCCTGGTTCACTATATGTTCCATATGTGATTTGGCAAGAAGCGCGCCTGGGTCAAACTGAGATCATGTGTTTAATGGACTGTGATATTCCTGAATGGTCTGAAAGTCAGAAAACGTTTAGAGAACTGAATGAGATTGTGGATAGAGTTGATGCCTATATCTTGGGGCTCCATTGTACTGTTTGGATGTAATTCGTTTAACCATGGACTGGAGGATCGGGAGGAAACATGATTTCGTCCAAGGCGAAGAATCGGATGAAGCGTGAGCTGAGCTTGGAGAAGCCAACAGTGTGGGTTGGTAAGGAGGGGGCGTCGCCGCAGGCGATGAATGAGATTTCAAGACAGTTGGAGAGAAGGAAGATGGTGAAGGTCCAAGTGTTGAAGAGCGCGCTCAACGATGTGAGCGTCAGAGACATCGCGTTGAGAACGGCTCAACAGACAGGATCTATCCTGATCGATGTTCGAGGCCACACTTTCATTCTGCATAAGCCTCGCAAGAAGAGGAGTGAGAAGTCTCTGTGAGAGGACTGTTTAGAGGTTTTTTTGAATCTTGCAAACTTCTTCTTTTCTCCTTACTTTTGCAACATTACTCCTTCCGTGTTTCCATCTTCTTTGACTTTTCATTCTTTTCAAAAATCGTTTTGTTTTCCTCTGCTTTTTCGTAGATCGTTTCAAGCTGAATCTTCCTTCCTGATATTACACAGTGATAACGAACAAGGATTATAACCTATCACCTAAATGCTCTGTTGTTTGATAGTCTTGTAAGGAAATATGCGTAGCGCGCGAGGCTAGACAGCTCCGAGACGGCCTTCATAATTTGTCAACTCTTCTAAGACAACAACAGCACGAGCCAAAACTTCGTGCGCGCCGGCGTTGGATATGCAGCATGCGTTCTTTCTTATGATGCTTGGATGGTTTTCAGGATTGTGAGGACGCCTGCTTTTTGAGCTTTTTTCTTGAGGTACTCTTTGTCTAGTTTGCCATCCTGCCTGACTAGTACGCTTTTCACGTCTTGCTCATCGGTTACTCCTCTGTCGGGTCTAGCCAGCTTGTTTACTATGAAATCCTCAGGAGAGATTATCCATGCGAGAATGTTCGCGTCTAGTTTTACTTTTCTTCTTCTTCTCAGCGTTTCGTCGTCAAGGGTGATTCCATCCGGTTTCAACCATAGTTCTATTTCGATTTTCTCTTTTCGATCCAAGACTAAGATTAAAGGGTCAAGGGGAGAGTGTATGGTGGGTTCAAAGTCGGCTGATTGTAGTAGGTTGAGAAGCTTGTTGAATTCTTCCTCGGTTTTGGTGGCCACAGCCAGATCAATATCGACTGTTGTTCTAATTCTTCCGTAGAAAGGAAGGGCGTAGCCCCCTATTATCATGTAGGGGACGTTTTCGTCTTCAAACAGTTTAAGAAGTCTCTGAAGAGACTTTAATATTGCGGGCAATTGTGTTCAGCTCCATGAAGATTTGAAAGGGTGAATGGCCGTTTGTAACAAGTCTGCTGGCGTACGCTGCGTCTTTCGTTGCGTGATCTAGGTCTTCTTTTCTCGCTCTGAGCGGTTTGGTTCTTAATTTTCTGTAGGTTTCAAGGAACTCGAAGCCTAAAGGCGTGCATGTTACGCTCTTTTTAGGTCTACCTCGCTTCGAATCTGCAGCTTGTTTGAACTCGATGAGTTGCTCTTGGCTCATCTTTCTTAGGAGGGAAACGACGTTCGATGTCTTCCATTTTAGCGTTCTAGTTAAGTCTCTGACGCCGCTGGCGGTCGATGCTGCGGCTTCAAGTATTTGAGCTCGTTGGTCTGAAGACATTTTGTTTCCCTTTCGGAAACTTATTCACTGTATATGTGGAGCAACCCAGTATTTAAACACAGCGCAACTCTGAGCAGAGAGGGAAAGAACAGACTAAAGAGTCGATTGGGCTATTCGGCCGAAGGGAAGGTTGTGCCAGGCCCAGACGCGTGCTTGAGTTTTTTTAGATGTGTTTGTAGACTCGTTTGTCAGTATAATTGCCACTTGTCATTTCGTTTTCTATTTCTTTTAGCAGGAGGATTCGCTCATACGTGCGTGGGTGGGTGGAGAATGCTAGGTTTATTTTTCTCCAGCCTCGCTGAAGATAGTCGAATGTTCGACCTCCCCTTTCGAGCTGTCTCTCTTCCTTATCCATGGCCAGTTCAAGCTCTCTTTCGTCGAGAACACCGTCTCTGTCCAGGTCATATTCTTCTTTTCGTTGAGTTATGCCTTCGAACTCTTTTCTTGCTGCTGCAGGGTCGCCGATGTAGAAGGTTCGAATTCCGAAATCTGAGTTGGGCTTGGGGCTGAGGGATAGGCCGTACGTTATCTTCGTTAAGGCACTTTGAAGTTTGTGTGGAGATTGTGTGAGATAGGCGGAATAGGCGTCTGCGTAGTGCTCTCTCGAGCGGCTCAGACTTCGCAAAGACAAGAGGGAGAGCGCGTAGAAGAGTAGGGGGAAGAGTGCAGCGATCAAAATCAGTATGCGGCCTATAATCTGGCCAATTATGTAACCGATTATGCTAGAATCCTTTGAGGAAGAGGAGGAACTCGGCGAGAATGCTGCTTTAACAAGCATCATGAAGATTGCATAGATTAAGATGGGTATTGCGGCCAGCGTCGTCATTACGGCGCAATCGTTGTGTTTCAGATGTCCAAGTTCATGACCGATTACACCTTCAATTTCCTCTCCGTTCAAGCTTGTGAGAAGGCCTTCGTTAAAGACAAGGGTAGCTCCCTTCTTTGTCCTTCCAAACACGAAGGCGTTGGGCGCGTCGTCTTTCACAATTGCCAATCTAGGCATAGGAATATCACTCCTGTCTGAAAGTTTCTTCACGATATTTTCGAGCCAGGGATTTTCCTCGGGCTGCAGATATCTGAGTTTTGTTGAACGTTTTACAATCCATGGACCAGTTAGAAACTGGATCAAAAACAAAATTAGAATAAATGCAACGACATAGAGTGGATGAACTAGAAATCCTATGCCTAGCAGGAAAGGAACAATGTAAAGAGGTATTGCCAGGAAGAAACAAAACACTAGGAAAAGAAGCACGGCTGCAGTTGTCATAGAAAGTTTTAAACGTGAAAGTCCAGCCGTAATTTCATCTTCTCATGGAGCAAATCTGCTCGTAGAGCTTAAAGCACTCGTCAAAAAAACTATATTGTGACTTTTCGTATAAAATTCTATTCCTAACCCAAACAATTAAATTCATAGTCCCAAGCGCTCACGCTGAGCGCCGTTCCGACTTGAGTTAATGTTAACTTGGAGAGATTCGAACCCTCGGCACGACTATTCTCTAATCCCTTACTGTCTGAACCCTTGACAGTTTGAACGCTCATGCGGAACCAAAAGCGACCAGAATCTGAAGTCAATCTTACGCTATTCTACGGTCAAAACGAGCGAGATTTGAGCGAATTTAACCTAGTGAAGATGGTGCGGGGGGTGGGATTTGAACCCACGAACCTCTGCAGGATAGGCTCCTGAAGCTTTCGCGCCTTCTTTTTTGTTTTTTTGGCTCTACGCCTTTGGCCAAGCTTGGCGACCCCCGCTTGGCATGTTATTGGTGCATGTGAAAAGGTTTAAGAGTTACTATAAGCTTTGCATAGGACAGGTGATTTCATTTGCCAACTCACGGTTCACTTTCAAAGGCTGGGAAAGTCAGATCTCAGACTCCCAAGATACAGTCCACTCCTAAGAGAAGCCCGACTCCAAGGTATCGCAACAGACGCAACTTCGAGAAACGTGTGATTCTCCAGAGAAAACCCGGACAAAACTGGGTCTAACCAACTTCTCAAACCTTAATTTCTCGTTCGGCAATAATCACAGGTTATGTCAGCTTCGCTTGTGATACTGAACGCCAACATAATGACACTAAACCCTAAACAACCAAAAGCCACGGCAGTAGCCATTCACAACAACCGGATAGTCGCCGTAGGCTCCAACGCCGAAATCCGCAAACACATAGCCAAACGCACAAAAATCATAGACGCAAACAACAAGACCGTCGTCCCAGGCCTCGTCGACTGCCACGCCCACATGACAGAATTCGGCTTCTTCCTCCAAACCCCCGACCTGAGAAACACACAGTCCATAAACGAAATGCAACAAAAACTCCGACAACACGCCTCCAAAACCCGCGGAAAAGACTGGATACAAGGAGGAAGATGGGACCAAGAAAAATTCGCCGAAAAACGGTACCCAACCCGCTGGGACCTGGACGCTGCAGTATCGGACAGACCTGTTTTCCTAGTCCGCGTCTGCGGCCACATCGGCGTCGCAAACACCGAAGCCCTCCGACTGGCGGGCATAACGAAGGAAACCGTCGTCGAAGGCGGAAAGATAGACTTGGACGAAGCCTCCGGCCAGCCCTGCGGAATCATAGAGGGAAACGCTATGCGTTTAATCTGGAAAGTGGTTCCCAAGCCGGGTTTAGAAGTTCTTGAAGAAACCTGCCTGCTGGCGTGTAAGAAGGCTGTCGAAGCTGGACTCACCAGTGTCCACTGGCTGGTGGAGACCACAGATGAAATTCGGGCCATAAAGAAGCTCAATTCCGAGGGAAAACTGCCTATAAGAGCCTATCTGGGCGCTCCATTGAAGCTCACGGACACGCTTGCCAACCTCGGCCTGTCAACAGGAGCCGCGGACAACATGGTCAGAATGGGTTTTGTCAAGCTCTTCGCCGACGGTTCTCTCGGCTCCCGAACCGCCGCCTTGAAAGAACCGTACTCAGACGAGCCTAAATCAACTGGGCTGCTGCTTCAATCGAAGAAGAAGCTGTGCCAACTTGTTCTGAAAGCCCACAAAGCCGGGTTCCAGGTGGGCGTGCACGCCATAGGCGACCGCGGCATCGAAAACGTTCTAGACGCTTACGAAGAGGCCTTGAAGCGGTTTCCACTGGAGGATCACAGACACAGAATCGAACACTGCTCCGTCCTCAACCCCCAACTCATCAGACGCATGAAAAAGCTGCGCCTCATCGCCTCCGTCCAGCCCCACTTCGTCGTCTCTGATCCCTGGATCGTCGACCGCGTGGGCAGAAAACGCGCTCGCTGGGTATACCCCTTCAAAACACTCGTGAAAAAGGGCGTAGTCGTCGCTTCCGGCTCCGACTGCCCCATCGAGGACATCAGCCCCCTACTCGGTATCTGGGCAGCCGTGGCCAAAAGAGGTCCAGACGAAAGCCTCACAGTGAAGGAGGCTCTGGAGAGCTATACACTGAACGCGGCCTACGCCAGTTTCGACGAAGACGAGAAAGGAACGATTGAAATTGGAAAGCTGGCGGATTTCACGGTTCTGTCGGACGATTTGTTCAACATTGAACCAGACGTGATCAACAAGGTTGTCGTGGAGATGACCGTCGTTGACGAAAAGGTGGTTTATGCTCGTGAAGACTCTTTCTAGCGGGCGCCAAAAGAAGAAGCCTTTTTTATCCTTCATGCGCGATCATCGTCAGTGTCTGTCTAACTCTGTCCAATTTCCTTATCTTGTCATGTGCTTCCTTAAGCTTGTCCATAGTATCCGCTCTTGTTCTCACAATGATGTCGTAGACGCCGTAGAGAGGATAAGCTTCTTCAACTCCCTTAATCTCCTTCAATGCTTTCATCAACTGTGGGTGATATTCTTCTGAATTTATCAACAAATATGCCATAGGCATCCAAATCACCTTCTACTCTTTCTGAACACTTGGCTTTTAGCTTTTGGGCGCGTGTTAGCTAAAAAGCTTCTGAGACTAGCCAGCCCTCTCTGCACGCGCGGGGACGCCTCTCAGCTGCCTCTTTGTTCTCTGCAAATCTCCTCTTCTGAAGCTCTCTCGCTCTGAAGCCCTTTGGAAGCCTCAGCCAAAGGGACGCTCGCTCATCTCCTTCTCTTCACTGACACACGCCAAAGAGACGATGACCGGAATGAAAAAGACGCGCAACAGGCACGAACTTGTTGAGTCTCAGCAAGATTGAAGTTTGATTTCAGGGTACTGTTTAACTAGTTGTTCTGCATCATCATGGTAAATGACCTAAGCAATTAGGCTCAAAGAAACAAGGAGAGACGGAGAAATGAAGAACAAGCGAAGGTTTAATCAAGAATCCAAAAAAACCGAGCTCCCAAAGAAATACAGAAAGAACAAGAAATAATCGCATACGCCGAGTAGTCCGACGACCAGTTCAACATTGAGCCACGCATGACCAAAAAGGTCGTTGTTGAGATGACCATCATCGATGGAGAAACGGTATACGCCGCGAAAACTTGCTGAGTTCGCGCGCTCGAACTTCGATGATGGATGTGTCCTTCGGGGTCTCGCTGTCGGGGCCAACATTCGCATGATTGGATTAGGGATGGAATTGGGTCTGATTCTGAGAAACGGTTTAATATCCCATTCTTCTTGGGAAGACACTGCAACCATGGAAAGGAGGATTGTAATTGGAAACGCCTCAAAAACCAAGAGCGTCGCACTTAACCACGATCTTGACAACAACAATCATTGTCTGTCTGGTGGCAGGAGGAACACTCGGCTACGCCTTAAGCAGCTTCACCCTTTCGGACCAAAACAACAGTCTCCAGAGTCGCATCTCAGCTCTCGAAAACCAAGTTTCAGCTCTCGAAAACAACGTTTCATCTCTACAACCAGCGACGAACGTTTCGAGTCAAGTCAGTGATCTTCAGAGCCGCTTGTCAGCTCTCGAAAACCAATTTTCAAATCTACAATCACCGGCGAACGTTTCGAGCCAGATCAGTGATCTAAAGAGTCGCATCTCAGCTCTCGAAGGACAGGTTTTGAATCTTCAATCAACGATCAACTCAATCTCCCAAAACGTCACCTACGAGAACACCACCTATTTGCTGGGAGAGAATTTTTCACTATCTCAACTGTACGAGCAGGTCAAGAGCTCCGTAGTCGTGGTTCAAGGAACAATAGTTCAGTACGACTTCTTCGGGCGGCCTTACTACGCAACAGTGCAAGGATCGGGGTTTGTCTCTAACCTGACAGGACAGTATGTGTTAGTCACAAACTTCCACGTCGTTGACGGCGCAACCAACATCACCGTCACATTCATTAACGGAGATGCTTACTCAGCCACTGTAACTGGTTCGGATCCCTACGCAGATCTCGCCGTGCTTTCTGCAAACGCGCCACAGTATGAATACGTGCCCCTGACAATCACAAGCTCATCAACCTTGAAAGTCGGTGACCCTGTGCTTGCCGTCGGCAACCCTTACGGGCTGGCCGGATCAGTGACCTCAGGAATAATCAGCGCTCTGGGCAGAACAATCACCGAGAGCACAACGGCCGCCTATTCTATAGCCGATTGTATACAGACAACGACACCCATAAACCCAGGCAACTCTGGAGGACCCCTTCTGAACTATCTAGGTGAAGTCGTCGGCATAACCACTGCCATCGTAAGCAACTCCCAAGGGCTGGGCTTCGCGATTCCTTCAAGCTCGATACTGCGAGAGATCGCACCCTTGATCACGAGCGGCTCATACAACAACCATCCTTGGACAGGAGCATCCGGAACAGACATGAGCTTTGGTATTGCGCAAGCGATGAACACGAGCGTCACCTACGGTTGGCTAATCGCTCAGGTCACAAGCGGAGGACCAGCGGACACGGCGGGTCTGCGAGCCGGCACAACTTTAGTCCAAGTTGACGGAACCTTCGTGATAATAGGAGGGGACATAATAATTGCTATCAACGGCACGAGAATCAGGAACACGGATGATATCTCAACTTACCTCGAAGAATACACTTTACCAGGCCAAACAATCAACCTAACAGTAGTTAGAAACGACGAAACTCTGACATTGCCGCTCACGCTGGGAACGCTACCACCATTATAACGTGGCGCGCGCTTATCAGACGATCACGATGAACAACAAGCATTCTCATAGTGCATACTGTGACCAGCGCGCGCCGTGGCCAGAGTGAGGAGAAAATAATCAGACCTTCAGCGAATCCGCATATCCTTTTTTTTGTCGAGCAAATCTGTGATTTCGTCGAATTCTCTCGTATAGTCCATGTGTTCCTTAACAAGTCTCCTCAGTCTATTCTGGTTGAAACTTCCAGTGTATATTCCAAACACAAAAACGGCGAGAAGCGCCCAGAAAAGGAAATCAGAAAACACGTTCAAGCCGCTTGAGTAGGTTTCAGCGACGAGGGGAATTAACGCTCCAACAGATGTGGCATACCCGCTGACCAGACCTATGAGAGCTCCCCTAAGATCATCCCTATTATCGTTTACACTCTTGGCCAGACTGGCTTTTCTTTGCCACAGGTTTGAAGTATCACTGTAGTCTACAGCACTAGCCAGCTCACCAAAGGCTTCAATCAAATTTCCCGAACTGTGCACGAACGCACTGTTCACTTTTTGATGATACAGCTCTCTGCTCTCCAAGTACCGCTTCTTAAGTGCTATGTTGTCCACGTAAGGAGTCTTCCTCTCTCGCCAAGCATACCTAACATTCTTCCAGAAACCCCTCATTCCATCCGCAAGCCTGGCCATGTTCCCTCTCAGTTTTTATTCATAAGAGAATCGCTATTTAAGCATGATAACCGCTTGCCCATTGAAAGCACACGTGAAACGTCTTTGTCCATTCACTTCTGATTCTGCGAACGCCATTTTTCAGGCTTCTCCCACGATGACTGAATGATATCGGCCGAGAAATCACTCGGATTATCAAAGCGGCGCACTGTAGAGACACTTCTTATATTTTACATCACACTCGTATTTGTTACGCAATGGGAGGCGCGTCTATGAGAAAATTAGCTTATTCAGTTCTAATCTATGGAATAATAAGCCTGATCTTAACGATATTAGTAAACGACCAAATTATATACGTTACACTTGATGCTATCGTTTCTTTCTGGACTTACGTTTTCTTTGTCTTCAACCCGTTTCCTATGCTGTACAGATCAGCGTTGGTCCTGCAACACGGTCCTTCAGTCTGGATAAACTCTACCACCAAGATCATCATTCTCTTCATCTATCCTACAATCGTAGTAGCAATGGGTCTGATACTATTCTTCAAATATGGAGGGCTTATTCGTCGAAAGAAGTTAACCAGTTAAGACATTCTTGCAAAGAGTTGCATGTTCAATCGGATGAGCCAACAAGAGCACAGACGAGCATATCTGACACTTGGAGCAGCGGGCTGCACAAAGCAGGCGTCAAAGAAAGGGTTCAATCGCCTTCGCTGCCTGCTTAGATTCGATGACTGGAACTATCTCAAAGTCAACCAAGTCCTGAAATTGAATCACCCACTTCTGGAATAGACTCGCATCATCACATTCCATAATCTGGAAGCAGCGGTTATAATCAGCCTCCACCCAACTCCCAACGTATTTTAACCCTTCCGGCAACATTCTACCCTTTTCTCGCAACCTACGATAAACTGCTTTTGCATCCTTGAATCGCTCAATTACCATGAACAGCATCTTGTGTCTCTCCCAACCTCAACATGTTCAATTTCTAACCCATCTACTTTCATCAACGTTCCGATTCGCGCGCGGTGGAAATGCTACAGAAAAATAGGTAAGGCATAACACATTTCAAGAGACCTAAGTACGTAAGACTTATTTGGTTTTTCGAACAAGTATACTAGGCAGGTGTTGAAGAAGTGCAGATGGTGCAGATTGCTTTATTTCCTCTAGTATTACTCTCGGTCTTGGCATTTCTGATAGCCATAGTATTGTTATGGCGAAGAGGAAAAACCATAGAAGCCTTGTTAATCTGGAACTCTATGTTTTTGTATTTCATTGCACTGATATTGCTTTTCAAATAAGCGGTCTCTTTTCTTTTCACTTTCTCAAGTTACCAAAATAACACGCGAAAACCAAACGTTTTATACCAATGAAATCAAATCAGGTTTCACGTCCCGGAGCGCGCGCTTGTTCATCTCCTTTCTTTTGTTCCTGCACGTGCGTGGCAAGGTTCGCAAAGGTCAAAGAGCGATAACTGACTTCGTCGTTGAGGTCTACTATGAAACTTTCAGTATTGCCTATGTCTAGAAAGGCGTAACGTTCAGAGAGTTTCCTGAACTCCAAGTAATCTGAATAGTCTCTATGAAATGACACAACAACCGCATCATGATCTAATCCCAGTCCTCTTTGAAAGATAACCATTTCCGAAGGTGCCGCTCGCATGTCGTCTTTGGCTCTTTTTCTTGCCTCCAAAACTTCCGCCGGCGTGAGTGATTTTCTAAGGTTGAAGAATGTGAAAGCCACTATCTGGTATCCTAACTTAAAGAAATCAGGTATCACAGTGTACTCTTTGAGAACCCCCTCTTTCTCCAACCTGGCAATCGTTCTGCTCACGGTGGGTTGAGAGCTTCCAATCGCTTTCGCCAGTTCTCTGTCGCTTCGGCGACTGTTCTTCATAAGTTCAGCAACAAGCCTCAACTCAACATCCTTCAAGATCCATTCTCCTACACAGTCACAAACGAGACTTAGCCTATTTCAACCTTTGGGAATTGTTCACGAAAAGGGGTAAAACTCATCAAAACTAAAAAGCGTGCATCATCAGGGCGCACGCTGTTACAATTCTCAATGCTTTCCCATGCTCTCAAAAGAAGCATGCCCGAAGAACATGACTTCGTTCTGCATTACTGATTTCCGCTATGGATTGCACGTTCATAAACGCTTTATCAAAAAAAACAGCACTAACGCACAGGCTCCCACGTTCGGCATTTGAGCTGAACCTAGAACAGCAACAACCAAGAGGACATTCGCATGATTATCAAGAACAGTTCACGATATCCATCCGACAAAGTTGAAAACCTCGTCAAATTCGCCCTGGGAAACTCGCCACATTCCGACAAACTAGAAGTTCATGTGGGAGGCAGCAAACACGCATTCTACGGACGAATCTTCACAAGCGCAGAGAATTGTACATGCGGATGCAACGGCCAGCGCTTCCTCATCGTGGTCCGAATAGGCAGCAAGAAACAATTCCCATACCTCTCCATCTATCCGAACAACAAACGGTGCCAGAAGTACGCGGTGATGTTGAACAACTGGAAAGAGGCACTGGTGAAAGTCACGGCTCATGAAGGAATGCACCTGCGACAGCTTGCAGAAAAGAAACCAATGTGGGAACACCAAGCAGAAAAACACGCAAGAATGATCCTCGCCAAATATCGAAGAACAATTGCCGACTAACAAACGTATTAGCCGCACCCTAATTTCTGTTCGGTTTGGGGTGAAGTCTTGTCCAACCAACATATGAGTTCTTGAACGCAACGGCGTGCACCGAAGGAATGTTTATCCCATTCTTCTCATTCTCTAATCACGTGACAGTTGAGAAGGGTCTTCTGTGGAAGAAGATGCTCAGGAACAAAAACGGAAAAAGAAGAAGAAAAAGAAGCAGTCTGTCCTTCTCGAAGAAGAGAAGCTTGAGAGTGACACGTTCCATGAGCTAGTCGAGGTTTTGGACGAGCTTGAGAAAGAGGGCAAATACGTTGATGTGCAAATCTGTCCAGAGTGCAAGAGTCCCAAGGTTCGTAGGGTAGGGACCATGAGTGGCGACTTGTGGGGTAACATGGGGATACTTCCGCCAAAGTTTGAATGCAAAGAATGCGGATGGAGAGCACGGCTCGTTCTGAAGGCGACAAATAGAAAGACGAGCATCAAAGACGCCGAAATAACAGCTGAAGCATCAAGTCTGGAAGACGGAAAGACCCGCTAAGTCTCACAAGAGATTTTTACACTGAACGACCATGTTCTTGCTGGGTGTGAGGAGAAAGGAGCGATAGGGGATACTTCTGGTGATAGAAAATGAGCAGCACTAGACCATTAAGATGCCAGAAGTGTGGAAAACCCTTGGGTTACGTGACTGTGTTGGCGAAAGGTCTAACATCATTACAGCAACCTATTCAGAATGTGAAGCTGATTGCCATCTGCATGGAATGTTTCCAGAAGAAAAAGTAGTCAGCGGATCAAACTGGCTTAGAAAGACTGATAGAAGAAACTCGTTTCACTTAATGGGTTTCAGCGTGCCTTTCAAACTTAAGAACTCGTTTCTTGAAGTCGTGATGTTGGCATAAACAACCTGATTTTCGTAATCCTGCAAGTCTGTCACGGTAGTTTTGTCTGCTTCCTGCCAGTACACTAAATACACATTGGGTCTTGTTTCCACCTTCTTGATTTTGAGAGTCTGTTTCATTCCGACATGAGGACCACGCACTTCAGTTAAAGTCATTGTGCTGTCGGTTTCGAAGTGCAGATGAAAAGTCATCGCTCCAAAATCAGCTTCAAATACATGTCCAACGATAGGAACAATTGCCTTTTTCTTCTCCAATTCCTACACCACCACGGTTATTCTGTGGGTTTTAGCTATAACTTTTCCGCACTTGTAGAAACTTTACTTCTTGAGGTTCTAAACCATGTTACAACTGCAACTATCATCAGGATGGCAATCATCAATCCAGCCCCTGAGTCCTGTTTAGCAAAGAAATCCAAACCGCGCGCCATTCCCTTAACCATTCACAAGCTTTTATTTCAGGTGGATTTCAATCGCGTCTCCATCTTGCAAAGTGAATGTTGCGCCGACTTTTTGTGGGCTGAAGGCGAGACGTTTGGACCAGACTCTCGCATAGTTAAAGTTCTCCTTGAAGTCACTGTGGATGCTCTTGGCCAAGTCGTACACCGACGAGTCCTTCTTCAGGATGAACGGTTTCTTCGAAAACTCCCTCTCGCTCGGCTCTTTCGTGTAAACACGCATCAAGTTCAACATCTTGAACAAAGTCCCACCCAGTTTCTCCAAGCCGACTCTGTTGTAGCACGAAACCGCCAAGATTGGAAGCTTGCCGTGAACAAAGGTCTTGAGCAATTTCAGGCTTCTCTCTGCACCCTTCACATCAACCTTGTTCGCCACTACCACCGCCGGCTTGTAAACCGTGTTCTCAAAAACAGCCTCCTCAACCTCCTCAAGCGTCGCATCTCCAGAAATCCTCACAAACGCATCCGTCACCCGGTAAGTCTTGAGCAGCTCTTCAACATCCTTGAACGTGCAGTCAACCAACCTTCCGAACACGATAATGCGCAAGCCCGCACCCATGTACTTCCTCTCTATCTCCACACGCGCCCGCGGCTGACTCACCAATATCCGCGCCTTCTCCATCTCCCCCAAAACCAACCCCAACTCATCAACAGGATCCCCCGATAAGTCAGCCATGATTATAAGGCCGTCAGCGTTTCGCGCAATGCCCAACGTCTGCAATCCCCACGCTCTCCCGTCCGCCGAGCCCTCCATCAACGCCGGAGCCTCAATCAGCTGAAACTGTATGTCCTGGTAATTCATTATCCCTGGAACCGGCACCCGCGTCGTGTACGGGTTCGCCGACACCTCCACCTTAGCATTCGTCACCGCAGCCAACAAACTGCTCTTCCCAGCCTTCGTCAAGCCTATCAAAGCCACCTGCGCGGCCCCCTCCTTCTCAATGAAAAACTTCGGCCCACTCCTAGCTGCCGAGGCCCTCTTCCTCTTCTTCTCCTCAATCTCCCTGCGCAGGTTCGTAATCTGCTTCTTAGTCTGAACCACCAGCCTACTCGTGCCATGATGCCTCGGAACCAGGCTCAGAAACTCTTCGAGCAGCTTAAGCTTCTGCCGTGGCTCCTTTGTCGCCTCAACCTCTTTCCACTTGTTCTTCGCATCCGGAGGCAAGTTCGTCGGCATAACCCGCGCATCCAAACATTAAACACAAAGCCCAACGCTAATATCTGTTTCCAAACCCGACGGCGCACGGGATCGGAATGTCAAAGGCTCTCACGAGCGCGCGTCATGGACGCAGTATCATCGGAGCATTTTTGAGAAGTCGTCGTAGATTTTCTTTTCGTGCCGCGCCCGCGGATGGGTCTTGCATTGCTTTTCTTATTATAATAAACTCTGAAAATCAGAATAGTGCCAAAGTCTCCTCCAAACCCCATTTCCGTGAAGAAAACTGGGACTCCTTATTAGAACCGGGTCTACGAGTCTTCAAAGTCGGGCTGCAATCAGCTGGATGTGTACGCCCTCAATACGGGTCTAGTTGCTGATGCTCTCCGTTCTTTCTTTTGCTAGACTTCTGTTTTTAAACTGTTTCTTCCACACTGGAATTATTCCCCTGTCTGCTAGGACGACGACTCCGAGGGAGGCGAAGCACAGTGGAACTCCAATGATGAGTCCTTCAGCAATCCACACGAGACCTGTCGTCAACATGGGGACGATTGCTCCAAGCTGGTCCAGGAACGGTGATGTGCCTTCCGCGTGTTCGTACAGGTACATGTTCACCTCCGAAAGAGGTGCTTCCACCGTTTGGGTTTGGTTGACTTCAACTTCACTCACGTCTATCGAGATGTGCGTGACTTTACCATGAGCGTTGACGAGTCTCCTAACGTCAAAAGTGAACGACGTCACGTTGTCCGTAGGCACTTTGCAGGTTAGTGTTCCACTCCATACTTCGTTTTCATAGCCCATATGCAACACTGGAACTCTTCCACCATAAACAGACGCCGAGTCCTTCACGCCCTGAACCGTGATTTCAAACTCACCTTTCCTCAATTCGCCCTGAATATTCTCCAAAATAACCTGTTGAGTCGACACTCCGAAAGCGTCTCGAAGCCCCGACGTCGAGTCCGAAAACAGGTGGCCTACAGTCTGTGACCTCCCAGGCAGGTTTGCGTAGACTGCCAAGAGTGCGAGCGTCACAGCCACAGCTACAGCCGATATCAACTCCAGTTTCATTCTTCTCTTCATACCTCTCACCTAAGACAATAAAAGAAAATGAAGCGCTTAATGCTAAGCCTTAGAACAACATTGTACTAAAAAACGAACAGTGAATTGCGGGCGCTACCAACATAAGCTCCGCAACGTTCCACAAGCCCTGAACAACCCGAGCTTTAAACGCGCCGCAAGGGTGCTACAAGCACAGAGTCAACATCATAAACTTAAAATAACTGATTAAACAGTTGAATAAACGAATTCACTAAAATTCAGAGGAAATACTTGAAATACAGGAGGAAAAAAAGAAAGTGAGTAAAGCAGCTAAACCACACTTGAACCTCGTCATCATGGGACACGTCGACCACGGAAAATCCACAACGACAGGCCACCTGCTCTACCTAGCGGGAGCCGTCGATGAAAGAACAATAAAAAGCTTCGAAGAAGACGCCAAAAAAGCCGGAAAAGAAAGCTTCAAGTTCGCATGGGTCCTCGACAACCTCAAAGAAGAACGCGAAAGAGGCGTAACCATAGATCTACGTTTCCTGAACTTCACTACCAAGAAATTCTACTTCACCGTTATAGACGCCCCCGGGCACAGAGACTTCGTCAAGAACATGATCACAGGCGCAAGCCAAGCCGACGGAGCCATACTCTTCTGCTCGGCAAGAAGAGGAGAGTTCGAAGCAGGCATCGGCCCCGGCGGTCAAACACGCGAACACGCGTTCCTAGCCTTCACCCTTGGCGTCCGCCAAGTCATCGTAGCCGTCAACAAGATGGACGACGTTAGCGTCAACTGGAGCGAAGAACGCTACAACGAAATCAAGAACGAAGTCAGCCGCATGCTAAAAATGGTCGGCTTCAAACTCGAAAAAATCCCGTTCGTACCCACCAGCGGCTGGACCGGCGATAACCTCGTCAAAAGCAGCGAACACATGCCATGGTACAAAGGCCCAACACTCATCGAGGCCCTGGACACGTTCGAAGTGCCGTCCAAACCCACGGGCAAACCCCTCCGCGTGCCGATTCAGGACGTTTACAGCATAACAGGCGTCGGCACGGTTCCAGTCGGCAGAGTCGAAACGGGCATCATCAAAGAAAACGACGTCGTCGTCTTCATGCCCCCCAACAAACAGGGCGAAGTCAAATCCTTAGAAATGCACCACGAGCGCATTCCCAAAGCTGAACCCGGAGACAACATAGGCTTCAACATACGGGGCGTAGCCAAGACCGACATCCACCGCGGAGACGTAGCCGGACACGTTAACAATCCGCCGACCGTTGCCAAAGAGTTCATCGGCCAAATCATCGTCATCTATCACCCGACGGCCGTAGCAGCCGGGTACACGCCCGTGTTGCACTACCACACCGGACAGGTGGCGTGTCGGTTCACCGAACTCATCAGGAAGCTTGATCCACGTTCGGGACAGGTGACGGAGGAGAAGCCGACTTTTCTGAAGACCGGAGACGCCGCCGTCGTGCGGATGGAGCCCCTGCATCCTATTGCCGTTGAAACCTTCGCCGAGTTCGAGGAGCTGGGCCGCTTCGCCGTAAGGGACATGGGCACAACCGTGGCTGCGGGCATCATAAAGGAGATCACTAAGAAAGGTCCGTAGCTTCATTATCTCCCTTTTTTCGCATCTTTGGCGATTTTCCGTTGTTTGGGACGTGTTTTTATTGCTAGCACGGCCTAAGTGTCCGTGCTGTGCTGTTCATTAGAGTGGAGTGTTATGTTGGGTTTCGAGCACTAGTGTTTGATTTATCAATCCATGATTTTCTTAAGGCTCAAACGGTTACTGTGACGTTTTTTGGGAATTCAGATGGAGGATTCATAAGCGATTAATATTGTCAGGGTTGGAATTAGTACGGTTATCGTGACATTGTATGCTTGAGTACGGGCTGGTTGGTTGCGTAACGGTGCGAATGGGGATACTTGCGAGTTTTGCGCAGAGGCAGGAAACGTTGGATGTTGTGTGCGTGTGGGTCAGGGAGGTTCTCCTTTCGGGAACGTGTCGCTACCTCCAGGAGCTGTTTTTGAGAATGTGACGATGTCAGAATGATGGATGTTGGCTGGATGAAAAGACATGACGATGAGTTAAGGGCGCGCTCTGAAGGCGGAGACATGACTGGACACAAGGAGGCGGAGGAAGTTCTAAGCAAGTCTGAGAGAAGGTACAGGACTATTGTTGACAATATCGCTATCGGCGTTTCTGTCATAAGTCCAAACATGGAGATTTTGGCTTTGAACGCCCAGATGAAAAGGTGGTTCCCGGATGTTGATGTATCGAGGAAGCCTATCTGCTTCAAGGCTTTCAACAATCCTTCTAGAGGGAGTGTCTGCTCATACTGTCCGACGCATAAGACGCTGGCAGACGGCCTAGTGCATGAATCGATTACAAGTACTCCTATGGGCGACAGGACTGTGCATTTCAGGGTGATATCGTCTCCGATTAAGGACAAGGATAACAAAGTCATTGAAGCTATAGAAGTAGTGGAGGATGTCACTGAACGCGATCAGTTGGAGAAGGAGCTTGGGTCGCATTATGAACGTTTGGAGGATCTAGTTAAACAAAGAACGAGTGAATTGATGGAGGACGAGGAGCGTTCTAGAGCGGTAAACTTGCACGGTGGAAAGTTGAATTCTGCCAAGACAGTCGATGAGGTTTATGAATGGACGCTGGATGCCATGGAGAAGACTTTAGGTTTTAGTCATGCTTCGTTTTTAACCGTGCGAAACGGCATGGTTCATCTTGGCCATCAGCGCGGATACCAAACCACCATGGGTTTTGAGCTGCCTTTGGATGGTTCGAAAGGTGGTGTAACGGTGAGGGCGGCAGCTAGGCGTAAGACTGTGCTTCTGTCAGATGTTTCGAAGGAAAAGGATTACGTTCGTGGTAGTTCGGTTGCGCCTCCAGCTCGGTCTGAGCTTGCGGTTCCGGTTATTGCGGAAGATGAGGTGCTCGGCGTTTTGAATGTGGAAAGTGAGGAGCTGGATGGGTTTGATGAAAGAGATGCAATGCTGCTTGAGGTTTTGGCTTCGCATGCTGCAACTGCTATTGTTAATATTGAGCGGCGGGAAGAGCTTGAGAAGCGTAATGCTCAGCAGGCTTCGTTGATGAAGAGCTCTGCTGAGATGATTCACTCGGTTGATTTGCGGCAGCGTCTTCAGGCGATTCTGGACGCTATCAGAGGCTTGGGGTGGGGCAGAGTTGTGCTTTCATTGACGGATGAAAACTTTAACCTGACGAAACCTGAAGACGTTGTAGGTTCAGGTTTAACGGAAGAAGAGAGGCTTTACCTCTGGACGCACAGGAAACCTGGGCGCGACTGGGAGGAACGTTTTGGACCGCAATTTGAACGTTTCAAAATCGGCGAGTTCTACTATTTGCCTTGGAGCGACAGCTTTGTGAGAGAAAAATTCAGCTCGGGCACAGTGTCAAGCCATTTATCACAGGAACAGATGTTGGATTGGGACCCGAACGATTTGCTCTTGGCTCCGCTTCGACTGGCTGATGGACGAAGGGTGGGCACAGTGAGCATCGACGACCCGGCGGATGGGAAAAGACCTACTAAAGAGTCGCTGGCGGCGTTAGAGCTGTTCCTGTGTCAGGCTGCAGTGGCCATAGAGAACGCTAGGCTCATTCAGCAGCTGAACCAGGCGAAAAACCAGATTCAAGGGTACGCGGAACAGCTTGAGGTGAAAGTGAAGGAGAGAACTAGAGAATTGGTCGAGGCTCAGAATCAGCTGCTGAAGGCGCAGAGGCTTGCTGCTATAGGTGAGCTGGCAGGAATGGTGGGGCACGATCTGCGAAACCCGTTAACAGGCATCGCTGGCGCGGCATATTATTTGAGGATGAAAATGAACGAAAAGTTGAGCAACAAAGAAAGAGACATGTTTGAGACTATCGAAAAGGCAATTTCGTACTCGAACAAAATCATCAACGACCTCTTGGAGTACTCGAGAGAAATTAGGCTGGAGCTGTCAGAGGCTGAGCCAAAATCGCTTTTGACGGAAGCGTTGTCACTGATTGAGGTTCCGCGGAAGATTCGGGTGTTGAACCAGACCGAAGGAGAACCGCGGGTCCAGGTTGACAAGGAAAAGATCAGAAGAGTATTCGTGAACATCGTCAAGAACGCGTTCGACGCTATGCCCGACGGCGGAAAGCTTACGGTGAAAAGTAAGAAGGATCGAGAAGAAGTTGCGTTCGTCTTCTCTGACACGGGAACGGGCATGTCAAAAGACGTGATGGACAAACTTTGGTCACCGCTTTTCACCACCAAAGCAAAAGGCATGGGTTTCGGGCTGCCGATCTGCAAACGCATTGTGGAAGCCCATGGAGGCAAAATCTCAGTGAAGACTGTTGCGGGCAAAGGTTCCACTTTCACCGTGACTCTTCCAATCGAACCGAAAACTCGAGACAACGTTCAGACAGTCATGGTAGACATGTCGGAGCGTCTGCAGTCAGCAGCAGCAACATGAAAGAAAAGAGTTTATGCGCGCATGGATTTCTAGATGCATTTCCAGTTCAGCATGCAAAAAGAAACTCCATTGACACTTTCCAGAGGAGTCGCGGAGGCTCAATTTGACATTCAGACTCTTCGAGCCTGATGAAGGCATGAAAATGACAGTGCGTGTGACTGTTTTCGCGCGGGGAAGGAAAGCAAGTCAGGGTGACTGGCTGTATGGGGCGGTTCGCGGTACCACGGCAGGGTTTTAGCAGCTGGGTTTTGTGTTTGTTCTTATTATGTCGTTGAGCACTGCGTAGGCTGTTTGTTTGGGGCCCAAGAACTGTGCTGAGACGAAGATTTCCTTAGAGGTTTTGAAGGCGAATTTTATGGCCATGTTTCCTTCGTTCACGGTAGCCAACGCGTCATCTGAGGGGACCTGTTTTGGGGAAACGGTCATCTCGAGTTTACCGTGGTTTCTTGTGATGTCGCAGATTAGTTTGACTTTCCTGTTTTGTTTGCATGCTTCTCTTACCATCGGTTCGATGTGTCTGATTCCTTCAATCTTCACGTCCTTAAGCCTTGCATCCTCTCCGAAAAGGGCGTTTGCCATGATCACCAGCTTTCTTGCAGCGTCTATTCCGTCAACATCGTCGGAATAGTTTGTTTCAGCCCATCCTGCCTTTACTGCTGCGTCGATTGCTTCTTGAAATCCTTTCCCTCTCTGCATCTCTCCGATGACAAAGTTTGTGGTAGCATTGAGTATGCCCCTTACGCTCTGAAGCTCGTCCGCCTTGAAACACGATTCTATTAGACAGAAAACCGGGACGTGCGCGCCGACCGTTGCTTCGTGAAGCAATTTGACGCCGTTTTCCTTGGCCATTCTTATGAGTTCCCTGTAAGCAACGACTAGCGGGCCTTTGTTTGCCGTAACGACATTCTTCTTCGCGGCCAATGCAGCCTTGATGTTTGAGAACCCAGGTTCACCATTCAGGGTAGACGGCGTTAGCTCTACTACAACGTCGCTTTCGATTTTTCTTATGGCATCTAACACGCTATAGCCTTCCATGTATTTTCCGAAGCCTCTCCAAGCGACGGTTTTATACGTGAGAAGTTCGGAAGGGCTGAGTCCTCTTTCGTCAACGGCGGTTCCTTTTGAATCAGAAACAGAAACTATGTTCAGATCGAGCCCTAGCGATTTCAATAGTTCCGTTTTTTCGTCGATGAGTTCAAGTAAGCTTTGTCCAACGTGTCCTAAGCCTGCTAGTTGAATCCTCATGCAGGCACCATTGTTTCTAGGCATATTTTAAGCTTGGCAAAAAGGCCCGCGCAATCTTCAGACACGTGCGACCAACGCCTCGAACACCGTGAAGCAGAAGGCATATAAACAGAACGAAGCGGAGCTGAATGATCCAGTGCTGGGGATGAGAATGGAGCAGAATTGGAAGCAGAAGGCTGTTGCAAGAGCGCAAGTTGCAAGGCTGGTTGATTTGGCCGAGTATCAAGAAGGTTCTGTGGTTAGTCGAACGATAATTGATAGAAAAACTGGAACCGTTACCTTTTTCGCTTTTGATGAAGGACAGGGGCTGAGTGAACATACGGCACCGTACGATGCCTTGGTTTGTCTTCTTGAGGGAGAAGCAGAGATCGTTATCTCAGGCAAGGCGTTGCACGTGGAAGAGGGTGAAATGGTTGTGATTCCCGCCAAGAAGCCACACGCACTCAAGGCAGTGAAAAGGTTCAAGATGATGTTGACGATGATACGGTCTTGACGTGTCTGTTTGTGGCATACAACCGCGTAAGCGTGGGTTCTGGCTTAGAAAAGTCTAATTCTGCCAAGATGCTATTGAAATAACGATTAGAGTTGGACGAAACTGAACATGTTAAATGTCCTTTTTGCGGTGCTCCTTACAGAGACGTTATTCCAGCCGATGTTGTTCAGGTGAAATGCAAGTATTGTGGTGGAGTGTTTCACGTTCCCCCGACCATCGGAGCCGAGGTTTTCAGGTGTGTCAACCATCCTGAGAAAGTTGCTGTTGGAATGTGCAACGACTGTGGACGGAGCTTCTGCGCCTGCTGTCTTCACTCCTACAACTTGGCAACACGGGGTGAGAGTGCCACTTTGTACTTGTGTCCAGACTGTCTTAAAGCTAGGTATGACAAGAAGGTTCAGGGGTACATCGTCGCGGGAGCTTTCATGCTGCTGATTGGTGCGTTGTTTACGATTGCCTCGCCCGTGCCTGGAGTGCTTTTCTTAGTGCTCGGCTTAGTTTCATTATTCTACGGCGTCTCAAGCAGGCCTGGAGCGATTCAGGAATCGACTGTTGATGAGTTCAAGACTCGGCAAGAAGAAAAGAAGGCTGAGCTTGTCGAATACGAAGGGGTTGATTATGAGGCGATTTACGATGAGCTCATAACTCGGTATGTCAATCATTGGGGAGCATCGCTTGGAATTCAGCTTCTTGACGACGAGATTAGTGCCTGCATGAGACACGGGCAGAGTTTTCCCGAAGCGGTCATCGCAGTTTACCGAAGGCAGGAAAAGAAGCCTGTCAACCAGGAAAGCTCATAGCGTGCCACGCACAATGCATTGTTATTGCCCGCTATTGATCAGCAAGAAAGGTTTGCGTTGGTGGCCGCAAGTGGCGTATGACCCTGTTCAAAGGCATCAGGCGATGGAGAAACTGGTGACAAGACGCGGGTCCGCTGGGGAAGAGAGGAAATATTACCGTTTTAGGCCTGCGCGATGGTATGGTGGAATAGTCACTGCGGATTGCGCAGGTTGCGGGTTGCTGTGCCGGTTTTGCTGGGTGCGAGACTCTGTGATGCTTCATCCAGCCGACATAGGAGACTTCTACTCCCCGAGTCAGGTGGCTGATAAGCTGGTTGCAATAGCAGAGAATTGCCGCTTCAAACAATTGCGAATCAGCGGCGGAGAACCCACGGTCGGAAAAATGCATGTGCTTCAGCTTTTAGGCATTCTTGATGGTAAGGGATTGTCGTTTATCTTGGAAACGAATGGCATCCCGATTGCTTATGATAGAAGCTATGCAAAGGATCTTTCTCCGTATAGTTTTGTTCACGTTAGGGTTTCGCTGAAAGGATGCAATGAGAAAGAGTTTTCTATGTTGACAGGTGCGAAACCTGACGGTTTTAGGTTGCAGTTGGAATCGCTCGAAAGGCTGACCCAAGCGGGAGTCAGCTGCCATCCATCAGTAATGGTGTCTTTCTCAACCCGAAAAAACTTTCAAGCGCTAATTCAGAGACTCAGAACGATAAGTTCAGACTTGGCAGAGAGTGCAGAAATCGAAGAATTGATCCTGTACCCTCATGTGTTTAAGCGCCTGCAAAAATATGGACTGCGTTACGGTTCTGGACATAAGCCAGACAAGGTTCCGCGAGAACAAATCTGATAGCACGCACTTTGATCTAGCGCGCAGTTTTGCGTAGTCTCGCATGCGTACGATAAGGTGCTTGTGAGATGCGTGGAGGTGGTGCGGGTTCTTTTCGGATTGGGTGAAAACATGCTTGACTTAGTCGGTTCCGTAGCGTCGAGTTACATCTTCGTATTTTCTAGGCTCAAAGGCATAGATTCTTACGTCTCGTCCTATGCCTTCGCCCCAATCCCACTTTTGGTACTTCGAGGCTTGATTCCAAACTTGGTCAGACGGGTCCACGTGAACCCAGCTGCCGTTGAAGTTGACTTCGGCCCAAACGTGTATGGTTTTCCAAGTTGTTGCGTTGGCTGCCACGACGAGTCTGCTTTGAATGTCGAGCGCTAGACATGCTGACACGTAGACTATGCTGAATTGTACACATACGCCTCTTCCGCTTTGCAGGATGTCCATCGGATCTTCAAACCAGCCCTTAGGGTCGGAGGCGAACGTGAGCCTGCTGTGCTCCCATGTGAAGAGATCAGTGAAATTGTATTTTTGATCAAGCTGCGATGCCATGTCAAGCTGGACTTCGCTGGAGTCCAAGTTCTCCATTATCCCAAGGTAGTGATCTCTGAACTGCTGAAAGTCAGGGTTCAAGTTCTGTCCAAGAAACCAAAAACCAACGATCATAGATAATCCAATAAGAAGAAGTACAGCGGAAATGATGATGATGCCCTTTCTGTATCTTCGCCTGAATTTCCTTGCCATCTTTGACTCCGCGTTTCTGAATTATCGCTATTAATTTTCTTGTCTGTGTTTATGGGAGCTGGCTTCGTGTTGATATAGGTTTCTGGGTCGATTTCATAGGTGGTTGTATTGTCTATGTCTATTATGTAGATGCTGTGGAGTCTGGCGTTATTGACTTTGTCTAGGGTTACGGGTGGGCTTTTGTAGTATTGGTCGCAAAGGCTTTTTATGTTTCTGAGGTCTACTGCAGTTCTGTCTCGTGGCGCGCGCTATGCTAGTTTCTCGGCTTTAGGGCGGATACTTTCACGCTTGCCACGGTGTTGGCGATTTTCTTGATTTTCTCCGCGGGTATTTCTGAGATCTTGGCGATTGCTTGTGCTGTTGGGTCGTTGGCCATGTTTTCGACTGGGAAGTGGTTTTCTTCGATGATTTTGACTTCTTGAAAGCCAGCGTCTTTTATCGTTTGCAGGTATTTGTTCTTCATTTCGGCGCCTGAAAGGCATCCGATGTATGCTTGAACGTTCTTTTTTATGATTTCTGGGAGTTTCTTCAGCAGGACGATGTCGGAGACCATTAGTCGGCCGTTCGGTTTTAGGACTCTGAAGGTTTCTTCGAACACGCGTTTTTTGCAAGGTGAGAGGTTGATTACGCAGTTTGATATTACAACGTCAACGGTGCCGTCTGCCGCGGGCAGGTTTTCGATTTCTCCGAGTCTGAACTCGACGTTTTCGTATTTGCCTTTTCTAGCATTTTCCCTTGCCCTGTCGATCATTTCGGGTGTCATGTCTACGCCGATGACCTTGCCGTTCCTGCCGACTCGCTTTGCTGCTAAAAAACAGTCGAATCCTCCGCCCGAACCGAGGTCCAGGACGGTTTGTCCTTTCTTCAGAGAAGCCAGTGCGACGGGGTTGCCGCATCCGAGACCCAGGTTTGCGCCTTCTGGGACTGAGCTTATTTCTTCTTTGCTGTACCCTATTCTTTTGCTGATTTCCTCTCTCATGTCGGAGGCATTGGAATCAGTGGAAGTTGGCGCACCGCAGCAGGATTTCTCATTTTTGGCAATCTTTGCGTATCCTTCTCGAACTATCTTCTTTACTTTTTCTTCTTTTATGCTGCACACCTCCTACTTGATAACTTGCTTGAGTGCGGGACTCAGCACTTTGCTCACTGCTTCTCCCAGTTCTTCTGCTTTGAGCATCACAAGACAGCACACTTCGCCTTCTTTTTCGCAGGCCACGATGGCGAGTTTGTCGCCGGGCTTCAATTTTGCTTTTTCTCTCATGTCCTTGGGGAGGACTATCTGACCCTTTGAATCCATTGTCACAACAGCGTCAACTCTCAAGCCTTCACTGCAGCCGGTCATTACTCTCACTGTTTTATGCTATGTTTGTCGGATTATTTATATTTTTCTGATTTTTCTGAAAAATAGGATTAGGGTGGAGAAAACCTCCAGCACCGAGCCTCTCACACGCTTCACTCTCATCTTTGAGAAGCCCTTTCAGCCGCCAGATTGCTCGCGGTCTGCGTTAGTCGATTTCATTGATGAGTCTCTTGACTCTTCTCTCTATTTCGTCCGTTATCTCCCTGACTTTCTCGATGACGTTGACTACGCTCGCCTGGCTTGCTTCCACAATTCTTGGTGCACGCAAGGTGGCTGGCAGTTTGGGAGTGACGACTCTTGCCTTCGCTTGGATATCTGGATTCATCGTGGCTAAAGGAGATCCGCTGACGAGTCTGGGAATTACGCTTCTCATGAGTTCGATGGCCCTCGGGGCTTTTCTAGCCTAAGAGGACGTGCACCCGAAGGAAGGTAAGCGTAAGCTCTGATAGGGGAAACATCAAGAGGTGCTGCACGTAAGGCATCTCTGAATGTTGGTTGGGCGAAACTTTTCTCCGACCACCAACCAACTTCGCGCGCTGGGCATGCTCCGACAAGCATTAATAGTGGCCAAAGTTTACCGTGGGACAGGAGTGAAAGCTTGGCAGAGGGTCCCGCGTTCTACTCATCCCTAACCTTGATGGCCATGGGCTGCCTGGCCTTGGCTCTTTCAATCATTTTCCGCCTAAGATTTCGTCGGTTGGGCAGTCTTCCAAGAGATCTCGATGCCAGCGTGTTCGACCGGACCTTCAACGTCTTCGACCCCTACCCCGTCCGAATCAAGGTTGTCCACCGTTTCCTCACGGCGTTGCCAGTCATCGCGGGTATCGGTTCTATACTGCTCGGTTTCATGGTGTGGAGTATTGCAGCATCTGGACTTATAATCAGTGTCTTCATCATAATCATCGGTTTAAATCTCATAATGATAGAAGAAGCACCAGAGATATACACCAACTCCAACGTGTTTGCCAAAGCAGTCGAGAAGAATGCGAAGTTCGCAGGCGGTGACTTGAAAGTTCTTCGGTTGATCAAGAAACTCTCGCTCAAACTAGCTCGTTATTACCTTGGATTGGCTGTACTCTTCATGGCCTTGTCAGTCACGTTGCAGTATGTTTGGAACGCGTTGCCATCGCTTTTGACACACATCGTTCATGGAATAGAGCAGTCCAGCGGCTCGAATGGAATGGTTGTTGTGGAGGTAATAGCCGTCGTATTCGCCCTGAACTTGACGCTTCTCCAATTTGTTGCGTTTAAGATTAAAAACAGAATGTTCAGGTACAAAATAGAATGACAGAACAGCTCTTCGAATGTGCTTTTGAAATCATTAACTGCGAACCCGATATGGTCCACTCCGTCTCCCACCTCATAATGTGTGCAGAACGGAGAATTGAGTGGGTACTAGTCGAGTTCCCGCTGTTGCCCTGTTTTCTCATCTTTCAGTAGCACCCTGATGCCTCGCCTTTCCACCATGCGTGGAGGGTGGCTAAGTCCTCTCACCCTATTGCGATAATGATGTCGCTCATTTCGAGGTATAAGCGGGAAAGATTCAACGAAAGAAACAGAGTCTGGACTGGGATTGGAATGGTGCTGGTGGGGTTAGTTTTATGGTTGCCGTAGCGACTTTGCTTCGCGGATGGCCTGGTTTTTCTGAAAAGTTGGCGTGCGTGGAACTGTTGCAATGTTTGTCAAGGGCAAACAATGTATCTGGAGTCTGAGGGCTTGATCTATGAGCGCTGGATTGTGAGAACTTTTGTCTAGAAAAAAGTTCCATAAGTGTTAACTGTCAGACTATACAAATAATAGACTGAAGAAGTATAGAAATGGGAAGAAAATCGGTCTCAAGCACCGTTCTGAGTCTAGTTTTGATAATTGTGCTTATGATGGCATCCGATGCAGTCCGTGAAGGGACCTATACCTTAGGCTTTGAGGGAGTTTCTGCAAAATCGGAAGATCCGCCACCGAAACCGAGGATAGTTTTTCAACAGAATTTTAACAATGAAACACCAGGGCAAGGTCCAAAGAATTGGACAGTGTTGGAAGCTTCTCAGACCATTGGAAATTTCACTGTCGACAACAGTACCGATTATGTTAGTCATGGGAATTCTGCAAAGTTCATCGACAACTCGACGACAGATGCACCGATTGCTTACTGTAATTTCACTCAGCAGAATGGAACGATTATCGTCAGTTTCGCAGTAAGCCTCCCCACCAGTACCGGTAACCGTACTGGCCTCGAAGTCAGCGTTGATGATGGCGGTTTCAACGGCGCAAACATCATCTTCGGAGACGGTGTCATTCAATATTTCGACGGAAGTAGTGGGCTTGTCACTTTGAGATCTTCGTATGTTGCCAATACGTGGTGCAGAATCAAGTTTGTAATGAGCATACCTGATAACATCTACAACATTCATATCGACGAACATTTGGAGGTTGCGGGTGCAAGGTTCAACGGTTCCTGCAGTCAGGTTCACAGGATAGCAATCACCGAGTTCTCTCCGCCTAACCCGTCTGGTTCACGGTTGCCGGTAGGGTACATTGACGACATAGAAGTGAGAGTGGGCATTGTTATTCCGACTGATTTTCCAACAATCCAGGCAGGAGTAGATGCGGCAAGTCTTGGAGACGTCGTGTACGTGACCTCACGAGTCTACTTCGAGAATGTTACAATATCCGCTAAGCAGAATGGGGTCTGGCTTGTGGGAGAAAACGTCAGCACTACTGTGATCGATGGTCGGTTTGCAAAGGCAGCGTCCTGCGGAATTTCGTCGGTGAGCTGCTCTAACGTTACAGTATACGGTTTCACAGTCCGCTTTTCAGCGGCAAACGGAGCACAAGTCTGTTTGAACGGTTCGGGCAACACCATAACCAACAACATCATGGTTTCTGGCCTTGGCGACGGCATCAGCGTTAGCGGTTCAAACAACACTGTGTCCAACAATGTTATCAATTCGACTCTCCAGTGCGGTATCCGCGTTGAAGGTTCAAACTCGACTGTCACTAGCAACGTTGTTCTGTCAAGCCTTGATGCAGGCATTTTCCTCGCAGGGTCGTACTCGAACCTCACCGACAACGTGATTCAGTCAAGCCAGGTTGGCATCAACCTGAGTGCAGGCGGAGGCAACCTGGTGAGAAACAACACGATAGAAGCTAACGGAATTGGTCTTCAGTGCGGAATAGACGTAGATGGCAGCCTGATATATCAGAACCGGTTTGTCGGCAATAACGTGCAGGCGTTGGACAATGGGACGTCTAACAGGTGGGACAATGGGTACCCGTACACGCCGGAAAACCAGACGGGAGGAGGAAACTATTGGAGTGACTTGAGCAACTACACGGATATGTACTCCGGCCTGGGCCAAAACGAAAGTGCTAATTCCAATTGGCCTTCACCCGATGGCATCTCTGACCAACCGTACCAAGTAAGCTCCAGCAGCACGGATCACTACCCGTTGTTCCTGATACAGAGGGTAGCCCAGAACCCAAAGTCAGAGCACATTGACAGCGACAAGAAGGTGTTTGACGGAAGCATCGACTACGGCACGAACGTCACCGTAACAGTGACAACGCTGAAGTTCGTCAAGGTAGTCAACGCAACACTCAATGTGGATTATACAAATGTGAATGCAACCACGCACCGAAACATCACTATGAAGGTATCGGACATCAATCTAACCGGGGTCATACCGCACCAGCCTTTTGGAATAACAGTCAGATATAACGTTAGTGTCCTCGCCTACAGAGCCGGCTGGCTGAACTCAACTAGCTACCCGATACCGTTTCCGTACTTCGTGGATGATTGGACGTCGCCTAACGTCTCCAACGTCAGCTGGGTTCCGGGTGGACCGAACGAGAATCAAACGATAACTGTCTATGCGACTGCAACTGAACCTACGGACGCGAGCCAAGTCGACAAGGTCTACATGTCTTACCTGGTGAACTTCACCTCGTGGACGACTGAAATGACGAAAATTGTCGGCGGCAACTACACGGCGGTCATTCCCAGGCAGCCGGGAAACACAACATTGAACTTCAATGTTACCGCTCTTGACAAGGCTGGAAACTGGGCTCCCCCCAAGAACAGCGCCCAATACATCAAGAAGCTAGCCCAACTGTCCGTGGACAACGATAGCGGCATGAGCGCTGACGATCCATGCAGCATCGACCTTGGCATCGTGTCGGGAGACCAGACGTACAACGCAGGTTTCAATGTGACCAACCTAGGTGGACAGGGCGATGAATCCCTCATCTGGAACTTAACCACGGTCAAGGGTGGACCTTGGCTTGCATCCATAAAGCCGGTTGGCGGCAATGTGGCGGGAGGGCGAAGCGTGCGTATAACCGTGACTGTTGACACGCATTACTGTGCAGTTTCAGGTGTCTACGTGGGGGAACTCTCGGTAGACGCAACCGGAAGAGTACCCCAGTGGTCTGTGATCTTAACTTTCACTGTGAGGAACGTAATAATCGACGAGTCTTGGGCTTCTTCTGAGGCACCGAGTCGCTGCAACGTCAACACCACTGAGCTTTTTGCTTTTCACGCAAAGTGGAGTGACAACAACTCAGATGCCACAGGCGGTTCCATAAAGATCAGAGGAAGTCCATTCGTACAGGTGAATGCGACCGGTTGGGCATTGTTCAACTACAGTTCCACAGTGCCTGCTAACCTGACGTTCGGAGTTGAAGGGGTAATGTTTGGCTCGATAACATCCTTCGCGCAGACGGCTCCGAATTGCACCACGATATGGGATCGTGTCAAAATCGTTCTCACGACAGCCAATGGGTATGTGGACGTCGGTTCCAGCGTTGACATATCGTGGAACGGCAGCTACTATGAGTTTGACAAGACACTGTTCGAGGGCTTGGCTATCTTCAATGACAGTTTGACCCGCGACCATGTTGATGAAGCGTGGATAGGTACCTCTATTATTGTTGATTCCAAGTACTCTGGGCTAACGGCTTTCGAGAGCAACAGTGTCCATTGCGTGTGGAGCGCGCGCGCGCTTAGACCGTGGTGGGAAGCATTTTGGTCGACAAACGCAACCACTACGGTGGAGAATCAACCTGCTAACACATCCAGCCAGAAGCAGTCCGCTGACGCGTACAATTCTTGGGCTGTAGTCATCATAGCGGTTACGATCGGAATAGGCCTACTCGTCACGCTGTTGATACTTGTGAATTCTGGAAAGAAGTTCAAGTCAAGCAGTGACAAGAGGAAGGTTGTCCAGCCAAACCGCAACATCAACACGCACACTTCGAAACATTGAGGTAGTGTTATGGCGCGCAGGGTTTTCGTGGCCTAGGGCATCTTTGGCAGAATAAGAACTCTAACATGAATGCATACCAAGGTCAGGGGAAGCTTGCCTTTTCATTCGTACTGACGAAATAACGGAAGATGCTTTGAGCGTGTTTGAAAGCGCAACACGCGTGCACGCTGGGTTTCATTTGCTCTTCTTCCACTTTGCGTATTCTTCCTGCAATTCACGGGTTTTAGCAGGGTCCCGATTGATCTCATTTTTCATTTCAAAGATTTGTCGCCCAGTCATGTTCTTAACGTGTCTCAACCACATTTCAAAAGTCAAAGTGCGTTCCCTTATTCCTTTTTCCATTTCGTTCTGATAGCTCATCCTTCTAACTCCTGTGTGCTTTAACATATCATATTTCGACTAGCGAGTATATTAGTTATGTCATGTTAGCACCAAATTCAGGAAGCCTGTGTTTCTGCGGCTGAAAGATATGCCCTGACCAAAAAAAGAGGTCTATTGCTACATGGTAGGCAGATTCTTAAGTTCAATGCTAGAAGACTGGACCGGCGACTGTCGTGGGCAGTTCTCTCTTGCTTTTATTGAAATGACTGCATACACTCTAGTCGGAGGAAGGAACGATTCCAACGTTTCCAACCCGAAGCCCAAAAAGGTTATTCATAATGCTCATCTGGTTCAGGCGCGCGTTGCTAGGCTATGGTTGCGAGGTATTTTTCCACCATGTGGTGTGGGTGGTAGCTGAGCTTTGCCTTTCTTAGCCCTGCTACTCCTAGGTCTTGTTCGCGGTTGACGTATGTGAAGGTTCTGAGGGCGTTTTGGCAGAACCATTGGTTGATGAGTTGATATAGTCCTGTGATTTCGGGGTTGGCTTTCTCGAAGTGTATGACTGCCGTGTCGTTGTTGAGTGGCTCTGCGAGGGTGAAGGCTTCGAGTTTGCCGTCGACGTAGATGGCGCCGCCGGAAGCGCTTAGATGCTCGTAGTTGTCGAAGATTGTTTTGATTGCCTTGTTTTCTGCTTCGAGGTCTGGGACGGTGTCGCATTTGCGGAGGTTGCACCATTCTGTTTGAAGTTGGAGGCAGTCGTTCACGACCTTGGCGTCGAGCTTCGCGTACTCGCACTTGTATGTGGACACGCAGCGGGTTATGAAGTTGCGTTTAGAATGGTACTTGTCGCCTGGAAGATCGGCAAGGTCGGAGGAGAGGTAGACGTAGTCCCAGTCGTCCCTGTCTGGCTCAACCCGAAATCTTTGGCTAAGCTGCTTTGCCTGTTCTGATTCCATGCTATAGAAGAGTGTCTTGGGGTTATTCTCGGCTGTTGCCTTTTTCATGCTTTCTAGGACTGTGGAGATTGGTTGTTTTGTTAAGGGTGGTAGAAGCACGTTCTTGCCGTCGCGTATTCTCCTGCGTTGCAGCAGGACTGTTTTGTCTAAGCGTGAGAGCTGGACTGGTCCGGCTTCGTTCCACACGAAGAGGTTTGTGAAGGTGAGCTCGGACATTTGCGGCTGCAATTCTTTGAAGAGTGTGTCAAGAAGGACTTTGTCTTCAAATGCTAAGGTTCGAGACTTCGGGAATTCTGGAAGCTCATCCGTTCCGTTCAAGGTTCTGTTTCCCCAGTGGTCTTGCTTTTCGTTTCCAGAGGATGAGTCCCAAGGGAAGTTGAGGGCATGCTAGAGCTTCTGGTCTTGTTTGAAGAGGTTTTGCAGGACTTGTGCGGAGGTGAAGAGGGCGCGGTTGCCTCCGACGTAGTATGATACCCTGAGGGTTTCGATGATTTCGTCTTTTGTGGCTCCGAGTTTGAGGGCTCTTCGACCCAGGGCTGTGGCGCCTTGTAATGCGCCGTGTTCCACGTCGATGGCCATGGCTATCAGCACTTTGAACTTTTGGGGCAGGGCCCCTTCGGAGAAGACAAGATCCTGTAGCCTATTGTAGGATTCAATTACCTTTGGATCGAATTCCCTGTAAATGTCCAAGGGATTTGCGGACACGTCATCACCTAGAAGGTCATTAGTAAACCCTTCTGGAAATAAAGGTTGGCTTCAACGCACCGAAGTCTAGTTGGGCGTTAGAACGTATACGCGTAGATTGAAAACTTGGAAGTATGAAGGCTCGAAACTGAAAACAAAGAAATGCTGACCGCTTTGTTCTGCAGCCTCGTATGGAAGTTTCTATGTGAAGGAGTCTCTATACATTGTGCGCACTACACACGAGAAGCCTGCTTAGGCGTTAGAGGTTTTGTGGCTCAGCACGTCGTTTTCGGTCTGTGGGCAAACTGTATAAGCAAGCTTTGCCAAATTGTACTTGCAGGGAAACAGTTGAACAGGAAAAGAAGGTTCCTGTACTGTCTTGTTTTAGTGATTTTCATATACGGTTTGCTATTGGTGGAGCTTGCGGTTGCTAGAGTATTCGTCTGGCTGCTTGTGGTTTCTGCAGCCTTTGTCTTTTCCGTCTACATGGTCTACAGGGTTACAATCAGAAACGTCAAACTGAAGTATCCGATAGTGTCGCCTGAAGGGCATCCCGACGTTTACACGGGGCGCATGCCCAGACCCGTATACGAAGACATGGAACGATACCCCCGGTTCTTCAAGAAAAAACGAAAAAAGAAACTTGACAACAAAAAACAGAAGAAAAACTGACGCAGGCTCGGAAGCTCTGTCCCAATCAGGCTAGTATTAGGGAGCAAACAGGAGCTCAGTGCCTCTAATTTAATAATTCAGCTTGGTCTACGCAGCCGTGCAAACAGTCAAAATCACATTATGAATTCCCAATTCCACTAAGAAGCGGAGGCATCTCCCGATATCTCCTTTCTATGCTGAATCAAACAGTTATGCGAAATTCGCCTGCGCGAACACGATGAATACTATTAGTTTGTTTTGATAACCGTTAGCAATGAACATCTGACGATTTCTAAATAGCGTTCAACAAAACAAGAGCATGATGTCATGGAAGAAACAGAAGCAATAATGCTTTCACATGCAGGACATAACATCAAATGACCTTTTAGTTAGGTTGTGTTTGGATTTGACTAGGTTTAATAAAGCTCCTGTTTGTACCTAAAAGCTGGAAGGTTTGGTTGTTGCCTTACATTAAGCCTGAGAACAGGGTGAAGTACGAGAAGATTCTTGATGACCTCATAGGCATCCTGAAGTCTCTGCCCGTGGAAGAGTTGGATGGAGAGCTGAATTATGTTGTGACGAAGATACTCAAGCAAATCTATCCCCTTCGATACTTCCATATCAACAAAGCCATAGGCGTCTTGGAATGCATCAAGCAGGAATTCTACAGAAGAGTCGCAGCACCATACGAAGACAAAAAGATCAGAGAATCCGGCGACGTGTAAACTTCAATGAATCCGCAGAAACCCCTGTTTTTGCATAGTTATTTCCTTGTTTCCACGCTCGTTTTTGTTCAACTTCGTTTTTTCGACTTGTTCTCCAAGACTTCTATCGCCTCAATGGCAATGTGGATCTCTTCATTGATAGCATCTTGAACTCGTTCATCCAGCTCTCCAGTTCTTTCGCCAGGCTCAAACTCGCCCTTCCCTGCACCGGTTGACGGGTTGCTATCAACTGTCAAGATAGCTCCAGCTCTCAACCTCTTAAGCTTTGCAAGCGTGAATATCGCGGAGCACTCCATCTCAACAGACAGAACATCGAACCTGCTCCAGCGCTTCAGGCTGTCCAAGTCGCCATAGAAGGCGTCTGAGGTCAAAACAGGGCCGAAATGAACCTTCCGCTTTGACTCTTGTGCTACTTGAACCAGTGCTGCGGTTACGTTGAAATCTGCGACGGCAGGATACTCAATCGGCACGTAGCTTCTTGAGGTTCCGTCGCCGCGCACAGCGGCACTTGCAATAACGATGTCGCCAACCTCTATGTCGGGTTGCAGACTGCCTGTCGTTCCAACCCGAATAAAGGTCTCAGCCCCAATCCTCGCCAACTCCTCAACGACTATCGCCGCCGACGGACACCCGATTCCAGTTGAACAAGCAGACACTCCTGTACCATCCACTCTGCCCGTGTATGTCACGAACCCCCGATAATCCCCAACCTTCACACTTTCGTCAAAAAAACCAGCAACCTTCTCAACCCTCTTCGGATCTCCCGAAACCAAAACATACTTAGCAACGTCTCCGACCCCGCACATTATGTGAGGCTGCAACCGCCTTTTCATCAAAATCCCCAGACTCTCTATGCAAAACCGCAAATTATGTTTTCTGATAGGGGGTTCTGTGAGCTGGGTCCCAATCAATGGGCCGCCGCATAGGTTAACCAAATTTGCTCTCAGAACGCGCAGTGTGAGAATAGATTTGGAATAGAATAGGATCTAATTCTGAAAAACACCTTAATAATTCGGAGAGCCAGATGAGTCTGGAGGTTGGGAACAAATCGGCAACATCTACTCCTTCAAAAAGGGCTCGTGAAGGCTCAGAGAAGTTGAAGACACTTTTACCTTTCTCCCTTCCACTGCTCTGGGCCATTCCGAGAACTCTTGAAGGAGGAGAGTTGTGCTGACATAGTGAAGGCGGGGAAAAATGGACACACAATTATTGCTCGAAGAAAAACGTGCTCTGCTGAAGAATGAACTTGGCGGCAACTTACAGAAGAAGCATGCTTTGGAATTGGAAATCAGCAAGCAGTTCGAGCAGCTGAAGAGACTGGAGATTTCACTGGAAAAACGCACTTGTACAACAATAGCCGAAGAATAGTAATGTTGGCGCGCACTATTGACAGGCCCGAAGAACCAACAGAATTCGATAGTGTGCTCTTTTCGATTTCAAAGAAAACGAAACCCAGAGCCTGATTCTTATCAAACGTTGGACGCGCATGCCACGCTGTCGCCCACGCGAGAACCGGCTTGAGCATAAACCTGAACTTACAGAACGTTATTATTTCCATTCTATCATTCGTTATCCTTATGGAATTATTCAGCTTCGTCGCCACTATAATTCTAGTGACGGGTTCCGGCGCGCTCGCTCCCGGCCCTTTGTTCTTTGAAAATCTGTCTCAGGGTGCAAGGTCTGGTGCGAAAAGCGGTTTGGTGTTCTCTCTGGCCCACACCCTTGTTGAGTTCACGCTCGTCATGCTGTTGGCTCTTGGACTCTTGGCGTTCGCAAGCGATTTAGTCGTGAAACGCGTCATCGGAGTCATCGGAGGGGTCGTTCTGATAGCCTACGGCGCAATGCAGATTCGCGGCTCTGTCGCATCCAAGTTCGGAGAGTCCAAGCAAGTCAAGGCTTCTTCCGGCAGGCTTTTTCTTTTGGGTCTTGCCCTCACGGGATTGAACCCCTTCTTCATCGTCTGGTGGCTCACCGCCGGAGCGCAACTCATCATCATAGCCCTCGAATTCGCCTCGTTTGCAGGCGTAGCACTAATGTACGCGTGCCACGTGTGGATAGACTATGTCTGGCTCACGGCCACTGCGCACTTCGCGAAGGTGGGCCTGAACTTTGTGGGACTAAGGTGGTACCGACTTCTCACAGTAACGTTTGGAGCAGTCTTGATCTATTTCGGATTCAGCTTCATCCTCAGCTCTCTGTGACAGCATGCATGACTTGTTATGAATTGTCGAAGTTCAAATTGTTCGTACAAATAAGTGTTCAAACTGTTTGTACGCACGTACAAAAACGTAGAATTATACTCTTCACCGACTATACATTTTCTGGTACCAAGAGGAGGGGCAAAGCATGGGTGACAGGCTAAGGAAACGAGGAAGGGATAGAATAGCCATAGTTGCAGAAATTCTGGAAATGGCACGTGTTGGAGTGCTGAAAACCAACATCATGTGGAGGGCAGGACTGAGTCACGATATGCTGAACGGATACATCGGGCTATTGATGAATACCAAATTGCTGGACAGAGTGCTGCTGAACAAAAAAGTGCTGCTTAAGACAACCGACAGAGGCATGAAGTTCCTATACCACTGCTATGAAATCATGGAGTTGCTGGAAACTGAGGATGATGAAGACAAGCCCTACAAAAGAATTCAGCTTCTTCCAAGCAGTCTATCTTCGTAGTCTCTTCATAAACCCGCTCTTTTCAATTTCACAAAGCAGAGAAAACGCGCGCTACACGTTACTAGTCTCACTCGTCAAATACCCAATGTCAAAGGCTGACACGTTGTACGTGCCCTTTTTCAGGCCTTCGGAAATACTGTAGTGTCCAGAGCTGTCCGTCAACGCCTCTCCTGAGCCGTTGTCACCAACAGCGGATACAATGGCGCCTGCGTGCGCTTTGCTTAAACGTTGTTTGCTTGGTGATGCTTTGATCTTTGCGATAACGCGCGCAAAACAAACAATCATAAATCAGTCCTTGAAGCTGCAATGTAAAGGTCACAAGTCTTTAATAATGAGAACTTGGAAAATGTTCTTCAGGAGAAAAAGCAAATTGTTTAAGCGGTGGTTACTAGCAGACATCCTAATGTTTGCAATAGCTTTAAGCTTCGCAGCTCAAATATGCTTCTTCAATGCCACAACGAAACAGAATGCCGTGGGAATCGTCTACGGCGCCAACGGTCCACTCGCAAGCGTCTCCGTGTCAGCAGAAGGAGACAACGGCTCAGGATCCGCCATAACCGACAGTTCTGGACACTACACTATGACTACGGGCCTAAAGACGGGAACCTACAACTTGACAACCTTTGCCTACGGGTACATCAGCAGCGAAGTAGACTCCGTAAGCGTAACAGCTCCCCAAACCACATCAGGCGTAAACTTTGACCTACAGCTTTCCGGCGGAATCTCAGGCACAGTCACCGACGCGGTGAACTCAGCGGCAGTCAACGGCACTGATATCTTCGCGAACCTTTCAAATGGAACAGGAACCTTCGGATTTCTTGGCACCACAGGGACTGATGGGAAGTATCTCATAGCGACAAACCTGCCGACTGGAACGTACAACGTCTCAGTGGAACTCGCACCAGACGGATATATCCGTCAAATGACGACGGCTAACGTCGTTGCTGGAGTTGAAACCAAGAATGTAAACCTTGCCCTGGCAAGGTCGGGAATCCTCTCGGGAAAGGTAGCGGCACCAAATGGCACAGGTCTCTTCGGCATCTATGTCATAGCTTCAACTTCTTCAGGCACCACGTACTTAGGTTCTGCCACAACGGATTCATCAGGCAACTACAGGATAGCCACAGGACTGGGAACAGGCAGCTACGCCGTGTTCGCCAGTGGTGACGGAAACATCGCATATTACACTGGCAATGTGGCGGTTACTGCTGGCCAAGAGACGAGCGGCATAAACATGGAATTGACTCCCATCACGACGCCTCCGAAGCCTTCGGGCACAATAACTGGACGTATAACAGACCAGAGCAACAACCCGATTAGATTCGCGTCGGTCACTGCCAGTGGGAGCGGCGGCAGCGGTTCAGGCGAAACCGACATCAACGGCTACTACAACATCTCAAGTGGATTGGGAAACGGAAACGACTACAACGTCACTGCAACAGCATCAGGCTATTATGATGCGTCTTATCCAACTCTCGTCAGCGTCACAGTCGACCAGACAACATCCAACATCAACATCCAGATGACCGCGCAGCCAGCACAAACCTTCGGAACCATCACCGGCACCGTTACCGGAGCTCCAAACCCGATAGTTCCAGAGTTTCAGTACCCATTGATGGCAATGCTCTCACTGACACTGGTAGCTGCGGTAGCAGGCAAGCTGATGCTCAAAACGAAACGCCACAAGAACGCATACAACAAACCATAAAATCTCTCTTTTTTTGTCAAAAACCTTTGCACATCAAATATGCGACCCTGTGCCCATTGTTGCAGCCCAAAAACAGGTCTCTTTCTCAAATTCTTGAATAATACTTACATCAGCGCGCGCTATTCCATGTCGCTGCCTGTATCCGCCGTTGTTGTTGGAATGGAATCCTTGGAACTTCTCCAGCAGAACCTCAAAATCGCTTCAACATTCAAGATGATTCCCGAGAAGGAAAAATCCTATCTGCTAGAGAAAACAAGGCCGTATGGAGAAGACGGCAAATGCGAACTCCACAAGACGAGCATAAGCTATGACAGCGGGCGATGACTTGCTACACAGGATCAGGTGTAATTACGTGCGATCTAGGGGATTCCGCATTTCTGTTCAAGAATCTTGTTCAGGAACCTCTGAGCCTGTCTAGCTGAAAGTCTTGCGTGTTCAAGATCATCCAGCTCCTTTCTCTTTTCCCACTTTGATCCCTTAGCCACTGATAGAATGGTCTCCTTCGTTTCCCATGGAAAAACTACCCAGCAAGACGTTTTCTTTCCATGATAGTCCGGTTCCACAACGCTCCACGGTTTCGTGAACATGGTCACCGTCCTCACTTCCTTTGCTCCTTCTTTGATAACGTGCTCTTTCACCAGCTTCAGACTCTTTCCAGTGTCAGCAACCTCGTCAACGACGAGCACCCTCTTACCCGAGACCGCCGCCGAGAGCGGTTGTGTCAGCCTCGGCTGACCCTTCCTCACGCCAACACCCGCATAAAATTCAACTCCGACACTTGCCAGCACAGTAGCACTCAACAAGTCACATAACACGCGAGCCGGAACCCATCCTCCCCTAGAAACACCAACGATAACATCTGGCACAAACCCGCTCTTAACAATCTTCCTAGCCAGACTCAGGAGAACACTGTACATCCGATTCCACGTCAATACCTCAAACTCTGTCGCCAGCGTCTTCGTATCCTAGCCACCGTTCTATAGATTCTGCTAGCTCATAAATTAAGAATTATGCACGCTCGCAGTTTATCAGGGCATTCGCTTCTAGTCTTCTTCCCACCTGGTTATCCAAGAACCTATAACAATACACGCAAAACCCAGCAGAGTGATTATGCCCGTGTTCAAGAATGCCGTTTGCGATTGCCCGAAAATCATAGACGCTCTGAGTTCGTCACTAACGTAAGTCAGCGGAAGCACCTGCGCGATCGCTTGAAGGAACAGCGGCATCTGACTCAGCGGGAAGAACGTTCCCGACAGAAACATCATCGGAAAGGTTATCACGTTCGCCGCCGCGTCCGCACCATCCGGGTCCTTCACGAACCTCGCGGGCGCTAGGCTCTGGCAAAAATCTTTAATACAGGAGTCTCCGACGTTGTCCGTAGGTAAGAAGACTGAAGTTCTGGGTAGAACATGTCAATCCCACCTGAGATCGCTTGGATAATTCCTGTTGTCCTGCCGTTCATCATAGGCCTGCTCGTGGGCGCCGTGATCAAGAAAGCCTTGAAGCTTCTGATACTTGTCGTCGCACTAGTCATCGTCCTCGTCGCGACAGGAATCTTGAGCATAACCTTCAGCGGCCTTTTCGCCCAAGCCATGCAGTTCTTGCCCAAACTCTACGATGTCGGCCACGGATGGCTCAACGTCCTACCCTATTCTTCCGTAGCATTCCTCATCGGAATCGCACTGGGATTTCTGTTCACGAAGTAGCGCGTGCACGACAACACTGTTTGATGCAGTGAGCTTCCGCCCTTGGGTATGCAATTGATGAAACAGTGAAGGCCACCTTTGACAAAACCATCGAGGATTTTCATCAATCCCGCATAGAGAGCTTTTTCTGGAATGAGAACACCCTCCGACCTGACTTTTTCAGACACCACCAAGGCGGTGACCACTCTCACGTACTACTCCATCAAAGTAATCGTTAATAACTAATAAGACAGAAATCAACTACAGGATGCCTGATCTGCCTTCGAAAGTAGTAAATGGCTCTTTTGGAGATGCACCAGGAATGAACAGTGAAACACCTTCAAATGAAATGAAAATCGAGACCCATGGTTCTTTTTTGCTGGGGAGGACTAAGGCAGATGGTTCTCCTGTTGAGTTGCCAGTGCATGCTTTTAAGCGTCACTTCATGGCACTCGGAGGCAGCGGTTCCGGCAAAACCGTGCTGTGCAAATGCGTCATCGAAGAGGCTGTGCGCAACAACGTTCCAGTCCTCATAGTCGACCCACAGGGAGACATTTCCTCTCTAGCCATAAAAGGCATTCCTGAAGAGCTGAAAGAACACGGAACATCCCTTGAAATTCAAGAGGAATTCTTCTCAAGGGCAAGGATAGCGATTTTCACTCCCGCCAGCAACAAAGCGATCCCAATAAGTGTCAACCCGTTCAAATCTCCCACACAAGACATTCCTCACGAAGAAGCCGTTCAAGCTATCGACCTCACGGCCACTTCTCTGGCAAGCTTTCTCGGATACGATTTGAACACAGACGCTGGAAAAGGCGCCAAAGCATACATGTTCACCATACTTGAACACCTATGGCAACAAAGGCAGAAAATCGATAACATGAGCCACTTGGCGCACATGGTCCTAAACCCCCCAGCAAAAATCGCCGCGACTCTCAACAGTCTCGTGGCCAAAAAGGAACCAGAAGAGATCGCCAGAAAGCTGCGCTTTCTAACAGTCGGGACTTCGTCACTGATGTTCCAGATGGGAGTTCAGATTGACATCGGCCTGTTCTTGGACACCAGCGACGGAAAGGTACCCGTGAACATAATCTACCTGAACACCCTAACGTCTGAGAACGACAAGCAATTCTTCTTAGCGACTCTCTTCAAAGAACTCTACTGTTGGATGCTCAAAAACCCCTCAAACGATTTGAGGATGCTCTTCTACGTCGACGAAATCTCCCCCTACATTCCACCCTACCCAAGGAATCCCCCTCCCAAGAACGCGTACACCCTTCTCTTCAAGCAAGCAAGAAAATACGGCATAGGACTCGTAGCGGCCACACAGAACATCACCGACATAGACTACAAGGCCCTGGCACAGGTCAACACGTGGTGTCTCGGTCGCATGATGACAACCCAAGACATTGCCAGAGTCCAGAAAATCATCCAGTCAATTGACCCAGCGCACGCTGACACAGTTCTGCAGCGACTACCAAACCTGCGAACAGGCGAATTCCTCCTGCTGTCCCCCGACTTCTACGATGATGTCATCGATTTCTATGTCCGCTGGCTAGCGACCAAACACTTGACACTAGACGAGAGAGAGCTTTCACAACACGTGCCCGCGGAATCAAGAACTTTCTTCGAGAAACACCTGCAGAAGAAAATCACGAAGAAGTGGACCGCAGCCGCTCACTTTATACCTTCCACAACTCTGGAGGAGAGAACCCGACGATTCCTCTATTCAACAAGAAAAGCCGTCTCAGCAGAATCCGTTGTCAAGAACTTGAAGATGAGCCCAATGGACACGGAGAAGACCCTCCGTAAGCTCGTAAACGCCAGAATCGCGAAAAAGGGCCGAACCAAAGGCGGCGGCGAATACTTGTACTGGCTGTCAGAATTCAACCTCGACCCTTCCAAAGACATCAACGGAGAAGTCCTGACGATTCCTGCCCGCATCACTCAAGTAGAAGCTACCAAAAAAGCCAATTCAATGCTTGAGGGCAGCTCGTACCACAAGGAGGAAGAAATCTATGACGCGGAGTTTTGGTACATCCCCATCTGGAGAGTCACTGCGACTCGCGAAGCAACCAAACTGCTCCTCTTCAAGAAAGAAGAAACACACACATACTACGTGAGCGCGCAAACAGCCGCCATAATATCACTCGAGAAAAAAGAGATGGTCTTTCACACACTGATGACAAGCGCCACCGAGAAACTGAGAAACTTGGACGAAGACGAACGCATCACATTCGTGCCCAAACTGCCCAA